>Ga0255051_10000040_pt1 | contig 43671 bp, 43 predicted proteins | sample JV7_2_9_MG_FD_181719 | JGI IMG/M metagenome (GOLD analysis project Ga0255051, IMG submission 181719) | Seawater microbial communities from Jervis Inlet, British Columbia, Canada - JV7_2_9 | ecosystem: Environmental > Aquatic > Marine > Inlet | place: Canada: British Columbia | collected 2016-10-06
ATCTAAAACCGATCAGGTACAACCTGTATTTTACCAATTTCGCCAATTCTCGCTGTAGTTCACTGATTATGTAGATTAAATAACCTAAACCGTACCGCCTTCGTGCAATATGCGGGTTAGTACAACTCTCCCGGTTTTATTTCGACTGACTCCTGTTTTACGGTAGACTTCGTGTATAACTGCCCGCGATGGAGATTTGAAATGACGAAACGATTGACCTGTGTTTACCTGATCATGGGCCTGGTATTGCTAGCCTCCTGCGCTAGCACAAAAGTAGTCGAACACTGGACCGCCCCGGGCTTCGATGCGAAGCTGAAAAACATCATGGTGCTCAGTCTTAATCAGTCCGACAAATCGCGACGTCTATTCGAAGACGGTTTTTTGACTGCGTTGAAGCAACGCAATATTCGCTCATTGGTCAGTTATGACTTGTTGTCCAGTAATGAAGATTTGAACAAGGAAAAGGTTAAAGCGGCAATCGCTGGTAGCGACATCGATGGTGTTTTGGTGTTGCGCTCGGTGAAGATAACAAAGGAAGAAAGTTACCAGCAGCCCACAGCGACTAGTAGACGAGACAATTTTTACGCCTATGTCGGCCGTTACGGGCCATCCTCTGGTGCCAGTACTGTCGAGGATACAATAGTACACCTTGAATCTAACCTGTATGCCGTGGCCGGCGAGCAATTGATATGGACCGGAAAGACCGAAAGCTTCAACCCTGCAGACGTGGGTACATTGCTGATTGAAATGTCGGAGAGAATACTCGACGCAATTGGCAGGACTGGTTTTATTTAGGAATTAATGACCTGATTGATCAGAGCAAACCAGCCTCCGCCAATAAGCGTCTCGCGTGTTCTACAGGCACTCCAAAATTGGAACCACCATACTCCGGTATGATGGCCGTGTTGATTGCCACGACATCGCCGTTGATATCGAGAACCGGGCCACCGCTGCCACCGTGAGTGGTATCCGCGTCGTAGACCACTGTGGCAGTCGTCAGTTGTCCGACTATGCCGCGACTGGCAAGCGGGCGAATAAACTCCGACTTCGATAATCGTTCGGCCACGGCCCAAAAATCCAGGTTTTCATTTTCCTGGAGCTCGGCTAAAAAAGTATCGCCGGACTGTGCCAGCATCGATCGCAGGCCGGTCGGATAACCCATCACTATCACCTCGTCGCCGGGCTTGAGCGGTTTATCGCTGAGGCCAAGGTAGGGCAGATTGTTGACGACATCGCTACATAGCAGGATAGCGAGATCAGATTCATCGCTGGCTCTGAGCAATCGAACCGGGAAGGATGTGTCGATATAGGGTAAATGACCTACAAATTTGATCAACTCTGGTTCCATTCCTTGCGCGGCCATTATTTCAAGGCTGGTGTCATCTTCCCAGGGTTTGGCGACGTGTCGATTCGTCAGCAGTGCGCCGTCGGGGCTGACCACAAAAGCTGTTCCGGTAAATTGCCGCTCGGCGAACTCTCCATCGCCCTCAAGCGTCAATAAGGGCTCCCCGCGATAGGAAAACAGCGGTTGTCCGTCTTCATTAACTTTGTAACGCAACATGCGATCTGATTCTATATCCCTGAAACCGTAGGCTCCCTGGAGGAATACAACCGAGCGGGTAGATTTGGCGATAATCCGTGTACTCGCTGCGGAACGCTTCTCCAGTATATCGAGCCTCTCGGCCGCATCGGCCAACGAGTAGTCGAGGTCCTGTCTCAATGTATTGAGATCTGACAGGCGTAACGCTTCCAGGTTCGTGCGGGTAAGCGTGCGGGCGAAACTTTCCAATTGAAGCGCGCTACTTTCGGCTTGTTCCTGTAGTAGAACATTGGCACGATTCTGGTAGAACACGGTGACGAAAAGGGCAACGATGGCGACAATTACACTGATCCGAAACAGTAACGTGGTTTCGAATGCAAAGTCCCGAAAAAAGTCACGAAATGCACCACGCAGGCGTGCAGATCTGGGTTTGCGACTGACGCGTGTGTAGTCAATACAATCGCTGACCATATCCCCCAGTGATTTTTGAATCCGACTCCCTTGCATGTAAATTCTATAACGACAAAGCGGACCAGCATCGCCAAATTCAATCAGGTCGCGTTGCTCAAGCTGTTTGGCGACGACAGGTTGGCCGTTTATCCAGAGCGCATGGCCGTTGAGGGCCTCGATCGCATAACTGCCGTCGGAGCGATGTAATCGTGCGACTACTGTATCCTGCGGTAGCTCGCTATCGGGTTCGGCGATGCGAATCCTGTGACCGTTATCCAGCGAAACGTCTGCCGCGATTCCGATCAGCCAGGACGCGGTACCGCGCGCCGGACCGGTCAGGTGCTCCAGCGAAGCAGTAGCGATTTGTGTGGTCGCTAGATTGTTACTTTTATCGTCCATAGCCTTCACTTTACGCCTATCCTGTAGCAATTGCCGTAGAAAATCGGTGAACATTAGACAACGGTTTGGTGCTAATCATTCCCTCGTTCTGACGGATCGATTCAGAAACTAACGGTATTTTCATGAGCAACTGAATTCTACAGTTTTAATCACGTTGGAAAGTGGCGGGCTATCCAGTGGAAACTGGCGACCCCCAGGCAGTCATATATGAGACAGGTGATTACTTCGAAGTAATGAGAATGTCATTGTTTGTAATTTAGGTCGCGCGCCGCGCTTCTCCAGGGCTGGCACCGCTTCGAGCGCGTTAATCGGTACAGGCCATAATAACCAGGCCTGCTTGCGGGTGGTCGGCCTTGGGGTCCATTCGATAATACCGCTTCGATCACAACGTTGTAACTCTCGGTCTCTCATACTGCACCGATCAGGTCATTGCATAAGTTCTGCTCGATTGAATCGAGATCTCGTGATAATGTGGTCCCACCCGTCTTAAGCCCCAGGCCAAATTTGTTATTTCATTGAAAGTTCGAAATGAACTCGAGTGTTGCGGTACAATGCCGGATTAATAATGCCCTAATAAATCGTGATAAACACCAGGAGGAAAATATGAATTTAAACAATGTTGCCACCAAGGCTGCAACTGATGCCAGCAATGCCATCGGCTCATCGTTGAGCAAAGACGAGCTGGAAAAAGTAACCGCAGTCATTACCAGGGCCATGGAGATGGCTGTGCTCGAGGCCAGTTCCCAACACTCTACAGCCTGTGTCAACTGCTTGAGCCACGAAAAGGATCTGGCGCACAAAATTCAGGAAGAGATGAATCTGAAAAAAATTGCGCTGATCGCTAATCTATCGGGATTACGTTAAGTTAATATCCCGGCCTGCGCCGAGGCGGGTGAATTAGGACATAAATCGCAGGTCTTTAATCAGGTGGTTGAGCGATTACTACCCTATAACTGCTTCGGCATTATTCCGCCAACGACTCACCATTTCCCTTTTCAATTTCGTCAGGCGCGACGACGTGAAGCCGATTCTGAATGAAATCGGACGCCTCGCTTAGAGTATCGAATATTATCCAACTTCCGGTATCAAACTGGTAATGGCACTCGCCGCTGGTGGTGAGCTGGAGAAAAGGTTTATCGACTCTTATCTTGTTTCTGCTGTCTTTGTGTAACATTTTCTATTCCTTTCAGGTTTATCCGTATGGAGCGGGACAGTTCATTTAAACCCGATTTATTCTAGCTCGCATATAGCACGAAGGCGGTAACGACTTATGATGTTTATCATCAATTTCAAACAATTAGACGCGAATATCATAAATAATGAAAAATACAGTTTATACCTGAACGAAACTCAGGAAAAATCTCGCGTCCAATCTTGATCGATCCCCCTTTCACCTGCGCCTGGCTATCCTGCCAGGCTGGTTGATCCAGGGTTGCTCATCCGTGAGCAACCCGTTCACCGAGGGAAAGATCCACAGGATCTTTCCCTTTATCCGATTCACCCATAGCTATTGCTATGCATCGACGGGTGATCAACCAACCTTGTTTGCAATATTTCCCCTGGGCATCGTTCCCTTCATGCAACGTGCGGGCTAGTTAGAGGCTAGCGGGTGGGAATCGTTCGTGGTTAAGGTTTTCTCTGTTTTCCGACCAGCATAAACTGTGTAGCGATGAAGATACTAAAATAAAATATTTAATCTATAGGCTTGACTTGAAATAACAGACGGTATAGTCTGCTTTCTATTCCAGACTGTTTAGTTTGATATTATGCCGAGACAAAGAGAATTTGACCCGAATCAAGCCCTGCAAATCGCGATTGATTTGTTTTGGGAGAAGGGTTATTACGATAGTTCTGTCGATGAAGTCGTCAAACGTTCGGGTGTGGCCAAGTATGGAATATACGGTACCTTCGGTACTAAACGTGAACTGTTTATTAAAGCTCTGACTCAATACGCGCGTGATCGACGCAATGATATCCAGAGTCCTATCAGGAGGCCCGATGCATCGCTACCCGAGATACGCAGGTTCTTTGAGCAAGTCCCCAGGCTGGTGACGCAAAAAAACCAGCGACGCGGGTGCCTGATATGCAATACCGGAGTCGAAATTGGCAAGAGAGATGCTGAAATTTATGCCTTTGTGAGTGACTTTTTCCAGGACGTAGCAGGGGTAATGAAAGCTTGCCTCGATCGCGCTGTGGGAAAAGGTCAGGTTAAAGCCTCAAAGGATGTTACAAATCTGGCAACTTATCTGGCGACAGAGTTCAGGGCTTCGCTAATGCTGGCAGCAAGCGGTGTGACCCGTGAGGAAATTGAACAACACTTCGCTGTGGCTCTTCAGGTGCTTGAATAAAATTTTTTAATCTATTACAGACGATATCGTCTGATATAAAACAGGAGATATATACAATGACTATCCAGGCAATTTTTTTATTGCAATTTGTTTCGAGCCTATTGGTGATGGGCCTGTTAGCCAGGTGGCTGCTGGCGCCACAATTAGCAAAGCTGCCAATCAAAGAGGCGTTGTTCTGGCTTACGTTGCCGCATGCTTTTCGCTACATAGGCATGGTCTTTCTGGTGCCGGGAGTGGTGGCGCAGCCACTGCCCGACTATTTCGCGATTCCTGCTGCATATGGGGATTTATTAGCGGGTATTTTGGCGCTGTTGGCGCTTGTCGCGTTACGTAACAAGCTGACCCTTGCGATTGGGGCGGTGTGGCTATTTAATATTGTTGGCACCATCGACCTTGTGAACGCTTTACGCCACGTTGATGTTGCGCAGAACTTCGGATCGGCCTGGTACATTCCCACCATGTTGGTTCCGATTCTGCTAATTACGCATTTTATGATTTTTGTACGTCTGCTGAAACCCGCCGCTGAGTTTGGAGAGGTAACGGTAATATAGATGTCGATGCTTGCCTGTCGAATAGGATTTGGCTCTTCCCCGGAGGAGGGTGTCGTAAAAAGTCGTCTTGCGCCCCCTGGCTGCGTCGCCTAAAGCGCCTACTGTTGGTGAAAACGTGCTCGAATGCTCATTTACTACGTGTAAACTGCGCTTCTGCGCGCATTTTCGCCTTGCCAGGAAACACAATCCAACCTTTTACGACACCCTCAGCCAGGGTGGGGTCGAATTCATTCGGCCCTACGGGCATAATTTTCCATTAATTGCCGAATGAATTCGGCCCTACCTAGTTCAGTGCTTTGTTGGCTCGTAGTTGTTTGGCCATGAGGTCGACGAAGGCCCGAATCCTGGCCGAGGAGTAACGCCCTTCACGATGTACTATATAAATTGGTAACGGTGATGGTTCGTAATTTTCGAGGATGATCTTTAATCCACCCTCGGCGAGCTGCGGCGCCACCTGATACGATAGTAGGCGCGTAATGCCAAAACCCTGGCACGCGGCTTCGATCGCTGCATCGTTGGTGGTTACAGTAAGCCGGGGCTTGATGCGCAGGGTGACTGAATCGAAGTGCCAGTCGATGACATTGTTGCCCGCGCTGGAAACAATCATTGAATGATCGAGCAGGTCCTGTGGTTTCCTGGGCAGGGCCTGGCGTTGCAGGTATTTGGGCGAAGCGCAAAGGACGATACGTATCGATCCTACTCGTAGAGCACGCAGGCTGGAATCGGGCAGTTCGCCGATTCGAATGCCGACATCCACCCCTTCTTCGAGCATGTTAACGATTCGATCGAGAAAAATCGCAGAGATTTCGGTATCCGGGTAGGTATTTAAATATTCTACAATTCCCGGCATTACGAACATGCGTCCAAATAGCACCGGTGCGGTAATGGCGAGATGACCACGTGGTGCGGCGTTAATTCCCGCAGCGGCTTCATCTGCAGCATCCACCTCGCCGAGAATGCGTTTTGTATCTTCGAGGTAGCGTTTGCCTGCCTCGGTTGTCCGTACGAATCGTGTGGTGCGGTTAAGGAGCTTAACCCCAAGCTGCTCCTCCAGGGCAGCTACCGCACGGGTTACTGTGGGCGGCGACATGTGCAAGCGGCGCGCTGCCGCGGAAAACCCTTTTTCCTCGGCGACCGCGACGAAGACACTCATCAAGTGGAAGCGATCCATGATTATTTCAATATGTGAAATAATTAATTGTAAATTGTGAGTATTCTTTTATCAAATGGAATTTGTAATAGTGTTGTCACTCGTAGCGCGATGTGTGTTACGCGACAACTTTAAACCTCAATCAGGAGATGAAACATGAGCCGCATTAACGTTATTAACAACGACAACGCCAATTTAGAGCAAATAGAACTTCTGGATGCTATCCAGTCGAAACTCGGCATGGTGCCGAACTTTCTCAAAGTATTCGCCAATTCACCGGCAGCGTTGAGAGCATTTTTAGGCCTGCACGGTATCGCCAGTGAAGGTAGCCTGGACGCACCGACTCGCGAACGCATCGCACTGGCACTCGCACAGCAAAACGCCTGTGATTATTGCGTGTCAGCCCACACTGCGCTCGGTCGTAAAGCGGGCCTCAATGGCGCCGAAATGGAATCTAACCGGGCTGGCACCAGCCAGGACAGCAAAGCCACGGCGGCAGTGAAATTTGCCAAAGCACTGGCCGAGCACAATGGTGAGGTTACCACCGCAGAAATCCTCGAAGTTCGTAACGCTGGTTACAGCGAATCGGATATCGTTGAAATTATTACCCATGTTGGTTTGAATGTTCTTTCCAACATTATTGGCAAAGCAAGCCAGGTAGAGATCGATTTTCCGAAAGTCGAGCTCAAGCTCGCTTCGTAGAATCCGGGGCTGCCGGTAGTATTATGGCTACCGGCAGTCTTTTGATGTTATAAAACTTTAGAGGAGCAAGGTCATGGGACACAAATTTGCAGAAATCGCCTTTACCGAGTCGGTCCAGCAGGTCCAGCAGGAACTCGGCAGCCGTACCGGATACGCGGGCATGGAAGGTGGTGATGATTACAATTATCTGCTCGGCCAGCGCGAGGCCAATTTCATCACCGCGCGTGATAGCTTTTATATGGCTAGCGTGAGTGAGACCGGTTGGCCTTATGTTCAACACCGCGGTGGGCCGGTCGGCTTCATGCGAGTGCTTGACGAGAAAACTATCGGTTTTGCCGACTTCAGCGGCAATCGCCAATATGTCAGTGTCGGTAATTTCAGAAAAGATGACCGTGTCTCCCTGTTTTTTATGGACTATCCGAATCGCACCCGCTTCAAGTTGCTCGGTCGCGTTCAGTTGGTTGGCGCGGATGAATCCGAGCTACTGGCCAGGCTGGAAGTAGATAGTTACCGGGCCCGGGTCGAGCGTGGATTTATAATCCGCATAGAGGCTTTTGACTGGAACTGTCCACAGCACATCACACCGCGTTATACGGATGCTCATATCGAGACCTTGATGGCGCCGTTGATCGAGCAGAACAGGGTATTGCAAGCCAGCCAGACTTCTACCAATACTGTAGAGGCAGAGGTGCTTGGCGATGGCCCTCTACAACTTGTTATAAGCGGTATACGACAGCTTACCCCAAGGGTCCTTGCCTTCGAGTTGCACGATCCGAGTGACGCCGAACTACCGGCAGTTGAAGCCGGTTCGCATTTACAGTTCCCGGTGCAACTGCCAGACGGCGAGACTACTATTCGTCATTACTCAATCTGTTCCAATCCAGCAAGGCGAGATGCTTACGAGATCGCGGTGCTACGCGAGGATGAAGGCGGTGGCGGATCGCTGGCCGTGCATGATCAGTTCAGCATCGGCCGACAACTGCAAACCGAGCTGCCACAAAATCATTTTCAACTTCATGGTGACGAAAGACCTGCAGTGTTGATCGCCGGCGGTATCGGCATCACGCCAATCAAGGCCATGGCCCAGTCGTTAAAAGCGCGTGGTAACGATATGCATCTGCATTACGCTGGGCGCAGTGGCCGGGAGATGGCATTCCGCGACAGGCTGCTTTGGGAATTCGACGAGGATATAACAGTCTATAGATCAAATGAAGACGAACGCCTCGAAATCGAATCGGTAATGTCCTCAGCGCCAGATGAATCGATCTTCTATGTTTGTGGGCCAGGCGGCCTGATTGATGCGATAGTTAACCTGGGTGCTGAGTTGAATATCGATCCCCATCGAATCCGCTTCGAACGTTTTGTTGCAACTGTCGCGGCTGATGCCAGACCGATTCAGGTCGAACTGCGCCGCTCGGGTAAGCAACTGGAAGTCGCTGCCGATCAAACCATTCTCGATGCAATGATCGAAGCGGGTATTGAATCGCCCTATAGCTGCAAGGCAGGAAATTGTAAAACCTGTGCGGTTAAAGTGTTGGATGGGGAGCCCGAACATCGAGATTCGGCACTATCGACAGCTGAAAAGGAGGATTACCAGTTGATCTGCCCCTGTGTTTCTCGGGCTAAGGGTGACCACCTGGCGCTCGATGTTTAGGTAATATTATCGCCGGGTTAATAATACTTAATTTTATTGAAAGAGGAATAACTATGAATGAAAGTCGTCCACCATTACCACCATTTACTTATGAAACTGCCGTTGAAAAAGTTCGCGCCGCTGAAAATGGCTGGAATACACGTACCCCGGAAAAAATAGCACTGGCTTATACGCTCGATACCAGGTGGAGAAACCGCTCTACATTTGTCGAGGGCAGGGATGAAGTCATAAAGTTTCTCCACGACAAGTGGGCCAGGGAGCTGGACTACCGTCTGATCAAGGAAATCTGGGCTTTTCAGGATAACCGTATTGCCGTGCGTTTCGCCTATGAATGCCACGATGATAGTGGCCAGTGGTTTCGTTGTTATGGAAACGAAAATTGGCAGTTCGATGAGAATGGTCTGATGAGGTTGCGTATAGCCAGTATCAATGATCTGCCAATTAAGGAGTCTGACCGAAAATATCACTGGGAGTTAGGACCGCGGCCAGAGGATCATCCCGGTTTAACCGAATTGGGGTTATAATCGGCAAGTCTGGGTAATTTCGCAAGTGAGTTTCTTGACCCATGTCAATAAGTCGCGAATCACCCAGGCTTATCATTAACGTTCAAAAGATGGCATAAATATGAGGTGACATCGTGACTATATCATCAACATTGAATGAGTTTCTGGATCGGCAAAAGGCGGCATACGAGCTAATTCCACATGCCCACACCAGCAACAGCATGGATACAGCGCAACAGGCCCACGTGCCGGGCCATCGACTCGCAAAGGCAGTGGTTCTCAAGGGCGATGGTAGCTACTGGATGGTTGTCGTACCATCGGTAGAACACGTCGATCTTGCCCTGTTAAGAGAAAAGCTTGGTTACCCACTGGAATTGGCAACAGAATCCGAATTGACCGATCTGTTCCCGGATTGCGAAATTGGCGCAGTGCCGCCCGTCGGGCCTGCATGGGGTTTGAATACCTATCTAGACGAATGCTTTATGGGTGATAATCGGGAAGTCTATTTCGAAGCCGGTGACCACGAGGATCTGGTACGAATGTCCGGTGAACAGTTCCAGAAACTGCTGGGTAATGTCGAGCATGGCCACTACGGTCATACCGTCTGAGCTGTAACATAAGTAGGCGCCTTAAGCGACTCGGTATCGCGCCCGAGAAGTTATTGGCGTGATAATGGTGCAAGCAAGGGCATCACGGTATCGACTGGCTGTTATTTAAATTGCATAGATTCCACGCAGAACACCTGGCTGAGGCTTTGTCTCAAGCATTACAAGTTCGAGCTCAAGTGCAGTGATTTTTTGCGTTAAATACGGCACAATCACTGCCTCAAAAATATGCCTGGGCCTGGGCTCAACCGAAGCAGGGGAAAGAATTGTACAGTATTGCGGAAAAAAGACTCTCGCGTCTTATCGATAGCGGAGCTGGCGATCTATTGGCCTCCGGCCTGGTGGGTCTGGAAAAAGAAAGCCTGCGTGTCATGCCGGACGGCAATCTGGCCCAGACGCCACATCCCGTGGTACTGGGTTCTTCACTGACTCATCCCTATATCACCACCGATTACTCTGAGGCCCTGGCGGAATTTATTACGCCGCCTTGCGAAACCATTCCCGCCGTTCTGGACTTCCTGCGCGACACCCAGCGGTTTGTTTATGAAAATCTGGGTGATGAATTTCTCTGGGCCACGAGTATGCCATGCGTGGTTGCCGGGGAAACCAGTATCCCCATCGCCCAATATGGCAGTTCAAATCCCGGCTTGATGAAAACCGTTTACCGGCGTGGTCTGGGTCATCGCTATGGCCGTGTGATGCAGGTAATTGCCGGCGTCCATTTCAACTATTCATTCGACCAAGCTTTCTGGCCCTCGTTTCAGGAGATCGAAAAAGACAGCAGGCCAATACAGGTTTTTATTGATGACAGTTATTTTGCCCTGATCCGTAACCTGCAACGTTTTGGCTGGCTGGTGCCTTATTTATTCGGTGCTTCGCCAGCGGTCTGCAAATCTTTCTTGGGTGGGGCCAGGACGAATCTGGAAGCTTTTGATTCCAGCACTTATTACGAGCCCTACGCTACGTCATTGCGCATGGGAGATATCGGCTATCAAAATAACAAGGAATCGAAAACCGGTGTCAAGGCCAACTACGATAACCTTGATGCTTATGTCGCGAGCCTCTCAGAGGCCACCGAGACGCCCTGTCCCGGGTATGAAAAACTTGGTGTGGTGGTGAATGGACGCCATCAACAACTCAACGCTAATATCCTGCAAATTGAAAACGAATACTACAGTACCATTCGCCCCAAGCAGCTTGTAGGCGCCTTCGAGAAACCGGCGCATGCGCTCAAACAACGTGGGGTACGCTATATAGAGTTGCGCTCCATCGATGTGAATGCGTTCGAGCCATTGGGAATAAACGAACGCCAGTTACGATTCCTCGAAGCCTTTCTGGTATTTTGCCAGCTCCATGAAAGCCCTGTAATCGGTGCCGAGGAGGGAGACCACATTGATCATAACGAGCTCGTAGCCGCGCATCGTGGTCGTGACCCGCAATTGAATTTGTATCGCGGTAGCGAAAAAATTCTGCTGCGCGACTGGACTAAAGAGATTCTCAGGGCCATGACCGGTATCTGCGAATTGCTCGACAAAGGTTTGGCAGACAAACCCTATAGTACATCGCTGGCGGCGCAACAAGACAAGGCATATGATGCCGATTTCACGCCCTCCGCACGGATGCTGGAAGCGATGCGTCGTGAGGACGAGGGTTTTTACCACTTTGCCTTGCGCATGTCGCAACAGCACCAGGTCTATTTTGAAGGTCTCGATCTCGACCCGGAGCGTCGGGCAATGTTTACCCGTCTAACCGAAGAGTCTCTCGTCAAACAGCAAACCATGGAAGCGGAAAACGGTGAATCCTTTGCCGATTACCTGCAACGTTACTTTGCGCAGCCGGTTTAACCCTCCCGCTACTCCGCATGATCAGGTAGGGCCGAATGAATTCGGCCCTACAGGTGTAATCTACCCACCAGATTAATATAATATAGTTAATGATCGAGGTGAATTAATACGTGGCAATTTCGATATTATTCAGGCCTTCATGGTTTTTCTGCCTGTATTCAACCTTACGTTCAATAGCATGAATCACCTGGTGCATGAACAACGGCACTGCCCGGCTTCGAGCCAGCGAGGCATTCAAAACTACGCCGTACAGTTGCCATGAAAAAAGCCCATAAACGCATGCTTAAGGAAATCGACAGGGAAGCAGAATTTACCGCTTCATTCACCGGACGCACTAAATTTAGTCCGCGTGTGATGGATGCCATGGCCGATGTAGATCGGGAGAAATTTGTATCGTTTTACTATACACCCCACGCCTATGACAACGGACCACTACCAATTGGTTACGATCAGACTATCTCTCAGCCTTATATTGTGGCCTTGATGACCGATCTGCTGGATCTCACGCCTGAATGTGTCGTATTGGAAATTGGCACTGGCTCGGGTTATCAGGCAGCAATTCTTTCCAGGCTGGTAAGAAAAGTTTATACCCTCGAACGCATTGCAGAACTGGCCGATTCCGCCAGTAAGCAGCTGCAGGAAATGGGCTACAACAATGTTGAGGCACTTTGCGCCGATGGCTATGCCGGTTGGGAAGAAAAAGCGCCATTTGATGGCATAGTCGTAACCGCCACGGCAAGCCGTATCCCACCGGCTCTTGTGGCACAACTTAAACCGGGTGGGCGTATGGTTATTCCAGTTGGTTTACCTTATAGTCGTCAGCAGCTTGTGTTAGTCACAAAACAAGAAGATGGCACTACGGACACTCAATCTATTCTCGATGTCAGGTTTGTTCCTCTGATTACGGAATAAAGGCTTTAATTTACAACCAGGTATCCAAGGATTTCTGAAAAATCAGATACCATTCGATGAAGCCCGAAATGCCCAAAATCTCGTGGCACTTCCAGAGCCATCTCCCGGGGGAAGACGAAATATAGCCACAGCCTCAAGCTTGCACAATGTCAGTCGGATCTATATGAGGCAATCGGTCTTATAAATTTACATTTCGAGACCTGGCCCGAAAAACTCTATATCCTAAGGGAAATTAAGAGGTAATCGGCGTTTTGAATACATTGAAATATCTGTTTGACAGAAATCTGGCGTGGGCGACTGCAGTCAGGGAAAAAGACCCCGACTTTTTTACCAAATTGTCCAGGCAGCAGGCCCCGGAATATCTCTGGATTGGTTGCTCAGACAGCCGGGTCCCGGCGAATCAGATAGTGAGTCTGCCGCCCGGCGAGGTTTTTGTGCATCGAAATATCGCCAATGTTGTTGTCCATACTGATCTGAATTGTCTCTCAGTCATTCAGTATGCGGTTGAGGTGCTAAAGGTAAAACATATTATTGTCTGCGGCCATTATGGTTGTGGCGGTATAAAAGCGGCGGTGGAAAACGAACAACATGGCCTGATAGATAACTGGCTTCGCCACGTTCAGGACGTAGCCCGTTTCAATGCGGATAAACTAAAAGGATTAAAGCAGGAAGAAAAGTTCGACCTGCTTTGCGAGCTCAATGTACTGGAGCAGGTAACCAATATTTGCAATACAACGATAGTGCAAAAAGCCTGGGAAAATGGTGCGGAGCTTTCCATACACGGATGGATTTATAACATTGAAAACGGGATTCTTAAAGAATTGACTCCCAGTGTCACGTCAAACCGAAAAGCAGAAGAAAATGATTAAGCAGAAATGCTGTCAGGTCTTGAGTCTTGAGTTTTCGATTAGTGCGAGAAGGTTGAAAGAGCTTAAGTAGTTTGCACACCAGGCGATATTAACCCGCATATTGCATGAAGTCGGTAACGACTTATGATATTTATGATTAATTTCATACAATTAGGCACGAAAATCATGAATAACGAAAAATACAGTTTGTACCTGAACGAATTCAGGAAAAATCTGGCTGTCAATCTTGATCGATCCCCCTTGATCCATAGCTACGGCTATGCATCTGCGGGCGATCAATCAACCTTGTTTGCCATATTCCCCCTGAGCTTCGTTCCCTTCATGCAATATGCGGGCTAAATGCTGTCAGATCAATTGGAAAATATTAAGGTGCTGGCTTTTGACGTCTTTGGCACAGTCGTCGATTGGCATGGCTCGCTCGTTAAAGAAATTGAACGCCTGAAACTCGACGTCGATAGCAATAAATTTGCACTGGCCTGGCGGGCAGGTTACGTACCGGCGATGCAAAGGGTAATGTCCGGTGAACTGGGATGGACCCTTCTGGATGATTTGCATCGAATGATACTGGACGAAATTCTTCTACAATTTGATCTGAAGAACTTGAGCGAAGACCAGAAGCACCATTTAAATAGGGCCTGGCACAGACTGGACGCGTGGCCCGATTCGGTTGAGGGGTTGCAAAGATTAAAGTCGAAATACACAATTTGCACGCTATCGAACGGCAATATGGGGCTTCTCGCAGACATGGCCAAGAATGCGGGATTACCGTGGGATTGTATACTGTCAGCCGAGGTGTTTCGTAAGTATAAACCCCATCCTGATACCTATCTTGGCGTTGCGAATGTTTTTGACCTTGCACCCGAAGATGTGATGCTGGTAGCTGCGCACCAGAATGACCTGGAATCCGCGCGTTTGTGTGGCTTAAAAACTGCCTATATAGAACGCCCCTTCGAGTTTGGTTCTAGACAGATAAAGGACGTTTCCCCGAATAGTGTTAATACGGTTCATGCGAGAGACATCGTCGAGCTCGCAGGCATTTTCGAATGCTAAGGTTCTGGCTGCGATACCACAACTATAACGACTAACTCCCTCATTGCCGGCTTATGGTATATAGGCTAGTGTAATCACTGAATTATCCATTACCGTAATACTGATGAAAAAGTCTAGCCTGATCGTCACTCTGCTCACCAGTCTGCTACTGGGCGGCTGCTATGATCTGACCGAAGAACTCTGGATAAACGCCGATGGTTCGGGGCGGATGAAGTTCACCATCGGACTGGCAGAAAATCTCGTCGCCATGATCGAGGGAAGTGGGGAGTCGGCCGATTTCTGTGATAGTGCGATAAAAGATAAGAGTAAACTCGAAAACAATGTCCTCATTACCTCCGTTGCTATTACGAAAAGTAGTGAGGCCGGTATGCATTACTGCACCATTGATATCGATGTGATCGATTTTCGAAATTTCGCAGAAGTACGAAACAATGTTATTGAGGGTGATTATGACAATTACGAGTTCCCATTTGCAATCAAGGAACTCGATCAGGGTCGAGTCAGAATTTCACAGGATTTTACCAACCTGGGACGTGATGGCCCGAACCAGTCCGAAATAGAAAAAGCGGGCCAGGAAATAGCGATGGTTATGATGACTCCGATGCTCGCCGGGAAGTACATAACCGTGACGGTTCACGCGCCGAAAATCGAGAGTAGTAATGGTGAGATATCAGCCGATAACAAGACAACCACATGGAAAAAGCCATTAATAGACCTGATCCGCAATCCGGATCAACCTCATAGATTTGAAATGGTGATGGTAAAAGACGTTAGTTTGATAGACAGGATTAAGTTCTGGTGGATTTCTATTTAACCCGCATATTGCACGAATGGCTAAAATTAGGCTTCGAAGCCCGAGTTAAGTACTATTGTGTTCTGTTCCCGGTTTTGCGGTGGTTGTCCGAGTAGCCCATGAAAAAGCTAAAAAACGAAAAGGAAATGGTTAAAAAGGCGATTGCCGAAGGTGTCAAATATGGCGAAAAGCGTGGCGTTGTAGAGTTTGAGGCTACCGATTCGGCCGATGAAAAGCTCTTGTATATTTACCGACTACTTGTCCATGATAAGGTAATTCAACCGATTCCCGAAGACCAGGTTTCGCAAAAATCCCTCAGGCATAAATTAGCGATTTGGGCGTCAAAACTAAAATGATGCAGTAATCAGCGCATGGCCCGACGCCAGGTGACAATATTTAACGCAGGATATTGGAAAATACGTAAAATATTTCCTCTCGGAATTTATCGAATTCCAATACTTCGAGGTAATTATGAAAGTAGAAGAACTAAAATCGATTCAGGCACCCCTAAAACAGCAGTATAAAGATGAACCCGAAGCAGCAATTATTACACTGAGTGCGAGAGGCCAAATTGGGAATGGGATCACTTGCAAAGTAGACACCGGCAAGGCAATCGCTGAGGCAGGTCTGCATCCGGCGACAGGTGGTGATGGTACCTCATTGTGCTCGGGCGATATGTTGCTCGAAGCCCTGGTTGCCTGTGCAGGGGTTACGTTATCAGCCGTTGCGACCGCCATCGGAGTCGAGCTTAAGGACGCAACAGTAATCGCAGAAGGTGAACTCGACTTCCGCGGTACACTAGCGGTTTCCAAAGAAGCTCCGGTCGGATTTAAGTCTCTCCGACTAGCGTTTGAACTTGATACGGAAGCTTCTGCTGGCCAGATAGAATCACTGATCAATTTGACCGAGCGATACTGTGTGGTTTATCAAACATTGGTAAACACACCCGATATAGTTGTAGAAAAAACTCAAGTCTAAGGCCCTATACGTATTTAACAGTCATGGCAATATAGAATTAGCGCCATTGCTAAAAGAGGTTTAAGGCTGTTTTTAATTATTCGGCAAACATTCCTGCAATTGACCGAACTAAGCCGTTTTCCAGCGCGGGTAACGCTTCTTCGAACTTAAGATTGGCTTGGTTGGCGGTACTAACAATTCGCGTGTGGTAGGTTTTCCATTCGACCGAGACATAGTCGGACGACTGATTGACTGTAGTACCGCTACCCTGTGTGCTACTTTCGCTTTGCTGCTGCGTCACTATTTCATTGACGCGCGGCCGTTCGCGAACCTGCAAGTCGGTCACCATGGTAAATAGTGTGTCGTCTACCATGGAATCAATCACTATGCCCGCCAGCGCCCCAAGCACTGCGCCTTTTGCAGAATCCGAGCTACTCGAAACCGCGCTACCAAGTACGGCCCCGCTGAATCCAGCCTCAATATAACTATCAGCAGCCGTCAGATCATCCTTGCCTACTTTGAGAACATTCGCCTGTAGCATAAATTGCGCGGCATCCGGGTTGTCAGTAATGACGTAGCCACTATTACCAAGGCGCTCAATGATACGTGACTTGACGTTTAGTTCTTTGTCGGAAGTGTTGCGCACCGATATGAATATTATGCGTTTGGAAGGCCTTACCGGTTCCAGGAAAATAGACTCGCTGACTTTGGTTTGTACATCAAGATCACTTTTTTCGAGACTGGTATGCAGGGCGCCGCAGCCAAAAAGCGTTAGGGTTGTGGCGCCGACCAGTGCAAATTTTATCAATTTAATCGGGGTGGCATGTTTCATTATTTCCGTATCTCGCAATAAGTTAATGTAAGTGTAGATGACTGGGAGTAAATTTATTTGGTAGATAAAACGCAATAAAGTTTCATAAATACAAGCCCTGACCTACGATACCACTTACAATGGGTATGAAAACCCTATTTTGAGAAATATTCCGGTCAATATCTGGAATGGGCTCTGAACTTGAGACGAAGCGATGGAAACCAACGACAAACTAGCAGTGCTTATAGACGCCGATAATGCTCAACCCGGTATCGTCGACAGTTTAATCGCAGAAATTGCCAATTACGGTGTGGCTAGCGTTAAGCGAATCTATGGCGACTGGACCTCGCCGGGCCTGAAAGGATGGAAAGAAGTTTTACTGCAGCACTCGATTCAACCCATGCAACAGTTTGCCTACACCAAGGGTAAGAATGCGACCGATAGCGCGATGATTATCGATGCAATGGATTTATTGTATACCGGTAATTTTAACGGCTTCTGTATAGTTTCCAGCGACAGTGATTTTACTAAACTGGCGTCCAGAATCCGGGAGACCGGGTTACTGGTCTACGGTTTCGGGGAAAAAAAGACACCTTCGCCATTCGTGTCCGCCTGTGACAAATTCATTTTCACCGAAGTGCTTCGTGCCAAAACCGATGAAAGCGAAGCCATTGTGAAGAAATCGAGCAATGACTTAAAACAGGATACGCGACTGGTAAGTTTGTTACGGAATGCAGTGGAAGCAGCCTCAGACGAGAGCGGCTGGGCCCAGCTCGGCCCCGTAGGTAGTAACATAGCGAAGCAATCACCCGAATTTGACCCGCGTAATTATGGTTATGCAAAATTGGGAGGACTGGTTGCCGCGAGCAAACTTTTTGACAGGGAAGAAAGGCAGGTAGGCAGCACCAATTCGAAGGCCATATTTATCCGCGATAAACGCAAGAAATAAAACGTTTCTACACAAGGGCCGAATTCATTCGGCCATCCATAATTATCGAGACCAACACGCCTAAGAACTTATATCGAAAGAGCACAATGGGGTCAGGTCTAACATTCCAACAATTAATAAATGTTGGAATGTTAGACCTGACCCCTGGGTTTGCTTTAAATATTCAAATGTCGTCCCAACGGGGCGTATCGTCCGCAGCGAATTCAAACGGGTTCGGGTCGGTGAAAACCCGTTTATGGTTAATCATGCCAGGGTAGACTGGTCCGTTTGTGGTGAGTGATTCGCGTGCTTTAATTTGAACATGGCTGCCGGAATCATGTGGGAAGATAACTGGCTCATAACAACAGTCTACCGTTAAAAAAAGCTGATTCCAGTGCTTAACGGGTTGTTGGTTGAACAGTTGGTTAAGCTCGGCGATCAGATTATCCTGCGGCATGGTTTCAAACTGTCGTTCGATCCATTCTGGCCGATCCACGGTCTCGCAGAAGCGTTGCCAGAAATGTGTTTCTACCGCGCCCAGGGTGACAAACTGACCATCTGCCGACTGATAGATATTGTAACAGGCAGCTCCGCCATTGATGAGACTTTCGGCCCGTGCGGATTCATTATTTAACAGCGGGTAATATTGCCAGGAGAGGATAGTTTCGAACAGGCTGATGTCGAGATATGCTCCCTTGCCACTTTGCTCGCGCGCATAGAGCGCCCCCAGTATCGTAATGCTTGCCTGCATGGCACTCGCGTGATCGACTACCGGTGGGTATTCTATTACTGGTCTTTCGTTAGTGCCACTGACTTGCAGCGCACCACTGGCAGCACTGTAATTAATATCGTGGCCAGCGCGAAGCCTGTAGGGACCGGTTTGTCCGTAGCCCGAGAGGGCACAGTGGATTAGACGTGGATTTAACTGCTTCAATATATCAGGTCCAAATCCGAGTCTTTCCAATACCCCGGGACGAAAGGACTCAAGCAAAATGTCGGCATCGGTAATTAAATCGCGCAGGCACGCCTTGCCCCGATCTGATTTTAGATCGAGGCGGCAAATACGTTTACCCCGGTTCAGGTGACGATAAACCGCTGACATGGAATCGTTCGAGTCATGCATGAAACGGCGCATAGGATCGCCTGCCGGTGGTTCGATCTTGATGACCTCGGCACCGAGGTCAGCGAGCTGGCGTGTTGCGAAAGGTCCCGGAATAAACTGCGATAAATCCAGCACCTTGATGCCACCCAGAAAACGCTCAGATGGCTGTTTAGAATCGGTGTTCAAGTTTTTTCAATCATATTTACGTATATCGTCGATGACCTTACCATCGTTGGGCAGGCTATCGGCTTCGAGTAATTCTACCTCGCCACGAAGTTTGCAAATCTGGCGAATGCTATCGATCACGGCTGCCTGTAGCGACTCATCTGCATCGGTGGCCTCGCATAGTAATTTGATCGTATCGGATTCATCTATCCATTCGATGATTAGTCGTGCCTTGATGATTTCAGGGTGCCGTTTTACGACCTTGTCGATCTGTTCGGGGTGGATAAACATGCCGCGTACTTTCGCGGTTTGGTCGGCACGGCCCATCCAGCCTTTGATACATTGATTGGTACGACCGCAGGGACTACTGCCTGACATGATCGCCGACAGGTCTCCGGTAGCAAAACGGATCAATGGGTAATCGGGATTCAGTGTAGTGACCACGACCTCGCCGACTTCACCCTCGGCTACCGGGTCGCCGGTGCCGGGGCGTACGATTTCGAGGTAAACACCCTCATCGATAATCAACCCCTGCTGGGCGCTGGATTCGTAGGCTATAACCCCGAGATCAGCCGTGGCATAACATTGCTGGATGCGGATGCCGTGTTCGACGAAGCCTGCCCGCAGCGATGGAGGCAGGGCTTCTCCACCGACCAGGGCTTTATTGATCGAGCTCACATCGCTGCCCAGTTCATCGGCCTTGTCGAGGATAATTTTTAAAAACGATGGTGTGCCGGCATAAGCATGCGGGGACAAATCGACGATCGTCTGCACCTGTAATTCGGATTGTCCAACACCGGCAGGAATCACGCTGCAGCCCAGAGCACGAGCGCCGCTATCGACCATCGACCCGGCAGGGGTGAAATGATAGGAAAAGCAATTCTGAATCAGGTCACCGGGGCGAAAACCAGCGGCATAAAGCGTTCTTGCAAAGCGCCAATAATCGTGACGATTACTGCCGGGTTCGTAAATCGGTCCGGGTGATGCGAAAATATGCGCTAATTCTGGTGTCGCGATAGCAGCGTATCCACCAAACGGGTGGCTTTTTTGTTGTTGTTCGATTAATTCCGATTTGCGTGTAATGGGTAATTTAGCGATTGCTGCAATATCAGTGATTTTATCTGGATTGACATCGTCAAGTAGTGTTTTATAAATGGGTGCTTTATTTTTGGCGTGGGCAATTTGTGTACTGAGCGATTGAATAAGTGCTTGCTGGCGTTCCTGAGGGTCGCGAGTTTCCAGGTTATCGAAAAATTCACTCATAATTAGTATGTTTAATGTTGATGGTTTATCGTTAATGACGCTCAGAAAAATAGTGGTTTTTCCTGGCAGGCCTTTGCTCCTGCAAAATCGGTGACGCGGCTATCGTGGAAGAAGCGCATTATTATAACGTCATTATGCCAGCCAACGTTTGCGCCGGCGGTAGTGCTTAACTTCACGGAAATTAACGCGTTCGCCCTCGCTGATGCCAAGATAAAATTCCTTCACGTCGGTATTTTCGCGTAGCTCTTTGGCAGAGCCATCGAGTACCACGCGGCCATTTTCGAGAATGTAACCGTAGTTGGCGTAGCGCAGCGCCATATTGGTATTTTGCTCGGCAAGAAGGAAGGTTACGCCTTCTTCTGTATTTAAACGTTCTACTATTTCAAAAATCTCCTCGACCAGTTGCGGCGCCAGGCCCATCGATGGTTCATCGAGTAAAATCATTTTTGGTCGTGACATCAGTGCACGGCCAATTGCCACCATTTGCTGTTCACCCCCTGACGTGTAACCAGCCTGGGCTTTGTAGCGCTGTTTGAGTCGTGGAAAATAACTGTACACCAGTTCCAGATCCCGTTGAATGGCGGCGCTACCGTCTTTGCGGGTATAAGCTCCGGCGAGCAGATTTTCTTCCACGGTTAAATGCTCAAAACAGTGGCGCCCCTCCATGACTTGAATGATGCCTCGCTTGACTAGTTCTGCCGAGGTGAGTTTATCGATGCGCTCGCCCTGATATTCAATTGTACCCTTGGTGATATCACCGCGTTCGGCGCGCAATAAATTGGAGATCGCTTTAAGCGTGGTTGATTTGCCCGCGCCGTTAGCACCGAGAAGGGCAACAATACCCTTCTCGGGTACTTCCAGTGAAACACCTTTCAGGACTAATATAACGTGGTCGTAAATGACTTCCATGTTGTTAACCGATAGCAGCGAGTTGCTGCTATCGGCTGTTTCTATAATCGCATTCACGGTCACTTGACTCTCAATTTAAACAAGCCCCAGGGAATAAATTCCTGGCCTAGTTACAGTCGCGGGCCGTGACGTTATTTTCAGCCGCATATTGCGCTGAATCTTCTGCAATTAACGGGCCGGTGATGTCACGAAGTGGTTCGTAGAAGTCAGTAACAAAGATCCATTGCTTTTTCTTGGCATCCCATTGCTGCAATGCGGCTTTGCCTGGGCCTTCGTGGTTTTCGCAGGTGATTTTGACCGGGATGGTAAAATCGGGCAGCCCCAATTCGCTTAGGCGCGCCTCGTCGACGTCGAGTGCTTCGAAACCATCGCGTACATGCTTACCGGTAACCTCGTTGGTGCCGTGAATTTCCATTGCCTTGCGGATAGCTTCGGACGTCCACATCGCTGCCACCAGACCACGATTGTAGAGTACCTCGCCGATTCGATCGAGCTCACCCAAACCCTTACCCTTGTCGTATAGATACTTTTTGATGTCTCTGTGCGCAGGAAAATCGTCACCAGGCTTGTGGAAAGCACCTGACAAATATCCGTCTGCGGCTTCGCCGGCAGGCAGTACATCGTTTTCAGACCCGGACCACCAGACACCGATGAAGTGATCCATCGGGTAACGAATCGACGCTGCTTCCTTGATCGCGACCTGGTTCATGACCCCCCAGCCCCACATCAGTACCCAATCGGGGCGTTCCTTGCGGATTTGCAGCCAGGTCGCCTTTTGCTCCTGGCCAGGATGGTCAACCGGCAGCGCCATAAATTCGAAGCCGTACTTCTTGGCGGCGCTTTCTAATGTGCGGATTGGTTCCTTGCCGTAGGCCGAGTTATGATAAACCAGTGCTATCTTTTTACCCTTCAATTTGTCCATGCCGCCTTCTTCCTCGCCGATGTACTGTACGAACACAGTCGCCTGGCTCCAATAGGTCGCAGGAAAGTTAAACACCCAGGGAAATATCTTGCCGTTAGCCGCTGATGTACGGCCATAACCCATCGAAAATATAGGAATTTCATCGACACTGGCTTTTGGAATCAACTGATAGGTAATACCAGTTGACAGGGGCTGGATGGCAACGGCACCCGATTCACCCTGATTTTTTACATTTTCATAACACTCGACACCACGCTTGGTGTTATAGGCCGTTTCGCAGGGCAGCAGCTTCAGTTTAGTACCGTTGATGCCACCATCGCGTGCGTTGAGCATGTTCATGTAATCACCATAACCATTGGCAAACGGAATTCCGTTAGGCGCATAGGGGCCGGTGCGGTAGTCAAATGATGGAATTGTCAACTCGTAGGCATTGGCAATTCCGGATACAAGTGGTACCGCAAGTAATGCGGCCACTAAGGTCTTGGTTAAGTTTCTAATTTTCATTGTTTACTCCGGTTGTATGTACAAACTTTATTTTACTATACGCGCCGCCGACAGTTCCCGTTAACTTGCTTACCGAGCCAGTTAATAAGGAAACGGCCATAGACGCATTTTTTCCTTGGCGATCCGCCACAGGCGTGCTAGCCCGTGTGGTTCGACAATCAGAAAAGCGATAATTAACACCCCGATGGTCATGATTTCTATGTGGGCAGCCAGCGCGGTGTTGGTGCCGAATCCATCGACCATGATATTTTTTAATAAAATCGGCATTATGACTAAAAATGCCGCCCCCAGGAATGACCCCAGTACCGAGCCGAGTCCGCCGATGATAATCATAAACAATACCAGAAACGACTGGTTGATATCGAACGCTTCTGTTGGTTCTGCAGATCCGAGCCACACGGCGAAATACAATGCACCAGCCATTCCAATATAAAAAGACGAAACCGCAAAGGCGGATAATTTGGCCATTAACGGCCGTACGCCGATTAACTCGGCCGCAATGTCCATGTCTCGAATCGCCATCCAGTTTCGACCCAGCCGTCCTCGCGCCAGGTTTTTTGCCGCCAATGCAAAAATAGCAACGATTGTCGCGCACAATAAATATTTTGCCACCGGCGGTGCTTGTGGACCGGTAATGAGTACGCCAAACAATGTCATCGGTGGGGAGGTAATCATGCCTGTTGCGTTATAGTTTACAAACCAGCCGACCTTGTTGAATAACCAGACCAGAAAAAACTGTGCAGCAAGCGTCGCAACAGCGAGATAAAAACCCTTAATGCGTAGTGACGGTAATCCGAACAGGGTGCCGACCGCCGCCGTGATAAAACCCGAAATAATAACCAACGGTATAAACCCCAGCTCTGGAAACGCCACCATCAATTTATAAACCGAAAACGCGCCGACCGCCATGAAACCACCGGTACCCAGTGAAACCTGTCCACAGTAACCGGTAAGAATATTCAGACCCAGCGCCGCCAGTGAATAAATAAGAAAAGGTAACAGTATCGCGTTAACCCAGTATTCATTGGCGAGCATTGGCACGACGACAAAAGTCACGAACAGAACCGCATAAATAACGTAGCGATCCTGGGCAATCGGAAATAGCGCCTGGTCGTCGCTGTAGCTGTCTTTAAATTGTCCGGTTTCACGGTAAATCATCAGGTATCTGTTTACACTCGCTCTATAATTTTTTCACCAAACAATCCCTGCGGGCGAAACAGCAGGAATGCCAGTGCAAGCATATACGCAAACCAGTTTTCAATCGCACCACCGACAAAAGGTCCCAAATACACCTCGGCCACTTTTTCGCCGACACCGATAATCATGCCGCCAATGATGGCGCCCGGTACCGAAGTAAATCCACCCAGAATTAACACCGGCAGGGCTTTCAGGGCGATCAACGAGAGTGAAAATTGCACGCCGGACTTGGAACCCCACATGATGCCAGCGACCAGCGCAACAATCCCGGATACAGACCAGACGATCACCCAGATAGTATGCAATGAAATACCAACGGAAAGCGCTGCCTGATGATCGTCGGCTACCGCCCGCAAGGCGCGACCGGTGCTTGTCTTCTGAAAAAAAATAGCGAGAATGGTGACCATTATGGCAGCGGTGGCCGCGGCGAAAATTTCCAGTTTTTCGATGTAAATATCAAAATTGTCCAGCATCCAGTCGGAGGCGCCCTGCGGGATGCCTAAATCCAGCAGCTTGACATCGGAACCCCACAATATATCGCCCAGGCCTTCGAGTACGTAGGCGAGCCCGATGGTCGCCATGAAAAGAATAATAGGTTCCTGGTTGATCAGGTGCCTTAACATCGCTCTTTCGATAACCCATGCCAGCGCTATCATGACGACAATAGTTCCAGCAATAGCAAGCCAGACTGGCATGCCAAATTTTTCCATAAAACCTACCAGGGTCAGTGCGGCAAACAATGCCATCACGCCCTGGGCAAAATTAAATATACCCGAGGCTTTAAAAATCAGCACAAATCCCAGCGCTACCAGTGAATACATGACACCAGCCATCAGGCCACTGAGGACAACTTCGATAAAAAAGATCATTGAGTACTTGCCTCAGTCATGCGATACCCCGAGATAGGCCTCGATGACTTCTTTATTGGCGCGAATCTCGCCGGGTAATCCATCGGCCAACTGACGACCGTAATCGAGCACTACGATGCGGTCCGATAAATCCATAACCACGCTCATGTCGTGTTCGATCAACGCGATGGTGGTGCCAAACTCCAGGTTAACGTCGATGATAAAACGCGACATGTCTTCTTTTTCTTCGCTGTTCATCCCCGCCATCGGTTCATCGAGCAATAGCAACTCGGGTTCTGCTGCCAGTGCCCGTCCCAGTTCGACACGTTTTTGCAACCCGTAAGGCAGTTTACCTACCGGTTTCTTGCGAATTGCCTGGATATCGAGAAAGTCGATAATGTGTTCGGCCGCCTCGCGATTTTCCAGCTCCTCTTTTCTTGCTGGACCTATATATAGCGCTTGCCAGAACAAATTGGTTTTCATTTTCAAATTGCGCCCGGTCATGATGTTATCGAGCGTGCTCATGCCCTTAAACAGCGCAATATTCTGAAAGGTGCGCGCGATACCCTGGCTTGCAGCTTGATAAGGACGCATCTGATTCCGGGTTTGCCCTTTATAGGTAATGGTTCCCCGTTGTGGATGATAAAATCCGTTGATGACATTCAGCATCGAGCTTTTACCCGCACCGTTTGGGCCGATGATGGCGCGAATTTCGCCCTTGCGAATATCGAAGCTGACTCCGTCGAGCGCCTTCACGCCACCGAAATTCAGGCTAACGTCTTCGACCCTGAGCAACACCTCGGTACTTAAATTATCGATTGTCATTGATTGTCGGAGCTAACCTGTATCCTGCACAGTATGGAAAGTTTTAGTGTCGCGAATTTCAAGATCGCCGCTAATTGTACCTCTGCGGCCGTCCTCGAAGGTCACTTCGGTTTCGACCTGTACCCGAGCGATCCCGGGATCGTATAGCGCATCGATCAGATCGGCGTAGCGTTCCATGATGATTTGACGCCGAACCTTGCGGGTTCGGGTCAATTCTCCGTCATCAGCGTCGAGTTCCTTGTGCAGAATGGCAAACCGGATAATTTGTGAATTACTCAGTGTTTCATCGCGGGATAAATCCATATTTACCTGTTCAACGCTTTCCTGCACCATCGAATAAACCTCCGGGCGTGACGCCAGGTCCTGATAACTCGCGTAGGCGATGTTGCGCCGCTCTGCCCAGTTACCCACTGCTACCAGGTCGATGTTGACCATTGCGGTTACGCGATCACGCTTATCGCCGAAGGTGACGACTTCGAGAATATGCGCGAAAAATTTGAGCTTGTTCTCGATAAACTTCGGCGCGAACAGCGAGCCATCGCTCAAGGCGCCGACATCCTTGATGCGATCGATTATTTTCAACTGGCCTTCGCTATCGAACAGACCGGCATCGCCGGTAAGAATCCAGCCTTCCGCGTTTTTCGAGTTTCGCGTGGCATCCGGGTTTTTATAATATTCCTTGAAAGCGCCGGGACTACGGTAGATAACCTCACCGTGATCGTCGATTTTTACATCGACATCGTCAAGGGGAACGCCGACCGTATCAGAGCGGACCGCATCGTTCGGTTGCGCGGTCAAAAATGGCCCAGCCTCGGTTTGTCCGTAAACCTGTTTTAAATTAATCCCGATTGAGCGATAAAAGTCGAACATATCGGGACCTATTGCTTCTCCCGCGGTCCAGGTGATTCGTGTTTTGCTGTAACCAAGATTATTACGCAAGGGTCCGTAGGCATAAATATCGCCGATAAAATAAAGCAGCCTGTCGATCAGGCGCACTTTTTTTCCAGAATGTATGTCGATGCCAACGCGACTGGCGTGATCGATGAAGTAATTGAATAATCTACGTTTGATACCCGCAGCATCCTCCATTCGCGTCAGAATATCGGTGCGCTGGCCTTCCAGTACCCGTGGGGAGGTGAAGTGAAAACTGGGCCCGATTTCTTTTTTGTCCAGTAACAGAGTGTCGGGACTTTCTGGGCAGCAAACGCAATAACCAGCACAGTAGGCCAATGTATAACAGAGAAAATGATCGACTACCCATGCCATCGGCAAATAAGCAACGACCGAGTCTTTTTCGGTCAACGATTCAAGGGTCGCTACTCGCTGCGAGCCGAATATCATACTGTTATGCGTCAGCACCACCCCTTTTGGCTGACCAGTGGTGCCCGAGGTATAGAGCAGTACAGCCGCGTCGTCACCACTACCTGACGCAATCTGGTCTTCAAAAAATGTTGGGGATTCGGCTGCGAATTTTTTGCCCTCTAATTGCACGTTTTCGAATGAAAAAATGTGCTCCGCGTTGTAGTCACGCATTCCGCGGCTATCGTCGTAAAAAATTTTGTCGATAGTACGATCTACCTCGTTTACCTGCAGGAGTTTGTCTACCTGTTCTTGGTCTTCGGCTATCGCGTATTTCACTTCGGCATGATCGACCACGAAGACCAGTTCTTCAACCACCGCATCCTGATAGGTAGGAACAGGTATGCCACCCAAACTCTGTGCGGCGCACATGGCCCAGTACAGACGCGGGCGATTGCCACCGATAATGAAGAGTTTGTCGCCGCGCTTAAAACCGTATGCGGCGAGCCCGTTGGCAAAGGATTTTATTTCCTCGGCAGCCTGTGCCCAGGTCCAGGTTTGCCAGATGCCGAATTCTTTTTCCCGAATTGACGGCAGGTTGGAGAACTGTGCAGCGTTACGCAGCAGTAATTTTGGGAATGTGTCGAGCTTTTGGTTATCTAAAGAATCGCTCATATTTAGTTAGTGATAATTATTATTATTGGCTCACCCGGTTTTTTCAGGTTTCTAAGCCTTATTTATCGACTCAAGTCGCACTCGGAATTTACGTGCCTGTGATCCCGCTGTCCAGTAATAATCGATCATACAGCCTTTCGACGCAATCCGAACGAAAAAATTCCATTCAGAGTCCCGGGTAAATGCCAGGTGTTTTTAGTCGTATCGAAAAAAACCACGTCCGCTCTTGCGACCCAGATACCCGGCATCGACCATTTGCTCCAGCAATACGCAGGGGCGATATTTGGAGTCGCCAAATCCTTCGTGCAAAACCCTGGTTACCGATAAGCAGGTATCAAGGCCGATCAGGTCGGCCAGTGCCAGCGGCCCCATCGGATGTGCCATGCCGAGTTTTAATACCTGGTCGATTGCCTCGGCGCTGGCAATACCTTCGTGCAGGGTGAATATTGCCTCGTTGATCATCGGAATCAAGATTCGATTACCGACAAATCCGGGGCTATCTTTGGCTTCCACCGGCACCTTGCCTATTTGTTCGGATAACTGATGTACTCGAGAATAGGTTTCGTCGCTGGTTTGAAGTGCGCGAATTATCTCTACCAGTGCCATCATCGGCACCGGGTTCATGAAATGCATACCGATCACACGTTCTGCCGACTGCGTCGCGCCAGCAATTCGGGTCAGTGATATCGACGAGGTATTGCTGGCAAGAATGGCGTCTTTTCTGGCGATGTTATCCAGTTGCTGAAAAATCTCTAGTTTCAGGGATTCGTTTTCGGTTGCCGCCTCGATGACGATATCGACATCGGATAAGGCTTCGAGGGGAGTTGCCGTGGTAATATTCGACAATGCTTTCTGCTTGTCTGCCGCGCTAATTTTTTCTTTTTTTATCATCCGGTCCAGACTGCCGGCGATAGTATCTACCCCCTGTTGCAGCTGCGCATCGGCAATGTCCTGCATAATCACTTTCAGTCCGGCCACCGCGCAGACCTGCGCAATACCGTTGCCCATGGTTCCAGCGCCGATAACGCCAACTGTTTTAATGCTCATTTCGTTTTCTCTTGTTAATTTAAAAAATAAATCGGTTGTAGGATATCCCAATCTTATGTATCGAATTGACGGGATGAGTTCAAGCTACCCGATAGAGTGCTCTCAGGGATGTAATTTTTTTCCGAGGCACCAAAAGTAGGCGCTTTAGGCGAGGAAGTACCGCGCGGAGAACCGGAGCGTATATAAAATACGTGAGGAAAGCTGGCCCCAGCGAAGCTGCTTTGGGTCTTTGAGCACGGCACTGACGCGGTCATCGGGGAAAAAGTACATTCATGTGAGCACTCTACATGTTGCGTCGATATTGCCCGCCTACCTCAAACAACGCATTGGTAATTTCGCCCAGCGAGCAATATTTTACTGCATTGACCAGTTCGGTAAAAATATTGTCGTTGTTGATAGCTGCCTGTCGAACACGCTCAAGCGCAGCAGCCGAGTCATCGGCATGAGTGGCCTGAAACTCGCGTAAACGACTAATTTGATTTCGTTTTTGGGTCTCGCTAGATCGTGCGAGTTCGATATCGTAATCTTTGTTGCCATCTGGATTCAGAAAAGTATTAACGCCCACTATGGGTAAAGATCCATCGTGTTTGCGGTGTTCGTACAACATCGACTCATCCTGAATTTTTCCGCGTTGATAACCGGTTTCCATCGCACCGAGCACGCCGCCGCGTTCCGCTATGCGTTCAAATTCTTGCAGCACCGCTTCTTCGACCAGATCGGTCAATTGCTCGATGATAAACGCACCTTGATTTGGATTCTGATTTTTACTCAAGCCCCATTCCTGATTGATAATCAGCTGGATTGCGAGTGCACGACGCACCGAATCGCCTGTGGGTGTGGTAATCGCCTCGTCGAATGCATTGGTATGCAGGCTGTTGCAATTATCGTAAATCGCAATCAGTGCTTGCAGGGTGGTGCGAATATCGTTGAAATCCATTTCCTGTGCGTGCAAAGATCGACCCGAGGTCTGGATGTGGTATTTCAGCTTCTCGCTGCGCTCATTAGCCGTGTATTTAAAACGCATCGCGGTGGCCCAGATACGGCGTGCTACGCGACCCATGACGGTATATTCGGGGTCCATGCCATTACTGAAGAAAAAAGACAAATTCGGTGCAAAATCATCGATATTCATGCCTCGTGCGAGGTAGGCTTCGACAAAGGTAAAGCCATTGGCGAGGGTAAACGCGAGCTGCGAAATCGGGTTGGCGCCGGCTTCGGCGATGTGGTATCCGGATATCGATACCGAATAAAAATTGCGGATCTTGTGGTTGATGAAATACTGCTGGATATCACCCATCATCTTGAGTGCAAACTCGGTCGAAAAGATGCAGGTATTTTGCCCCTGGTCTTCCTTGAGGATATCGGCCTGTACCGTGCCACGGATATTTTGCAGCGCCCAGCTGCGGATCTTCTCAATCTCCTGATCGGTGGCTGCGCGCGCATTATCGCCTTCGAACTTTGCCAGTTGCTGGGCTATCGCAGTATTCAGATACATCGCCAGAATAATCGGTGCCGGTCCGTTAATGGTCATAGATACCGAGGTCAAAGGGCTGCATAGATCGAAGCCGTCGTACAGGGCTTTCATGTCTTCTAGCGTTGCGATCGACACACCGGAATTGCCAACCTTGCCATAGATATCCGGGCGTTCATCGGGATCACAGCCGTACAAGGTGACCGAATCAAATGCGGTGGAGAGGCGTTTTGCAGGCGAATGTTCCGACAGTTGTTTGAAACGCTTGTTGGTGCTGAATGCATCACCTTCACCGGCAAACATTCTGGTCGGATCTTCACCCTCGCGTTTGAACGCAAATACGCCGGCGGTGTAGGGAAAGCTACCGGGCAGATTTTCCAGCAATAACCATTTCAGCAATTCGCCCTGATCTTCGAAACCGGGTAGCGAGACTCTGGGGATTTCCAGGCCTGACAGCGTCTTATATGTCAGACTGGTGCGAATTTCGCGATCACGAATTTTCACCACATACTCGTCGCCGGTGTAGCTTTGTTTAATCTCCGGCCATTGCTCGAGCAGTTTGATCGAACGTTCGTCGAGTGAACTTTGACGTGCCTCGATCAGGCTGTCTAATGCATCCGCTGAATCGCGTTGCTTATCGTCGAGCAGCATTCGTTTTGAAGCGATTAACTGTTGCCTTTCACGGGCAATATGTGCCTGCCGCAGCGCTTCGGTTTTGTATTCGTGCACAGTGTCGGCAATTTCGGCCAGGTAGCGCGAGCGCTCGGGTGGCACTATGACCGTTTTTCCAGTAGATTTTCTTATATCTACAGCAGGCAGGTGGTTATCGAGTGTTTGCAGGCCCAGCCCTCGCAGTACCGATAATATTTGTTGATAAACCGCAGTAACACCATCGTCATTGAATCGCGAAGCGATGGTGCCGAATACCGGCATTACGTCGTAAGGCTGAGCGAAGGCCTGGTGATTGCGCTGCACCTGTTTGCAAACATCCCGATAAGCGTCTTCGGCACCCTTGCGGTCAAATTTATTGATTACTACGATGTCCGCAAAATCGAGCATGTCGATTTTCTCTAGTTGGCTTTGAGCGCCAAACTCCGGGGTCATGACGTAAAGCGAAGCGTCGACCAGCGGCACAATCGCGGCATCGCCCTGACCGATACCCGGAGTTTCAACGACGATAAAATCGAAACCGCAAAGCTTACAGGCGTTGACGATATCGCCGACTACCTCGGGGATTTCACCCACCGAATCGCGTGTCGCGATCGAGCGCATATAAATATTCGGGTGGTTGATGGCGTTCATGCGAATGCGGTCACCGAGCAGGGAGCCACCGGTTTTGCGTCGTGTCGGGTCAACCGCGATAATCGCAATTTTGAGTTTATCCTGTTGCCCGAGCCGGAAACGGCGAATCACTTCGTCGGTGAGGGACGACTTGCCCGACCCGCCGGTACCGGTGATGCCGAGTACCGGAACAGGGGTTTCAAGTGTTTTCGCGGCGGCATTGATTTTATTGCGTAAAGCGGATGGCAAGCTACCGTACTGCAGCGCGCTGATCAGGCTTGAGAGTGCTTTCAAGTCTCTTTTTATCAGACTATCGAGAGATTTGGGTGCCTGCCTGGATGGGTCGAAATCGCAGCGTTCGATGATATCCGAGATCATGCCCTGAAGCCCCAGTTTCTGGCCGTCCTCGGGTGTATAAATGCGGGTCACACCGTAGGCCTCCAGCTGTTCAACCTCAGAAGCTACGATGACGCCGCCCCCACCAGCGAAAATACGAATTTCAGGACGCCCCCTTTGCTTTAGCATGTCCACCATGTATTGCAGGTATTCGACATGGCCGCCCTGGTAGGAACTTATCGCTATTGCGTGGGCGTCTTCCTGGATGGCAGCGTCGACGATTTCCTCTACCGAGCGATTGTGTCCGAGATGAATCACTTCGGCCCCGGAAGACTGCAAAATCCGGCGCATGATATTTATTGCCGCGTCATGGCCGTCAAACAGGCTGGCTGCGGTCACCACACGAATTTTCGCATTGCTTTTCGCAGCGCCGCTGATATCGAGAACTTTACCTTGTGCCTTAGCCATGTTGACCCGTTTTCCCAGGCAATGATCAAGCACCTGGATCGATTATTCGAATTAATTCAGTACTTAATTTTTGTTGCATTATGGATCGCCTTAGACTACCTTACGTTTACGTTAACGTCAATTAGAAATAAGGGTATCTCAAACCAGGAATGCAGCAACCGTGAGCGAAAAATCTAATATCTATACCATTAGTGAGCTAGCCAACGAATTCGGCGTTACCTCAAGGGCCCTGCGTCTGTATGAAGAATCGGCGTTGCTGGCTCCAAAGCGAGAGGGTACGAAGCGAATCTACGCAGAGAGAGACCGTGTGCGTTTACGCTTGATACTGCGTGGTAAGAGGCTTGGTTGGTCACTAGCTGAAATCCGCGAATCGTTTGATTTGTACGATTCAAGCATGGGAGAAGAGGCACAACTGATTTATCTGCTGGAAAAACTCGATGCGCGGCGTGATATTCTTGAAACGCAAAAACAGGATGTAGAGCTGGCATTGGCCGATCTGGAGCATATCGCCGACGATGCGCGAACGGTTTTGTCTAATATTTACGCAAGCAAAAACAAACTGAAAGCCGGTTAACATTCTATATGAAATATATTCGATGACGCATTTTCCCTCACTCAATTTTGAACTCGGCAATACCGTCGATATGCTGCGAGACGCGGTATATAACTTCGCGCAATCCGAAATCGCACCGATTGCGGCGGATATTGATCGTAGTAACGAATTTCCCAATCAACTCTGGCCAAAATTCGGTGAGATGGGCTTGCTCGGCATCACCGTGCCCGAGAGCTATGGTGGCACCGGTATGGGTTATCTCGCGCATATCGTCGCGATGGAAGAAATCAGCCGCGCCTCGGCATCTGTGGGTCTGAGTTATGGCGCGCACTCCAACCTGTGCGTGAACCAGATCAATCGCAACGGCAGTGATGCTCAAAAGCAAAAATATCTACCAAAATTGATTAGCGGTGAACATATCGGCGCACTGGCGATGTCTGAGCCGGGCGCTGGTTCTGATGTCATCGGTATGCAAATGAAGGCGCAGAAGCAGGGTGATCGCTATGTGCTTAACGGTACCAAGATGTGGATTACCAATGGTCCCGATGCCGATTTAATTGTGGTCTACGCAAAAACCGATCCGCAGGCCGGGCCACGCGGCATCAGCGCATTTCTGGTTGAAAAATCATTTGGTTTCACCGCCGCGCAAAAACTCGACAAGCTCGGTATGCGCGGTTCTAACACGGGTGAACTGGTATTCCAGGATGTAGAAGTACCGGAGGAGAACCTGCTCGGTGAAATCAACGGTGGCGCCAGGGTATTAATGAGTGGCCTGGATTTCGAACGCGCGGTGTTGGCAGCCGGTCCTACCGGCATTATGCAGGCCTGTATGGATGCAGTGGTTCCCTATATTCACGAGCGCAAGCAGTTTGGCCAGAGCATCGGTGAATTCGAATTAATGCAGGGTAAGCTCGCCGACATGTATACCACGATGAATGCCAGCAAAGCCTATGTTTATGCGGTAGGTAAGGCTTGCGACCGCGGTGAGGCCACCCGCAAAGATGCTGCCGGTGCGATTTTATACGCGGCCGAGAAGGCAACCTGGATGGCGCTCGAAGCGATACAGGCGCTAGGTGGCAACGGCTATACCAACGATTATCCAGTGGGTCGATTATTACGCGATGCCAAATTGTATGAAATTGGTGCTGGTACCTCGGAGATTCGGCGCATGCTAATCGGTCGCGAGTTATTTAATGAGACAAGCTAATGGGATTAACTTAAAGACTGGAAATCAAATTTCATCGTCATTCCGGCCCCCGAGCCGGAATGACGGTCATTTTTTAACCAAACAAAGTTGAATTAACGAGATTAGAAAAATGAGTGAGAAAATAGTTATCACCGGCAGCGCACGTACCCCGATGGGTGGTTTTCAGGGCGTGCTATCCGATGCCACCGCACCCGAGCTCGGTGCAGCTGCGATATCGGCCGCGGTCGAGCGTAGCCAAATCAGTAAGGATGCTATCGACGAGGTAATCATGGGTTGCGTACTGGCGGCCGGTCAGGGCCAGGCACCCGCGCGCCAGGCTAGTCTCGGGGCGGGTATCCCACTCGGCACCGGTTGTACCACGATTAACAAGATGTGCGGTTCGGGCATGAAAGCAACCATGCTGGCTCACGATTTGTTGCTGGCAGGTAGCAATCGGGTGATGGTTGCCGGTGGTCTGGAAAGCATGAGCAATGCCCCGTACCTGTTACCCAAGGCCCGTACCGGACTGCGTATGGGACACGCCAGGGTGCTCGACCACATGTTTCTCGACGGTTTAGAAGATGCTTACGACAAGGATTGCCTGATGGGGAGCTTCGCCGAAAATACCGCTGATAAATACAGTTTTTCACGCGAACAACAGGATGAATTCGCGATTACTTCGCTTAAAAGAGCGCAGGCGGCGATTGAGAGTGGTGCTTTTAAAGACGAAATTACACCGGTAGTGATAAAAACACGTAAAGGTGAAATCACAGTCGATACCGATGAGCAGCCGTTTAATGCCAGCTTCGATAAAATTCCGACCTTGCGTCCGGCGTTTCGCGGCGATGGTACGGTTACTGCGGCGAATTCAAGTTCGATCTCAGATGGTGCCGCGGCCCTGGTATTGATGCGAGAGAGCGAAGCGAAAAGTCGTGGTGTAAAACCCGTGGCCGTGATTCAGGGACACAGCTCATTTGCGCACGAACCGGCCTGGTTTACCACGGCACCGGTCGGTGCCATTAAAAATCTACTGGAAAAACTTGACTGGACCACAGGTGATGTCGACCTGTTTGAAATCAACGAGGCATTTGCCGTAGTGACCATGGCAGCGATGCACGACCTCAAACTTGACCATAATAAGGTCAATATTAATGGAGGTGCCTGTGCACTGGGCCATCCGATTGGCGCTTCGGGTGCGCGCATTCTGGTAACACTGATTGCAGCACTGCAACACCAGGGCCTGAAAAAAGGCATCGCCGCACTTTGTATCGGCGGTGGCGAGGCCACGGCGATGGCGGTTGAGCTCGTCTGAGCCCTTAGCCCTTTACCCTGCTGCTGACTGATCATGATACTCACCGACGAACAATGCCTGATCCGCGATAGTGTTCGTGACTATGTACAAGGCCGCATAGCACCGAATGCGGCCGAGTGGGACAAAACAGGTCATTTCCCCGCCGAACAACTTAAAGAGATGGGTGAACTCGGCCTGTTTGGTATGATCATCCCGGAACAATGGGGTGGTAGCGACACCGGGTATGTCGCCTTCGCGCTAGCGCTGGAAGAAGTTGCCGCTGGGGATGGTGCTTGCTCGACGATTCTGAGTGTGACCAATTCTGTAGTTTGCGGCTCGCTGTATGGATCTGGTAGCGAATTTTTGAAAACAAGGTATTTAAAACCACTGGCATCGGGGCAAATGCTTGGATGCTTTTGCCTGACCGAGGCACAGGCAGGGTCAGATGCATCAGCGATCAAGACCCGTGCGGTCAGGGACGGCGGCGACTATGTATTAAATGGCAGCAAAACCTTTATCACTTCGGGCAAAAATGCACAGGTAGCGATTGTATTTGCAGTCACCGATCCGCCGGCGGGCAAGAAAGGCATTAGCGCATTCGTGGTGCCAACCGATAATCCCGGTTACCAGGTCGGAACCATCGAAGATAAGATGGGACAGCATGCGTCGGATACTGCGCAGGTTTTCTTCAAAGATTGTCGAGTGCCGGTCGATCACCGGCTCGGCGACGAGGGCGATGGTTATAAAATCGCGCTGATGAATCTTGAGGGTGGGCGCATCGGTATCGGCGCACAAAGCGTGGGTATGGCGCGCGCGGCTTATGCGATCGCGCTTGCCTATGCAAATGAGCGGGAGACTTTCGGTAAGCCGATTATCGAGCATCAGGCAGTCGCGTTTCGGCTTGCCGATATGGCGACGCAGCTCGAAGCCGCGCATTTGATGGTGATCAACGCTGCCAGCCTGCGCGACGCCGGACAACCCTGCCTCAAGCAAGCGAGCATGGCCAAGCTGTTTGCCTCGGAAGCCGCCGAGAAAATATGTTCGTCGGCGATCCAGGTGCTCGGCGGTTACGGTTACCTAAAGGATTATGACCTCGAACGTATTTATCGCGATGTGCGCGTATCGCAGATCTACGAGGGTACCAGTGATATCCAGCGAATTGTTATCGCCCGTGAAATTGGCAGAATGGCATGAGTAGTGCAATTGATTTTTACTTCGATTTCTATTCGCCTTACGGCTACCTTGCGAGCCTGCGTATCGACGAGATCGCGGCACGCCACGATTGCAAAGTAAACTGGAAGCCATTCATGCTCGGTGCTACTTTTTCGATAACCGGTCACCAGCCTCTGACCGATACACCGATGATGGCCGATTACACGCTGCTCGATTTAGCGCGCAGTGCCCGATTGCAGGCTGCGAAATTTTGCATGCCGGATGAATTCCCCCAAGCCGCACTCAGTTGCTCGCGAGCCTTTTATGTACTGGTCGACCAACAGCCGGAGCAGGCGGTCGCACTGGCGAAGGCAATTTACAAAGCCATTTTCGGCGAGGGCAAGGATGGTACTCGGATTGAACTAATAGCCGAGCTGGCCAGGAATCTCGAAATCGATGCTGAAGCCCTGGTGCCAGCGATGCAAACTCAGCCGATCAAAGACCGTCTCAAGGCTGAAACACAGGCGGCGATCAATCGGGGAGTATTTGGCTCTCCATTCATCTTTATAGGCGATGAGCCTTTCTGGGGTAATGACCGGCTCGATCAGTTAGACCGCTGGCTCGAAACCGGTGGCTGGTAAACATCATGGCGCAAATTGAGACACGAATCGACATCAACTCACCCGAATTCGAGGCGAATCTGGCTGCGATGCGGGCCGTGGTGGACGATCTTCACGACAAGGTCACTACAATCAGTCGTGGCGGGGGTGAGCGAGCGCGCAAAAAACACCTCGCACGGGGCAAGATGCTGGTGCGCGACCGGATCAATTTGCTGCTTGATGAAGGCTCGGCGTTTCTCGAAATAGGTCAGTTCGCGGGTTACGCGATGTACGGTGAGGATAATATCACTGCCGGCGGCCTGGTCACCGGAGTCGGTTGCATCAACGGTATCGAGTGCATGATCATCGCCAATGACGCGACCGTAAAAGGCGGCACCTATTACCCGATTACGGTGAAAAAACACCTGCGTGCGCAGGCTATCGCACAGGAAAACAACTTGCCCTGTATTTACCTGGTCGATTCTGGCGGTGCCCATTTACCGAGCCAGGACGAGGTATTCGCGGATCGCGAACACTTCGGCCGCATATTTTACAACCAGGCAAATCTGTCGGCGCAGGGTATTGCACAAATTGCCGTGGTCATGGGTTCCTGTACCGCGGGTGGCGCTTATGTGCCGGCGATGTCCGATCAAAGTATCATCGTCAAGGGGCAGGGCACGATTTTTCTCGGTGGCCCGCCGTTGGTGAAAGCCGCTACCGGCGAGGTGGTCAGCACCGAAGACCTGGGGGGTGCCGACGTGCACTCCAGAATTTCCGGTGTGACCGATCACCTGGCTGAAAACGATACACACGCGCTCGATCTCGCACGTAACGCTGTGGCATATTTGAATCGTAGCAAGAAAACGCAACTGGTGATGCGTGAACCGGTGGAACCACTATACCCGGCCAGTGAACTTTACGGCATCGTGCCGGACGATTTGCGCAAGGCTTACGATAGCCGTGAAATCATCGCGCGCCTGGTCGATGGCAGCGAGTTCGATGAGTTCAAAGCGCTTTACGGTAAAACGCTGGTCTGCGGTTTTGCGCATTTGCTGGGTTATCCAGTGGGTATCATCGCCAATAATGGCGTGCTGTTTTCCGAATCGGCGTTAAAGGGTACGCATTTCATCGAACTCTGCGCGAGTCGGCGTATCCCGTTGATCTTTTTACAGAATATTACCGGTTTCATGGTCGGGCGAAAATTCGAGCACGGCGGCATCGCCAAAGACGGCGCAAAAATGGTTAGTGCTGTGGCCTGTGCCAGGGTGCCGAAACTAACTGTCGTAGTCGGCGGTAGTTTCGGTGCGGGTAATTACGCAATGTGTGGCCGGGCTTATGGTGGTCGCTTCCTGTGGATGTGGCCGAATGCGCGTATTTCAGTGATGGGTGGCGAGCAGGCCGCCAATGTGCTCGCTCAGGTTACACGCGATGCCCGGCAGGCGCGGGGTGAATCCTGGAACGAAGCCCAGGAAGTCGCGTTGAGACAACCGATCCTCGACCAGTACGATGTTCAGGGTCATCCTTACTATGCCAGTGCAAGGCTCTGGGATGATGGTATTATCGATCCAGTCGATACGCGCAAGATCCTGGGTCAGGGTCTTTCGGTGGCAATGAATGCACCGATCGAAGAAAGCCGATTCGGCATATTCAGGATGTAGTCATGTCGACCAGCTTAATTCTACAGACCGATGCGCGTGGCGTTGCCAGCCTTACCCTGAACCGGGCTGAAAAACACAATGCCTTCGACGATACGATGATCGCCGATCTGTTACAGGTTCTCGATAATATCCAGAACGATAACTCGATTCGCGTGCTGGTGCTTCGTGCAGCGGGCAAGAGTTTTTCGGCCGGTGCCGATCTCGACTGGATGCGGCGCATGGCCGATTACGATCAGGAGCAAAATCTCGCCGATGCAAGGAAGCTTGCATCGCTGATGTACCGGCTTGATCGATTGAACAAACCTGTAATCGCACTGGTGCAGGGTGCGAGTTTTGGTGGCGGTGTTGGCTTGATCGCCTGTTGCGACATTGCTATTGCATCGGTGAATGTGATATTCAGTCTTTCCGAAGTGCGCCTGGGTTTAATCCCGTCAGTCATATCACCCTATGTGATAACAGCGATTGGCTTGCGTGCAGCACGGCGTTATTTTCTTAGCGGCGAGCGTTTCGACGCCGCGCGTGCGCTGCAGCTCGGTCTGGTGCACGAAGTGGTCGAACCCGAAGCACTCGATGCCAGTCTCGAACAATGTATCGATGCGTTGTTAAATTCTGGACCAAATGCACAGGCTGCCGCAAAAGAATTGATCCGGCATGTGCATGGTCGGGCTATCGATGAGTCGTTGATCGAAGAGACTGCCAGACGTATCGCCGAGGTGCGCGCCTCCGATGAAGCGCGGGAAGGACTGAGTGCGTTTTTAGAAAAACGTAAACCTGACTGGAGCGGTGAGCAGGATTGACGAATACCCGCGTGGAGTCTTTTAAATACAAGTTATGGTAACCCCGATTAAAGTAAAAATAGTCGAAGTAGGCCCACGCGACGGCCTGCAAAACGAAGCGCAAAGTGTGCCAGCCGAGGTCAAGATCGCGCTGATTGAAAAACTCGTCGATGCCGGCTTGCCGGTGGTTGAGTCGGGGGCGTTTGTATCGCCCAAATGGGTGCCGCAAATGGCGACCAGTAGCGAGGTGTTTAAGGGTATTCAAAAACGTACCGATGTTGCTTATCCGATGTTGGTGCCCAATATGAAAGGTCTGGAGGCGGCGCTTGAGGCCGGGGTTGGGGAAATCTCCGGGTTCGCCGCCGCGTCGGAAACCTTTTCGCAAAAGAATACCAATTGTTCGATTAAAGAAAGTCTTCAACGCTTTCAACAGGTGGCCGAAAAGGCCAATGCCGAAAACCTCAAAATTCGTGGTTATATATCCTGCGTATTGGGCTGCCCCTACGAAGGTGAAATTTCGATAGATACCGTAGCCGAGGTAGCCCAGCAATTACTCGATGCGGGTTGCTACGAGATATCGCTAGGCGACACTATCGGAGTCGGTACAGCAGGTAAAGCGCAGGCTTTGATCGAGCGCGTCAGCAGGGCAGTACCGATACCACAACTGGCAGCGCATTTTCACGATACCTATGGCCAGGGACTTGCTAATCTGCATGCCGTATTTCAGTGTGGTATATCGGTGATCGATAGTTCGGTCGCGGGACTAGGTGGATGCCCCTATGCCAGGGGCGCGAGCGGCAATGTGGCGACCGAGGATGTACTCTATATGCTCGATGGTATGAACATAGAAACTGGTGTCGATATGCCGAAGCTGCTCGAAGCAGGACAATACATCAATGAATTCCTCGGGCGCGAAAGTGCCTCACGAGCTGCGCTCGCCCTAACTCGAAAGTGAGCCGAAAATAACAGGATAGAACTCCATGCCCTTGTGCGAATCTTCCAGCCGAAAAAAAATGCATCACCGTCATATCGATTGCGAGGGTTATCTGCGCGATGACGGCTTGTGGGACATCGAGGCGCAGATGCGCGACACGCGAACCTATGATTGCGGTTACGATAAAGACCATCGTGGCGGTATTATCAGGGCAGGGGATCCAGTACACGATATGTGGTTACGCCTGACGATTAATCTCGATTTTGTCATTCAGGATGCGCAGGCATCGTCCGATCACACGCCATTTGGAATCTGTACCCAGGCTGCGGTAGAAATGAAGGCGTTAGTCGGTCTGCAAATTGCTCAGGGCTGGATGAAGCTGGTGCGCGGGAGAATTGGTACAGATAAAAGCTGTACCCATTTGATGGATTTGCTCGGCCCGATTGCAGCCACCGCATACCAGACCCTGCACATGGCGCTCGAAGAACGCGAAGCCAAACGCTTGGTCAAACAGAAGCCAGTGATTCTCGATACCTGTATCGCACTCGCCAGTGATGGTGATGTGATTAAAAAACGCTGGCCCGAATTTTACCGGGCTGGAAAAATTACCAAGGCCGGCATCGATTAAATACGAGGATTCAGCATGACAATTACAATAGGATTCGACATCTACGGCACCCTGATAAATCCCTATGGTGTTATTACCAAACTGGCCGAATACACCAACCAGTCCGCCGAATTTTCACGCATCTGGCGTGACAAGCAACTCGAATACACCTTTCGTCGCGGTCTGATGCGACGCTATGAAAACTTCACAGTCTGCACTCGAAACGCGCTCGATTATACGGACAGTCTGCTCAATACTTCACTCGATGACGATGCCAAACAGGCATTAATGGATGCTTACCGCGTATTACCGGCATTTGACGATGTGGTCGAAAGCCTGAAAGTCTCGAAAGATGCCGGTTTTAGGCTTTTTGGATTTTCCAATGGCCTCCAGAGTGCGGTAGAAGGGCTGCTCGAAAACGCGGGTATTAACGACTATTTCGAAGGCGTGGTTAGCGTCGACGACGTGCAAACTTTCAAACCCAGCCCGGAGGTTTACCACTATTTTCTCAAGTCCAGCGGAGCGGTGGCAGAAAACGCCTGGCTGGTCTCGAGTAATCCGTTTGATGTCATCGGTGCAGTTAATTTTGGTATGAAAGCCGCCTGGTTACAGCGAGCGCATAATGTGGTTTTCGACCCATGGGGGATTGAGCCTACTATTCGGATTAAGAGCCTGATGGAATTATCGGATTTGATCTCCTAACACGGATTTGACTAATATTAGTAACAACGGCGTCCTTTTTTTTGTATTTATCCTCTTCTAGCGGATAACTAGAAAAATTGGGAATGTCTGAAGCTGGTTTTGGAAGGGAGAGATAATCGCCTTGTATAAGACAGCACCCTTCTTGTTTTAAGAAATCAAATTGCTCAATTGTTTCAACACCCTCTGCCAGGACAGCGATACCCAGGTTGCTAGCTAATGCTATCATCGATTTTACAATCGATGAGTCGTCTTCATCTCCGGGAATGTCTCGTATAAACTCCCTGTCGATTTTAATTGTATCTACTGGAAGTTTCTTCAAATAAGCCAAAGAGGAATACCCGGTTCCAAAATCATCAACAGCAATATCGATGCCTAAATCGTTCATGTAGTTTAGTAATTCAATCGTTCTTTCAGGATTTTTCATGAGCTGGCCTTCTGTAATTTCAAAGGTTAAAGACCCTCCAGTACAGCCAGTATCATTCATTAATTTTATTAGAAACTCGAGGAAATCCGGCTGGTCGATTTGTTGCATTGTCAAATTTAAAGATAGGCGCCCGAATGCAAATCTTTTATCTTTCCATGCCTTTATTTGTTGAAAGGTTTTACGCATAACCCATCGATCCAGCCTGACAATCAATCCAGAATCTTCCGCCGTAGGTAGAAATTTATCTGGAAGGAGAAAGCCAAGTTCGGGATGTTGCCAACGGATTAGTGCCTCGAGACCTATTAGTTGTTTTTTCTGAATATCGTATTGCGGTTGGTAATATATCTCGAATTCATCCTGTTCGATGGCGTGATTTAAGTTTGCTATCATTAGCACTTTTTCAAGGGCCTTTGCGGTCATATCCGCAGTATAAAACTCAAACCCATTCCGACCTTTTTCTTTTGCCCGATACATTGCAGCATCCGCGTTGCGGAGCAGGATTTCGGCGCTTGTACCGTCGTTTGGGAAAACACTTATTCCTATGCTGGCGGTTACGTAAAGTTCATTGTTATCAATTGCCAGAGGCTGTTGTACGGCATCAAAAAGTTTTAAAGCAATATCATTGATGTCATCCACATTTTTAAAATCACTGAGCAGGAAAATAAATTCATCACCGCCCAGGCGTGCAATTGTATCGGATTCTCGCAATGCATGTTTTAGTCTTTCTGATATCGAAACGAGTACGGTATCACCAGCAGAGTGCCCAAAAGAGTCGTTAATTTGTTTGAAGTTATCAAGGTCCAGGAATAGAACTGCCAGGTTCGAATTCTCTCGGTTTGCATGTCTTATCTCCTGTTCAATACGATCTAAAAATAGAGCTCGATTTGGGAGATCGGTTAAGGAATCGTGATATGCCTGGTACTCAAGGTGTTTTTCAATTACTTTACGCTTGTCAATTTCGAGTGATAAGGATATGTCGCTGGCAATAAGAGATGGAAACTCCTGTTCATTCGCGGTCCATTCTCTAGGACTTCCGGTATGTTCATGGCATAACACACCGATAATATTTCTATCATAAAATATCGGAACATTAAGCATCGAATATACATTATTTTTTATCAGATATGACTCGGTTAACTCACTGGTAGCAGGATCAGATCTTGCGTCATCAATTACCAGACGTAGTCCGGTATCCACCGCAGAAAAGTAGCCTGGAAAGTCTGCTTTAGAGAGTATGCCTCCAGATGAATGCCCCTCGCCACCGGTATACATGGTGCGGCAAACAATGTCTGTTTTCGCGTCGTTATACAGCCAGATACTCACTCGTTCAACATTCAAGGTGATTGATGATATTTCTGTTGCTTTTTCGAATGCGTCAGAAATACTTTTATGGTTAAGCTTTGACCACGCC
>Ga0255051_10000043_pt1 | contig 42556 bp, 37 predicted proteins | sample JV7_2_9_MG_FD_181719 | JGI IMG/M metagenome (GOLD analysis project Ga0255051, IMG submission 181719) | Seawater microbial communities from Jervis Inlet, British Columbia, Canada - JV7_2_9 | ecosystem: Environmental > Aquatic > Marine > Inlet | place: Canada: British Columbia | collected 2016-10-06
CGACAATCACGTTTTTCTTCTCGGCGGTTAGAAACCGCTCGGTAGGCATATCCAGTGTCAAAATTCGACTATCGAATTTGATAATATTGTTAATAATCGGAATTTGAAAATAAAGGCCGGGTGTGTAATTTGATTCTACAATTTCACCCAGTTTGAATTTTATCGCCAGTTCACGCTCGTGCACGATAAAGGTCGAGGTCCAGAGTATGAAGCCCATCAGCCCCAAAAGCACAAGGCTAAATTTTATATTACCCATTAGCGTGTCTCCCTGGTTCTGGAACGAGAAACATTACGTTTGAATTCGTCTATTATCGACTGCGTCGATCCGCTGTCTGATAGCCCACCCTGGTTGGAACCGGAACCGCCTCGTGCTCCGGAAATTAGTTGATCGAGGGGTAAGAACATCAAATTGTTACCGTTTTCGATATCGATCATCACCTTCGGTGCAGCGCTCATGACCGACTCCAGGGTATCGATGTAGAGACGTTCGCGCGTTACTTCGGGTGCGCGTTGATACTCGCCCAGTAGCTGGTTAAAACGACTGGTTTCACCTTCTGCCGACTTGATAACCCGTGTTTTATAGGCCTCGGCCTGTTCCAGTAATCCTTCGCCGTCACCGCGTGCCTTCGGTACAATGTCATTGCGATAGGCATTGGCTTCATTGATGATGCGTTGCTCATCCTCGCGAGCCTTAATCGCGTCTTCGAAAGCGTCCTGTACTTCTTCCGGGGGTTGCGCTTCACCCATATTGACGGTAAGCACGTTAAGTCCGGTACTATATGAATCCAGAATTTCCTGCATAATCTGTTTGGTTTCGCTACCGATGATCGCGCGGCCTTCGGTAATAATTAAATCCATATCATTATTGCCTACCACCGTGCGAATGGCAGTCTCTGAGACCTGTTGCAAAGTTAGATCGGGATCGCGAACTTCGAAGGCAAAATCCTGTGCGTCCTTGATATTGTACTGAACCTCCAGGCTCATCAGTACTATGTTCTCATCCCCGGTGAGCATTTTGGAATCTCTCCGGGCGGTCCGAACAGCCGACACATTGATCAGTTCAACGTCCTCGATCGGCCAGGGAATGTGCCAGTGAGGACCCGACTGGGTGACATTCGCTCTTGCCCCAAAACGAGTCTCGACACCCCGCCAACCTTCGTCGACAATATATATTCCGGTGAGCGCCCAGACAATCAGCAGGGCGATAATGATAAACCCGGCAATACCGGATAAATTACCCGACCCGGTTGGGAGATTAGGGATTTTCCCTCTTCCACCCCCGAACAATCCGCCGAATTTATCCTTCACATTTTTTAATAATTCATCCAGATCCGGTGGGCCCTCATTATTCCTGTTCCCCCAGGGATCTTTATCCTTACCCGGTTCATTCCAGGGCATAAGTATTCTCCACTAATTGTAATTTGATCAACGCCTTCCGAAGAGTGTGGATTGTATCGGTTATCATGCGACTCCTGCAAGCGTATTGGCCTGAATCAGAACCCGCTTGTCGGTCAGTTGAAATTTTCGGTATAACTTCTCTAAAAGTGCGGCTGAAAGAAGCAGATTCAAGTGAATATCGCCATTATTATCAAAGCTTTCGTTTTCGATGGCGCCTTCGGAATGCAAATAGGCCCGGATTTGACCCTCGTCGGCACCTAACGCAAGTTGATAGTGCAACTTTTGCTCAATATATCGAGCCTGTAGTACCTCGATCAATCCGTCAAAACCCGTTTTATCGATGGCTGACAGCCATACCCGGTTGGGGACTCCAAGCTCATCATTATCGATACGTGGCGGGTAACCAACCAGGTCAATCTTGTTATATATTAATAACTGTGGCACATCGCGAGCACCGATTTCATTCATCACCTGATTCACAGCCTGTATTTTTTCGTGCTTATTATCATCAGCACAATCGACCACGTGCAAAATCAAGTCTGCCTCACGGGTTTCAAGTAATGTGGCGCGAAACGCGGCGACCAGATCGTGAGGTAAATGGCGGATGAACCCGACCGTATCGGCCAGAATAATGTACAACTCGTTATTGATTTCGAGTTTTCTCAATGTCGGGTCGAGAGTCGCGAACAGTGCATCAGCTGTATAGACCGACGAACCGGTCAGGGCATTGAACAAGGTTGATTTTCCAGCATTGGTGTACCCAACCAGGGATACTGTCGGTATTTGAGCTTTTTTACGGGACTGCCGACTTTGCTTGCGTTGGCGTGATACCTTTGCCAGCCGATTATTTAAATACTTGATGCGTTTACCGAGCAATCGGCGATCTGTTTCTAGCTGGGTTTCACCCGGGCCTCTCAGGCCGATTCCACCTTTTTGCCTTTCCAGGTGTGTCCAGCCTCGCACCAGTCGTGTCGATAAATGTTTGAGTTGGGCCAGTTCGACCTGCAGCTTACCTTCGAACGATTGGGCACGTTGGGCGAAAATGTCCAGAATGAGCCCTGTCCTGTCGAGTACACGGCACTCAAGATACTTCTCCAGGTTACGTTCCTGAGACGGGGAAAGGGTATGATTAAACAAAACCACATCCACTTCGTGTTGCCGGGCCAGAGCGGTAACCTGTTCAAGTTTTCCCTTGCCTATAAACGTTTTTGCGGTAGGTTGTTGGCGGCTACCAACGACTAGTTCGGCCTCGACTACGTCGGCCGAACGAACCAGTTCGATAAATTCGTCCAGATCGTCCTGATCCGCCTGCAGCGGGAAATTGATATGTACTAGAAGCGCGCGTTCACCACCGTGTGGTCGCTCAAACTCGAACAACAATACCTCCTGTTGACGCCTTAGCTACCAGCTTACTAGCGATTACCATCTCCTCCTTCGTCTAATGGATCATCATTATGAACGTTTAATGGATCGTCAATTTGGACGTTTCTTGCCGGTACGATGGTAGAAATTGCGTGTTTATAAACCATCTGGCTGACATTATTTTTCAGTAAAACGACAAATTGATCGAACGACTCGATCTGCCCCTGCAATTTGATACCATTGACCAGAAAAATAGAAACGGGTACATGTTCTCTTCGCAGTGCGTTTAAATAGGGTTCCTGTAACATTTGGCCTTTTGCCATAACAGCGCTCCTTAGTTTTATTATTGTAGTGAAGCCACAAACATTCTTTATAGATTTTCAAATCAGAAAAATCAATTCAAGCGACTTTCATTTTATTATGTTAAATCAATAACTTATACGAATATTCATGATTCATGTTTTGCAACCAGGCTGTAAACAACCAGCGAATCCCTAATTACAAAAATTACTCACATCGAGTGTATCAGAAATCAATTTCTTTCTCAGCGATACATTGTCGACTGTTTCATTTCGCAAACACATCGCTTAGCAGTTCAAATATATCATTTTGGCGATATTCAGCGCAATCGAAGGCATGCTTCTGCGATAGCTTGCGCAACCAGGTCATTTGTCTCTTGGCAAGTTGCCGGGTTGCGACGACAGCCCGGTCAATCATTTCATCCCTGTTTGATTCCCCGTCCAGGTATTGCCAGACCTGGCGGTAACCGACACATCGCATCGAAGGCATATTGAGGTTTAGATCACCTCTTTTTTTAAGCAGCGTGACCTCGTCAATCAATCCCTGCTCTAACATCGCCAGAAAACGCTGCTCAATACGTTGATGTAACCGTGCCCTGTCATCGGCATTGAGGATAATTCGCATCACTTCGCGGTCAATTCCCTCGGACCGTTTATCGTGCATATCAGACAGGGGTTGTCCGCTGATTTCAAATACCTCCAGTGCGCGTTGGATGCGTTGCGAGTCATTCGCCTTGATTCGCCTGGCAGACGCTGGATCAACAGTTGCCAGTTTTTCATGCATTCCCATCCAGCCAATTTTATTCGCTTCCTGATCAAGTCTTGTGCGAACTGCAGTGTCGGCTTGCGGAAGCTCATTTAAGCCATTTTCGAGTGCGTGGTAGTACATCATGGTCCCGCCTACCAGCAGCGGAATATTACCCCGCTGTTCAATTTGCTCGATTAATTGCCTGGCATCCCGAACAAAATTCCAGGCTGAGTAAAACTCGGTAGGATCGATGATGTCGATCAGGAAGTGGGGCGTCTGGGCAAGCAACTCGGCATCCGGCTTTGCGGTACCGATATTCATTTCCCGATAAATCAGGGCAGAGTCAACACTGATCAGTTCGACCGGAAAACGCTTTGCTATCTCGACTGCAAGTTCCGTTTTACCGGTGGCTGTAGCGCCCATCAGGAATATTACCTGTGCTGTCGACATCTATTGCCCGCGTTTGAAAAACTTGTCCAGCGCGTCGAGGCTTAATTGCTTCCAGGTTGGTCTGCCATGGTTACATTGACCGCTGCGCTCGGTTTGTTCAACATCTCTCAGCAGCGCATTCATTTCGTCGATTGATAATAACCGATTGGCCCGTACCGAGGCATGGCAGGCCATCGTCGATAGCAACTCATTTTCATATTGCTGGATTCTGTCCGAACGGCCGTACTCGACAAAATCCGCGATTACATCGCGAATCAGCTGCTCGGTATCGGCGTTTCTTAACAACGCCGGAATCGCCCTGACTCGAACCTGCTCGACACCCAGTCTCTCGACGTCGAAACCAAGATGCTCGAAAAGCGCCCCATTTTCCTCGATCAGGTCTGCTTCCGCCTGGCTCACGCTCAGTGTTACAGGAACCAGTAACGGTTGTTTGATCACGTCTTCGTCCGCCGCATGCTGCTTCATGCGCTCGTAAACAATTCGCTCGTGTGCGGCATGCATGTCGACGACAATCATACCTTCGGTATTCTCGGCGAGAATATAAATGCCCTTTAGCTGGGCAATAGCGAAACCCAACGGTGGTATCTCCCGGTCAGCTTCGAGCACAACGGGTACATTATCAACCGGGCCGAGCAGCGATGCGTAGGCCGCGTTTTTCTCCGCTATATTCGATGATCGCTGGAAACTACTGTAATGAGTGAAACCAAGACCCGACTGCTGCGAAGTTTGAGACCTGGTTCCGGCATTTGCCGCATCGATCGCAAATGCAGGTGAGTATTGTTGCTCTGATGGTTGCACCTGGGCCAGGGCCTGGTGTAGAGAGCGATACAGGAAATCGTGTACCTGGCGCGAGTTTCGAAATCGAACCTCGTGTTTTTGCGGATGCACATTGACATCGACCTGGCGTGGGTCCATTGCCAACGATAATACGAACGCGGGGTGCCGACCATGAAACAATACGTCATGATAAGCCTGGCGTACCGCATGACTTACCAACTTGTCCTTAATTACTCTTTGATTCACAAAAAAATACTGCATATCAGCCTGGCTTCGATTAAAAGTGGGTAATGCGACCCAACCAGTTAATCTGTGTGCTTCGATATTGGCTTCGATTTCAACCAGGCTTTCAGCAAATGCCTTACCGCAAAGTGTCGCCAGCCTTAGGCGATGATCCGTAGAGTCGAGTGCCGGGCGCAACTGATAGATCACTTTCTGGTTATGAATCAGTTTAAAACCAACCGCTGGATGGCTTATCGCAAGGGTTTTGAACAGGGCTTCAATATGCTTGTATTCGGTTTGCTCGGTGCGCAGGAATTTTTTTCGCGCCGGTACATTGTAGAATAGTTCGCGCACTTCGACACTGGTCCCCGCTGGCGACGAATCGGGAACAGGTTTCGTATCGTCTCTTGCACTAATACGCCAGGCGTGTTCGGCGCCCGGGGTTCGCGAGCCAAGGCTTAAACGTGAGACCGACGCTATACTCGGCAGGGCCTCACCTCGAAAACCTAATGAATCAATTTGCTCGAGGTCTTGCAGGCTTTGAATTTTACTGGTCGCGTGTCGTGCTATCGCGACAACCAGTTGATCACTATCGATACCACAACCGTCATCGATCACCCGTATCTGGCGTATACCGCCCGATTCGACCTCAACGACAATATTTTCGGCCCCGGAATCGAGGCTATTCTCGACCAGCTCCTTGACCACCGAAGAAGGTCTTTCGACAACTTCGCCAGCGGCAATCTGGTTGACCAGATGTGGCGTTAAAGTCTGGATTCGTGGCACTGGAGTTTCTTCATCGTAATGATTTCGGGATTAGCGGTTTGGTCAGCGCTGGTTGCACGGAGCAGGTAATGGTCACATATAATTTAAATTCGGACTATAGCGTCTATCGAAATAAAATTGTAGCGCTGTGGTGATGATTGCCGTTCCGTCTTTAATTATTCAGACTATCTTCGGAGTTTTTTATCGCCGGACAATACTTCAATTAACGATAATGTCATCCTGGCCGTAGCTCCCCAGAGCAATTCACTATCGTAATGATCGTAATAGACGACAGGCCAGGGCCTTTTTGAATCCGGATGTTGCCGGGTCTCGGTACGATAGTTCGATTTCTGCGCAAGCCAGTCCAGCGGTATCGTAAATGCGCGCGCGACCTCGACCTTATCGAGCGATAACGGGTAAGGCCAGCGCATTTCTGCGACGAATGGTGTGACCTGAAATTCGCTAATCGTGTGATGGTGATTTAAACGCCCCAGTAGGTTGAGGTCCCGGGGCTGGATACCGATTTCTTCCTCGGCTTCGCGCAGCGCGGTAATTTCCAGGTCGTCATCGCCCGCTTCGCGCTTGCCACCGGCAAAGGCCACCTGCCCGCTATGACGATCACCTTCAAAACTGGCTCGACGTATATATAAAATATGCCAGGCCTGATCGATCCGTAATAGAGGCACCAACACGGCAGCTTCACGAGCATCCGCCTGCAATAGCTCCGGTGGAACATCGTAAGTCGGACCGGGTTGCTTTTTCAATCGTTCACTGATCTCGCCAATGCTGAGTTGGTCAAGATCAATCATTGCCGGCCTTCAGCTGGCACAGGGAATAACTGAGATAGGCCATGGATTATTTATCATCGCTAAAATAGCAGTAATCAAAAATATATTATGACTGACTGTCACCTTTGTGCAATATTCGGGTTTTCGGGACCTATCGATTGGCTAGTATCCTGATCGCCCTTTATTTTGGGCTCTACCGAAGCCGATGGATAACCCGATTTATTGAACACTAATCATCGAGGGCACTATTGAACGACAAAATTCTCAGCATCTCCAGGCGACTTCGGTCGACACCATTTACGCGTCGCGTTGAGGCTGCGGGCGTAAAGGCCTATACGGTTTACAATCACATGCTACTGCCTACGATATTCGAATCGGTCGAAGACGATTACTGGCACCTTTGTGAGCATGCGCAGGTCTGGGATGTCTCCTGTCAGCGCCAAATAGCAGTCAAGGGTCCGGATAGCCAACGCCTGGTACAGATGATGACACCGCGCGATATCAGGCGTGCGGTGCCCGGCCAGGGCCTTTACGCGCCGCTGTGCGCCGGAAATGGTGGTATTCTGAACGATCCAATCCTGATTAAGATATCAGCCGATCACTGGTGGTTTTCAATTGCCGATAGCGATATCAAACTCTGGGCCAGTGGGCTTGCCAGCGGATATGGGTTAAACGTTGAAATTATCGAAGCCGATATCTGGCCGCTGGCAGTACAGGGCCCGAAAGCCGAGGAACTGATAGTTCGAGTATTTGGTGAGGAGGCACGCGACATCCGATTCTTCCGATCCAAAATGCTGGATTTCAGAGGCAGGCGGATGATGGTGGCAAGATCGGGCTACAGCAAACAGGGTGGATTTGAAATTTACCTGAATGACTCAGACCTGGCCGAACCCTTATGGGATGAGTTATTCGAAATGGGGCGTGATTTGAACGTCAAAGCCGGTGCTCCCAATCTAATCGAGCGCATCGAAAGTGGCCTCATATCGTATGGCAACGATATAACCGATGAACACAATCCTTTCGAATGCGGTCTCGACACCTATATTGACCTTGATGCCGATATCGAGGCTTTGAGCCTTCCGACCCTACGCGCACTGGTCGGTAAGCATGCGAATCAACTGGTGGGTCTGAGTTTTGATCAGCCAATGGAATTTCACAGTTCCGAGGTAATTTTAGGGAATCGGGTGATCGCTAATATTTCCTCCCAGGTCTGGTCACCGCGATTTCGTAAGCATCTTGCATTGGCAATGGTTAAGCGCGACTATCTGGCCAGTCACTCGGAAGTCGAAATCAACGGCCAGCAAGGCCGTATTACCGACCTGCCCTTTACCCACTCAGCGACAGGATAAAACCATGAGCCGATCCTCTTATCTTAAGCCCGATACCATAGCATTGCATAGCGGCTACCTGCCGGAAAGTGATCACGGATCGCGGGCGGTACCTATCTATCAAACTACCTCTTATGTTTTTGACAGCGTCAGCGAGGGCTCATCCCTGTTTAACGTAGAACAGGGCGGGCATATATACACCCGCCTTTCCAATCCAACCGTGGCAACACTCGAACAACGACTCGCCGCACTCGAAGGCGGAACCGGCGCGATTTGTACGGCTTCGGGCATGAGTGCCCTGTTCATGGCATTTATCACCCTGTGTTCATCCGGCGACCATATCATATCGGCAACCCAGATTTATGGTTCCACTGCTACCCTGCTGCGCCACACGATTAAGCGCCTCGGCATCGACTGCAGCTTCGTACCGATTAACGACGAAGCCGCGTTACGCGATGCCATCAGGCCAAATACCAAGCTGGTGTTTTGTGAATCTATCGGTAACCCCGGACTCGAAGTTGCCGATATTCCCCAGATCAGCAAAATTGCCAATGATGCCGGTATACCACTGCTGGTCGATGCTACCTTCGCGACCCCGAGCCTATGCTGCACGATTGACCATGGCGCCAATATTGTGGTTCATTCGATCACCAAGTGGATCGGTGGTCACGGGCTTGCGGTAGGAGGCGTGATCATCGACGGGGGCAATTTCGACTGGCAAGCGAGCGGTCGTTTTCCAGAATTAACCGAACCCTATGCGCCGTTTCACGGTATCAGGTTCTGGGAAGAATTCGGCCCCTCGGCGCTGGTGATGAAAATCAGGGCTGAATCGATGCGCGATATTGGTGCCGCCCTGAGCCCGCACAGTGCATTTTTGATTCTGCAGGGTGTCGAAACACTGGGTATGCGGATGAAAAAGCATGTTGATAATGCCAGGGACCTGGTCGAATGGTTACAGACCCAAAAAGAGGTAACCTGGGTCAACTACCCGGATATGGACAGCAATCCGAGCCATGAGGTTGCGCAAAAACTGTTTCCTAAAGGGGCGGGTTCAATACTTTGCTTCGGCGTTATTGGTGGTCGTGCCGGTGGTGCCGCATTCATCGATTCGCTGGAACTGGCTTCCAACCTGGCAAACGTGGGTGACTCACGCACACTGGTGTTACATCCCGGCACAACCACTCATTCACGCCTGTCACCCGAGGACATGCTCGCCGCCGGTGTCAGCGAAGACATGATTCGGGTATCGGCCGGAATTGAAGACATCGTCGATATCAAGGCCGATTTCGCTATCGGTCTACGAGCCGCAAAGCAAGTTGGCAGTGACCAATAATGGAGCTACAGGTCAGGAATAATAGTACTTACGCGGCCACCGGCGGCAAGGCGTTCGATAAGCGCCTGCCAACGGTACTTTTTATTCACGGTAGTGGGCTCGATCATCGCAGCTGGGCATTGCAGACACGATGGTTTGCCTATAATGGCTACTCGGTGTTGGCACCCGATTTACCAGGACATAGCCTGTCAGACGGCGCACCCCTCGAGAGCATCGAGGCTATGGGTCTATGGCTGGCTGACCTTTTAGCCGCCGCCGGTGTGCAAGCCGCGCATGTGGTTGGCCATTCACAGGGTTTTTTATGTGCACTGGAACTCGCCAGGCAGGCACCTGAAAGAGTGAAGACATTGACCGGGGTCGGTACAGCAGGCGTCATTCCCGTCAATCCCGCACTCATCGAAGCTGCACTCGAATCTGCCGGTAAGGCAGCAGAAATGTTGCTGCAGTGGGGCTTTGGCAGCAGGTCCCATCAGGGTATGAGTGCTGTCCCCGGTATGCAACCGATCGCCATCGGCCGCCAGATCATGTCAAAAAATCCGCTTGCGATCGACCTGCAGGCCTGTGCTGATTACAGCATGGGTGAAGAAGTCGCCAGCAATCTCGAAATACCATCTAACCTGGTGCTTGCCGGCCAGGATCGTCTGACACCGGTCAAGGCGGGTAAACGACTGGCTAAAAAACTGAATGCCGAATATACGGTAATCGAGGGTTACGGGCACATGCTACCGATCGAGGCGCCGAAACAATGTTTACACCAGTTACGCGAACTGGTTAGCTCGTTTGACTGAATTGGTGATTATCTCGTGAAGCCGCAGAGCGGATAATAGTAGGTTACAAGTTAAATGAAAATCAATAAAGTGGCGGTGATTGGCGCGGGTACTATGGGTTCGGGCATCGCCGGTCAAATCGCTAACGCAGGTATCGAGGTATGGTTGCTGGACCTACCCGGCGATGATAATCCGAATGCGCTTGCCGAACGAGGTCTCGACCGTCTACGCGATCCTGCGCAACCGGGTTTAACCAGTTCTGAGGCCGAGTCGTTTATCCACCTCGGTAATACACGCGATGATTTCGACCAGTTAGCCGACTGCGATTGGGTGGCAGAAGCAGTAGTCGAGCGCCTCGATATAAAAAAAGCACTGTATCAACGCATTCATGATGCCTGTCGGGACCAGGCAATCATCACTTCAAATACCTCGACAATTCCTATTCACCTGCTGGTGGAAGATATGCCCGAGGCATTTCGTCAGCGATTTGCAATTACCCACTTCTTTAACCCGGTGCGTTATATGCGTCTGCTCGAGCTGGTACGCGGTGAAGATACCGCCCCTGCAGTATTGGAAATTCTGGCACAATTCTGCGAGCAGCAACTCGGTAAGGGTGTGGTTTTCTGCCGCGATACACCCGGGTTCCTCGGCAACCGACTCGGTGTTTTTGCGATTCAATGTGCATTGCACACGGCGTTTGATCTGGGGCTCAAACCCCAGGAAGCCGATGCCCTGTTTGGGCGCCCGATGGGCATCCCGAAAACCGGGGTATTCGGGCTATACGACCTGATCGGTATCGACCTGATGTCTGATGTAGTGCAAAGCCTGGTTAGTATCCTGCCCGAAAGCGATGCTTTTCATGCGGAGACGGCACCTGTCCCCATAATGACGCGTATGATCGAAAATGGTCAAACCGGCAATAAGCAGGGCAAGGGGTTTTACAGGGATACCGACCAGGGCCGAGAGGTACTCAATTTAAACGACGAGTCTTACGGAGCGGCCCCACGCCTTCTGTTACCACTGGCCGAAAAAGCTGAACAACAGGGCATCAAACATTTACTCGATGATGAAGGTCTCTACGGACAGTTCGCATGGCGCGTATTATCACGTTCGTTGAGCTATGCGGCCTCGTTGATTCCCGAGGTGGGTGACGACCCGGTGGCGATCGACGATGCGATGAAACTGGGCTACAACTGGATTAAAGGCCCTTTCGAATTGATCGATGAAATCGGTGTCGACTATTTTATCGAGCGACTCAAGGTCGATCAGCGTCCGATACCAGTTTTTCTGGCCGAAGCCGCGAGTTCGAGCTTTTATCGCGTTGAGAATGACCAATTGCAGTCACGACTGATCGGGGGACACTGGGAACCTATACAGCGCCCCGAAGGTATCAATCGTTTAAGCGAGATAAGACTGACGATGAAATCTCGCAATAGTAACTCGGTAGCGAGCTGGTACGACCTCGACGGGATTGCCCTGGTCGAATTTCACAGCAAGGCAAATGCTCTCGACGCCGATTCGATGGCGATACTCGACGATGCAATCAACCTGGTCGAGCTCGATAACATGCGGGGTTTGATCATACACAACGATGCGCAACACTTTTCCTGCGGAGTCAATTTGCAGGCAGTGCGTGATTTCTACCGGCGTGATGACATGGATGGACTTAATAAATTTTTGGCAGAATTTCAGCGCGTGGTGCACCGCATGGCGAATGTAGCGTTCCCGGTCGTTGCCGCACCAGTCGGCCTTGCCATCGGGGGTGGTTTCGAAGTGGTCCTGCATGCCAAGCAGGTCATCGCTCACGCCAATTCGATTACCGGGCTGGTCGAATCACTGGTCGGTGTCGTGCCCGCTGGCGGCGGCTGCAAGGAAACCCTGTATCGCTGGATTGAAGCGTTACAGTGCCAGGATGATATTATCCCGGCCTGCTGGAAGGCATTTATGAATCTGGGTTATGGAAAAACCGCTACTTCACCGATCATTGCCAAACAACAGTCAATGTTAAGGCCTAACGATCGGTATATGATCAACCGCGACCGGCTTTTAACGGAGGCGATCGGCGCGATCGAAAATCCATCGTCACAAGTGGCATTCGAGCGGCCGGAGCTGGTAATGCCGGGCAGACCGGTATTCGAAGAAATGTGCGACTGGCTGGAAAAATCGAGGGATAAAGGATTGTTCATGGCACATGACGTCAAGGTCGGCACCGAAATGGCAAGAATTGTCACCGGAGGCGATGTCGATCCCGGCACAGTTCAAAGCGAACAGGATTTTTACAACGCAGAAAGACGTTCGTTTCTAAGCCTGATAGCATCTGAGGCGACCCGGGCCCGAATTGATTCGATGTTGGATGAGGGTTCGCCAGTTAGAAACTAACCAGGCACCTGATACATATATATTTTTGTGTTCGAACGAATATTGGAGAGATGAAATGACAGCCGAATACGACCAGTTGCCGGTAAATCCGGCTAATTTTGTCGCGCTAACACCCCTGTCGTTTCTTCAGCGTAGTGCCGATATCTATCCACATCATGAAGCCCTGATCTACAATCAGCGGCGCTACACCTGGTCCCAGCTTCGTTGCCGATGTCATCGCATAGCCTCCAGCCTGGCAGCACGGGGTATCGGTAACAACGACACTGTATCTGTATTCGCCTTTAATACACCAGAATTGTTTGAAAGCCACTTCTCGATACCGATGGCGGGCGCAGTGCTGAACGCAATCAATACCCGTCTTGATGCCGCAACCGTTGCTTACATTATCGACCATGGAGAGTCGAAGCTTTTCATCGTCGACCGCCAGCTCTGGCCGGTACTCCACGAAGCGCTTAAATCTACCCTATTAAAGCCTGAAATAGTCATCATCGACGACATTGATGCAACCGAAAAACCCGCTCTCCCCGACGACACAGAGTACAGTTTTTACGAAGACCTGGTCGAACGGGGAGACGATACTTATAGCTGGCGACCTCCCAAAGATGAATGGCAGGCATTGTCACTCAATTACACCTCGGGTACCACAGGTCGGCCCAAGGGCGTGGTTTACCATCACCGTGGCTCTTACCTGATGACCATGGGCACCATCGTGTCCTGGTCCCTGCCTCCACATCCGCGATATCTCTATACGGTACCCATGTTTCATTGCAATGGCTGGGGTCACGCCTGGACCATGGCCGCGGTTGCAGGCACGATAATCTGCATGCGCGCTTTCAGCCCGAAGTTATTATTCGACCTGGTCGAGAAACATGAAATCACTCATTTCGGTGGCGCCCCGGTAATCCTTAACATGCTCGCCAATGCGCCTGCCTCCGAGCAGAAACATTTTGACCGAACCATCAACGTGATGACTGCTGGCGCTCCCCCACCCGCCCGCGTACTCGAAAGCATGAACCAGTTCGGCTTCGAGGTGATGCACGTTTATGGACTCACCGAAAGCTTCGGTCACATATTACAATCCGCCCCACAGGAAGCCTGGCACCAGGAAAGCATTGAACGGCAGGCAGAGTTAAAGGCACGCCAGGGAGTTCGTTTCGCGATGACCGAAGCGGTCGATGTGATCAACCCCGAGTCTGGCGCATCGGTACCCTGGGACTCGGAAACCATCGGCGAAATCGTGATCCGCGGCAATACCACGATGAAAGGATACCTGAAAGATACAGAAGCCACCAAAAAGGCATTCAAGCATGACTGGTTTCTAAGCGGGGATCTCGCGGTAATCCACGAGGATGGCTATATCCAGATCAAGGATCGCGCCAAGGATATTATTATTTCCGGAGGCGAGAATATCTCTTCTGTGGAAATCGAAGGTGTGTTGTACAGGCACTCCGCAGTAGGCGAGGCAGCCGTAGTCGCCATGCCCGATGATAAATGGGGCGAGGTGCCTTGCGCGTTCGTGGAACTTAAAATTGATACACAGGTGGGTGAATCAGAGTTAATAGATTTCTGCGCCAATAACATGGCGCGCTTCAAGCGTCCCAAGAAAGTGGTTTTTGGTGAACTGCCAAAAACGGCGACCGGCAAGATACAAAAGTCCCTGTTACGCGAGAAAGCAAAGGCGATACTGACTCTGGGTTGATTGTGAACCAACCTGAGCCATATAATCATTACATCAACCTTCAGCAAACGGTTTTACGCTAAATCATGAATCAGGATATCTCACCACTTGAACTTCGTAAGCAAATCCGTAGTGGGGCTTATAGCGGTAATACTTCCGGATATTCGAAAGGCTATGTGCAGGGAAATCTGTGTATTCTACCGGCGGACTGGGCCAATGAATTCCTGCAGTTTTGCCAGTTAAATCCGAAGCCCTGCCCATTGATCGGCCTGGCAACCAATCCTGGTGACTTCAGCATCGAAAAACTTGGCAACGATCTCGATATTCGAACCGATATTCCCAGTTACAAGGTTTTTAAAAGCGGCGAACTGGTGGAAGAAGTCACCGATATTAGCAATCACTGGCGAGATGACCTGGTGACTTTTGTCCTTGGCTGCTCGTTTTCATTCGAAGAAGCGCTGATTGCCGACGGACTGGAAATTCGAAACGTAAGCGAGGGCGTTAACGTACCAATGTACCGGACCGACATCGATTGCACGAGTGCGGGTCGATTCAGTGGCAAGATGGTGGTCAGTATGCGACCAATGGTTGCAAACGATGCTATCCGCGCAATTCAAATATGCACCCGTTTCCCGGCGGTTCACGGCGCTCCGATCCACTTTGGCGACCCGGGCATGATTGGTATTCGCGATATCAGTTCTCCCGATTTTGGCGACGCGGTGACGATCAGGAAAAACGAGGTGCCGGTATTCTGGGCCTGTGGGGTTACGCCCCAGGTTGCGGTGGAACAGGCAAAACCACCTTTGTGTATAACCCATTCGCCAGGCTGTATGCTGGTGACTGACATGCTAAATAGCCAGCTGGCTGTGATGTAAGCGGGAGCCTAATCGATGTTGTTACTGAATTGTGATCTTGGGGAAAGTTACGGTTCCTGGAAAATGGGACGCGACGAAGATGTCATGCCACATATCGACCAGGCCAATATTGCCTGCGGTTTTCACGGTGGTGATCCACTGGTAATGCAACAAACGCTGGCGCTGGCCAAGGCCAATAATGTGATGGTCGGTGCGCACCCGGCCTATCCTGACCTGGTCGGGTTTGGGAGACGTTCGATAAATTGTTCGGGCGAGGAAATTTCGGCCCTGCTCAGTTACCAGGTTGCAGCCATCGACGGTATGGCTAAAAACCAGGGACTGGAGCTCGCCTACGTCAAACCGCATGGTGCGCTTTATAACGACATGATGGCGAAAAAACCGGTACGTGCAGCCATCATGCAGGCTGTGGCGGAATATCATCGCCCGCTTCGTTTAACCCTCCAGGCGACACCGGAATCCGACCAGCATCGTGAAGAAGCCAATGCGCTTGGTATCGAACTCTGGTTTGAAGCCTTTGCCGATCGATGTTACGACGACGATGGTAAGCTGCTGTCACGATCAAAACCAGGCGCAGTTCATTCGCGTGAGAAAATGCTAGACCAGGTGCGGCAAATCTGCCAGCACGGCATAGTTACCTCGGTCAGCGGCCACACACTGACCTTGTCTCCCGATACTCTATGCGTGCACGGCGACAATGAAGAGGGTGTCGCGGCTATTATCGAAATACGCGAAATTATTAATCAATGAGAGTGGAAGTTGCCGGGCAGGACGCGTTAATCGTCTATTTTGCCGAACAGGCCAGCGTTGCAGTCTCGGCTCAAATCCAGCGCGCGGTAGTCAATATCAACTCACGGATGGCTGATATCGTCATCGACCTGGTACCTTCTTATGCGTCATTGCTGGTGATTTACAATATCGATCAGTGCGATTATTACGAAGCCCGTCGGCAGTTGCGCGAAGCGCTCAAGGATACCGATGCAAAAGAATCAGTCGGCGGCCAACTGGTCACACTGCCGTCGTACTACAGTCTCGAATCGGGTCCCGATCTCGAGCTTATTGCCGAACGCGGCAAGCTCAGCGTCGATGATGTGATTGAGATACATTTGCAGGGCGAATACCGTGTTTACGCCATTGGTTTTGCACCAGGTTTCGCTTTCCTGGGCGAAGTCGACGAACGCATCGCAGCACCAAGACTCGCGACACCCCGTCAGAAGGTACCGCGTGGATCTGTCGCTATCGCGGATCGGCAGACGGCAGTCTATCCGGCGCAATCGCCTGGTGGATGGAACCTGATCGGGCTGTGCCCGACGCGCATGTTCGATCCTGACAAGGTGCCTTCCATGCCAGTACAGGTTGGCGACCGGATTCGCTTCGAGGCGATCGAACGTGACGAATATCTATCCTTAGGTGGAAATCTGTGAAGGGTTTCACGGTCAGACAGCCCGGGCTACTGACACTGATCCAGGATCGAGGTCGCTTTGGCGCACACAACCTCGGGCTCACCAACGGTGGTCCTCTGGATGGCCAAGCTTTTGCCTGGGCCAATCGACTGCTTGGTAATCCAGCTAATGCCAGCACACTTGAAATCAGTTTTGGTGGCTTGTCACTCGAATCTGAAATCGACAGCGTTATCGTCGTTACTGGTGCTGAGTTACCGATCAAGGTCGATGGTGAAACTATTGCCCAATGGCAGACCCATCCGGTCAAAGCGGGTGACAGTATCGAACTGGGTTACACAACGCGGGGCACGCGTGCTTATCTGGCAGTAGCCGGTGGCTTTACCATACCTGCCAGTTTTGGAAGCAGCGCCACGGTGGTGCGCGAAAAAATTGGCGGACTAAACGGCGACAAACTACAGGCGAAGGATCAGCTATCCTGTCACTCAAAATCATTGCACCAGCATTACTATCTCGCAGACGACGACCGCCCACAATACCCCGATAGCGCAACACTGCGCGTGGTACCGGGGTATCAACTCAGTCAATTCGACCCTGTTGAACGCCATCGATTCTTTAACGCGCAATATCAGGTGACCGATCGCAGCGACCGCATGGGGTTTCGACTTGAGGGCGAGGTGATAAGGTCGAATATAAACAGCATGCTATCCGAAGGTATCTGTCATGGTGCTATCCAGATACCAGCCGATGGTCAGCCGATAGTGTTGATGAATGATCGCCAGACGATCGGCGGTTATCCTAAAATCGGGTCGGTTATTCCGCTCGATACCGCCAAACTGGCACAACTCAGCCCCGGTTCAACGATTAAATTTGAATCGATCAGCCCGGAATATGCTCACAATTTGCACTGGCTGGCTAAATCGCGATTTGAGCGAACGCAGCCTGTTAAATGCTAGGCGTCGAGAGTTAGAGAGCACTCCTATGACCGAGCAAACTCCGGATCTGGCACTCAGTTTGAAAATTGAAGACATACTGGTCAAACGCAATTTGCGTGGTATGAAATCTGTGCAGCCCTTTTTAGCAGCCGGTTATTGCCTGCGGGCAGCGCAGATTTTACAGGCGGGCCAGGGTCATGTATTGATAGGTACCGGGTTTCCGGTAGTTGACACCTTCGAAACCGATGGCCCGGTGGGCACCATCGCCCTTTATGATGCTCTGGAGACGCTAGGTGCAATACCGATTATAGTGTGTGGCAGGCCCCTTTCACAGGCACTCGGTGAGCAATATCGGATACACGAAATTAGGGTCGGCGACCACGACCAGCGTGAACAGGAAGCCGTAGAAGCGCTGGAAAAATATCGGCCACAGGCAATTGTTTCGATCGAACGCCCCGGGCAGGCTGCCGACGGCGGATACTATAATATGCGCGGTGAAAATATCAGCGCAAGAACCGCCTGTTTCGATACCTTTATGAATTTAAGCGAATGCCCAACCATTGCGATCGGTGACGGCGGTAACGAAATCGGTATGGGTAAGGTAGGTAATGCTCTGCAGGACCTGAATATTGTACCCGCTGCAACCAGTTGCGATGAACTTATTGTCGCCGACGTTTCCAACTGGGGTGCTTATGCATTAATTACTTTGCTCTCGGTCTCACATGGCAGTGATTTGCTCAGGGAGATTGATCTATTTGCTATTCTGAAATATATTTCAGAACTCGGCAGTGTCGATGGGGTTACGCGTATTAACCAGTTAACCGAAGATGGCCTGCCGGCGACTGAGGGGGAATCTGTGTTGCGAGAGATGCGTGAGGTTTGCGGTTTTGTTGTTTAATCTGTTGAAAGAACACTGTCATTCTTCACGACATTGATGATACTTCACGAGAGGGATTAAGATTATTTGGCTTAGTTTTTTTAGGCTGTGGCCCTATCTGCCGGGACCTGGTTTCTGATTAACTTGCCAGTCGTTTTTTACTCACAATTATTTTTTACCGGACTGTAACATGAGTATTGCATATTTAAATGGTTCCTATTTGCCGATTGAAGAGGCCAGGATTTCACCGCTGGATCGTGGTTTTTTATTTGGTGATGGTATCTACGAAGTGGTTCCGTCTTATCAGGGCAAAATGGTCGGTTTCGGCCCGCATATCTCGCGTATGCAGGATGGCCTCGGTGCCGTTGAAATTAAGCTGGGCTGGAACGAAGATCGGTGGCGTGAACTCTGCGAAACCATTTGCCAGAAAAATGGTAATGGTAATCTCGGCGTTTATTTACATGTCACCCGCGGTGCAGACAATAAACGCAATCACGCCTATCCGGTGGGTATCGAGCCGACTGTATTTGCGTTCACTTTTGAAATTCCGGAGCCGCCAGCAGCGGATCGGAACAGTATCAAACCCTATACCTGCTCTACCGCACCTGATTTGCGCTGGCATCGATGCAATATCAAATCGATTTCATTGCTCGGCAATGTTATGCATTTCCAGCAGGGGCACGAAAAGGGGGACGGGGAGATCCTGCTTTATAACGCCAATAATGAACTGACAGAGTGCGGCGCCTGCAATGCCTATGTCATTAAAGATGGTGTCGTCGCTACCCCGGCCCTGGATAATCAGATTCTACCTGGCATCACGCGTCAAATAGCACTTAAAGTTTTACGCGATGACGGCACTATTCAGGTCGAAGAACGCACAATCACAATGGACGAGGTATGGGATGCCGATGAAGTCTGGATTTCAAGCTCCAGTAAAGAACTTGTCCCGGTGGTAAAGCTCGATGGAAAGCCAGTTGGCGATGGCAAGATCGGTCCTGTCTGGGAGGCAGCTGCCAAATTGTATAAAGCCGGAAAATTCGACTTCTAGCGATAAACCGCCTGATCGGTGACTATCAGGTCGAGCCGGACATCCCAGGACTCTGGTTTCAACCGGTTAACTTTCTGTAGTTCATGGGCGACGCCAATCAGTACTGGCTTGAGTCTATCTCGATTCTTTCGAAACTCGAAGCTCCTGTCATAAAAGCCTCCACCCATACCAATTCGGTTACGCATGGCGTCGAATACCACCAGTGGCGCTAGCACCAGATCGAGCGCCTCGGGGGTGAGCATCTCGTCATCGCCCACATCGGGTTCAGGGAGCCTGAACTTGTTAATACGCATTTTTTGCTGACGAAAATATGGCGAGAATCGCAATGACTTTTGATCCAGATTGGGTAGGTAAACCTGTTTTTCCTGTTCCAGGGCCGCGTCGATTACCGGATCGAGACTGATTTCTCCATTGACTGCAAAATAGACTGCAATGCGTTGTGACTGCTCAAATTCCGGCATCCCACAAATCCGCTCTCCCAGGCGACTGGCTGCCCGATCCAGACTTGCCTGGTCCAGCGTGGCGCGCAATGCCCGGTTAGCCTGCCTGAGTTCATCGACTGAATATCCCATAGTGGTTGATGGCTCTCAAAATGCCCGAATCATAACCTGATTAAACCCAAATGCTAAACCTGTGCCGCCTAAATACGATTGTCACCCAGATCGAGTAACCAGTCCTTGAAGGCTTGAACCGACGGGTTTTTCAAATGCGCTTCCGGGCACACGACATAATAGGCGAATTCATTCACCAGCGTGATATCAAACGGCTTGATCAGCCTGCCCGAATCGAGCAGGTCCTGTACAAACGTGCTTGATCCCAGGGCGACACCCTGGCCATCGACAGCAGCCTGTATCAACACATTAGTATCATCGATAATGGTACCTTTATTGGCGTTAATCTCTTGCAGCCCCGCCAGCTTCAACCAGTCGGCCCAGCATTCGTAGTTAGCATCGTGCAGTAAAGAGTAGTATCGCAGATTATCAATATTGCTCAGCGGTCTGTCATTAGACATAAACGCAGGGGTGCAAACAGGATAAAAGTCGAGACTTAATATCGGATCAGCCACGACCCCGGGCCAGTCGCCCTTGCCATAGGTAACTGCTATGTCAATCTGTTCACGATCGAATTCTACCGCCGGGTGGGCATGGTAAAGGCAGAGATCAATTTCCGGGTGTTGCAACCAGAAATACTTAAGCCTCGGAGAAAGCCATTTTGCCGCGAACGATGGCGCCAAACGTACACTAATCATCTTGCTCGATGATTCCTGGCTGATAGCACCGATTGCGTTGGATACCTTGTCGAAGGCTTCGATTACCTCCGGAAGTAGCAACCTGCCCTGCTCCGTCAGCGCCAGTTTTCGGGGGTAGCGTATAAACAGGCTGAGGCCGAGAAAATCTTCTATTACCTTAATCTGGTGACTCACTGCAGCCTGGGTAACACTTAGTTCGTTCGCGGCACGCGTAAAACTGAGCAGGCGACCCGCGGCTTCAAAACTCTTTAAACTGTTTAACGGTGGCAATCGACGCGGCATATAATTTAGCCTATAGATTATTAATTCTAATGCATACTATAAAAAATAATTGATTGAATCCATGGTTTTGTACGATCAAAATGTGTTGTGCCGTCTTTTGTCGATATGAATCGTCGATATGAATCGTCGGTATCAATCGGGCAATCTTGAGGTATCAACATGGGAAGACGATCGGGTGGAAGACAAGCCAAGATTGCGCTGCGTAAAGCGGCCCTCGCCGATGACCTGAAACCGGTCCATGCAGGTGAAGTTGGGGGTCAGTACAAACCCCTGAAAAACGCCGATATGCAGGCCATCGACGAAACCGTGTATAAAATTCTCGATGAAGTAGGCTTTGCGCAGGCCACACCGCATTGTATAGAGGCCTGTACCGCTAATGGCGCGGTTTACGGAGAAGACGAACGACTAAGATTTCCACGCGCGGTAGTCGAAGATGCGATGCAAAAATGCTGCCGCAATCTTACGCTACATGGCCAGGATGCCAAACACGACTTGCACCTGAGTGGACAAAAAGTACATTTCTCGACTGCTGGCGCCGCGGTCATGATCGCTGACCCGCAAAATAACGAGTATCGCGAGTCCACCGCGCAGGACCTGTACGACATGGCACGAATTGTCGACCAGTGCGACAACATTCACATGTTCCAACGTATTTGTGTACTGCGCGATATCACTGATAACCATGCGATGGATCTCAATACCATCTATAACGCGGTGCTCGGCACTACCAAGCATATCGGATCAAGCTGGACCGAGGTGCATCATCTCGAGGACAGCCTAAAAATGTTACATATTTTCGCCGGTGGAGAAGACAAGTGGCGCGAACGCCCTTTTGTCAGCATCTCCTGTTGCCACGTGGTGCCACCGATGAAATTCACCGAGGAAGCACTAGGCTGCATCAAGGTCGCGGTCGAAGGCGGTATGCCGGTATTACTGCTATCCGCGGGACAATCCGGTGCCACATCACCCGCTTGCCTCGCGGGTGCGGTAGCCCAGGCCTGGGCTGAATGCCTGGGCGGCCTGGTTTATGTCAATGCAATCAAACCCGGGGCCCCGGCAATACTCGGCACCTGGCCGTTGGTATCCGATCTGCGTACCGGCGCGATGAGTGGAGGATCTCCCGAACAGGCCATATTATCGTCGGCTTGCGCACAAATGGGTCACTATTACGACCTGCCGACCGGTACCGCTTGCGGAATGACTGATTCCAAGTTTCCCGATTTCCAGGGCGGTGCTGAACGTGCTTACACCACAGCCTGTGCCGCGACTTCCGGCGCCAATATAATCTACGAAGCCGCCGGCATGTACGCAAGCCTGCTCAGTGCCTGCCCCGAATCACTATTAATTGATAACGACATCCTCGGTGCCGCTTTACGTATTACCCGCGGTATCGAGGTCAATGAACAAACCCTCAGTTTCGAGGTTCTGAAGGACGTCTGTCTTGGCAACAAAGGGCATTACCTCGGTGCCGGCCAAACCCTCGAGGTCATGCAGACCGAATATATTTATCCCGAGTTCGGTGATCGCCTGAGCCCTAACGAATGGGTCGAACAGGACAAGCCGGTAATCCTGGATAAAGCCATCAAACGAAAAAATGAAATACTCGAAACCTATCATCCAGAACATATCAGCGACGAAGTGGATCGAGCAGTACGCGAACAATTTTCAATCTTCCTGCCGCGCGAAGCGTTTGGTCGCAGCACGTAGCAGCCAGGGCTAACCGGATTACACTATGAAAAGTCATGCACGAGTCGTCATTATCGGGGGTGGGTCACTCGGTGTTAACCTGTTATATCACCTCACCAAAGAAGGATGGACCGACATCGCACTGGTAGAAAAAGGTGAATTGACCAGCGGCTCAACCTGGCATGCTGCCGGTTTGTGCGGCAACTTTATCGGTAATATGACCGTCTCGCAGATACACAATTACACGATCAAACTGTACAACGAAATTCTGCCGCAGGAAACCGGCCAGGCTTCATCGTTTCACCAGACCGGCAGCATTCGAGTCGGTTACAGCAAGGTTGAGGAGGAGTGGTTTCGTAACCTCGAGAGTCGCGCTAAAAATGTTGGCTTCGAATTCAATATCGTCAGCAAGGACGAAGCCCGAAAACTCAATCCATTGATGAATTTTGACAGGGCCCGCATTATCGCCAGCACACCTGGCGATGGCCATGTCGACCCTACCTCTGTGGTCATGCCACTTTCCAAACTGGCGCGCGAGAATGGCGCTGAAATCAACCGCTTTACACGGGTCACCGAAATCAAAGCGCTGCCCTCAGGTGAATGGGAAGTCGTCACTGACAAGGGCAAAATTATTGCCGAGCATGTCGTCAATGCCGCTGGCTGTTTCGCCCGCGAGATCGGCAAAATGGTCGGGGTCAATGTGCCTTTGACAAATCTTGAACACCAGTACCTGGTTACCGAAACCCATCCTGATATCGAGGCACTCGGCTGGGAGTTGCCTGTCTGTAGGGATTCGTACAGTTCGGCTTATATTCGTCAGGAAGGACTGGGCTTCCTGGTCGGTCCTTACGAAATGTGGGGGTCCAAACCCTGGGCACTGAACGGAATGGACTGGGGCTTCGATCGTGAACTGTTTGAACCCGATGTCGATCGCCTGATGCCGTTCCTGCAAAGGTGTTTCGAGCTAACGCCAAAATTGGAAGAAGTCGGCATCAAAACTATTGTCAATGGTCCTATTACCCACACACCGGACGACAACATACTCGCGGGACCCCAGGCTGGATTGAACAACTTCTGGAACCTTTGTGGTGCCAGCATTGGCATCGCCCAGGGTGGTATCGGTAAGTACATGGCCCAGTGGATGGTTCATGGTCAGACCGAACTCAATATGGCGCCACTCGACTGTCGTCGCTTCGGCGACTGGGCCGACAAAAAATACTGTACGATCAAGGCGATCGAATCTTACGAGGCAATGTATGCGGTTGGCGCGCCAAACGATAACCGGCCGCATGGTCGGCCCATGCGCACTAGCCCGCTCTACGCTCGGCTGCTGGAAAAAGGATGTATCCATGGTGCCATACAGGGCTATGAAAAGGCGCTCTGGTTTACAACTGGCGACGTAAAACGGGAAAGCCTGACCTGGGCCCATAGCGAATCACATGAAATTGTCGGTGAGGAGTGCCGTGCGGTTCGTGATGCCGCTGGCATCATCGATTTATCCGGATCGGCCAAATACGACATCACCGGTAAAGATGCTTTTGCTTTCCTCGATCATCTGTCCTGCAACAAGTTACCGCAAAAAGATGGTCGTATCGGGCTTAGCCTGTTTCATGCGCCCAATGGCGGCATCATGTGTGAAACATCGATCACTCGACTGGCCGAAGATCATTTCTACCTGATATCGGCGATTGGGTCTGAACACAAGGATCTACACTGGATGCAACAGCATGTCGGCGATTTCGATGTGAGCATTGCCAATCTCACTGACGATATGAGTTCGTTACTGGTGACTGGACCGAATTCACGTACGATTTTGCAGCTAATGACCGAAGATGACCTGTCTAACGCGGCATTTCCGTGGCTAAGTGCCAGAGACATTCAGCTCGACAGCGCCATGATACGCATGATCCGGGTTTCTTACGCGGGTGAGCTCGGTTACGAATTGCATATGCCGTCTTACCAGTTGTTATCCATCTACGACTCCATTTGCCGGGTCGGCGAAGATTACGGTCTGCGTGATTTTGGTGGTTACGCGTTTAACTCGATGCGCATGGAAAAAATGTACCGTGCCTACGGCAACGAGTTTACCGAGGAGATCAGCGGTATCGAGGCCGGTATGGAGCGTTTCATCGATACCAGCCGGGATTTTATCGGCGCTCAGAATATCAGGAAACGGCAGAGTGAAGGTGGTGAAATTCAACTGGCTTACCTGCTATTTGACGATGATATCGCCTGCGAGTGTTGTGGCAACGAAGCGGTCTACCACAATGGAGAATTGATCGGGCTCACGACCAGCGGTGCTTATGGTCATCGTATCGGCAGGAGCCTGGCGTTTGCCTACTTGAAGCCGGCCATGGTGTCCGGGGGACTCGAGGTGACGATTGATACTTCGGTGGGAACCCGTGCCGCGCATATCGAACTGGGTGCCGCCTACGATGCTTCGAATGAAAAATTACGCAGTTGAGAAAGAGTACTAGATTAGAAATCTCTGGCCTGGGGAATCAACGATGGATACAGTCAACTTTACCCGCATGGAAGACAGCACTCGTGAAGAATACGAATTTCTAGACAGCCTCGAAAAGCAGTATTGCGACGGGCTGGCTGATAGGCTACTGGATGCGCTAAGACAGTTAGAGCACAGCCTGTCTGGGTACAAGATCACTCGGCTCGAGCATGTTTTACAGGGTGCCACCCGGGCCCAACGAGCCGGTGAACCAGACGAAATGGTCCTCGCCGTATTGTTACACGATATAGGCGACGAACTCGCCCCGCATTCGCACAGTGAAATGGGTGCAGCGGTGCTGAGGCCCTTTGTCTCGGAAAAAATATACTGGATAGTGAAACATCACGGCCTGTTTCAAATGTATTACTACGCGCATTTTTTCGGGGGTGACCGTAACGCCAGGGACCAGTTTAAACAGCACCAGTGGTACCAGGATGCGGTCAATTTCTGCCATCGATACGATCAGAATTGTTTTGACCCGGACTACGATTCCGAACCGCTGGAATTTTTCGAACCGATGCTACGCAAACTGGTTGCCAGTCCAAGGCTTGACGATCATGAACGGGCTGCCCGTTATGGTAGCGGCTGATACAAGCTAGTTGAATGCAAAGTTCATCTGCATTTGTATTACAGGCTCCAGGTAATATTCTTCGAGATTCTGCCTGATTTCAGCCTGTAACCTGGAAACCACCGGGTTATTCTGATTGAGCAGATTGCCGATCTCGCCATCAAGACTGACCGAAATACTCGATAACTGTAGCAGCTTGATACCGACATTGATCGAAAAGCTTAGCTGCTTTTTACGGTTCTCAACGTAGTAGCCCAGATTAGCGTAAGGTGTGATATCTGCGAATTTTAATTTTACATTTATCCCCAGCAGGCTATTGATATCAATTTCTGAACCTCTTGACTGAACTAGCGATGACTGGGATTCAAGCTCTATCTCGCTGCCACCAAACATCAGCCCAAGACCAACATGGATGCTCGGAGTCAACTGTGTGTTATGCATATATCCTATGAACTTTTCCCTGCTGTCGATAGAATAGTTGTAGACGCCTTGCCTGCCTAAATCACTAGATTCACCCTCGCTGAAGATCAGGACACGATTATCGCCCAGATTTCCCTGCACAGATTTGGCCGCCACAACGTTGAGAAACAACGAAGCGGCGACTAACAATATTATGCGCTTCATGATACACCTCACTACCTCCTTAGGTGATTGTTTTCTCTATTGTTTTAGACATTAGACGGGGCATCTAATTCGTCTGAACCGGATGGAATTAAGCTGAAGTTTGTGGGTCTATACTAGATGGGGTGGCAGGATTTAAACAGATTCCTTAATTTTCCCTGGTTTATGTATTCTTCCAAGCGGGTTTCTTCAGTTTTTTATCGGGTTTTTGGTTGATGATTTTTTAATATTATCATTCACCTGCTAATATACGAAGGAACCTGACCCTGTCTTTTATAACATGCTTAAAACGCACCGCCCGCACCTGGACGGGCTGTGAGTCGCCTAACGTGACGATCTAGTCGTCGTCATCGTTATCGTCGTCGTCCTCGTCGATGCGGGTGATAGTGACGCTAGCGCCGGGATTGTTCCAGTCAAGGTCCTGTGCACTGAGATCGCCAGGTATAAATTCTTCCACCACGGTGTCGTAGACACCGGGCAGCCCCTGTGTTTCTGCTAATATATTCCAGGGGTCACCATTTTCAGCTTGAAGCACCAGGCCAGAGCTGGTTGGCCAACGTTAAGCAAACCGAATTTACCGGCGTGGATAACAAGAAATGTCGGTGTAAAAACATGGCCGGCCGTGGCGTTGGTAATGTTTACCTCGTATGTTTTTAATCCATCGGCACTAAGGCTGAAACTAAGTAACAGGGTTAATAATATTATGCTTGGTAGTTTTTTCATGGTTGCTCCTGATTGACCATTTTTGATTGGAAGTCGCCAGGAGGAAATGAATTATTCACATTACGGTCACGCACCTATCACATTTGTATCACGATAAATCGGGTCACTTCGATTCCAGCTTTTTTGCCCCTAATTCGAATTGGCCTTTATTCCTACGCGCTCTCAGGTAGACTATCGGCTTTGTTTTACACCTGCCGATCACGATGCTTTCAGTCAACGGAAACCTCAACCACTTTGTAAATCCAGCCGCCGAAACCAGGGCTCCTTATCCTCAATATCTTAAATCCATTGCCAGCCTGGCAAAATCTCGCCAGGCCATCGAAGTGATCTCTCAATGGCCGGGATATAGCACCACACCGCTTCATTCGCTGGATCACCTGGCCACAGATATCGGTGTGGAGAAGATCTGGTATAAAGACGAATCGCAACGGTTTCATTTGAAAAGCTTCAAGGCGCTGGGTGGCGCTTATGCGGTGGTGCTTCAGTTACAGGCCCAGGTGAAAAAAGCGACCGGTGTAGAACCGGGGGTGCAGGATTTACTTGACCGGAAATATGATCCTATCGTCAGCCAGCTTACGATCAGTTGTGCAACCGATGGTAACCATGGCCGTTCAGTCGCCTGGGGATGCCAGATGTTTGGATGCGCATGCGTGATTTATATTCATCGGGACGTATCCGATGGTCGCAAACGGGCGATAGAAGCATATGGCGCAACCGTGCTCTGGGTTGACGGTAATTACGATCACTCGGTCAAGCAGGCTGACGCGGTTGCCGGGCTGCACGGCAGAATTATCGTTTCGGACACCAGTTACGAAGGGTACATGGATATCCCCAAAGATGTAGCCATCGGCTACACAACTTTACTGTCTGAATCGGTCGGGCAGATGGGTGCTGAAATTCCCACCCATGCTTTTATCCAGGGCGGTGTTGGCGGCTTGCCTTCGGCGGTTTGTGCTTATTTCTGGGAACTCTGGGGTGAGCAGCGTCCACGGTTCATCGTGGTTGAGCCCGAAGCGGCCAATTGCCTGCAGGCCAGCGCGCGTGCCGGCTACCCGGTGACGGTGGAAGGCGATCACGATACTCTGATGGCCGGCCTGGCCTGTGGCGAAGTGTCGGTCCTGGCCTGGGAAATTCTTAGTATCGGTGCGAACGATTTTATGACCGTTAATGAAGAATCGGTCCCTTTGACCATGAAATTACTAGCCGGGGGATTCAATGGTGACCCAGCGATCGAGGCGGGTGAGTCGGCAGTAGCTGGACTGGCCGCGTTGATTACCGCACGCCATAGCCAGCAGGTGTCAGAAATTCTAGGTCTGGATAAATCGAGCCGGGTTTATATTTTGGGTACTGAGGGTGCGACAGATCCCGAGCTTTATGCACGATTGATTGCCGATAGCCAGAATTAGCCGCATAGCAGTATGTTTCATATTAGTACCTGGCCAGTTTCATCACCGTTTATTAAATAACTATGCAAGTACCACTACGAAGTTTCCAGCAGTCAGAGTTCGAGCAGCGTACGGCTCACGCACAGGCGATGATGGTTTATTTGAAGATCGATGCAATGCTGCTTACGACCGAGCCTGATGTTCGCTACTTCAGCGGATTTTTTACGCAGTTCTGGTTAAGCCCTACCCGACCCTGGTTCTTGTTGGTGCCGGTAGAGGGGAAACCGATTGCTGTGATACCTACCATTGGTGTCGTCGGTATGCTCGATACCTGGATTGACGATGTGCGCAGCTGGACATCACCGCAACCGGGTGATGACGGCATTACATTACTCACCAGTACTATTCGGGAATTACCAAAACGCTTCGGCAGAATCGGAGTTTCACTCGGACCCGAAAGCCATCTGAGAATGCCTGCCGAGGATTTCGACAGCCTCAGGCGTAATCTCGGTGCAATGGATATTATCGACTGCAGCCGATTACTAGTCGAACTTTGCTCGATTAAATCCGACGCCGAGGTGGAAAAAATTAAATTCGTCTGTGAATTAACATCGGATAGTTTTTTCGCACTGCCCGAATTTGCCAATATCGGCGACAGTGAACGCGAAATTGTTCAGAGAATGCGCATCGATCTACTTAATCGCGGTGCCGATAATACGCCGTATATCGTGTCTGCTTCAGGGCCTGACGGCTATGACAATATCATCATGGGGCCGACCGATCGCAGGTTGCAAAAGGGTGATTTACTGATTATAGATACCGGCACCACTTTCGATGGCTATTATTGCGATTTTGACCGTAATTTTGCATTTGGTGATGTCTCGGATGGCGCCAGGAAAGCTTATGAAATCGTATTTAAAGCCACCGACGCTGGTTTTGAGGCGGCCAAAGCAGGTGCTACCACCAGTGATATCTGGCGTGCGATGTGGTCAATACTCAAGGCAGGTGGGGCGCAAGGCAATGAAATGGGGCGTATGGGTCACGGCCTCGGCGTTCAGCTGACTGAATGGCCTTCAATTACCGCTACCGACGATACCTTGCTAAAACCCGGAATGATAATGACGCTTGAGCCTGGTATGACCTACGAGAAAACCAAACAAATGGTGCACGAAGAAAATATTCTGATTACAGAATCCGGTGCTATCATGCTGTCGAAAAGAGCTGCCGCCGAACTACCTGTTGTTTACTGATAAAACTAACCTAATATAACTACCTGATAGATCGACCAGATCGATATGACGTATTCTGAATTAATCAAACACAACATAAGCCTCGATACTATCGCACCGCTAGGTCGTATCGGCCTGATTGCACTGGCGACGGATTTTAATTCGGAGCAGGACTTGCGTCGCATGTACCCGGAGGGGGTCGAGGTATTTACCAACCGTGTATTCAACGCCAACCCGGTAACCCTGCAAAATCTACGTAATATGGCCGGAGACATCAGCCGTGCAGCCGGTGGTATATTGCCCGGGGTCAGCCTTGACGCGATGATATACGGCTGTACTTCGGGCACGGTCGCAAATGGCGCCAAGAAAATCGAAGCGCTGGTTCGTGAAAGTTGCCCGGGAATTCCGGTGACCAATCCTGTCACTGCTGCACTGGCTGCATTTGCGCATTTGCAGGCGAAAAGAATTTCTATACTGACACCCTATACCGAGGAAGTGAATCTTGAAATGGCCACCTACTTTGAAAATCATGATATTGAAGTCATCAATATCGCTGGTTTTGGCTACGAGAGTGATATCGACATGACCGCTATTCCACCGCCTGATATTGCTGCGGCCGCGGCCAGGGTGATCGCTGTTGACGCAGACCTGCTGTTCATATCCTGCACTGCGATACGCGCCTCTCTGGTGATAGAGTCGATCGAACAGGCGATTGGAAAACCGGTGGTTACCAGTAACCAGGCCCTGGTATGGCATAGTCTGAGGCTGGTCGGGTATCCACATCGCATTAACGGTTACGGTTCTTTATTTCGGGTCCCGGAAAAAGCAATCTGAACTGAATGCTGTTTTATTAATCAGACTTTTTTTGCAGGAATAAAATTTAATGTTGGAATTTCTCAGGCGGTTCAGCCATCGCAAGTTGTACTGGATATTGCTCATCATACTCGGCCTGTCGCTCGAAGCCACGGCACTGTATCACCAGTACCTGCTCGACGAATGGCCCTGTGTGTTGTGCATCCATATACGCATCTGGATACTTGCATTTATAGTCCTCGCGCTTCTGGCCCTGCTGGTTGGCAGCAATCGATGGCTAACCCCGGGATTTCATCTGATCAACACGGCCATCATGGTTGGCTTCGTCGAACGCAGCTGGCAAACCCTCGCAGTTGAGCGTGGCTGGGTATTCGGTGACTGTGACATGGAATCGGGCCTGCCACCATGGTTTGCACTGGATAGATGGTTTCCTGAAATTTTCGAGGTGCAGACCGCGTGTGGCTATACGCCCCTGGTCCTATTCAACATTACGATGGCTGAGGTATTGTTGGTATTATCGAGCTCGTTGCTGGGTATCAGCCTGGTACTGCTCGCGGTCAGTTTACGGCGGGAACAATTGTAACGAACCTGGTCCGATTATTGATCAACAATGCTATTTTGTATTAAGCAGTGTTGGCATAATTGCGATTTCACTCGCCTACTGACCCGGCATCGACCGAGTCCTTGATCAGGCGGTCTTCGTTCAATTGTAACCATTGCAAAGCGATGATAGTTGCCGAAGATTTGATTTTGCCTTCCCTTAGCCATGCGTATGCGATATCAGCATCGACCAGTTCAACGCGTATGTCCTCGTTTTCATCGGCCAGGCCGTGGATGCCACCAATACCTGTGCTATCGACTATGCCACAATACAAGGTGCATTCCTCGGTGCTACCGCCGGGACTGACATAGTAACGACTGATCGCATGCAACTGCCCGATTTCACAACCTGCCTCTTCACGGCCCTCCCGTATCGCAACCTGTTCATCGGTTTCACCTTCCTCGACAATACCCGCCACACACTCGATCAGCCAGGGTGAATCTTGGTCATGAATGGCGCCAGCGCGGAACTGCTCGATCAATACGACCTTACGACACTTCGGATCATAGGGCAGTATTGCGACTGCCGACCCACGTTCAAATATCTCCCGGGTAAATACCTGGCTATGACCGCCTCGAAATAATTCGTGTGACAGGCTGTATTCGTCCAGCTGGAAGTATTTTTTGAATAAAACTGTGCACTTGTCGAGCTTCCATTTGTAGTTCATGGTTATTACAGGGAGGTCTTCATCAGACGCCATTGTAAGGGCGCTTCAACTTAGATCCTCTAATTCCTCTGCACTCAGCTCGCGCGCTTCTTCGGGCAGCATTACCGGGATCCCATCTCTAATAGGATAAGCCAGGCGAGAAGCTCGGGAAATTAGTTCCTGATTTTTTTTATCGTAGATCAACGGTCCCTTGGTAACCGGATCGACAAGAATGTCGAGTAAATGTTTATCCATGGTGTCTGCTCTCCAGCAATTGCATTAATTGGTCTTGCAGGTCCTGCGATAGCTCAATTTCGAGCGGTACTACCCATATATTATGATTGGCCAGGCCCTTTAGTTTTACCGCGTCCTTGTGCGTTACCAGGATCGGCAGTTCTGGTTTCAGGTCGAGATCCTGGGAAGTAAATTCGTGATGATCTGGAAACTCATGCTCGACAGGGTCGATGCCGGCCTGTTTCAGGGCGGTAAAGAATATTTCCGGAAATCCAATTCCCGCGACCGCATGCACCTGTTGATTGATAAAATTTTCGACCGGTATTTTTTTTGCCGGCTGCATCAAGTTCCATACCTGTCCCAGGGATTCAATAATCTGGTTACTGTCGCGGTTGATGGAGATATCGACCTGCCTTAACCGGCTTCGAGGCTCGCGCATCGGCCCCGCTGGTATTAACAGACCATTACCAAATGCGACATAACGACACACTGCAATTTCGATATCACGCCGCAATGCATAGTGTTGCAATCCATCGTCGGACAAAATTACATTGGTTTCTGGATCGACCTGTAATATTTTGCGCGCGGCGCTAACCCTGTCAGCCCCGACACCAATTGGGCATTGGCATATTTCCGACATCATATTGGCTTCATCACCAACCTGGCTATCGGTCCGGCCTCCTGTCAGTATCTGAACTTTATCTTCATTTCCACTTTTGTAACCGCGAGTAATGATAGCGGGTTTAAATCCCTTTCGTTGCAACAGCTGGAACAGGGCGATAACAATTGGTGTTTTACCATTACCCCCGAGCGTAATGTTCCCCACAATGATGGTAGTGACTGGCAGCTGCGTCGATCTCAGTAATCTAGCCCGGTATCCGAGGCGGCGTAAACCTGCAGCCAAATAATAGGTTAGTGATAAAGGCATGAGCAGAATCGACATCGGGTTCATCGACCATAACCACCAGCCCTGACGTTTTTGAGCCGATGCGTTCATCCAGTCGATCAACACTGTTTTCCTGAGTGCCACCGCCTTGACTTGCCTGGTAGCGGTCCTAACAATAGATCGCGCAGTTTCCTTATCATCGCGGAATTGAAGTGCGTGGAGTTTGGCGTAGATGCCATCGCCTTCCAGTAAACTCTGATGGTCACCCTGCTCGACCATTTTGCCCTGGTCGAGTACGAGGATATGATCAGCGTGCTCGATAGTAGACAGGCGATGGGCTATTACCAGCGTGGTGCGGTTATCCATCAGGTTTTCGATGCCATTCTGAATATATCGTTCAGACTCCGTGTCCAGTGCCGAGGTTGCCTCGTCAAGGATTAATACCGGTGCATCCTTAAGCAGGGCACGGGCAATTGCTATCCGTTGACGCTGACCTCCGGATAGCAACACGCCACGTTCTCCGACAATCGTATCGAGTAAATCTGGCATCTCCTCGATGAACTCCCAGGCATAAGCGCGTTTTGCGGCCTCAATGATTGTTTCATCGTCAACCTCGACCGGGAGACCATAGGCGATATTATTGCGTATCGTGTCGTTGAACAAACGCACATCCTGTCCAACATAGGCAATCTGGCGGCGTAAATCCTTGAGTTTATAGTCCTGAATGAGTTCATCATCGAGCCGAATTTGACCCCCATCGAGTTCATACAGGCGTGGTATCAGATTAACCAGGCTGGACTTGCCGCTCCCTGATCGACCCACGATTGCTATGGTCTGATTAGGCTCAACTTCAAAACTGATATTTTCGATTACATTTTCAGTACTATTGCGATATTGCAAACACGCATTATCAAAAGTGATGTGGCCCAGGGCTCTTTCGAGTTCAAGATGGCCTTCGTCTTTTTCACTTTCACGGGCGAGGAATTCGAAAATACTTTCGCCAGCAGCAATCCCTTTCTGAATGCTTGCGTTTATAGATGACAGCGCACGCATTGGCGCAAACAGCATGGTCATGGCAAACAGGAAAGAAACAAAATCTCCGGTGCTTACGATGCCGCGCATCGAATCTGAGGTTGCGAATGCGACAATAGCAGCAAAAGCCAGGGCGACGATAAACTGGATCAGTGGCATACTGACCGATTGTGCTACCGACATTCTGAGGTTCAGCATCAGGTTATGCTGGTTGGTATCGGCAAACTTCTTACGCTCCAGGTCGTCGCCACCAAAAATCTTGACCACGCGGTTTGAATCGATGACTTCCTGCGCGACATGGGCGACATCACCCATCGAGGTTTGAATACGCTTACTGATACTGCGAAAGCGACCCGATATCCTGACCACGATGAGAAATACGATAGGGCCAGCGAGCAGAAAAATCAGGGTCAATTGCCAGTTTAGCCAGATCATATAGGCGAGTAAAACCAGAATACGCAAGGTATCCTGGATAAATACGGTCAGCGATGAAGAAACAGAATTGGCAACCTGTTCGACGTCGTAGGAAAAACGCGTAATGATTGCAGCAGACGATGACTGGTCAAATTCCTCGGTGTTCATCGTCATCAATTTTTCAAACATCAGGCTACGTAACGAATTGATGACATTGCGCCCTATATAGTCCATACAATAGGTGCGCATAAATATGGCGACCATCCGTATCGCGAAAATGAGTATGATAGCCAGCGGAATCAAACGAATAATCAGGGGATCACGATTGACAAATCCGTCATCCAGCATCGGTTTCATCAAATAGGCAAACGCGGCTTCCGAGATGGCAAAAACAACCATGCCAATGACCGCCAGTAGAAAATAGGTTTTGTGTTCAAAGGCGAGCGAAAGAAGTGCGCGATAGGCTTGTACGCCGGTCATCTTACCAGTTATCGGCTTCATCGCATTAGCCTTATCGGAGGAAGTTCACACCACATCGTTAAGACTTACTCGATCGGACGCGTGGTTGCGATCGAAACCTGGGTGAGCCCAAGCCGCGCTACAACATCCATTGCTGTGACCAGAGATTGTACCGGTGAACCGGCATCTGACTGAATCACAACAGGCCGATCCGATCCCTCGAGTACCCGCCGTAATGCAATGCTTAGTGCTTCACTTTTTTGACTCGATAATTCACGTGCGTTTAAAAAAAAACTACCCTTTGCGTTAATTACTAAATATAGCGGCTGTTTCGGTTTTATGGCTTCATTCTGACTCGCTTCGGGCAATTCGATTTTTAGCTGCGAGGTGGTATCGAAGGTAGTGGACACCATGAAAAATATCAATAATAGAAATACAACATCTATTAGCGGTGTCAGATTGATATTGACTTCTTCGACTGGCGTTGTGCTGTTAAATTTCATTACTGGGAAAAATCTTTACGATCACCGTGCAGGAATTCGACCAGCTTCATCGCTTCCTGCTCCATACCGACTACCAGTTCATCTATTTTCCTTTTCAGGTGACGGTGAAATATCAGGCTCGGAATTGCGATTGTCAGTCCCGCGGCGGTAGTAATTAACGCTTCGGAGATTCCACCGGCCAGTTGTCCAGGATCGCCGACACCAATGGTGGTGATAGCGGTAAACACTCTAATCATACCGATGACCGTGCCGAGCAGTCCAAGCAATGGCGTTATCGTCGAGATCGTGCCCAGGGTATTCATGAAACGCTCCATTTCGTGCACCACGTGGCGACCAGTTTCTTCGATACTTTCACGGATCAGGTCACGCGACAGGTGCCGATTAATAAGTCCGGCGGCAAGCACTCGCCCCAGCGGAGAGCCTTTTTCAATCTGGTCGATATGCTTTTCGGTCAGGGAATCTTTATTCAATAAATTCCAGATGCCGGTCAACAGCTTTTCTGGAATGACTTTTTTCTGCCGCAGAGTCCACAGCCGTTCGGTAACAATTGCCACCGCGATAATTGAGCACAGCAATATCGGCACCATAAGCCAGCCACCTGCCTGAACCAGTTCGAACACGTTTCACCTCCACCGGGAATGCTGCACATGATACTGTAATCAAGTCTGCGATGAGAAGTTTTTTACCAGAGCGACTTTCCTTTTCTGTTATAGCCTGCCAGGCATGGCAGCAAGTCGAATTAAAACATTAATGCCACAGCTTGAGGCCAGTTTTACGGTAACTATCTACTTTTAGACCGCTTGCGCTACTTTGAATCGTAATCGCCCCATCCTGATCAGTACGATAGATCCGGCTATTGATCAGACCATAGGCCTCAACTACCCCGGCGTTGGGGAACTTCCAGCGATTATTTTTACCCACCGTAAATACTGAAACCTGCGGATTCACTTTTTTCAGAAATCCAGGAGTCGAAGAGGTATTGCTACCATGATGGGGTGCTAGCAATACCGATGCATTTAATTTATCCGGCATCGTGCTGAGCAGTCGAAATTCCTGTTCGGCCTCTATATCACCGGTCAGCAGCGAAGTATGAATACCACTCACCCTTAATACACAGGAACGATTGTTAGTGCTCTTCAACTTACTGGTAGCCGGCGGACTGACGAACTCGAAGCTAACCCCATCCCAGGTCCAGGGTGGGAATTGATGACAGGATCGAATAGCCGATGGCAGCCCGAATCTTTTTTCTACCTCGTCCGGCGTCCCGGAAATCAGTTTCGCCGGGTTGTAATTTTGCCGATAACTGTTAAAACCACCACTATGGTCGGTATCGACATGACTGATTATCATCAAGTCTGGATTTCTGATGCCACTGTGTTGCAAAAAGGGAATCAACACCCATTGGGCGGCACTAAAACCCTGCGAATTTCCCGGCCCGAAGTCGTAGACCAGGCTATGATGCCTGGTTTGAATCACGGCTGATGTACCCATACCCACGTCAAGCAGGGTCAGCCGGTAAGTACCAAATTCTATCTCCGCTCTTTGCCAAAGAAAAGGCAGTAGTACCAACAGAGTAGCTGGCATTTTCCCGGGAAACCCTCTCGGCATCATGATAATCAATAATCCCATTGCGGACAGTCCGAGCAGGGTGTAGGGAATGCCGCCACCCGAAAACGCCGCCAGGCCGGATTCGAGTAACACTTCCAGATAGTAGAGTAACAACTCCAGTAGTTTATTGCTTGCCAGGAATAGGCCGTTGGCAAAAGACAGGTCCAAACCAGCCAGCAAGCTGGCGAATAAAGCGATGGGCACTATGACCAGACTTACCAATGGGATGGCAACGAGGTTCGCGATAAAACTGGCTGGGTTCAGCTGCCCAAATAAAGCGATACCGAGTGGAATAAACAAAACTGAAAACAGTAATTGGATCACCACGATCTGCTTCCAGCGGCTGGTTTGATGACTGAGTAGATATTGTGCAAAGGCAATGATCAACAGGGCGCTGATACTCAACCAGAATGAGGACGAGCCAACTGCCAGCGGGTCATAGACCAAAATTGCTACCACCGCAATTGCAATGCTGTTTAGCAGGTTGATGCCACTTCGGAAAATCAGTGCCAGAAAAACAACGCTGAGCATTATCAACGCACGAACAGTCGGCAGGCTGAAACCCGCTAAAGCAGCATAAATCAGTCCAGCACTAAATGCGAGCGTGGCGGAAAACTGCAGACGGTTGTAGCCAATACGATAGAAACCGAGTTGCCAAATCCATCTTCCCAGACCGAAGAACAAGGCGGAAATCATGCCAATGTGCAGACCGGAAATTGCCAGCAGGTGGGCAGTGCCCGTATCCTGTAGTAATTTACGGTGGCGTGCTGGAATATCGGCGCGGTAGCCTATGGTCAACGCCTTGATCAATCCCGCCTGTAAACAGTCTGCGCAATATTGCTCGATACCCTGCCCGATCCGGCTTCTCCACCGGTCTATATTCCATCGGGACGGGGGCTTGATTAATTGATTTGAGTCGGACGATTTGACGTAACCGATTGCGCCGATACGTTTAACAAATAACCAGCGTTCATAGTCGAAACCACCGGGGTTCTGATAGCCACCGGGAGCTTTTAATTTGACCAGCAAGCGCCAACGTTGGCCGGCATAGAGCTTTTGATCGCTGCGATACCAGCTCAATCGAATCAGATCGGGTAAGGGATGAGAATAACCTGCAATCGAGTCCGGCCTGAATATAAACCGTATTGACCCAGGCCTCTGCTCGGGTATATCAGCGATCACGCCCTCGAGTGTCAGAACCTGATTCTCGTAGTCGTCAGCCAGCCTTAGATCGAGTGATTGCTGGATATTCAGACAAGCCCAGAGGTAGGCAGCAATCAACAGAACAGGGAATCGATATTTAGGATTAAAAAATGCCAGTAATAACAGGACTGGCAGATAAGATACCCAGTAACGATCGGGTATTAAAGTGCCGTAAAAGGCAGCTACTGAGCCTAGAACCAGTACCAACGCTGATTTAATCATGCCATCCCTGTGCATTGTCCTTATTACACTTTGCACATTAGGCGATTAGCATCGATAATACAATTCAGATGGCAAAAAAACTGATCAAAAAATACTTACCTCATCCCAAATTAATCACCGATAATCGCCTGATCAGGCTTCTTGGCCCTCGATTGCAGGATCCCAGCGTCTGGCATATCAATCGAAAATCTTTTTCCGGCGCTATCGGGGTCGGGATATTTTGCGCGTTTATGCCGGTACCGTTTCAGATGCTACTCGCAGCTTTGGCGGCAATCTGTTTTCGTTTTAATATTCTCGTAGCGGTTCCCACGGTCTGGATCAGCAATCCGATAACCCTGGCGCCGATGTTTTATTTTTGTTATCGAATTGGCGCCGCTATTCTCGATGTTGATGCCGATAACTTCAATTTTGAATTGAAACTCGACTGGATAGTGACAGGAATGCTGGAAATATGGCAGCCATTCCTGTTGGGTTGCCTGGTAGTTGGCCTGGTCTCAGCGACCTTCTCGTACTGGCTGGTACAGTTTCTCTGGCGCTACCACCTCTGGACACGCATTAAAAATCGCAGCAGACGCAGACGGAGAAGAAAACTTGAATCCAGACCACAATGAGGTTGTTCTAGATTATTATTTTCTTCTGTTTTAGCGCTTCACTCGCAGGCAAAGCTCAGTACCGTGGCTCGATCGCTAAATGAACGCCCCCTTAAAACTTTAGAGTTCGAGACACCAGTAGAGAGATCTAATGCAGCTGTTGCATCGACCGGTTGAAGTGGCACCAGATTGCAGACATGAACGGTTGTATTATGGGAGCTATATCCAGCTCGCAACGACACCTTGGCTATTAAATAATAACCCCATATTTTACCCAATACGGGTGATTTATAGTCAGCGAGTGGCTGTTACAATTTTCAGGGTCAACAATATTAATTTTACCGAGTTATAAATTATGAACTACCGGGCTTACTCCCCACTCCTGCTAGTTTTTTTGATGTCGCTGTTCGGTGGCGAGGCGCTAGCTGCCAGGAATGGTGGCGAGCAATTCGATGGCACCGTAAACAGCTTTGGCTGGCTTAAGCGACCGATTGCAGTGAACCATGTCCAGATTAGAAATGTGCAAGAAAAACAAGTCGGATTATCCCAGTTTAACGGGAAAATTATTTTGCTAAACTTGTGGGCGACCTGGTGTCCGCCTTGTATTAAGGAACTGCCCGCGCTGGATCGACTGCAGCAGCGTCTGGGCAAGGATAATTTCGAAGTCGTGGCCATCTCCCTGGACGACGACGTCAAACTGGCCGGAGAAATGTTTTTCGATACGCTGCTAATTAAATCAATGGCACTTTATTTCGAATCTGCCGAAAATTTAGGCCGTGACTTTCCGGTGGATGTAGTACCGGCTTCCTTCTTAATCGACCGTAAAGGCCAGGCCGTGGGGGTGATTCGTGGCTATGTCGATTGGGATAGCGCCGAAACCGATGTTGTTATCAAGCGCTTGATTGCCGGGGTAACCGCAGCCTCGCTCAGGGCAGAAAAGGCACAACAACAGCAGGCCGAGTAAATTTCCCTGGTTAGCAGGAATTGGCTTAAAAATAATATTTAGTTCTAGACCAGGGGGACCGATCAGGATATTAACCCTTTGCGTGCCTGGTGGCTTTGCAAAACGTAATTTAATACTGAAATACCCGCAAGATATCCTGAAAACCTAGATCAATTAGCGGTTTTATTCAATCGCTCGCTTTCTGCTTCTATATAGGCTATTACGGATTCAATATCCCGCTCGGTCAGGCGCATATTGGGCATGGATATTTTATATTGATCGAATAGGCTCATCGCCAGGGGATCCTTTTCCGCCAGCATCTTGTCGGGCTCTTTTAACCAGCGTTTCAGCCAGACAGGATCACGATTCTTCGTCACCGCGAACAAATCAGGACCAACACCAGCCTTGCCAAAGGCATGGCATGAGCTGCAGCGGGTCCTGAATATAGATTCACCGGGATCTAACTGCCTTAGCCTGGGCGCATCGGCATAGCTGTTTTTAGCCACTGATGCTGTTTTCCAGTTGTGCAACCAGTCACCAATTTGCGTGGCGAGGATATACGGATCTTCAAATGGAGAACGCTTCATCCAGCGCCCGGTAGACTGATTGCCGATAATCAGGTTGAGATTATGATCTTCAAGATCCCCTTCACTGGTCTGGATTTCTTCGATGTACAGGCCCAATTTTTTTCGCAAATTGATAATATCCGCTTCATTACCCGTCAAAAAGGTCCAGTCAGGACCGATATTGAATTTCTTTTTATACGCTCTCAGGACAGCCGGGGTATCGGTTTCGGGGTCAATACTGATTGAGTAGAAAAAAATATCCTGCCCTACCCTTTCACCAAGAATCCCCTTCACATATTTCATCCTAGCGGTTTCCAGCGGGCACGAATCGACGCAGGAGGTAAAAATGAAATTAATTGCAACCACCTTGTCCTTTATCAAGTCGTCAAAAAACCTGACTTTTTCACCATCCTGGGTAATCAGCGTCGAGTTTGGAAAGTAATTCCTGCCCCAGACTGACTTTTTCTTTGATGCGGCTGCGGCGGTTGTCGTTACTGCTGGTTTTGCACTAGTTGTTGTTACTACTGCTGGTTTCGCACTACTCGACTGATTTTCGTGTGCCTCTTTTTTATGCGCCAGGGCCAGATTGCAGACCAATAAAGTCGTTAACAATGCGAGGTAAAAATTTCCAGTGATACTTATTTTGGTCATTTTGTTAGAACTACTAGTCTAAATATAAGTGCTATCTGTCCCAAAATACTGGGATATTTTTTCGGCTGTCAAATAGCAACTGGTGTAGGCTTACGCGCACACCAGTCACCATCTTCAGTCTATTAGTCATCGTCATCACCGCTCCTGAAGGTTGCGAGCGCATGGGTATCGACATAGCCAACACCGTCCCAGGTGGGCATCGGTGTCGGCAACAGTACGGTCTGGTTCTTGTTCTCAATATCCCAACGCATCAACATGGCCGTGTCTTCATGCTGGGTATTATGGCAATGCTCCATGTAGGTGCCGGCAAACTCCCTAAAGCGTAGTGCAATGTCCATTTCACGGGCGCTGTCGTCTTCGGGGCCGATGCGGTAGACATCCTTTCTGGAAAACCTCTCCCAGGCCGGGGGCCTCTTACCGTCTTTGCGCAGGATCTGGCCCTCTTCAAAGTGGATATGGATGGGGTGGGACCAGCCGCCCCCGGTACTGATGTGCCAGATTTCAACATCACTGCCATCTTTTTTTCCGTTCTTGTCAGGTGCCGCGGTCAGACGCCGGGGATCCATATTGAATCCCGAGCCGCCATCGGTTTTGATCGTCCAGGGTTTGTCATCGGTACCGCTCGAACGGCCAAATTCAAAGGTCCGGTGGGTCGCACTGGCAAGCTCGGCTTTGGTAAATTTAGGTAGCTTGAGCATTTTTAGCCCGCCAACTTCATAGTCAGCCGGGTCCATGCTCTGGTCGGGTGGCGCATCGCCCATCCCAACCACGTCGAAGCGAAGGAATTTCCCAACCACCGGGTCACCATCTTCCCATTCCCCATCTTCAATCACCGGCTTATAAGTACCATTGAGTACATCCTTCAGGGGAACGGCCTCATCTTCTGGGCCTCGACCGTTTTTGTGCTCCGCCAAATTCACCAAAAAGATTTTGGTGCCAACAGGATACTTGCTGAAATCGACAATGATGTCGTAACGTTCGGCGATGGACTGTACCGGCAGTATACCTTTGGGGAAATGTACGGCGTGTTTCATGATGTTGCCGTCGTTGGCGATCATATGAAACGGGACCGGCTTGTTATCTGCCGTGACCAGGGCAACTTTAATGTAGCGCGAGACAGAACCATTCAACAGACGGAAACGATATTTGCGCGCACGCACGTCAAAGGTCGGTTTAAACAGCCAGTTGACGAGCATGCGATCGCCGAGGAAGCCATCGGTATTGAATACATTAAAAAACAGCTGGCCATCTTCGTCCCAGGCCTTGCCGGCAATCAACAGGTTGACGTCATAATCTCGATTACCCCAGTTGAGTGCTGTGCCACTCGGAAAACGCAGGTTCACGCCATCATCGAAAGCCTCAGCCTCGTTACCGCGGTCGATCGCGCTGTAATAGTTCATCATCGCGGCATTGCCTTTATAGACATTCTGCGCGGTGAAATCGAGCATGTGATCGTGGAACCAGTGGGTGCTCATGGTTTCACGATAGTCGCCGGGGATCTGGATTCGCCCAT
>Ga0255051_10000046_pt1 | contig 42201 bp, 40 predicted proteins | sample JV7_2_9_MG_FD_181719 | JGI IMG/M metagenome (GOLD analysis project Ga0255051, IMG submission 181719) | Seawater microbial communities from Jervis Inlet, British Columbia, Canada - JV7_2_9 | ecosystem: Environmental > Aquatic > Marine > Inlet | place: Canada: British Columbia | collected 2016-10-06
ATGAAGTGTAGCATGTACGCAGCAAATCATAGGAGTCAGTGTTGAGGGCAATCAGTCGAATTCGGGGATACTTGGTCGCAGTAAGCGTGGTCGGCGTCCTGTCGATTGGATTTCAGCCGCAGGTCGTTGCAGACGAGTGGCGCTGGTCCGATGTCGAGCGCATCGTGGCCATAGGCGACGTGCACGGTGCGTATGAGGCATTGACGATTACGCTGGGCAAAGCAGGTGTACTCGACGAAGAGCTTGGCTGGAGCGGCGGCAAGGCACATCTCGTATTTACGGGAGATATCCTTGATCGCGGGCCCCACTCCCGAAAGATAATGGACCTCATCATGCGTCTTGAGGGAGAGGCGCTCGACGCCGGTGGACGGGTGCATATGTTGCTCGGTAATCACGAGGTCATGAATCTGGTCGGTGATCTCAGATATGTCTCGAAAGAAGAATTCGCCGCTTTTTCCGAAGATGAATCTTCAATGGAGCGCAAGCGATGGTTCAAGAAGCAAACCGATGGGAAATCGGTGGTTTCGAACGGACGCCTGCAGCGAAAGGAATTTGCGAAAAAATGTCCCCCGGGTTTTTTCGGGCTTCGCCGCGCTTTTAGTACTCAGGGAGTTTACGGATCATGGTTGATGTCGAAACCGTTAATGATTGTGATTAACGGGACAGCATTCGTGCATGGTGGATTGTCCTCAATGGTTGCAGAACTCGGTCTGGACGGCGTGAATCGTACACTTACATCTCAAGTGAAAGAATATGTCACTCAAACGGAGGTACTGTTCGACGCCGGCATTCTTGATCCCACCGAAGGATTTTACAGGCATCAGAAAGTACTAAAACCGCTGACCGGCAATGGGAGACAGCCGGAATCCATCAAAAAGGCGATTGACACGATCATGGATCTCAATCGGGCAAGCGTACACAGTCGAAACAGCCCGATATGGTATCGAGGCACGGTCGGATGCGGGCCCCTGATCGAGGAAGACAAGCTTACTGCTGCGCTTGAAGCGCTGGGCGCCACTCGCGTCGTTATCGGCCATACAACGACTCTGACGCGTCAGGTGCTTGAGCGCATGGATGGACGCGTAATCCAGATCGACACCGGCATGTTGAATTCTGCTTACCACGGCAGTGGCAATGCATTGATCATCGAAGGTGATTCGCTGACGGTCGTGGGTGAAAAAGCATCGGAACCGCATGCGCCATATTCTCATCCACGCAGGGTTGGATACCGGCCCGAGACATTGACCGCCAGTGTTTTGGAGGAGATTCTGGCAAACGGAGAGTTGACGCCGACGACCACTCCGAATTCTCGAGACGACGAATACAGCGTGACATATCTTGGCGAAGGCGTATCAGCCGTGTTCGAGGAGAAGCCGAGAGCCAAGGGGGTATTTCCAGACGTCGCCGCCTATCGTCTCGATGTCCTGCTCGGCCTCGACATGGTACCTGTCACAGTCGCGAGACAGATCGGCAACAAAGAAGGATCGCTACAATTTCGTCCGGGCATCATGCAGGACGACGTGGAAAGGAACGCCAACAAAAAAGGCGGGTCGGCATGGTGTCCGTTAGACGAGCAGTGGCAGGCGATGTATCTCTTTGATGCCCTGATATTCAACAAAGACCGACATCGGGAATTCATGCATTACAGCATCGATAACTGGCAACTGATTCTTACACGACACAATGAGTCATTTACGACAAATCGGAGTCTCTCCAGCCATATCGACAATGTTGAGAATCTGTTGGGCAAGAAACTGAATCTCGGCGAAGGTTGGCGAAAAGCACTGGTGGCACTCAACGAGGACGACCTGACTGAACAGTTGGGAGACGTGCTCGACGAACGCCGCATCAAGGCACTCATCAAGCGCCGCGACGATCTTCTAAAACGCTAGAAAAAAGGGGTCAGACCCCTTTTTCAATCCCCCCATCACATTGTTGCGATGCATTCGATCTCAACGCGCGCGTTCAACGCGAGACCGCTGGCTCCCAGCGCACTTCGGGCTGGCGGGTTCTCGAAGTAGGTCTTGTAAACCTCGTTCATTGCACCCCATTCAGCAATATCGGCAAGGAATACCGTGCATTTCACGATCTTGTCCATTGACGACCCGAAATGCTCGGCCACTGCCTTGATGTTGTCGAGCGCCTGTCTGGTCTCACCCTGAATCCCACCAGGTGCGAGATCGAGCGTTCCCGGTACGTTGCCCACGCTGCCCGAAAGGTAAAGTGTGTTGTCAACACGTACGGCCGATGAAAACGGAAGGTTCAGGTCTTCCATTCCGGGCATCAGGAGGTACTCGATGTCCGCAGACTTTCCTTCGTGTTCGTGCGGGGCTTGGTGGCAGCCGGCAGCGCCGAGTGCCGTAAATAGTAAAGTCGCAAGAATTGTTTTCTGATACATCTTCAGTCCTCAGATATTGTTTGCTTTCGCGGCGGCGGGTGTATCCGTCGTCGGCAGAATGCGCGCCGCGATCGCATCGAATTCCCTGGCTTCCGACTGAGAGAGGAATTCGAATGAAGCACTTTCATCCCTCGCGGAACACGCCGATTCGATTACAGCAAGAAAGGCAGGTGTGCTCAATCGAACAGCCGAGCCGCTCGCGAGCGTTCCTTTCAGGAAAAATCGGCGCGAAACAACATCATTTTTTATGACATTTTTCATTGTTGACTATTATCAGGTCGCGCAAAAATAGCATAGTGAGTCGAAAATCGCCCAGCCGATCAAATCCTTACGCGAACAATCACGACAACTCGTGCAACATCATAGCCATATCGCCTACTATTGAGGGCCATAGAACAGGCGCAAGAATCTGATGGGGCAATTGACAACACACGTACTGGATACTGCGAAGGGCCGGCCCGGGGCAGGCATTTCGGTCAAATTATTCTCGCTGGAGAACGGCAGGCATCTCGTCGCCACGTCGGTTACGAATGACGACGGGCGAACCGACCAGCCACTTCTCGAGGGAGATACTTATCGAGCGGGTAGCTATGAGCTCGAATTCGCTATCGGTCCTTATTTTGCGGACGCAGATCTGGCAGACAATCCGCCGTTCCTCGACGATGTCGTCATTCGGTTCTCATTAGCAAGCGGTCAGCGCTATCACGTGCCGCTGCTTGTATCGCCCTGGAGTTACTCAACATACCGGGGTAGTTAACCTAAATGAACGCGGACACGATTCGTTTTGTGCTGGACGGCGAGCTCGTCGAGGTCCGCAATCCCGATCCGACCCGAACTGTATTGCAGTATCTCCGCGAAGACCTGCGAAAGATCGGCACTAAAGAAGGTTGTGCGGAAGGCGATTGCGGTGCCTGCACTGTCGTGATCGTGGAAGTTGATCGATCAGGCAAGCAACTTCAGGTTCGTGCAATCAACTCCTGTATTCAGTTTCTTCCGACGCTCGACGGCAAGGAACTAATCACGGTCGAAAGCCTGCGCCGCAGTGATGGGTCCCTCCATCCAGTGCAACAGGCATTGGTCGATTGTCACGGTTCGCAATGCGGCTTCTGCACTCCGGGTTTCGTAATGTCGCTTTTCGCCCTGTACAAGAACAATGCGGAGCCGACCAGGCGGGAAATCGATGACACGCTCGCTGGCAATCTTTGTCGATGCACGGGATACCGGCCGATTATTGATGCCGCGGAAAAAATGTACGGGTACCGGACCGCCAAAGATAACTGGCTGGAAGAACCATACGGAAACCAAAGCGGTTCTCGGGAAAAGGAAAAAATCGCGCTCCTGAATTCTGCTGCGCGCCCGGACATGCTTGCCATTGACACTGGCAACCAAAAATTCTTCTCGCCACGAAGCGTGCAAGAATTCGCAAGCGTATTTGAAAGCCATTCCGACGCCGTCATTCTTGCCGGGGGCACTGACGTCGGACTGTGGGTAACCAAGCAACATCAGAACCTCCGCACGGTTATCTACACCGGTAACGTTGAGGGATTTTCGACGCTTAATGTAACGAAAACACACATCGATATTGGCGCCGCCGTTTCATTGAGCGATGCGATGCTGCCACTTGTCGAACACTACCCGGAATTCCAAGAACTCTTTCTGCGTTTCGCATCACCGCCGATTCGGAACGCGGGCACGCTCGGAGGCAACATCGCCAACGGATCACCGATCGGCGACTCGATGCCGGCGCTGATGGTTGTCGATACGACGCTGGTCCTTAGACGGGGCAAGCAGACGAGAGAAATTCCGCTAGATGATTTCTATCTCGACTATCAGAAGACTGCTCTCGAGCCCGGGGAATTCCTGGAACGCATTCTCGTACCGTTGCGCCATGGCGATATACAGGTGCAGAGCTACAAGGTATCCAAGCGATTCGATCAGGATATTTCCGCGATCTGCGGCGCCTATGCGCTAAGACGCAATGGCGCAGGCGTTGAAAGCATTCGGATTGCGTACGGTGGGCTCGCGGTGGTGCCGAAGCGCGCCGTCACATGCGAAGCGAAGCTTACAGGCGGGGCGTGGAACGAAGACGCGGTCCAGTCAGGGATCGAAGCACTGGCTGTCGATTTCAGTCCGATATCGGATATGCGATCGACGGCGGACTACCGGCGGAGAGTATGCGGGAATCTCCTGAAGCGCTTCTATCTGGATTCCAGCGGCAGTGCGCAGCCACGAGTTTACGACTATGGACGCTAAGAGCTCGTCGGAAAAAGCGATTGCGGGCGCGGTCGGCAGTCCGATTCCACACGACAGCGGCCATCTGCATGTCAGCGGTGAGGCTCTTTATACGGATGATATTGCCGAGCCGCGGGACATGCTGCATCTGGCCGTCGGCATGAGTACCAGGCCCCACGCCAGAATTACGAACATGGATTTGAGCGCCGTTCTGACTGCACCCGGTGTCATCGACGTCATGACCGCGGCCGATATTCCGGGCGCTAACAACTGCGGGCCGGTCGTGGCGGATGATCCGATTTTCGCGGCCGGTCTGGTGGAGTACGTGGGGCAATCGGTTTTCGCCGTCGCGGCGGAGACTGTCGATCAGGCACGTAAAGCGGCCAGGCTCGCGAAAATCGACTACGAGGAACTCGAGCCGATACTGGATCCGCGAACCGCAGTGGCCAGGGGATCCTTCGTTCTGCCGAGCGAGACAATCAGCCGAGGCGACAGTCAGGCCGCACTGTCCGCTGCACAAAACCGACTGGCCGGTAGCCTGAATCTCGGTGGGCAGGATCAGTTCTACCTCGAGGGGCAAATCGCGGCGGCGCTACCCGCCGAGGACGGCGATCTCTACGTCTACAGTTCCACCCAGCACCCCAGCGAGGTGCAGCACCTCGTGTCACATGCGATCGGCAAGCGCTCGAAAGACATCGTCGTTGAATGCCGCCGCATGGGAGGCGCTTTCGGCGGCAAGGAAAGCCAGCCAGCGTTGATTGCCTGCATCGCAGGACTGATGGCGATTAAGACGGGCCGGGCATGCAAGCTTCGCCTGGATCGTGACGACGACATGATCATGACGGGTAAGCGTCACGACTTTGTCATCGATTACGACGTCGGGTTCGACGACACCGGGCGGATCGAGGGGATCGAATTCATGTTCGCGTCGCGCTGCGGCATGTCCGCGGATTTGTCGGGCGCGATCAACGATCGCACGATGTTTCATTGCGACAACGCCTATTATCTCGAAAATGTAACGATCGTTTCGCATCGCTGCAAAACGCACACGGTCTCCAACACGGCGTTTCGTGGCTTCGGCGGGCCGCAAGGCATGTTCGCCATCGAGTATGTTGTAGATGAAATCGCGCGGTTTCTCGACAAGGACCCGATTGAAGTTCGCAGGAGAAATTTCTATGGCATCGGCGAGAGAGACGTAACCCAGTACCGGCAGAAGATCGACGACAATGTCATTGACGAAATAGTCACGGGCGTGGAGCAAAGCGCCAGTTACCAGGAACGCCGCAAGGAGATAGAGGCATTCAACGCCGAGAACGATGTCCTCAAACGCGGCATCGCACTGACACCGGTTAAGTTCGGTATTTCGTTCACAGCCACGCACTTGAATCAGGCAGGGGCGTTGGTGCATGTGTACACGGACGGCACCGTTCACCTCAATCATGGCGGCACGGAGATGGGGCAGGGGCTGTTTACGAAGGTGGCGCAGGTCGTCGCGGAAGAATTTCAGATCGACATCGACCGCATCAAAATTACGGCATCGGATACGAGCAAGGTGCCGAACGCGTCCGCAACGGCGGCGTCTGCAGGCTCGGACCTGAACGGCAAGGCAGCACAGGCTGCGGCGGCGAAGATAAAGAATCGTCTAATCAAGTATGCGGCCAGGAAATACGAGGTCCCGGAAGACGACGTCCGGTTCATAAACAACCGGGTGCAGGTAGGCGGAGAAAGCGTCGCTTTCGAGGAGCTGGTTCAGGGGGCCTGGTTCGAACGCACATCGTTGTCCTCGACCGGCTTCTATCGTACGCCAAAGATCAACTATGACCGTACAACCTTTAGTGGTCGGCCCTTTTTCTACTACGCGTACGGCGCGGCTGTCTCCGAGGTCATTATCGACACCCTCACCGGCGAATACAGGATTCTCAGAGTCGACATTCTTCATGATTGCGGTGAGTCGATAAACCCGGCGATTGACATGGGCCAGATCGAGGGCGGCTTCGTTCAGGGTACGGGCTGGCTGACTTCGGAAGAACTCTGGTGGAACGAAGACGGGCAACTCAAAACCCATGCGCCGTCTACCTATAAGATCCCGACGTGCTCTGACTTGCCGGTCGATTTTCGGGTGACCATGCTGGAATCGGCTTCGAACAGGGAGGAGACAATCTACCGTTCGAAAGCTGTCGGCGAGCCGCCCCTGATGCTGGGCCTGTCGGTATTTTTTGCGATCAGGGATGCCGTTGCGGCGCTCGGCATTGAGAATTGCCGGCCCCATCTGGATGCGCCCGCGACGCCCGAATCCGTGCTGAATGCCGTAACGGCGGTGCAGGCTGAAGGACAAGCGTCATGAGCGAGTGGATTGGCGACCTGAACGAGCAAATCACGGCCGGTAACGGCTGCGTTCTCGTGACCATTGCCGGCGTCCGCGGTTCGGCGCCTCGGGAAGTTGGTGCCAAAATGCTCGTGACCGGACATGAGACAATAGGAACGATCGGCGGCGGCCAACTCGAGTACAAGTGCACGCAAATCGCTTTCAATACGCTGAAAGATGAAAAGAACGGCAATCGCTTAAGAAAATTCACGCTCGGCGCGAACTGCGGCCAGTGTTGCGGCGGCGTCGTCGAAGTTTTGTTCGAGGCATTTTGTGTTGAAAAACCCGGGTGGATCGATGTGCTGAGTGCGGCGCATCGTCGCAGGGAGCCGTTCGTAATCGCGACCAGCCCGTACAGCAAATACCTGATTTCTGCGAACGGAAATATCGCTTATCCCAAGGGCTGCACCGTCAACGGCAGATTGGCAGTCGACGCAATGCGAATCCTGAATCAACGGGAAAGCGCACAAAGGTTGAATCTGAAATTGAACGACAACGACAACGACAATGAGGACTTGCTTTTGGAACCTGTAGTAGCCAGCGATCTGAATATCGCCATCTTCGGTGCCGGACATGTTGGCGCTGCGACGGTGAGCACACTGTCACCACTGGACTGCAACATTCGCTGGATCGACAGCCGCCGAAATATTTTTCCGAAACATTTGCCCGAAAATGTTCAGAAAATTGAAAGTGCCCAACCTGAACTCGAGGTCGCAGCAATGCCCGCCGGTTCCTGCTACCTGGTTATGACTCACAGCCATCCGCTCGATCAGGCCGTCATCCAACAAATCCTTGCGCGCGATGATTTTTGCTACTGCGGGTTGATCGGATCGGTGTCGAAACGCCGGCAATTCGAGAAACGATTGCTTAAGCTCGGGATGCCACAGTCCCGTTTCGACCGGCTCACCTGTCCCATAGGGATCGACGGTATTGCCGGCAAGAAGCCGGCGGAAATCGCGATTGCCGTTGCGGCCGAGCTACTGAGACTGAGTGAAGCGAGGGGAGCCGGCGAGAAATTGCCGGCGAACGTGCGCATCCTGCGCCAGTGAACTAAGAAAAGAATCACGATGGAAGCATACATTGTCGACTGGCTGAACATCCTTGCACGATGGTTGCATTTCATTACGGGAATCGCCTGGATCGGCTCGTCTTTCTATTTCGTCTGGCTCGACAATCATCTGCAAGCCGTAAAGGACCCGGCGGACGATGCCAAGGGCGTCGGCGGCGAGGTGTGGTCAGTGCACGGGGGCGGTTTCTATCACGCACAAAAATACAAAGTCGCACCGTCGGAGCTGCCTGAGACTCTGCACTGGTTCAAATGGGAGGCATATACGACCTGGATGTCCGGGATGTTCCTGCTGGCGTTGATTTACTGGTACGGAGCAGAGGTCTACCTGATCGATCGCTCCGTCGCGGAGCTTTCATCACCGGCGGCCGTGGGTATAGCGATCGGTTTTCTCGCCGGCGGTTGGGTCGTCTACGATCTTCTTTGTAAATCGCCACTCGGCAAAGACGATGACATCCTGGGCGGAGTTCTGCTCGTTCTTATCGGCATACTTGCGTGGGGCCTCTGTCAGTTGTACAGCGGCCGTGGTGCATACATTCATTTCGGTGCTGTGATCGGCACCATCATGGTTGCCAATGTCTTTTTCGTTATCATTCCCGGTCAGCGTGCGATGGTGAATGCCGCGAGCCGTGGTGAAACGCCGGACCCCGGCCCGGGAATCCGGGCAAAGCAGCGCTCGGTGCATAACACCTATTTCACCCTGCCGGTCCTGTTCGTCATGATCAGCAACCACTACGCCATGACATATGGTCACGAGTACAATTGGCTGGTCCTGGTCGCGATCTCACTGGCCGGCGCCCTGATACGTGTCTATTTTGTCGCGCGCCACAAGGGCAGGGCCTCGCCGGTATCAATTATCGTAGCCGTGCTGATTCTGTTTGCAGTTGCCGCGGCGATCGTACCGAAGTCGAAGGCTGCGGCAGGTAAAGGCAGTGTTGACTTTGGATTGGTTCGGACCGTGATTAACGAACGTTGTACTACCTGCCATTCTGCGACCCCGACGAACCTCGCATTTCCGGCTGCGCCTGGCGGTGTCATGTTCGACAACGACAACCAGATTGTCGAGGACGCATTTCGAATCCATCAACAGACCGTAATTACGCGAGTGATGCCGATCGGAAATCTGACGCAGATCACAGAAGAAGAAAGGACCATCATCGATCAGTGGTATCGAAGTGGAGCTACGGCAGAATAATAAGTAGATAAGATGAGCTCTGACTATCCCAGGAACCTGAAAGGTTACAGCGGCAAACCCCCAAACCCCAACTGGCCGGGCGGGGCACGTATCGCGGTGCAATTCGTAGTCAACTACGAGGAAGGCGCCGAAAACTGCGTCTTGCACGGCGACGATGCGTCGGAAGCGTTCCTGTCTGAAATTGTCGGTGCCGAAGCTATCGAAGGTCAGCGCCACATGAACATGGAGTCAATGTACGAGTACGGCGCTCGCGCCGGATTCTGGCGATTGCACAGATTGTTTACGGAGCGGAAAATGCCGGTGACGGTTTTCGGTGTGGCGATGGCTCTCGAGCGCAACCCGGAAGTCGTCGACGCGATGTGGACGGCGGAGTGGGAAGTCGCGAGCCATGGTTACCGGTGGGTCGATTATCAGTATGTCGATGAAAAGATCGAACGCGAACACTTGAAAAAAGCGATCGACGTTCATACAGCAGCGACTGGGGAGCGTCCTCTCGGCTGGTATCTTGGCCGTTGCAGTCCGGCATCGCATCGCCTCGTGGCCGAAGAAGGCGGTTTTATCTACAACGCCGATACCTATGCAGACGACCTGCCGTACTGGGATTACCAGTTCGAGAAACCGCAGCTCATGGTGCCCTATACGCTGGACGCCAATGACATGCGCTTTGCGACGCCGCAAGGATTCAATTCCGGCCAGCAGTTTTTCGATTACCTCAAAGACACCTTCGACGTGCTTTACTCGGAGGGCGAGAGAAGCCCGAAAATGATGTCGGTCGGCCTGCATTGTCGCCTGGCGGGCCGGCCCGGACGCGCCGGCGCAGTGCAGAGGTTTCTCGACTACGTTCAGGAGCACAACGACGTCTGGGTGGCCAAACGCATCGACATTGCACGTCACTGGCAGGAGAAGCACCCGGCTGCAATGTAGGTATTTTTGCTCCCATCGAAATTGCTTCCCGAATTTAGTTCCAGTCATGGAACTGCATTTAGTTCCAGTCATGGAACTGCATTTGGTTCCAGTCATGGAACTGCATTTAGTTCCAGTCATGGAACTGCATTTAGTTCCGAACATGGAACTGTTCCAGCAAAGAGACCTGTCATTTGATCAAGCAATCGCTGTCAAAAATGCCTGGTGTATCATGAAAGGTTCAAACGCTTGTGCGGTGGGAGGTTTGTCACAATGAATAGAAGACTCGCACCATTTCTTTGTGTTTCAGCCATCGCTCCGGGCGTTCTTACGACTCGTCGACCGTGGCTATTTCGCATTAATCATGTACCGATTGCTTAGAGCCGGGGCACTCGTACTTTGCCTTTGGCCGATCGGGGCCCACGCGAATGTTGGAGTCCCTCTGTTTACCTATTACATGATTTACTCGTGGCTACTCCTGATTCCGATCATTGGCATTGAAGCGTATGTGCTCAGAAAACGTCTGATCGTCTCGGTCGGCAGAGCGTCAGCCGTTGCCGGTCTCGCGAACTTTTTGTCGACAATCCTTGGCACAGTTGTGGTGCTCGTAATAGATACATTGGTTCTTCCACTGGCTTTTCCTGATTTCGGTCTATTCATGGGAGCTCAGCTGGACGTCGCAGTCCTCTTCGCCCTGATTCCCTGCTTTTACCTTTCTGTCTGGTTTGAATCGCGGCTAGCACCTTCCTTTCTGGAAGGATTTTCACGCGAACAGATTTGGGACGTTTTTTTCCTGGCTAACCAGTTTAGCTATGCACTGCTCGGCATCGTCGCGATATCGAGTCTCATCAAGAATACAATCATCCAGGGACAGATCCCCTGGTAGTAGCCATGCGAGCATGCACCGCAGTATGCTTCTTCATAATGACTTCGATATCCAACCATGACTTCCGATAAATACTTGAAACATCGAAATCTGGGAGCGTTCGTAGGGCGCTACGGCGGAATATATGAACACTCTCCGTGGGTGGCAGAAGAAACGTTCGAAGTTTCCAGGGAGATCGACGACGTGGACGAGTTGGCCAGGATCTTTCGGAAGTGTGTAGATCTGGCGACCAACGAGCGAAAGCTCGAATTGATCCGCGCACATCCGGATCTTGCCGGCAAAGCAGCGTTGAGAGGCGAATTGACCGAGGAATCGAGTACAGAGCAAGCGAGTGCCGGTATCGATCAGTGCTCGCAGGAGGAATATCAGCAATTCCAGGAGCTGAACGATAGCTACAAGCAGAAATTCGGGTTTCCGTTCGTGATGGCCGTTCGAGGCAGCAATCGCCACGAGATTCTAGCCGCGTTTGGACGTAGACTTGAGAATGACAGCAAAACCGAATTTGATACGGCAATAAATGAAATACACAAGATCGCACGCCTGCGATTGCAGGAACTGGACACTTGAATAATAAAAGCAAAAATCCATTTCATCAGTGGGTGCGCCTGGAGCAACCGAGGCTGGGGACGCGGGTCGTTTTTGCGACTGATGACTTTTTCGCGGACAAGTCGAGACTCATCGATCCGGCCGATGCGGTGTTTATTGCCGAGAAGTACGACGAAAACGGCAAGTGGATGGATGGCTGGGAAAGCCGGAGAAAACGTGACCCGGGACACGACTATTGCATCGTAAAGTTCGGTCTCCCGGGCGTAGTCCGCGGCTTCGACATCGACACGAGCCACTTCACCGGTAATTTTCCGCCGCATGCCACGATTGATGGCTGTGTCAGCCAGGAAGAGAACCCCGGTGACGACGCAGACTGGCAAGAGTTGCTGCAGAAAGTCGGGCTCGTGGGTGATTCGCACCATTTGCTGGCCGTTGACGACGACACCGCTTACACACATCTGCGTCTGAATATTTTTCCGGACGGCGGCATAGCGCGTTTGCGAGTCTATGGCGAAATCCGGCCTGATCGGAATTCAATCGGCGAAGGCGAGAGTATTGATCTACTCGCTCTCGAGAATGGCGGCAGGGCTCTGCTCTGCAACGACGAGCATTTCGGCAGCATGCACAACCTCAATGTCTCGGGTCGTGGCGTCAACATGGGCGATGGCTGGGAGACGGCGCGCCGCAGAAAGCCAGGCAACGACTGGGTCATTCTGGCACTGGGGTTTCCGGGCGTAGTTGAAAAAGTCGAGATCGATACTGCCCATTTCAAGGGCAACTATCCTGACCGTGCAGCTATTCAGGCCGCGCTTCTGACTGATGCGAATCTCGACGACATGGAATTAGAGAGCAAAAACTGGGCGACATTGTTGCCCGAAAGCAAGCTGGCGATGGATCAACAACACTTCTTTGCCGACGAGTTGGCGAACAGCGATGTGGTGTCGCATGTTCGACTATCGATTTTTCCGGATGGCGGCGTCAGTCGTCTGCGCCTGTTTGGCCGGATCGCGGGCGACCACGAATGAGCGAGATAAGCATAAGTGCCTTGCCGATTACGCGGGAGCGCTTTGCGGACTATGGAGAAGTAATACACGCGTCGGCCGATTCGAAGGCAGCCATGAACGATGCGCGCTTCGATCGATTCAGCCAACTGGCCAATATCCATGCAGATGGCCGGCCGGCGTCGATAAGCATCGCGCGCTGCAAGATGCCTACGAGCTTGCCGTACCGTTTCGACGTGGTGGAGCGCCACCCGCACGGTAGTCAGGCATTCATGCCCCTGTCGCGTTTTAGTTTTTTCGTAGTCGTCGCACCAGCAGCCGAGTCGGTCGAGCCTGAAGATCTCCGGGCCTTCGTCACGAACGGCAATCAGGGCGTGAATTACCACAAGGGTGTCTGGCACATGCCGATGATTGCCCTTGAGGCCGGGCAGGAATTCCTCATCGTCGATCGCGGCACCGACGACGACAATTGCGATGAGCACTGTTTCAGTGACCCGGTAACCTTGCTGGCTGGATGATGACAATGGCCACCGCATTCAGAGCTTCGATCCTTCACTGTCGGGCAGACCCTGGTGGTGTAACGGATCACCAAAAGACGTCGGCAGTCGAATATATCGACGACGGACTGCTGATCGTCGAAAAAGGACTGGTGCGGGAAATCGGAGCAGCCGATGCGCTGCTTTCCGGCCTTTCAGAGAATGTCGAGGTGATCGACCTTTCCGACAAGTTAATCATCCCCGGCATGATCGATTGCCATGTGCATTTTCCGCAGGTCGACATCATTGCTTCTTACGGTGAGCAGCTGCTCGACTGGCTCAGAGAATATGCTTTCCCTGCCGAGCAAAGGTTTGCGAACGCGGAACACGCTGCGGAAGTCGCAGACTTTTTCGTCGACGAACTGCTACGAAACGGTACGACGACGGCGCTGGTCTTTGCGACCGTTCATCCTCAGTCTGTCGACGCGATATTCGAAAAGGCGTCGGACCTGGGAATGCGTCTCATATCCGGCAAGGTATTGATGGACAAGAACTGCCCCGAGGAACTTAGAGACGACGCAGAATCCGCGTACGAGGACAGCCGGCGACTGATCGACAAGTGGCACGGGAAAGGCCGCTTGAGCTATGCAATTACGCCGCGCTTCGCTGTGACATCCAGTGAGGAGCAGCTCGCCGCCGCAGGTCGACTGGCGAGGGAACATTCAGACGTCTACGTGCATACCCACCTCGCAGAAAGCAGCGACGAGGTTGACCTGATCGCAAAACAGTTTTCGTGGAGCCGTAGTTACCTCGATGTCTATGAGCATTTCGGGTTGGTAAGGGACCGATCCGTCTTCGCACACTGCCTTCATCTCGACGATCAGGATCGCAGCAGCATGGCCGACAAGGGCGCTGCAATCGCTTTCTGCCCGACATCAAACCTGTTCCTTGGAAGCGGTCTGTTCGATCTGCGTTCGGCTAAAAAGAAGGGCATACGCGTCGGCCTTGGCACCGACGTGGGCGGCGGCACGAGTCTGAATATGCTTCGAACGGCGAGCGAGGCGTACAAGGTTTTACATCTGCAGGGCCAGGCCCTGCCACCCTTCGACGCCTTGTACCTGGCAACCCTCGGTGCCGCGAAAGCGCTTTATCTCGACGACAAAATCGGCAATTTCGAGCCTGGAAAAGAAGCAGATTTTATCGTGCTGGACTCCAGGGCTACGTCGATCACTGCTCGAAGACTAAGTACATCGGACGATGTAGCGGAGAAACTGTTTGCGTTGATCATGCTCGGTGATGATCGTTGCGTTGCCGCGACCTACCTCATGGGGAAATGCGTGCATCAATCAAAATCGCACGAAAATCGTTGACATTGGTTCGTGTCGGCCCGGTTACGACGAGATCATCAAGTTCGGAAAAGAATCGATAGCTGTCGTTTTCGCGGAGCAAGGCGGTTGCGTCGATGGATTGCTCATGAGCCCTCTGCAGTGACGCCGGCGTGACGTAACATCCGGCGTTGTCTTCGGTACCGTCAATGCCGTCCGTGTCGCAGGCGATTGCGTGAATCCCGGGATGTCCTTCCAGGGCCAGCGCCAGCGCGAGGGAGTATTCGGAATTGCGCCCGCCACGTCCCATGCCACGGACCTTTACCGTGGTTTCGCCGCCGGAGATCAGAACGCACGGTGGCCAGACAGGTCCTTCGCCGGTCTCGATCTTCTTCGCCAGTTCAGCATGTTCCTGTGCCAGTTCGACCGCGTTCCCTTGCAAGTCACCGAGGACAAGCGGCTCGACCTTGAGTTCGCGCGCCAACCCGGCAGCGGCATTTATCGCGTCATCTGATGAGGCAAGAATGTCGAAGCTCGCATTATCGAATACAGGATCGCCGGGTTTTAAGGTCTCTGCGGCCGGGCTTTCGAGATGTTTCATCACGTTGTCCGGAATACGCAGCTCGTATCGTCGCAGAATCTCGATCGCCATCCCGGGCGACGTCGCATCGGCAACTGTCGGTCCGGACGCAATCGAGGAGGCGTCGTTGCCCGGCACGTCGGAAATCGCCAGCGTGACAATTCTCGCCGGCGAACAAGCGGCCGCCAGTCTGCCGCCCTTGATCGCCGACAGATGTCTGCGTACGCAGTTGATTTCGGTAATATCCGCGCCGCAGCGTAGCAACTCGCCGGTGATCGACTGTTTGTCCTGAAAACCTATGCCTTCGGCAGGCACAGGCAGCAGGGCACTCGCTCCGCCGGACAACAGGCATAAAACCAGGTCGTCGTCAGCAAGGTTGCCGGCTATCGTCAAGATCCTATGCGCGGCCTTCGATCCCGCCGCATCCGGAACCGGATGGGCAGCCTCCACAACCTCGATCCGATCGCAAGCGACTGAATGTCCATACGGCGTAATGACGAGGCCTGACAGCTCACCCGACCAGTTGTCCTCGACCACGCGTGCCATGGCGGCAGCTGCTTTGCCGGCGCCGATGACGATAGTTTTCCCTTTGGGACGGGAGGGTAAGCTGCCGGGAATCAGGTTCTGCGCCTTGACAGCCGCAACGGCCGTATCAAACAGAAGTCTTAGAAAACGCCTGGCGTCCGGCATTCAGGCCGCAGGCTTGCTGTCCCGCGCATCAATGAACGGCCGCAGCCTGTCAACAATACCGGCAAGCTCCGGCTTATGAATGTTTAGATCATCGATTGACAGCCCCGACAACTCGTATGGCAGGATCAGCCAATCGCTGGACTCGTGGACGAAATAGTCGGGCGGGCGAATTGTCCGATCAGTTGAACGGTACCAGACACTCGCGATTCGAATGTCATGCGGCAGATTGCGCCGCGTCTTTCTCGACAGCGTCTGGATGACGGCGTTGACACTCGAGCCCGTGCTGTAGACGTCGTCGACAATAAGTAGGGAATGTTCATTGCACAGGTTCTCGAGTAAATACTGCAGCCCATGTACGCGGATTGACCCGGCCTTATCGACCATTTTCGAATAGTCCGGTAAGCCGGTATAGGAAGTACGAATCGCAATGTGATCGGTCTTGATGCCGAAATAATCGAGGCCTTCCTGAACGGCGATGCCGACCGCGCTACCGCCGCGCCAGAGCCCGACCAGAAAATCGGGCTTGAATCCCGCCTCGAAAATGTTGGCAGCGAGTTGAAAAGAGTCGAGCAGAAGGTCGTTCGCCGCAATGAATCTCTTTTTCATTACTTTTCTCGGTCACGAGGCATGTGCTGTAGTATGAGTATAACCACAAGTTCGAGAAACGGCATGGATAAGACCGTCTTAACGGCGCAGGATCTTCTTACGGACTCGTTCGACCTGGGTGTGAGGATTCTGGAAAGCGGATTCGAGCCTACCCTCATCATTGCAATCTGGCGTGGTGGCACTCCCGTCGGCATGGCCGTTCAGGAAGTCTTTGCTTACTGCGGCATCAATTCCGATCACATTGCGATTCGCACGTCATCTTACGTCGGTGTCGATGATCGCGGTGCGGTGGCCGTGCATGGTTTGAACTACATTATCAAGAAAGTTTGCTACGACGATCGCGTTCTGATCGTTGATGACGTGTTCGATACCGGTCATACAATCAAGGCGGTGATCGACGAGCTTACCAATCGCGCCCGTGGCAATACGCCCGAGGACATCCGGACCGCAGTTCCCTGGTACAAGCCGACGAGAAATGAGACTGACCTCGTTCCCGACTACTACATCAGGGAAACCGCTGAATGGCTGGTGTTTCCGCACGAGCTTGACGCGTTGACCCCTGACGAAATGCGAATCGCACGGCCCGATCTGCACAAGATCATCAGCGCGGTATCCGACCGGGCAGCTTCCTAGCCCGGATGAAGCGACTCTGCGTGTACTGCGGCTCCAGCGAGGGCAAGAATGATGATTATGTGCGAGCGGCCGGAGAAATGGCCGAGGTCCTCGTGCAAAACAGAATCGGTCTTGTCTTCGGGGGCTCCAGCAAAGGCATCATGGGACAACTCGCCGACGCGGTGCTTGACGGTGGCGGCGAAGTGGAAGGCGTGATACCGAAGTCACTGCTCGAAAAGGAAATCGCCCATGACGGCCTGAGCAGGATGCATGTTGTGGATTCCATGCATGCGCGGAAATCAATGATGGCCGTGTTGTCCGACGGGTTCATAGCCATGCCGGGCGGATTCGGCACGCTGGAGGAGATCGTCGAGATCCTGACCTGGGCGCAACTGCAGTTTCATGAAAAGCCCTGTGGCCTGCTTAATGTGCATGGCTACTTCAACCATCTGTTGTCATTCCTGGATCATGCCGAGGCGGAGGGGTTTTTGCGGCCTGAACATCGGGCGATGCTGCTGGTCAGCAAAACTCCGGCGGATCTTCTTCGGCGTTTCGAGTCTTATGTAGCGCCAACGGTCGAAAAATGGAAGTGACCGGGAGTCTAGAAAATCAGCCGTAACTTTCCTTTGGCAGGCACTCGCAGATTCGAGCCGAACAGGGAATATTGTATGCCTATCTTTCGCCCTTTGAGGTCTGATCCGGCGCAAATTCGCAAGGGGACCTCGTAAGCATTCACCGGTGATCCAGGTGGAATCTCTCCGAGTGTTTTCGATATGTGAATAGCCTCTTCTTTCATATTGACCGTCGGATATTCGGATGCATCAGTCTTGGACCTGTCCACATACGCGCCGTCACGCAAAGTTTTTGGTAGCTGCCCGGCAACGCGCAACGCATCGTGATTGGGCATGATTATCGAGAGAGAGGCATCCAGTATCGGCTCGTCACCCTGGTTGAATACGACGAGCTGCAGATCTTGCGCATTGGTCTCGAACAAAAAGTGATCATCATCATTCTTGTGTTTCTTCTCGACCGTTTCTATCTCTGCCTTGATTTCATCGGCCGAACGATCTTCGTACGGACTGTCGGATCCGTAAAGCCGTGCGTGCGTAAGGCGGGCCATCACCATCGTCGACCCATGATCGTTCTCTTTGCTCTGAATATCGAGTAACTGCTGGAGTTTGCTGGCCGCCACTGCGGAAGGCATTTGTGCAAAATCGATTGTCTCGATATTGAAGTCTTTGTGAATAATTTCTCCCGGAAAGCCTATTTCGACCCGCTCTCCCGATACAGAGTCCTGGAACTTTTTGGCGAACATGTCCAGAAGAATCTTGCGACCCATCTTGATGGGCGCGTCATTCACACGGATGTATGCGTCGCCGCGGCGCAGCTTTTCGGAATAATCGACGCGCATCATGTATGGACGGTCCTGGCAATCGCCAATTTCGAAGACGCCAACTCGCTCTCCTTCAAGACTCACCGAATGGTAAGTCAGCCGAATCGGCGGCTCGATGAAATCGGTCACGAGGTTCGCGTAGGCGGGTTTGCCGGAGAAGTCGTCCGGGCTCACGGACGCAAGCCGCTTATCGCCTTTCTTGTCGATTTCTGCACCCACAATGATGTAACGGGAACCGTGGACGGATGCGTTTGCCATGGCGCCCACATCACGCAGGAACTGGCGAATGCCTTTTTCCCCGTATTCCTTGGGACGAAGCTGGACCCCGGTGCTAGGGGTCGCTGTCTGAACCATTTTTGCTAGATTAGTCGCCATCGAACCCCAAATTTTGACTGATTATGTTCAACAAGATGGGAACCAATCTACACTTCTGTGGTTTGGTGGTGGCTGTAGCCAATGCTCAGCCGCAGCTGCAACAGAGCCTGGCCCGGTTGGAAAGTCAAGCTCTTGTTTTTATTGAATTAATTCGAAGTGGTCGCTTAGGCTTACCAGCGCAGGCGCCAACTTGAACCGCCTGGCCCTTTGGAACCACGCCGCTTGCGCATCCTCGCATGCAGTGCCGCACGCTTGTCGGCCAGCCATTCCTCGCGTCCGACTTTGGTATCCTCGCCCGCCTCGGCGCGGCGCTGTTCTTCGGCAGCCCGATACTCGATAAATTCCTCGTAGGACTCAATTTCTGACTTGAGTTCGCGGATGACGAGTTCGACGTAGATGGCATCGTCGAGAAATCCGAGCCCGGGAATATGGTCGGGAATCAGGTCCTCCGGATCACAGAAATAGACCAGGGCACCGAGGACCCGGCGGCGCTCCTCCTCGCTCAGCTGCCACTCTTCGTCGCCGACCATGTCTATGACAACCTGAAGTTGTGACAGGCGATCGTCGATGAAGGACGGCAAATCTGTCGATTTGGCGTCTTTGATTAGCTGACGGGCAGCAGCCTCTATATTGACGGCGTTCTCGTCGCTTTCCATTGCCGCTTTTGCTTTATCAACAATGGCTTGAAAGTGACTGAGATCGGAATCGCTAAGTGTGAATGTAATGTCGAGGGGCATATCTGACCGTCCTTCTTTGTTTGTTGAATTTTTGGACAATGATGGCCCATCGACGCCGGTTTATTACTCTTTTCGGCTGTCCGGGGCCCTTGACCTGTCTGGATTGTAACCGGAACAGACATGCTGAGCTACGCACAAACAGGTGAATTCAGGCGTGTACGGGCGGTAATTGGCCAATTCAGGACTGGCGTCCTCGATTCTGACAGGCAGATTGTAGCGAGGAATACATCGGATGCGACCGATGCAAGAAATTCCCGTCTTTGCATTATTATCTCTACCGGGGATTGGGCCCGGAAGTACATCAGCGAGGGACGAGCATGCCGTCATACGTTAGCCACCTGGAAGCCGCGATAGACGGCACACATTTACCAGCGCGTGAGCAGCATACACTGCACGAAGGCAGGCCTATCTGGGTCCGCTATGACCTCGACGCAGTCGGAAGAGCGATGACTAAAGAGATTGTGCAGAAACGCCCGCATACGCTCTGGCGCTATCGAGAGCTGCTACCGGCAGAGGACGACAGAGGCATCGTGTCGCTCGGCGAAGGCATGTCGCCTCTGTTGCGTTGCGATCGCCTGGGCAAGTCGCTCGGTTTGAGCAACCTGTTCATAAAAGACGAGTCGCAAATGCCGACCGGATCGTTCAAGGACCGCGGTCAGACCGTTGCTATCACTATGGCCAAATGGTTCGGCGTCAATAGAGTCGCGATACCAACCGCAGGCAATGCCGGCGGATCGATGGCCGCGTATGCTGCCAGAGCCGGCATGGAAGCCTACGTGTTCATGCCCGACGACGCGCCGGAAATTAACCAGTACGAAGTCGTCCAGGCTGGCGGACATGCGTATCTCGTCAATGGCCTGATCAACGACTGCGCCAAAATCGTACTCGACGGCAAGGAGGCGATGGGCTGGTTCGACATATCGACTCTGAAGGAGCCGTACCGTATCGAAGGCAAGAAGACGATGGGCCTGGAACTTGCCGAGCAACTCGACTGGACGCTGCCCGATGTAATTCTCTATCCGACCGGTGGTGGTACGGGACTGATCGGCATGTGGAAAGGATTCCAGGAATTGCGGGAACTAGGTTGGCTTAAAGGCGAGCGTATGCCGCGAATGGTCGCGGTTCAATCTGATGGTTGTTGCCCGATTGTAGAAGCATTCAAAAAGGGTGAGAGATTTGCGGAGCCAGTCGATGATGCGGTTACGATCGCGGGCGGATTACGCGTGCCGGTCGCCGTCGGGGACTTCATGATGCTCGACGTTATCCGGGAAAGCGACGGCTGTGCAGTTGCCGTTTCGGAAGAACGGCTAGTTGAGTGGATGCATCTCGGCACCGAGGCGGAAGGCATTTCCATCGGGCCGGAATCTGCTGCATGCATCGGTGCGGCCGAGAGCCTTCTTAACTCGAAATGGCTGACGTCCGAGGAACAGGTTGTCATTTTCAGTTGCGGCGGGGCGAGGAAATATCCCGAACTGATTCGGGCAGACTTACCCAGGATCGATAAAGACAAGGTACCGGACTGGGCATCCCTTTAGCCGTGACAGCGAATACCTGATCCGGAAATCAGTATCCAAATCAATCAAAGCTCATTCCAAGCTGCTTTCCTTTGCATGGATGGATTGCTCGAGATTGCGCGGTCGGATTAAATCATTGAAACGATCGTCGTCGCGGAAGAAGTCCCAGCGTGGATCGAGATACAGCTCCCAGCGAACAAAACCGGCCGGCTTGCCGATCATTTTCGACATAATTTCCAGCGCCCGATCTCGTTCACCGGCCAGCGCGAGAATCTCGCACAAATATCGAAGCTGCCACGAACCATCAAGTTTGTCGCCATCCAGCGAAAGGATTTCGGTAGCCTCTTCAGCGATTGCAATCGCCTGCGCGTGTTTGCCCTGCAATGCAAGTGCCAGCGCCAGCGTATCGAACTCAAGCGCCACATGTGTATCTGAGCGATTGCGGTCTATTTCGGCCAGGCGCTGCACCACTTCGCCAAGCAACCGATCGGCCCGATCGGTTTCACCTATATGCCGATACGCCCTTGCCAGGTCCAAGTCGCGGTAGCCGGCGAAACCGGCAAGCGACGCAAAATCCCGAACCTCCGGCCGGCCCCAGGATTCGATGACCTTGGCAATGTCACGCTCGTACCAGGGCAGCCCAACCGTCGCAAAAAAGTAGTCTTCACCGACGTTAGGTCGAATGCCGGCGTAGCGCTCGCGTGCGGAAACAACATCGCCCTGCGACCACAACGGCAGCATCGCCGCGATCGAAGCCAGATCGGTGTCATCGCTAAAGCGCTCACGCGCCGGCAGCAGAAAGTCCTCCAGTCGTGACCATTGTTGCATGAATGACAAGGTTTCGGCGACGCCCGACACTGCGGCGGCGTTCGCGGGATCCAGGTCGGCGGCTTGCAGTAGACTGCTCACGGATTCTTCCCACAGACCCAGCCTCCGCTGTGTGTACCCGAGCCTTTCCAGGACGAATGCATCTCCCGGCATCGCAGCATGGGATTTGAGGATCGCATTCAGGGCCGCAGGGTAGTCCTGTTCGAAGCGGTACAGGAATTCCCCCTGTGCGGCCAGTAACTCGGGCGATCCGGGACTGAGGACGGCTGCCGCTTTGTTCAATGCTGTACGCGCAGCCTGCTGGCGTTGTGGTGTAACGTCGTAGCCCATCCAGACCGCCTGACCATGAATGTCGGCCAACTGCAGATGGGCCAGTGCAAAGTTAGGGTCGAGCGCTACGGCCTGTTCAGCGTAAGGCTGTGCAGCCTTGAACTTCTCCATGTTGTAACCGGAGCTTCTAATCAAGTCGCGCGCGCGCAAATAAGCATCGTACGCTTCGAGGCTTTGTGTCGGCGCACCCGCAAACGCTTCTTGTTCCTCCTCCGTCAGCTGTCCTCTTACAGCTGCGACGATCTGGCGCGTAATTTCGGTCTGGATATCGAACAGATTATCGATCGTCATTTCGCGATCGAATGTTTCGGCCCACATGTGTTGGTCGGTCGCGACATCAATTAGCTGGGCGTTAATGCGGATGCGTTGCCCGGCGCGTTGCACGCCGCCTTCCAAAACCGTCGCCACACCGAGTTCCTGGGCAATTTGTGGTACGCGCATGTCGGTATCCCGATATTGCATTACCGATGTTCGCGAGATTACTTTCAGGTCATTGATCTTGGCGAGTTGAGTGAGCAAGTCATCGTGTATTCCATCAGTAAAGAACAGGTCTTCGTCGCGGTTGCTACGATTGGCGAAGGGAAGAATTGCGATGGATTGAGCGCCGAGTTTGGCGGCATCGGGAGAGGACTCGCCTTCCGCACCAGCGGAAACTGACACCGATTCGGTTACTGGTTGTTCGCTAGCCATTTGTTGCCACGCGAACATGCCTGCCACGCTGAGTGCGGCAGCCAGTGTGACGTAGTCGAGTTTTCTCGCGGTCAGGTGGGTGATCGATTCGTCGCGAATCACATCACGCTCGCGCTTGATGCCATCCGGCGTAATTTCATACGCCCACGAAATAATCAGAGCAACAACCATGCCGATCGCCAGGATCAGGAACAGCGACTTGAATACCCAATCCGGTGCTTCGATATTATTCAGCACCAGATCGGCAATCTGCAAGATCAGCCAGGCGCCAATCGTATAGGCCATGGCAACACGGAAGACATTGCGGCGTTTTAGTTCGTCAAAAACTCCCACGCGATGGTCCCCTGAAGGTGCGATTCGGTATTCGGACTTCTGCAATAGCCTAGCAGACAAATTGCCGCGCGGGTTGATGTGCCATAAGCATTGGTCTTGTGTCCAATTCGCAGCAGGCCAAGACGCTTACCTGTCTGCCAAGCGCCTCAAATCAGGCGATGTACCGGGCACAGGCCGGCTATTTTGGCGTATCGGACAAATTCGATGGCGATCTGCTTGAAAGAATCGGCTGGATGTCAGCCGACCTTTTAACATTTCTTTTCCATTTTCCTGTGATGCAGATTGGAAACGGCGGCATACTATCAATCTGTGGGCCAAAATCACCCACCGGTCAATAAAACAACCGAAAAAGCAGTATTTTGGACGGTCAAAGCACAAATTCAGTCATTCGGCTGCAAAACCTGGATCGCTTCTACCAGATGGGCGAGGAGACCATTCATGCCCTCGATGATGTCTCGCTGGAAATAGAGCGAAACGAATACACGGCAATCATGGGTCCGTCCGGGTCAGGGAAATCGACGTTGATGAACGTGATCGGTTGCCTGGATTCTCCAACAGGGGGTCAATACTGGCTCAACGGCGAACTCGTGTCGGCAATGAACGATCGCCAACTTGCACGGGCGAGAAACAAGGAGATTGGATTTGTATTTCAGACATTCAATCTTCTCTCGCGCATAACTGCCTTGAGCAACGTTGAGGTGCCACTCATTTATGCAGGCATTCGTCGCAAAGACAGATACGAAAAGGCGAAGCACGCCCTGGAGACTGTGGGCCTTGCCGACAGGATGCAGCACCGGCCCTCCGAAATGTCGGGGGGTCAGAGGCAGCGTGTTGCGATTGCCAGAGCGCTGGTAACCGAGCCAAGCATTTTGCTCGCGGATGAACCGACCGGAAACCTGGACTCGAATACCGGCGACGAAATCATGAACTTGTTCGATCAGCTTCAGGAAGCAGGCAATACGCTGATCGTCGTTACGCACGAAGAATACATTGCCAACCACGCGGGACGTGCGATTCGTTTAATTGACGGCAAGATTGTCGGCGACACCATCACAGGACAAGATATATGAGACTAAAAGTACTCGCGCTTGCAGGGCTGCTTCTCGTGGCATGCGCCGAAGAGCGTGACGACGTCGTTGTCTATGAGTCTGCAAAAGTCGAGCGACGCTCGATAGAGGTGAGCGTCGAGTCGTCAGGCGTTGTCGAACCGCTGGCCACGGTCGAAGTAAAGTCCAAGGCCTCCGGAGAGGTCCTCGAGTTATTGATCGAAGTTGGTGATCACATCGAGCAAGGCGATTTGCTGGTGAGAATCGATCCGCGAACCGTCAGAAATCGGTTCGCACAAGCCGAGGCAGAGCTAAAAGCCGCTCAGTCCCGCCGCACTATTTCCGTCAGTCAAATGGAACGTGCAGAGTCGCTGTTAAGTCAAGGTACTTATACCGAGTCCGATCATGAAGCAGCAGCGCTGGAGCTGGCGAATGCTGAAGCACAGGTGGTCAGTGCCACGGTTGCTGTCGAGAATGCCCGCATTGCCGTTGATGACACGGACATTCGTGCGCCCGTCTCTGGCACGGTGATCGAAAAACCGGTTGAGAAAGGTCAGGTAATCTCATCACCGACGCAGGACTTTGCCGGCGGTACGCTACTGATGAAAATGGCGGACCTGAGTGCAGTGCGAATTCGTGCAATGATCGATGAGACCGATATCGGCAAGGTCAGGCCCGGTATGCCCGCGATCGTAACGGTTGCGGCCTATCCGAATCAGCCCTTCAACGGCGAGGTCGTGAAGATCGAGCCGCAGGCTGTAGTCGTTCAAAACGTCACGATGTTTGCTGTTCTTATCGGCATTCAGAATCCGGAAGGATTGTTACTGCCCGGTATGAACGCAGAAGTCGAAGTATCGGTCGCTCAAAGAGACGGGGTGCTGACCGTTCCGGTGATCGCTTTGCGCACGGAGCGAGATGTCGTTGCCACAGCCGGCATTCTGGGCATTAGCGAATCCGAACTGCGAACCGAATTAAATACTGATGATGGTGGTTCGAAGGCCAATGCTCCGGAGGCTGATACTGCCGAGACGATGACGATGCGTGGCCGGACGATCAAGTTGCCGATGGGAGTGAAGTCTTCCCAAGTTAACGAGATCATGGAAAAGCGGCGGAACGGGAAGAGCCTGAATCCGAATGAGCAACAACTTATGCAGCGCATTTTCCGAAATGCAGGCAGTCCGTCGAACGGCGGCGAGGGTGATACACCCGACTATCGGTTTGGTGGCGACTTCTGGGTCGTTGTCGACAGTAGCGACGGATCAAAAATAGTAAAGGTGCGCGCCGGATTGACTGATCTCGATCACGTCGAGATTATTTCGGGCCTTGATGAGACTGACGAGGTCTTGTTGTTGCCGAGTGCACACCTTGTCGAAACTCAGGAGCGGTTACAGAGTTTCATCACACGCCGTGTCGGCGGCGTACCGGGAATAAGGTAGCGGTTTAGCGCGCAGGGGACAACGTGCTTATTTCCGAAACATTCTGGATAGCGCTGCAGTCGATTCGCAGCAATCTGTTCCGTGCGGCATTGACTATGTTAGGCATCATCATTGGCGTTGCAGCCGTCATCACGATGGTCGCACTCGGTACCGGTGCACAAAAAGCGATCGATGATCAGATGGAAGCACTTGGCGGTGACATCCTGTCAATTGTAGCCGGCAGTTGGTGGAATCGTGGAGTCGCACGAGATTTGCGAACGCTGACTACGGATGACTCACTCGCGATTGCTCGTGATTCTCGACATGTCGATGCTGTGGTACCGGAGATAAGCGAGCGCTATCAGGTCAAGTACGGTAACAACAACATCAATATCGGCATTGTTGGCACGACACCAAACTATTCAACCGTTCATGGCTTCGAAATCGAACTCGGTGAAATGTTCAGTGCATCGCACAACTCGAGCCGCAAGCGTGTCGCGGTGTTAGGTGCAGAGATCCCGGAAATGCTGGAGACCGACGCGACCGGAATCGTCGGCCGTACGATCGCGATTCGGTCAATCAATTTCAAAGTCATCGGTGTTCTACAGGCAAAAGGAACAACGGGTTGGAGGAATCCGGATGATGACATCTGGATTCCGCTGAGCACGGCTCAGTTTCGAGTCACTGGCAATGACATGGTCGAAACGATCAGTGCAAAGGTCTCACCCGATTCGGCGCCTGAGCTGGCGATGGTTGATATCGAGCGCATTTTGCGTCGCGAACACGGCATCCTGCCTGGCAAAGACAATGACTTTGCGATCCGTGATCGAAAGCAGTTTCTCGACGCGCGGCAGGAAGCAACGCAAGTGTTTACCTATCTTCTGGCTGGAATTGCCGGGGTCAGTCTGCTTGTAGGCGGTATCGGCATCATGAATATCATGCTGGTTACAGTCACGGAAAGGACCCAGGAGATAGGCATTCGCAAGGCGCTCGGTGCGACCAAGCGAAATATTCTTCTGCAATTTCTTGTCGAGTCGATGACCCTCTGCCTGATTGGTGGTGCGATGGGTGTTGTAGTAGGCGCAGGCGCTGCGGCTTTCGCAGCAAAGTTTGCAGGCTGGCAAACGATAGTGACATCGAGCTCGGTATTTACGGCTTTCATATTCAGTGCGGCGGTCGGCCTCTTCTTCGGCATCATGCCGGCGCGAAGGGCTGCCAGGCTCGACCCGATTGAAGCCCTGCGACACGAGTAATAAGCGGCTCAGCCGTAATAAAAGGGGCGAAATACCGGTCAGATTGAGAGGCTCGAGGAATACCTGACATGTCAAATGGACACATTTTCATTCGCGTGGCGTTTGTCACACTGCTGATCTCGTCGTTGATCGTCTCGATCGACCAACTCGGTATCGCGGCCGGCATGCTGGAGCTTCCTGCAAGGGCCGAGGATATCTCGCCCAAGCAAGTGGGCGATCAGGCGCCGGCGTTCACCGTGCGAACCGTAGATGGTGAGGCGTATCGGTTTGACCCGGATAATCTTGAACGACCGACCATTTTGGTATCCTTTCGCGGCGGGTGGTGCCCCTACTGCAATACGCATTTGTCCGAACTCCGGCACGTCATTCCGGACCTCAAGGCAAACGGGTTTGATGTGCTGTTCCTGAGTAATGATCGTCCGGAGCAGTTGTATTCGAGCCTGAAGTTGGAAACTCAGGAGGATATTGACGGCCTGGATTACATCATCCTGTCTGATGCCAATATAAAGGCCGCACGGGCGCTTGGCACAGCCTTCATCGTTTCCGATGAGCTCATCGAATATCTGGATGAAAAAGGCCGGGATTACGAGGAATCGTCGATAACGAAGTATCGGGCACTCGCCGTGCCTGCCGTCTTCGTTATCGGTGTGTCCGGAGAAATCAAATTCGTCTATGCTAACCCGAACTACAAAGTTCGCCTGTCCGTAGACGAGCTGAGGCACGCAGCAAACGAACTGTTGGCCAATAAATAAACCTGACACCTTTTTTGCCTTTTTTGCGTTTATGATGCTGTTTCCGTCCGGGAACGCCGAGGCAGCCCCAGCCCAATGAAACAAATAATAAAGGCGACTACCAAAATCGAACCGAACGAACTGAGGGCGACGGTTTTGTCATTCCTGTTCGTGTTCACCCTGATGGCAGCGTATTTCATCCTGCGCCCGGTGCGGGACGCCTTGTCGAGTGACTGGACTGACGCCGAGTTAAGCTGGCTCTGGAGCTCCACGTTTTTCATCAGTCTTATCGCCGTCAGCTTCTATGGCGCAGTTATATCGCGAGTCCAGTTCAAGAATCTTGTTCCCGGCGTCTACATTTTCTTTTCTCTGTCGTTTTTTGTCTTTTATTTCGGCTCTACGTTCGTCGAAAATCCGGGCTACATCGACAAGTCGTTCTATGTATGGCTCAGCGTTTTCAGCTTGTTTCATATTTCCGTATTCTGGAGCTTCATGTCGGATCTGTTTTCGAAGGACCAGGCGCCGCGCCTGTTCGGAATCATCGCGACCGGCGCCAGTACCGGTGCAATAGTCGGCCCGATGATCCCGACCTTTTTTGCCGACAACCTGGGCGCAACGAACCTGATGCTGATAGCGGCGACGATGTTGCTGATTCCAGTATTGATTATCCGGGAACTGGATAAGCTGAAGAGCACCGAGCTCGGCAATGAGGATGTACGAGTCGACCTCAGTGCTCAGCAATCAATTGGAAAGAATCCGTTCGCCGGTTTCGGACTGTTTTTCGGCAGTCGATACTTGTTGGGTATCGGTATTTTCATACTTTGTTACGTCGCCATCAGCACATTTGTGTATTTCGAGATCAAGAACTTGCTGGTCGATGTCGACCGTGATGTACGAACCCAGATCTGGGGCGGAATCGATCTGGCCGTTAACATACTTGCCATCGCTACGGCTGTATTCGCGACAGGTCGAATCGCAACAAAATTCGGTATGCCGACAACGCTTGCATTGATCCCCGTTCTGATAGTCGCCGGATTGCTGATCGTTGCCGTCGCGCCAATCATTTCCGTTGTGGCCGGACTTCAGATTGCACGCCGCGCCGGCAACTATGCGATCACGCGGCCGGGTCGCGAGATGTTGTTCACAGTCGTCGATCGTGAGACGCGATTCAAGGCAAAGCCGGTGATCGATATTGTCGTTTATCGCGGCGGTGACATGGTTAACGCGTGGGCATTTACGGCGCTTACGACCGGCCTGGGCCTCGGGCTCGGCGCGGTCGCAGCAGTTGGTGCCGGCATCGCAGCTGTCTGGGCCGTGGTTGGCGTCTATCTCGGAAGGTCATATCATCGGACTGCCGCTGCGGCCGATGCCGGCACAGCACCGGTAGAACAATAATCGGGAGGAAATGATGGCGGAAGCCTGGATCTGCGACGCAGTGCGGACGCCAATCGGAAGGTATGGTGGTGCATTGTCATCAGTGCGAACTGACGATCTGGGGGCGATCCCGCTTCGCGCACTCCTCGAACGAAACGAGAGCCTGACTGCCGACGCGATCGATGACGTTGTTTACGGTTGCGCCAACCAGGCCGGCGAAGACAATCGCAATGTCGCCCGGATGTCTTCCTTGCTTGCCGGTTTGCCTCACAACGTACCGGGTGCAACGGTTAACCGGCTTTGTGGCTCGGGAATGAATGCGCTTGGTAATGCAGCTCATGCGATCAAAGCTGGCGACGCAAACGTCGTCCTCGCCGGCGGGGTCGAGTCAATGTCACGCGCGCCGTTCGTACTTGCAAAGTCGACAAAGGCATTCGGTCGCAACGCTGAAATTTACGATACGACACTCGGTTGGCGATTCGTTAACAGGAAGCTTGAAGAACAATACGGTATCGATTCGATGGCTGAGACAGCCGAGAACGTAGCGGCTGAATTCGGCGTGTCACGGGCAGACCAGGATCAATTTGCCCTGCGCAGTCAGCAAAAGGCGGCGGATGGCATATCGAGCGGACGATTGTCGGAAGAAATCACGCCAGTGGCGGTCCCGCAACGACGTGGTGACCCGGCGATCGTCGATAAGGATGAACACCCCCGCGCAGATTCGACACTCGAGGGACTTCAGAAGTTACGGCCGATCGTCCGAAATGACGGTACCGTGACGGCCGGCAACGCTTCGGGGATCAACGACGGGGCCTGCGCTGTTCTTGTTGCGTCCGACGATGCTGTCAAAGATCACGAACTGACACCGATGGCAAAGATATTGGCATGGGCCTCGGCCGGTGTTGAACCACGTGTCATGGGCATTGGGCCAGTTCCCGCTTCCAAGAAAGCTCTCGATCTTGCAGGACTTGCGATAGATCAGATGGATGTCATCGAATTGAATGAAGCGTTTGCCGCACAGGGACTCGCAGTGTTGCGGGAGTTGGGCGTCGGAGACGATGCAGAAAACGTCAATCCAAATGGAGGTGCCATTGCATTGGGGCACCCTCTGGGCATGTCCGGGGCCCGGCTTGTAGGGACAGCTGCATATCAGCTCAGGCGTATCGAAGGCCGTTATGCGCTCTGCACGATGTGCATCGGCGTGGGGCAGGGGATAGCAATGGTCATCGAGCGCGCTTGATGAAAACTTCTGTCGCCAAAGATCCCAAACAGGATCTACGCAGACTCGCAGAGCGCATCCGCGGCCGTCGAACTATCAAATTATTCCTGCAAACGCCGGTCGACCGGCAAGTCATAATCGACGGCATAGAAGTCGCCCGGTGGGCACCCAACCATCACCTGACAGAACCGTGGCACTTCTACCTGCTCGGCAAAAAAGCAATGAAAGCGAACGTCGATCTCATTCGTCAAATAACTACCGAGAAGCATGATGCGAACAAGGCCGATTTCAAGGCAAAAGCCGCGCAGGATATTCCCGGCTGGCTGGTCCTCACCTGCAAGAGAAGCGACGACGAGGTTTTGCAGCGTGAAGATTACGCGAGCTGCTGCTGCGCAATGCAGAACCTGATGCTCTATCTGTCCGAGGCGGGCATCGGATCGAAATGGGCCACCAGCGCAATCGCCGAGGACAAACGTTTTTACAAACTGCTGGGCATTGATCAGGAGCAAGAGCTTATCGTCGGCGTGTTGCGATACGGTTATTCGAAAATCACACCGACTCAATCAAGAAAAGAAACGAGCGAGATCATCACCGAGCTGGACTAGGCGCCTGCGTATGAAGCGCGGGGCGCTGTTCGAAGAGGTGTCTGCCAGACCTGGCACTAACGGTCTTTCAGGATCTGAATATCTCACGACCGTCTATGAAGAGGTCCGATAGCTCATTGAGCCCGAGCCAGTAAGTCAGCTCCCTGGGATGACCGATGTTCCATACTGCAATATCGGCACGCTTGCCGATCTCGAGCGTGCCACGATCGTGCAGGAGACCAAGGGCCCGGGCCGCTTCTCTGGTTACACCGGCAAGGCATTCCTCGGGTGTCAGTTTAAATAGCGACGATGCAAGGTTCATTGCCGCGCGAAGCGAGCATAGCGGCGACGTACCGGGATTACAGTCCGTAGCAACGGCGATCGGGACCTCATTTTCCCGGAACTTCTCGACCGGCGGCCGTCGTGTCTCGCCGAGCGACAAGAAAGCCCCGGGAAGGAGAACGGCAACGCTGCCTGCTTCAGCCAATGCCTGCACACCTTTGCTGGATGCATATTCGAGGTGATCGGCAGACAGTGCGTGATAGTTTGCCGCGAGTTCGGCACCGCCACAGTCAGACAACTGATCCGCATGCAGTTTGACAGGCAGGTTCAGCGATTCAGCCGTCTCGAACAATATTGCGATCTGGTCCGCGGAAAACGCGATGTTCTCGCAATAGGCATCAACAGCGTCGACGAGTCCTGCATCAGCCGCCTGCGGCAGTGCTTCCTTGCAGAGCAATTCAATATACTGATCTGCCTTGCCCTCAAACTCCGGCGGCACGCTGTGCGCACCAAGAAAAGATGTCGACACGGAAATTCCGGACGAACCCGCCAGCGATCGAGCAACGCGCAGCATCTTCAATTCGTTGTCGACATCGAGTCCATACCCCGACTTGATCTCGACTGTCGATACGCCTTCGCGTGATAGCGCATGTAACCGTACAGCAGCAGACTTCGCGAGTTCATCCGGGTTGGCATCGCGTGTTGCCTCGACGGTCGACAATATACCGCCGCCCGCCTTTGCAATTTCCTCGTAGGAGGCGCCGCTGAGCCTTTGCTCGAATTCCCCGGCGCGGTCGCCGCCAAAAACCAGGTGCGTATGGCAGTCGATTAACGCAGGTGTCAGCCATCGGCCGTTGAGTGAAAGGGTCTTGCAGTTGACCTCGGCAGGCAGTTCCGATTCCGTGCCGATCCAGGCGATTTTTCCGTCGGCGATGCCGACGCCACCACTCTCGATTACGCCGTAGGAGATATCATTCTCCTGCATCGTGGCGATGCGGGCGTTGGTTAGCATCAGGTCGAATGTGGGCATCGGCCGTCCTTATACCATGCGGATTGCAAAAACCGGTAGCATGCACTAACCTGTATATACAACCTGCAGGACACCGTGCATGAGCTCACTTTACGCCAGAAAAGCCCTGCTCCCCAGCGGCTGGGCAACAGGCGTTCGCTTCGAAATATCTGCCGGCCGCATCGAGGCGGTCGAGCAGGAAGCCGAGGCCCTGACCGACGAGTCGCACGCCGGTATCGTCATCCCCGGCCTCTGCAACGCCCACAGCCATGCATTTCAGCGCGCCCTGGTCGGTCGAACGGAACAACGCTCGCCGCAAGGCCAGGATAATTTCTGGACCTGGCGAGTCGCGATGTATCGCCTGGCCCGTCGCATCGACTCTGACATGCTGAACGCGATCGCCTGTCGCGTCTATGCCGAGATGCTGGCAGCGGGGTATACATCGGTCGCCGAATTCCATTACCTGCACCACGCCGGGCATGAAGCAATCGTTGACGCCGCGAAAGAAACCGGCATCCGACTGACATTCATTCCGATTCTCTATGAGCGCGCAGGGTTCGATAACGCGAAGCCTGACGATGTACAAAAACTATTCATCAAGTCGTTTGATGAACTTGTCGCGCTTTGCGAGCAAACCAGAAATACCGATAGTGAACGTATCGGTGTCGGTGTCGGCATTCACAGCCTCCGTGCTGTAACAGAAGACTCGATTAATCGGCTTTCAGAATTTGTGATGTCTGAAAACATGCCAATGCACATCCATCTGGCGGAACAGCAGAGCGAAGTAGACGAATGTCTTTCACACTATAAAGCCAGACCGGCGCGCTGGCTGCTTGATCATTGCGACGTCGACACAAATTGGTGCCTCGTGCACTCGACGCATCTGGAGCCAGACGAGATATCGGCGATCGCCAGGTCGGGTGCAGTCGTTTGTCTTTGTCCGAGCACCGAAGCCAATCTCGGCGACGGTACTTTTTCGTTGCAGGCGTTTCTCGCTGAAGGCGGGCAAATAGCGATTGGATCCGACAGTCACGTCACGATAAATCCCTTCGAGGAGTTGCGCTGGCTCGAGTACGGCCAGCGCCTCACGACGCGATCGCGAAATGCATCGGTCCTCAAGGGAGCGCATACGGGGCATGCGCTTTTCGATCGAGTCTTGATGGGCGGCGCTAGTGCCTGCGGACAGGAGAGCGGCAGACTCGAGCCGGGCGCGCTGGCCGATCTCGTCGTTCTCGACGAAAACGATCCGATGTTTGCCGGTCACGACGAAGACACTATGCTGGATTCGCTCGTCTTCTCGGGCTACCGAGTGCCGATCGAGCGTGTGATGGTTCACGGCGAGTGGCGAGTCGCCAGCGGACGTCATGTCAATGACGACAGTACAAGGACAGCATACTGGCGCGCCCTGGAGCAACTTCGATGAAGCCTCAGGAGAAACCCCGCTATCAGCAACTCAAGGACATGATCATCGACCGCATCATGTCGGGCGATCTACAGCCACGCGACCGAGTGCCCTCTGAATACGAACTCGTCGATGCCATGAAGGTGTCACGCATGACGGCCAACCGCGCGTTACGAGAATTGACCGACGAGGGCTACGTTGACCGCGTCGCAGGTCGTGGCACGTTCGTCGCGGATTTCAAAGCAGCGTCGCATGTGCTCGAAGTCCGCAATATCGCCGATGAAGTCGAGCGGCGCGGGCACACGTATTCTGCGATCGTCCACAAGCAGGAGCGCGAACAGGCCGGCCGTGAGATCAGCGATGCGCTGCAGATTCCGGAGGGCAGAGATATCTTTTACGTCCTGGTCGCGCATCAGGAAAATGGCGTTCCGATTCAGCTCGAAGATCGTTGCGTGCTTCGGGAATTTGCGCCGGATTGCCTCGAACAGGATTTCGCCAAGGTCACGCCGAGTGCGTGGCTGAATGGCATAGCACCGCTCGCCGAGGCGGAACACATCGTCCGCGCAATGATGCCCGACAAGAGTATCCGCGATCGACTGAACGTGGACGATCAGGAACCTTGCCTGCTTGTATTACGCCGCACCTGGGCGGGCGGCAGGCCGGTCAGCTTCGCACGCTTGTACCACCCCGGAACACGATTCGAACTAACCGGTCATTACGTACCGCCGGGCACGGAAAAAAGCACAACAGCCGATGTAATCGAGCTCAAGGATTTACTGCAATGAACGAGATGAAAAGGCGGACGATAAAAGCGCCTACCGGATCCGAACTCACGGCCAAGTCCTGGCTGACAGAAGCGCCGTTACGCATGATCATGAATAACCTTGACCCGGATGTCGCCGAGCGACCGGAAGAGCTGGTCGTTTACGGTGGCATTGGCAAAGCTGCGAGAAACTGGGAGTGCTTCGATGCGATCGTCAACACGCTTCGGGAACTCGAGGATAATCAGACGCTGCTCGTGCAATCCGGAAAACCGGTCGGTGTTTTCGAAACACACAAAGACGCGCCGCGAGTCCTGATCGCGAACTCGAATCTCGTGCCGGCCTGGGCGAACTGGGATCACTTTCGCGAGCTCGACAGAAAAGGCCTCATGATGTTCGGACAAATGACAGCCGGCTCCTGGATCTACATCGGCAGCCAGGGAATCGTGCAGGGAACGTATGAGACTTTCGTCGAGATGGGTCGGCAGCATTACGGGGGTGATCTGACCGGTAAGTGGATCCTGACCGCAGGGCTCGGAGGGATGGGCGGTGCGCAGCCACTCGCCGCAACAATGGCCGGGGTGTCGATGCTGGCTGTCGAATGTCAGGCCGACCGAATCGACATGCGCTTGCGGACCGGGTATCTCGACAGGCGGGCCGAAAATCTTGACGACGCGCTGGCAACCATCGACCAGGCTGTTGCGGGAGGGAATCCCGTATCCGTCGGCGTGCTGGGAAATGCTGCAGAGATTTTGCCGGAACTCGTAAAGCGCGGAATAAGACCAGATGCTGTCACCGATCAAACCTCGGCCCACGATCCGGCGAACGGCTATTTGCCGGCCGGCTGGTCAGTCGATGAGTGGATCGAAAAACGCGACACAGATCCGGACTCTGTTGTCGCGGCGGCGGTCAAATCGATGGCGATTCATGTCAAGGCGATGCTCGCGTTTCACGAACAAGGCATTCCGACGTTCGACTATGGCAATAACATCCGTCAGGTCGCCCGCGACGAAGGCGTCGAGAATGCATTCGACTTCCCGGGTTTCGTGCCGGCTTATGTGCGGCCATTGTTTTGCAGGGGAATCGGACCGTTCCGCTGGGCGGCGTTATCCGGAGACCCCGACGACATTTACAAAACGGACGCGAAGGTCAAGGAGTTGATTCCGGACGACGCCAATCTGCACAAATGGCTGGATGCTGCACGCGACAGAATTCAATTTCAGGGGCTGCCGTCCAGAATCTGCTGGGTGGGGCTCGGGCAGCGCGAACAGCTCGGCCTCGCATTCAACGAGATGGTGCGGAGCGGTGAGCTTATGGCGCCGGTCGTAATCGGTCGCGACCATCTCGATTCTGGCTCCGTCGCCAGCCCAAATCGCGAAACGGAAGCCATGCGCGACGGTTCCGACGCTGTTTCAGACTGGCCGCTTCTCAACGCATTGCTGAGCACTGCGGGCGGTGCAACCTGGGTGTCGCTCCACCATGGCGGCGGTGTCGGCATGGGGTATTCGCAGCACGCAGGCCTGGTCATCGTCTGCGACGGCAGCACCGATGCCGATGCAAGAATCGGCCGCGTGTTGTGGAATGATCCGGCAAGCGGTGTGATGCGTCACGCCGACGCCGGTTATGAAGAGGCGATTCTTTGTGCCAAAGAGCACGGCCTGAATCTGCCGATGATTGCAGGAAACGCATGATGAAAATACTAATCGACGGTCAAAAAATCTCGCTCGCGGAACTCAGAGCCGCCTGGCAAGCGCCAACGACCGTGACTGTCGGCGAAAGTGCCGAAGCCTCTATCAAAGAGTCCAATGCGTTGATCAAGACCATTCTGGCTGGTGGCGAGCAGGTATATGGTTTGAACACGGGTTTCGGTCAGTTGGCGCAGGTCCGCGTCAGCGACGACGAGCTTGTCGATCTGCAGGAAAAGCTGGTGCGCTCACACGCAGTCGGTGTCGGCGAAGATCTCCCTGATGACTGTGTTCGCCTGATCATGATCATGAAAGTCGTTGCGTTGGCGCAGGGCTGTTCGGGTGTGCGTCCCGTGCTGGTTGACAGACTTTGCGACCTGATCAACAAGGAAATATATCCCTGTATTCCTTGCAAGGGATCGGTTGGCGCCTGCGGCGATCTTGCGCCGCTGGCGCATATGGCCGGCGTCGTTATTGGCCGGGGCTCTGCATCCGTGAACGGCGCCATCCTCCCGGCGGCGGAGGCGCTGCAGGAGGCTGGCCTCGAACCATTGACGCTTGCGGCGAAAGAAGGCCTCGCGCTTCTGAACGGCACCCAGGTCTCCACGGCGCTCGCGCTCTGCGCAGTTTTTCGCACCGAAAACATCCTGGCCGCTGCTCTGACTGCCGGCGCGATGTCTGCCGATGCAATCAAGGGCAGTGACACGCCATTCGATGAGCGTATCCAGGTAGCACGCGGGCACAGCGGCCAGGCTGACGTCGCCCAGATCCTGAGGGCCTTGATGTACGGCAGCGAAATTCGCGCATCGCACATCGATTGCAGCCGGGTTCAGGACCCGTACTCGATTCGCTGCCAGCCTCAGGTCGTCGGGGCCTGCCTCGACGTCTTACGACATGTTTGTAAAGTTCTTGAGATCGAGGCAAACGCCGTAACAGACAATCCATTGGTGTTCGCGGAGTCGCAAGCCGTGCTGTCCGGCGGCAATTTCCACGCCGAACCGGTTGCACTTGCGGCGGACTATCTTGCGCTCGCGATCGCAGAGATCGGCGCGCTGTCGGAACGACGGATCGCGTTGCTGATAGATTCACATTTGAGTGGGCTGCCGGCATTTCTTGTTGAGGAAAGCGGCCTGAATTCCGGATTCATGGCGGCACAGGTCACGGCGGCGGCGCTGGCATCGGAAAACAAGTCACTCGCGCATCCCGCAAGCGTCGACAGTATTCCAACATCTGCGAATCAGGAAGACCATGTGAGCATGGCGACCTTCGCCGCATTACGATTGCAAACCATGCTCGACAACGTTGCTCACATTGTTGCGATCGAATTGCTGGCCGCCACACAGGGCATCGAGTTCCATCATCCGCAGACAAGCTCCAAAATCCTGGAGTCGGTGGTCGGCAGCATCCGGGAAATATCCCCGCCATATACCGAGGACCGCTCGATGTCTGACGAGTTTGCCGAGCTTGCCGCTCGCATAAATCAGGGATTCTTTTACGGGTTTGCCGAGTCGGTACTGCCGTGCATGAAAGCGTGACTGACTGCTTCGAATACCACGCCGGCGATAGTCCGTTACTGATCAGTATTCCGCATGACGGGCGGGCGCTGCCGCCCGCTATGGCAGAACGGATGACTGAGTGCGGTCGCGAGATCCCGGACACCGACTGGCACGTCGTCCGACTTTACGGATTCGCGAGAACTCTGGGCGCCGGCATCATTGCGGCGAACTACTCGCGATACGTTGTCGACCTGAATCGCTCATATGCGGATGACACGCTGTACGAGGGCCGACTTTCCACAGGGCTTTGTCCGGAACAGACTTTCGACGGCGAAGACATCTATCGTCCCGGTCAATCCGTTGCGTCTGGTGAAAAAGAGGAACGAATCGAAAGATACTGGTGGCCGTATCACGAAAAGATCGCATCCTCTTTGAATGCTATCAAAGACCAATTCGGCTATGCGTTGCTGTGGGATGCGCACTCGATACCGAGCAACGTGCCCCGCTTGTTCGACGGGGAGTTGCCGCAGCTGAACTTCGGTACGAACGGTGGCCGGAGTTGTGCGAGCGATTTGATCGAGCCGGTGATGGCTGAAGCGAAGGCGAGCGGGAACTACTCCGTGATACTGGACGGGCGTTTCAAAGGTGGCTATATCACGAGGCATTATGGGGACCCGGCCGACGGCGTGCATGCGATTCAACTGGAGCTGGCGCAACGATGCTATATGAGCGAGGAATCGCTCGATTTCGACGACAAGCTGGCGTCGCAATTGGTCAAGCTTCTGTCTAAAGTACTGCAGGCTTATCTGGCCGGCAGCGCGCCGAAATCCAGGAGACAGACATGAGAAAATTTGTCTTGCACAACGTTTCGCGGCGCGGATTTATCAAGAGCAGCGGTCTCGCAGCATTATCGAGCGCGGTGGGCAGCCTGATTCCGCATGCGATGGCAGCCGCCGAATCGCCGATTCAGATTCCCGGCAAGTCCGGCCTGGTGGTACTAAACGACCGACCCATCAACGCGGAGACACCGGCTCACCTTCTCGATGATACGATAACGCCGGCAAACCGATTGTTCGTTCGTAATAACGGCATACCGCCGGCGGTCGAGGACATCGACCCCGACCAATGGACACTGCAGATTGCGGGCGAATCATGCATTGAGCCAAAGAGTTTCACGCTGGCCGCGCTTAAAGCTCGATTCGAGCACCACACCTTACAACTGCAGGTCGAGTGCGGCGGCAATGGCCGATCCGAATACTACCCACCCGCCAGGGGCAATCAGTGGACCACGGGAGCGATAGGCTGCCCCGAATGGACCGGCGTAAGACTGCGCGATGTACTCGAGGACTGTGGCATCGCCGATGACGCGGTATATGTCGCTTATGAAGCTGTTGACAGGCATTTGTCCGGAGATCCGACGAAGTTGCCCATCTCACGCGGCGTGCCCACAAACAAGGCGCTCGAAAAAGAATCACTGATCGCATGGGCAATGAATGGCAGGCCTTTGCCGCTGCTGCACGGATTTCCATTACGGATGGTCTGTGGCGGCTGGCCCGCATCAGTGAGTGGAAAGTGGATCAACAAAATTCTGATACGCGACCGGGTACACGATGGCCCGAAAATGACAGGGCAGTCCTACCGCGTGCCGTGCAAGCCGGTCGTGCCCGGAACCGCGGTCGCTGATGAGGACATGTGCATTATCGAATCCATGCCGGTGAAATCGCTGATCACATATCCGAAATCCGGCGTTTCTCATGCACTGGGCGATCCGATGGCCATTCGCGGACATGCCTGGGCAGGAGACCTGCGCGTACGAAAAATGTTCGTCTCGACAAATTTCGGAGCCACCTGGCAAAGAGTTTCTCTGGAGCGGCCCGTTAATCGGCTCGCCTGGCAACGCTGGTCAGTTGTCGTCGATTTCCAGACGGCCGGTTACTATGAAATCTGGGCGCGCGCAGAGGATGAGCACGAAAACTCGCAGCCGGTCGTTTTGCCGGGATGGAACCCGCGTGGTTATTTGAACAACGCATGCCACCGAATCGCCGTCGAGGTCCATGCGTGATCCGGAAAGCAGCATTTCTGTTCATGTTCACAGTCGCAAGCCCGGCGCTATCCACGCAGGAACTGATCGACGAACAGACCGGACTGGTCAAAGATGCGGGCTGGGAGCTTGTGCGCGCGCACTGTGGCGGGTGCCACTCGCATATGATCGTCACCAGTCAGAAAGCCGATCGGCAAACCTGGCTGGACATGATTCGATGGATGCAGGCGACACAAAACCTGTGGCAATTCGACCCGGTAACCGAAACCGGAATCCTCGATTACCTGGCCAGAAACTATCGGCCGCAGCCAAACCGGCGGAGAGCGCCGATTCCACCAAGCCTGATGCCGTCGGGGCAGTAAGGCGAAACTTCACAATAATCAAGTCGCAAAATGGAGACAGCATTTTTTTTGAGTAAAGGCGTATCATTCACTTCCGCTTCAGCTTGACCCTGTCAAACTGTCGGGTGTGAGCTATCATTAAACAGTAGTTCTGAGGAGCATTGGGCAATCTCTTATTCAGGATATTCATTATGAAAAACATACTTCGGATTTTATGTTCGACAATTATGGTTGTTGTGCTTTTCATGCCGACGATGACGTCGGCAAAGTCAGGCGCCGTCCTCGAGCTCGAGGTAGACGAGACGATAACCGCTTTCAAGGAGGAGGTCAGCGGCGGAGAGGTCTTCCTGACACAGGCCGCCGGCGTCCTGATCTTCCCGAGCGTTGTGAAGGTCGGACTCGGAATCGGGGCGGAAACCGGCGAAGGTGCACTGCGCATCCGTGGCAAGACTACTGATTATTATCGTACGACCAGTGGATCAATCGGTTTTCAGATAGGCGCACAGGCCAAGTCCGTTATCATTGCATTCATGACCAAGGAGGCCCTCGATAAATTCCGCAATAGCGAAGGTTGGAAGGTTGGCATCGACGGGTCTGTCGCAATTGTCGACATCGGAGCTGGCAAGACGATCGATTCTCAAAACATCAAAGACCCTGTCGTTGGATTCATATTCGGATCGAAAGGCCTGATGGCAAACCTGACGTTCGAAGGTTCCAAGTTCTCGAAGCTTAATAAAGAAAAATAATCCACCGCCGGGGGAAAATGTCACGGCGCAATAAACAGCAAGAGTCAAATCAGCCGGCTGACGAACAAGGTCAGCCGGATAAGCCTTCCTATATCAAAAAGCTCGGCGATCGCGCCAAGGTAGTCGGCTCTCTGAGCGAAACCCTGGTCAGGGAACCGAAGTCGTTTCCGAAGAAAACTGCGCATGCCGCGCGTCCGTGGTTCCGCAAGGTGTGGAAGGCGCGGGGCGGTGGACTATACGCATTCGGATTTGTACTAACGTTCGTCTATCTCGAAGCTTCAATGCTGATCGGTGAGATCATGGCGGCAACTGGATTCGTCGACTTTTTCACCGAACAGCTCATAGAATTGCCGTTCAGATTCCTGACCGAATCTTTAAGCAACCTGATTCAGGCTTTCATCTGGCCGGTGCCGATACTGGAAATTTCGCCGCCCTGGGGCGTGGCAATTCTCGCCGCGATTTACCTGCTCTTCACGCACCTGATCAAGGAGCCGCTGGAACACTGGCTGTTCCGCGACGAAGATTAGAAAAGGGGGCGTATCCCTTTTCTACGTCCCCTTATTCGACAGACTCGAGGATTTTGCCCTGGGCTTTTGCGCGTTCTTCGAACTCGTGCTGCCACTTCGAACGATGGACTGCAGGTGCGACCTGCACAGCGGTGACTTTATATTCGGGGCAGTTTGTCGCCCAGTCGCTGTACTCAGTTGTGACCACATTGGCGCCGGTTTCCGGATTGTGGAAGGTCGTGTAGACGACCCCTGGTGGAACACGCTCGGTTATGGTCGCACGAAGCGTGATGTCGCCCTTGCGGCTTGTCAGCGAGACCCGGTCGCCGTCGTTGATGCCGCGATTCTCGGCATCATGCGGATGAACTTCGAGCACGTCTTCGCCATACCACATGACGTTCGGTGTTCGGCGCGTCTGCGCGCCGACGTTGTACTGACTCAATATGCGCCCGGTCGTCAGTAGCAGCGGGAACTTGTTATTCGTGCGTTCTTTTGTCGGCACGTAGTCTGTCTCGACGAAAAATCCTTTGCCGCGCACGAACTTATCGATATGCATGATGGGCGTGCCCATCGGCGCTTTGTCGTTACATGGCCACTGCACGCTGCCGACACGATCGAGGAAGTCGAAAGAGACGCCGGTGAAAGCCGGCGTTAGTGCCGCAATCTCATCCATGATCTCGGCCTCGTTCCTGAAATTCATGTCGTAGCCGAGAGCTTGAGCCAGTTCCTGGGTAATCAACCACTCGGCTTTGCCCTGACGTGGCTTCATGACCGGGCGCACGCGATTGATCCGCCTTTCCGCATTGGTGAACGTGCCATTTTTCTCCAGGAACGAAGTGCCGGGCAGGAACACGTGAGCAAACTTGGCGGATTCGACGAGGAACAGGTCCTGAACGACGAGACATTCCAGGCTTCCGAGTGCGGCTTCCACGTGTTGCGTATTCGGGTCGGACTGGGCCAGATCCTCGCCCTGAATGTACATGCCTTTGAATTTTCCAGCGATCGCAGCGTCGAACATGTTCGGAATCCGGAAGCCCGGCTCGGAGTCGAGCTCAACACCCCAGCGCTTCTCGAAGCTCCCACGGATTGCATCGTCCTGAACAGGCCGATAGCCGGCCAGCTCATGCGGAAAAGACCCCATGTCACAGGAGCCCTGCACGTTGTTCTGTCCACGCAGCGGATTAACGCCGACGCCGGTAAAGCCGATATTGCCGGTGGCCATCGCCAGG
>Ga0255051_10000047_pt1 | contig 42120 bp, 36 predicted proteins | sample JV7_2_9_MG_FD_181719 | JGI IMG/M metagenome (GOLD analysis project Ga0255051, IMG submission 181719) | Seawater microbial communities from Jervis Inlet, British Columbia, Canada - JV7_2_9 | ecosystem: Environmental > Aquatic > Marine > Inlet | place: Canada: British Columbia | collected 2016-10-06
GTATCCGCAAACATTATGCCGTTCAGGTCGGTGTTGGAACGGCCATCCATTGCATAGATTGACGATGTCGAATAGGCCGGAAGGTCGCCTGAGTAATGGAACTTGAGTTGCGACTTGAGCAATCTTCCTGCCGGCGCATCCGCGGCAATGAATATGAATTCGGTGTCTTGACGTCGGCGAGGATCGAACTGCAGCGGACCTCCCACATTTGCACGCAACCGCCGATAACGGTTAACGCTTCCCGACAACGACATCAGGTCTTCGATGGTATTGGAAAAGTCCTGGTTGGCCGGTGTATAGCTACGATGGTCGAGTAATGTGCCGCCAAGTGATTCTAACTCAGTCGCGAAGCTCGATAGAACGCGACGGCCCCAGTCGTTATTCGGTACCAGCGCGACACCTCGCGTATGCCCATCTGAAATCGCACGCACGGCAGCGGAGCGAGCCTCGTCTTCGGGAGCAAGTGCAAACTGGTACAGGCCTGGAGGTGCAATGATTTCCTCCGGCAAATAATTCAGAGTCAGCACCGGTACCGGCACCAAAGTATCATTGGCCAGGTCGATAACACTGTTTCTAAGCAGTGGGCCAATGACGAACTGCGCGCCGTCGGCGACGGCCGTCGCATAGGCAGCGCTGGCTCCTCCTTCGGCGCCGACGTCGTATACGCGAATCGTCTGATCCTCGTCGAGTCCCTCGATCGCCGAGAAATAAGCGCCCATAAATCCATTTTGAACGGCCTGGCCGGCCCTTGCTGTGCGTCCGGACAGCGGTAATAGCAATGCGATCTGTTTCGGATAGTCGAGAATTAGCGTGTCCGGTAACTGGAGCCGGTCAATAATTGTCATCGCGGAATGACCACCATGGCTGTCCCGCCAGCGTACGGCGCCATTGACCCAGCCGATACCCTGTTGGCCCGTTGATGCCGCGAGAGATCCCAACGTGAGCCATCCCTTCGTGTGATCGTCGAGTGTCAGCTCCGCGTCGGCGCGCAATACTCTCGGGTCTGTGACTAGCAACGCCTGCCACAAATGCCAGCGATTCTGTTCGATGTCTCGTCTACCCGATAGCCAGGATTCACGCTGCGTCATTAGCTCGACCGCCCGAGCTGGCTCTTGTTTTTGAATCCATGCGTCTGCACGCAACGCCTCAACGCGCAATCGGTTATTTTGCGACAATGACCGACGGCTCATCGGTTCAAGAATGTCGAGTGCCTCGTCCGCCTCGCCCTGGTACAAAAGCAAGGCGGCGGAATTCGTATTCCATAATCGGCGCAACTCAGCATCATTAGGCCGCGACACATCCGCAAATGCGGTGCGGGCCCGAAATGCGTCACCCGCATCCAGCCACTGTTCTACGGCCAGCATCGTCAGACGATCATGGTCCAGGCCAGTGGATTCGGCCGCAAGCGCGACGTAGATGGCGGCGGCATCCTGGTGTTCGCCGTTTCGTGCGAGCCGCTCCGCGCGCCCTTCGCCGGGTGAGCTGGTCCAGATACCACCGGTTGTTGCGCAGGAACTGAGTGTCAATGAGACGAGCAATACCGTGGCAAGTCTTGCCAAGGTGCTCTCAACGCGGGCAGGATGTCTTAAGATTCTTAGCAATTCACTTTTAACCAAACTAAATGGTCCTTCATGAGCGGCACACTATTTGTTGTGGCGACGCCGATCGGCAACCTGGAAGATCTGTCGCCCCGAGCACGCCAGACGCTCGCGGACGTAGACCTTATCGCCGCCGAGGATACCCGGCACACCGGGCGATTACTATCGCATTTCAGTATCAAAACACCGCAATTTGCACTGCACGACCATAACGAGGACCAGGTAGTCGACGGCCTGATTTCGGATATTCTCGAGGGAAAGTCTGTTGCGCTGGTTAGCGATGCCGGAACACCGCTGATCAGTGACCCGGGTTATCGCCTGGTTGCTACTGCACATTCTCGCGGAATTCGAGTTGTGCCCGTCGCGGGAGCTAGCGCCGCGACAGTCGCGCTTTCTGCCGCGGGACTTCCTACCGACCGCTACTGCTTCGAAGGATTCTTGCCCGCCAAACAAAAGGCGCGCAAAGATCGGCTGGCGGAGCTGAGAAGCGAAACACGCACAATTGTTCTTTATGAATCGGTTCACCGAATACGCGATTGCATGGCCGATCTTTGCGACGAATTTGGGGTAAACCGCAATGCTTTTGTCGGTCGTGAACTCACTAAAATGCATGAACAATGCGTACAGGCAACATTGAGTGAGTTACTACGACAACTCGATGACGGTACCATCGTCGCCAAGGGCGAATTCGTGATCATTGTCACCGGCACCGATGACGAACCAACGTCCTCCCTGGACATCGACCGCTTATTGATCGAGCTGGCCGACCGACTCCCAGGCAAAGAGGTAGCGAAGCTGGTTGCGCGAGTGACGGGCGAGAGCCGCAATTTCTTGTACGAGCGGATTCTTGCGCTAAAAGGTGACAAATAACGGGTGGCTGGGGGCTTGTTTGTCGAAAATAAAGCGCAGCATCGCGAGCCATTTCGATAAACAAGCCCCCAGCTACCGGTTGCTACCCACGTTCTAAGGTGTAGAATCCGCCGTCCAAGAAAGTCGGAGTCGGCCAGGCAATCGCTGTAACGCTCGTCGTTGCAGAGGAAAGTCCGGGCTCCTTCGGACAGGGCGCCAGGTAACGCCTGGGGGGTGTGAGCCCATGGAAAGTGCCACAGAAAATAAACCGCCAGGCGAAGCCTGGTAAGGGTGAAAAGGTGCGGTAAGAGCGCACCGCGCGACTGGTAACAGCTCGCGGCACGGTAAACCCCGCCCGGAGCAAGACCAAATAGGGGAGTACGAGGCTTAGGCTTCACCGCCGGTTCCGAGCGGACTCCCGGGTAGGTTGCTAGAGGCAGTCGGTGACGGCTGTCCCAGATGAATGGTTGTCTTTGACAGAACCCGGCTTATTGCCGGCTCCGACTTTCTTGACCCTTTGCGCGGCCGGTGAAAATGGCCCCGTGGAAGGCGCGAAAACCAGCCCTGTCGTCGTTTACCGACCCTCTTATTAGACCTTATCGAGGAAACATTGCTAAGCGCATGATTTTTCTAGCGCCAGAAGCGCCACAATTCGCCCGAATTGAGCCACCCGAAAGCCTCTAAGTCCCTGTACAACAACAATTAATTGCCATGGCTTATTGACGCTCCCGAGCTTCCAACCTTATAGTGTTGAAAAGTGGGTAAAAGTGGGAGGAGATGGGCAAGTTGTCCAGGATTCGCGCCAGAAGAGCGGAGCCGGGGCCGTCCGCATCATTGTGTTCCGAGGGGCCACCAAAGTCACGTTGGACGCCAAAGGGCGTATGGCAATACCGACCCGGTATCGGGAGCGGCTGGCCGCCCGTTGTGCTGGTGACATTGTCGTAACGATCGACAAGGACCACTGCCTGCTGATTTACCCGCTGCCGGAATGGGAAGAACTCGAGCGCAAGCTTGTGCGATTGCCGAGCATGAACAAGGTCGCGCGTCGAATCGTGAGAATTATGGTCGGTCATGCGACCGAGGTCGAGATGGATGGAAGTGGCCGGATTCTTGTATCACGCGAACTTCGAGATTTCGCCGGGCTGGAGAAGCAGGCGATTTTGATTGGGCAAGGCAACAAATTTGAATTATGGGATGAGGACACCTGGATCGAAAAACGGGATGAGTGGTTGGCCGACGAAGACGACGGCGATTTGCCGCCCGATCTCGAGTCCATTTCGTTCTAGGAGGCAAATCATCCAATGAGCAGCAACGCGCATTTGCCGGTGTTGCTGGGGCCGGTCCTGGACGGACTGGGGATGAAAAAAGACGGTTGTTACGTCGACGGAACATTCGGACGTGGGGGACACAGTAGCGCGATTCTCGAGCAGTTGAGTGCGGACGGAAGGTTGATTGCAATCGACCGCGACCCACAGGCGATTGCATCGGCAAATTCGGTGCTAATGAGTGATCCGCGAGTGACGTTAATAAGGGGCGAAATTGCAAACTTGGCGACATGCATGGGGGAAAGGGGGCTCACAGGACAAGTCGACGGCTTGTTGCTCGACCTGGGCGTCTCATCACCACAACTGGACGAAGCCGAACGAGGCTTCAGCTTTCTTCGCGACGGACCACTCGACATGCGCATGGACCCGGGCGCAGGCGTCTCTGCTGCCCACTGGCTCGAAACTGTGGAGCAAAAAGCGTTGATCAACGTGCTCAGAAAATACGGTGAAGAACGTGAAGCAGTGCGTATTGCTCGCGCGATCGTGACGGCCCGTGAAAACGCGGTTATCAAGACCACGGTACAGCTCGCAGATATCGTCGCGTCGGTAGTGCCCGCGCATACGCGCAAGAGGCATCCGGCGACTAAAACGTTTCAGGCGATTCGTATTTATATCAATAACGAGCTCGAGCAACTCGAAGCAGTACTTGCCCAATCGATTGACGTAATGCGGCAGGGCGGCCGTCTTTGTGTAATCAGTTTTCACTCCTTGGAGGATCGCATCGTAAAACGATTCATGCGTGATGCCTCGCGGGAATCCGACCAGTATCGAGGAATGCCGGATGTACCGGCCGAACATCGACCAAAGCTGGCCTTGATCGGGAAAGCGATTTCAGCAACAGCCGAAGAAGTCGACGCAAATGTTCGCTCCCGAAGCGCGCGACTACGTATCGCGGAGAGACTTTGATGTTGATTGTCGCCCAACGCCAGCCATTCCTGCTCGTCGTCGTTTTTGCCGTTGTATGTGTGCTCAGTGCCATGGCACTGGTTTACACCAAGCATGAGTCGCGCAAATTGTTTGTCGAGCTCGAAGGCCTGACGCACGACCGCGACGAGCTGAATATTGAATGGGGCCAGTTGCAAATAGAACAAAGCACCTGGGCCACGCATGCACGTATTGAGCAGATCGCCACCGATGATCTGTCACTGGTGCGACCACGGCCAACGGAAATTTTCATAATTGAGCAGCTATGACACGGGGCGCAGAAACAAAGAACCAAACTGCAAGACGCTTCGTTGGCAGAGTTGCGCTGGTAAGCGTATTTTTCGTATTGGTCGTTATCTCACTGGCTGCTCGCGCCGTACACCTGCAAGTTCTTAATAAAGATTTCCTGAACAAGCAAGCCGACACGCGCCACCTGCACACCGAAAAAATCTTTGCACATCGCGGCACGATCAGCGACCGCAACGGCAAACCGCTTGCTATCAGCACACCAGTTGACAGTGTGTGGGCTAATCCGCAAGAGCTTGCGCCAGCGGTTGACCGCGTGCCGAAACTGGCGCGCGCCCTGGGGCTGGATGCACAACTGTTGATGCGCCGAATTACTCGCAGTATGGACAAGGAATTTATTTACTTGAAACGTCACTTGCGTCCTGACAAAGCGGAAGAAGTTATGGCGCTCAAGGTGCCGGGAGTCAATGTTCAACGAGAGTACAAGCGTTACTACCCGGAGGGCGAAGTTGCCGGTCATCTTGTTGGTTTTACCGACATTAATGATGAAGGCCAGGAAGGGCTGGAACTCGCATTCAACCACTGGCTTGCCGGTGAGTCGGGCGCGAAGCGTGTGCTCAAGGACATGCTTGGTCGATCCGTTGAAAATGTGGAGAGTATTCGACCCCCACGTCCCGGCAAGGAATTGCGAACGAGCATTGATCTGCGTATTCAATATGTCGCGTACCGGACTCTCAAGGAAGCGATCCAGTCCAACAACGCCGAATCGGGATCGGTAGTCGTGCTCGATACACTAACGGGCGAAGTGCTGGCGATCGCAAATCAGCCCGCCTTCAATCCGAATGATCGCGCTCAACTTTTCGCAGAGCGCTACCGTAATCGCGCCATTACTGACATATTTGAGCCCGGTTCAAGTATCAAACCGCTCGTTGTCGCTGCGGCACTCGAAAGTGGCCAGTACCGTCCGGGTAGCATCATCGATACCTCGCCGGGTTACGTGACCATCGGCGCCAAGACAATCGAAGACAACAGCAATCTTGGTCGTATCAGCCTGACAACGATGCTCTCGCGGTCGAGCAATGTTGGCGCAACAAAACTCGCAATGTCGTTACAGCCAGACCAACTCTGGAATGCGATGACGCAGTTTGGTCTCGGCTCGTTAACGTCAAGTGGTTTTCCCGGTGAATCGGCGGGGTTGCTGACGCACTACAACCACTGGCAACCCATCAGCCAGGCAACGCTGGCCTACGGCTATGGTTTGTCGGTTACACCTTTGCAGCTTGCCAAAGCCTACGCTGTACTCGGAAGCGACGGAACAATGCGGTCGATCTCGCTGGTTGCGTTGGAGCAGACGGGAGAAAACGAGCAAATAATCTCGGCGGAGACAGCTGCCGCAGTGCGAAGCATGCTCGAAGTAGTAGTGCAGCCGGGTGGAACGGGCACGGGCGCCGCCATCGCCGGATACCGCATTGCAGGGAAAACAGGAACGTCCTGGAAGTATGCGGCAGGAGGCTATTCGAAAGACAAGTATATTTCCGTATTCGCCGGGCTGGCTCCCGCCAGCAATCCGCGGCTTGCAGCGGTTGTCGTCATCGACGAGCCGAGCGGCGAATTGTATTACGGCGGTGACGTAGCGGCGCCAGTGTTTGCCGACGTCATGTCTGAATCATTGCGCCTGCTTGCTGTACCGCCGGACGCGCTGCCGGCGAGGGATCCAGACAGCATTATGCAGGCGATGAGTCGATGAGCATGCCGGCCGAACATATTATTCGACCGACCACTCTCACCGAATTGCTGCAGGGATTCGCAGACGCACCCGCACTGCCAATATCGGGAATTGCCAGCGACAGCAGGCAACTGCAGCGGGGATATCTATTTCTGGCATGTCAGGGAATCAGTAGCCACGGCGTCGATTACCTCGATCAAGCGATAGAAGCTGGTGCCGCTGCAATCGCATACGACGCTGCGACGGCACAAATGCCGACTGGTGACGTCGGTGTTCCGATGATCGCAGTCGAGGACCTCGGCAGACACCTCGGTACGATCGCGAATCGTTACTTTGGTTCGCCATCGGCGGCCATGCAGGTAATTGGAGTCACCGGAACCAACGGCAAGACGACTGTCGCCTGGCTAATTGCACAGTGCAAGCGACGCCTGGGCGAGGCTTGTGGTTATGTCGGCACGCTCGGAGGTGGCATCGGCGGAATAGGAGTCGGTGACATAGACACAAATGAAAACATGACGACGCCGGCGACAATCGAACTGCACAAGCGACTTGCAGAATTTCGCAATGCGAATGCTTCGTCCGCGGCGGTCGAAGTGTCATCGCATGCGCTGGTACAAAATCGTGTCGACGGAATTGCTTTCGACACCGTGTTGTTTACGAATCTCAGTCGTGATCATCTTGATTATCACGGTGATATGCAGAACTACGGTGACGCCAAAGCTCGCCTGTTCGTAGAGTACGGTGCCAAACAATGCATCATCAATCTCGACTCCGAGTTCGGCTCGAAGCTCGCTGAACGTTGTGGTCAGGACGTCATCGTCGTATCCACAAAATTCGATCGTGTCGTCAACGGTCGATCCTATGTCTTCGTTCGATCGGTCGTTGCTAAAGAAAACGGCTCACAGGTTCGGGTAAGCAGTTCGTGGGGTGATGGCGAGATCGCTTTGCCACTGCCTGGCGAATTCAATGTCGCAAATGCAGTAATCGTTCTTGCCCTGTTGCTCAGCCAGGGCGTACCGATCGGCAAAGCTTGCGCTGTCCTCGAAGATATCGAGGCGCCGCCGGGCAGAATGCAACGAGTCTCGCCAGTAGATTCCAGGGCGACCGTTTACATTGACTACGCTCATACGCCGGATGCCCTTGAAGTTGCACTGCGCGCACTTAAAGCGCATTGCCGCGGCAAGCTTTGGTGCGTGTTCGGTTGCGGTGGCGATCGTGATGCAGGCAAGCGGCCGCTAATGGGCCGAATCGCTGAACGACATGCCGATCGACTCGTCATTACCAACGACAATCCGCGCAGCGAGCCCCCCGATGAAATTATCGCGGCAATCGTCGATGGCCTGGAACAACCGGAAAACGCGAAAGTTCTTGAAGATCGGGAAGCAGCGATCGCCTGGGCGATCAACGAAGCACGATCGAAAGACGTCATCCTCATCGCCGGCAAGGGCCACGAAACCTATCAACTGATCGGTGCCGAGCGCCGGGACTTTTCCGATTTTGCGGCTGCGCAGTCGATTCTCGCCGGCTATGCGGAGGCGAAAGAATGAATTCGACACTCTCGCTGGCGGCTAAATCGATGCAGGGCACATTGCACGGTGCTGACAGCGCTTTCGAAGGCGTCAGCACCGATACTCGCACGCTCAAGAGCGGCGAATTGTTTTTTGCTCTGTCGGGTCCAAATTTCGACGGTGGTGATTTTGTCAGTCAGGCCAGTGAAAAGGGCGCGGCTGGCGCGGTGGTGCGATCGCTCGTCAAAGACGACGTCGCGCAAATCACCGTTGACGACACGCGGCTGGCTTTGGGTCGACTCGGTGCGAGCTGGCGCCAATCGCAAGTGGCGACTGTCGTGGGTGTCACTGGCAGCAATGGCAAGACGACGATCAAGGAAATGATCACGGCTTGCCTGTCACAGCTTGCCCCAACTCTGGCCACAGCCGGAAATCTCAACAACGAAATCGGCATGCCTCTCATGTTGTTGCGGATCGACTCGTCACATCGCTATGCGGTACTTGAGATGGGCGCCAATCATGCCGGCGAGATCGGCTACCTCACATCACTTGCACAACCCGACGTAGTCGTTATCAGTAATGCGGGCATTGCGCACCTTGAAGGATTTGGTTCGATTACCGGTATTGCTCACGGTAAGGGCGAAATCCTGCAAGGCGATACGCGACCGCAGTTCGCCGTCCTGAATGCCGAAGACGAGTTTTATCAGTACTGGCTGTCACTTGTTGAAGATATCGAGTCCATAAGCTTCGGCCTAAGAGAAGGCGCCGATGTTCATGCGAATCATATTGTTGCCGATAAGGGCACGACGTCATTTCGCCTGAATTTTTCGGAAGCAATGATTGATTTGAACTTGCCGTTGGCCGGTATTCACAACGTGCGGAATGCCTGTGCGGCCGCCGCTGTAGCCACCGCACTTGGAGTTTCACCAGAACAGATTCGTAGTGCGCTCGAGTCGATCGAGCCGGTGGCAGGCCGTCTGCAGCCGGTTGCTGGCCGAAACGGTGCAGTCTTGTACGACGATAGTTACAACGCAAATCCAGAATCGGTTTGTGCGGCCGGCGACTTCCTCGTCACGCTATCTGGCGAAAACTGGCTGGTACTGGGCGATATGTTCGAACTTGGTGATGCCGCTGACGAATTGCATTACGACACTGGCGAGACGCTCGCCGATAGTCGTATCGACCGATTGTTTGCAGTCGGCGACCTAAGCAGGCACACGGTTAGAGGGTTCGGCAATGGGGGCGAATGGTTTGCTTCTATCGACGACCTGATTGCATGCGTCGTGTCCGATATTTCGTCGGGCGTAAACGTCTTGGTCAAAGGCTCACGCGGAATGCGTATGGAACGTGTGATCGACGCATTGCGTGCGCCAGAAGTCATGAGAAGAGAGGCCTGACATGCTGCTCTATCTCACAAATTACCTGGCGCAGTTCGAGTCCGGCTTCAACGTATTCAATTACCTGACCATGCGGGCGATTCTCGGCGCACTGACTGCCCTGGTGCTGTCGTTTGTGATCGGGCCACGCATGATTAAAAAGCTCAGCACCAATCAGGTAGGCCAGCCCGTTCGCGAGGAAGGCCCCGATACACATCTATTAAAGGCCGGCACGCCGACGATGGGCGGCGCAATGATTCTGAGTGCGATCGTTTTCAGTACGGTGCTCTGGTAGGATCTCGACAATATGTTCGTCTGGGTCGTGTTGTTTGTCACCCTGGCATTCGGCGTCATCGGCTATGTCGATGACTATAAAAAACTTGTTCTACAAGACCCGGCTGGCATCTCTGCGAAACAGAAGCTGTTCTGGCAGTCAGTGGCGGCAATTATCGCATCGGTCGCGTTGTACTACTTTGCCGAGCAAAACGGCACGCTGGATACGGCGACGGCGTTGCTCATTCCATATTTCAAAGACTGGACGATTCAGCTCGGCATGTTTCAGATGGTTGTTACTTACTTTTTCATCGTCGGTTTCAGCAATGCCGTAAACCTGACCGATGGCCTCGACGGGTTGGCGATCATGCCAACCGTATTGATTGGCGGCGCGCTGGGTTTATTCGCGTACGTCACGGGCAACGTCAATTTTTCAGGCTACCTCGGGATACCTTATGTGGCCGGAACCGGTGAAATCATGGTTTTCTGCGCGGCCATGGCGGGTGCGGGACTCGGATTTCTCTGGTTCAACACCTACCCTGCACAGGTTTTCATGGGCGATATCGGCGCGTTGTCACTTGGTGCGGCGCTGGGCGCAGTCGCAGTCGTTGTGCGACAGGAAATAGTACTCGCCATTATGGGTGGCGTGTTCGTCGTCGAAACCTTGTCCGTCATTATCCAGGTCGCGTCGTTCAAGTTGACCGGCAAACGCGTCTTTAGAATGGCGCCGCTGCACCACCACTTCGAACTCAAAGGCTGGGCGGAGCCGAAAGTCATCGTTCGCTTCTGGATTATCACGGTCATCCTAGTGCTAATTGGTTTGGCGAGTCTGAAAATCCGATGAGCGCAGTCAAGAAATCCAAGACAGCTAAAAAGGACCTCGTCGTTGGGCTTGGGGCGACTGGCTTGTCCATTGCGCGCTACCTGAGTCGCTGCGGATTGGATGCGATGTTTGTTGACAGCCGCGATGATCCACCCGGCATTGACGATCTGGCTGATGTCTGGCCTGACGCAGATGTCTTGCTCGGGGACATGAAGCTGCCCAAGAAAATAGACCGCATCATTGTTTCCCCCGGCGTTCCCGACAGCGAGCCCCTATTGAGAGACGCGCGTAAAGCCAAAATAGAAATCATTTCGGATATCGAATTGTTTGCGCGAGAAGCGAACGCACCATTTGTTGCAATCACTGGTTCGAACGGTAAGAGCACAGTAACGACGTTGCTCTATCACATGGGTCGCGCTGCCGGTCAAGAGACGTTGGTGGGCGGTAACCTTGGCGAACCGGCGCTGGATCTTCTGGACTACGATACGCCGGACCTTTATGTACTCGAGTTGTCCAGCTTTCAACTACAGCGAACCGAATCGCTTCCGGCCGCGGTAGCCGTGCTGCTGAATGTATCCCCTGATCATCTGGACTGGCATGCCAGCGTAAAAGAGTACGAACAATCCAAATACCGAATATTTCGCCAGGCGAAAACGGCGGTGATCAATCGGTTGGACAAGAGAGCCGCCAAAGAAACGAAGAAAATGGACAACGTCATCAGCTTTGGCATGGATCAGCCCGAGGATGGTCAGTTCGGCATTCGAATCGAAGACGGCATGGATTACCTGGTTCGCGGTGACACGATGTTGATTGCGACGTCTGACATGGAAATGTACGGACTGCACAACCAGGCCAATGCATTGGCCGCACTCGCAGCAGGGGACTCACTTGGCTTCGACATGGCGGCGATGTTGCAGGTATTGGACGAATTTCCCGGACTGCCACATCGCATGCAATTTGTTGCACGCAAAGGTGCGGTCGACTTCATTAACGATTCCAAAGCGACGAATATTGCGGCAGCTGTTGCATCGATCGAATCTGTTAATGGCATGGTTGTGCTTGTGGCCGGTGGTGAAGGCAAAGGCGGCGACTTCACCGAACTTGCGACAGCGCTTGAGAACAAGTTGCGTGCAGCTGTTCTGATCGGTACCGATGCCGCAGAGATTTCCAGTGCCCTGGACACGGTGATGCCCGTCTATTTCGCCCAGGATATGGAGGATGCGGTGCTGCAAGCTGCAGCTTACGCCGAGTCCGACGACACAGTTTTATTGGCGCCCGCATGCGCGAGCTTCGATCAGTTCGACAATTACGAAGCCCGCGGTGACGCCTTCCGCACTGTTGTTGAGGCGCTGCCGCGATGATATCTAACGCAACAATGCCGTTTCCGGCACGTCTCAAGACGGAACTCAAGATCGATCCTGTGATGATGCTGATCAGCGTGGCGTTGTTATTCGGCGGGTTCGTGATTCTCGCATCGGCTTCAATAACGGTGTCGGATAATACCGTTGGAGAGCCTTTTTTCTACATTCAACGTCAAATCCTGGCGGCAGTGATCGGTGGTGCGGCGGCATTCGCATGCCTGTTCATCCCGATGCGTGTCTGGCAGCGCTTGAGTCCATTGATGTTGCTTATCGGCATAGCGCTTTTGTGTCTCGTGCTGGTGCCGGGCATTGGTTATGAAGTTAACGGAAGCACTCGCTGGGTGCGTTTCGGCGCTATTAACCTGCAAGTGTCGGAGCCCGCGCGGCTTTGCTTGTTCATATACCTTGCCGGCTATGTGGTAAGGCAACAGAAAGCACTGCGAGAACAGTTTGCCGGGTTTCTGCGCCCGATGTTGGTTCTGACGATAAGTTGCGCGCTGTTGCTTGCCCAACCGGACTTTGGTGCAGCGATTGTTTTGCTCGCGACAGCATTAATAATTTTGTTTGTCGGCGGTGCACGTATTCGAGATTTTCTACTGTTCTTCTCGATAGCGTCGGTCGCGATGACGGTTCTGGCGGTTACGTCAACCTATCGCATGAAAAGACTAACCGGTTTTCTCGATCCCTGGTCGGATCCATTCGACTCCGGCTTCCAGCTCACCCAGTCGTTGATCGCGATCGGCCGGGGCGAGTGGATTGGTGTCGGATTGGGCGGCAGCGTCCAAAAGCTCTTTTACCTGCCGGAGGCTCACACTGACTTTGTATTTGCAGTGTTTGCCGAAGAGTTCGGGCTACTCGGATCACTTACACTCATCGGGCTTTTCATCGCATTGTTGTGGCGTGTTTTCAAACTTGCGCTACGTGCTGCGAGAGCCGAGAAATATTTCGAAGCGTACCTTGCGATTGGCCTTGGAACCTGGCTTGGGTTGCAGGCGTTTATCAATATCGGTGTCAACATGGGCCTGTTGCCAACAAAGGGTCTGACCCTTCCGCTGGTCAGCTATGGTCGCAGTAGCCTGATCGTCACGATAGTGTCGATTGGCTTGCTCATGCGCATCTATCACGAACTCGTTGTCGAGGCTCCGCCCGTAAATCGCAGGAGCCGAAAACGATGAGTGAACGACCAATACTGGTGATGGCAGGAGGCACGGGCGGACACGTCTACCCGGCGCTCGCCGTTGCTCGTGCGCTGCAAGACCATGCACAGGACATTGTCTGGCTAGGTACACAGCGTGGTCTCGAAGCCACGGTGGTCCCCGCCGCCGGAATCGATGTCGAATGGATCAATGTCAAAGGCTTGCGGCGCAAAGGTGTGATCGCTTTGCTGATCGCACCATTGCAGCTTACGTGGGCGCTGTTACAGGCGCTGGCAATCATATTGCGTCGCCGCCCCGCCGCCGTTCTCGGCATGGGCGGCTTCGTCTCAGGACCGGGTGGCCTCGCTGCCTGGCTTACCCGTCGGCCGCTTGTGATTCATGAGCAGAATGCGGCTGCCGGCCTTACAAACCGTCTTCTGGCGCGTCTTGCCCGGGTTGTGCTGCAAGCCTTCCCGGGCAGTTTTAATTCCAGTGTCGTCGTAGAGACCGTGGGCAACCCGGTTCGCGAAGACATAGCAGCGGTTCGTCTGCCGATCGATCGATACAAAGACCGGCAGGGGCATCTTCGATTGTTGGTGCTCGGTGGTAGTCAAGGTGCATTGGCACTAAACACAACGGTGCCTCATGCACTTTCGAAACTGCCCCTGACAGAGCGCCCCATCGTTCGTCATCAGTGCGGCGAGCGCACACTCGAAGCGGCGCAAACCGCGTACGAGAAATACGGTGTCGACGCAGAATTGACGCCCTATATCGAGGACATGGCGTCAGCTTACGCGTGGGCCGATCTTGTCGTATGCAGATCCGGGGCGTTGACCGTTGCCGAATTATGCGCGGTGGGTCTACCCGCCCTTTTCGTGCCCTATCCTTCGGCCGTCGATGACCATCAAACCGCCAATGCGCGACCGATGGCTGACGCTGGCGCCGCCGTGATTATCGACGAGAGCATGTTGAATGCCGAAGTGCTGGCAAGCCAATTGCGTGAATGGTTGTCGTCGCGTGACGAATTGCAGGGCAAAGCGGATAAAGCGCGCGGCCTCGCAAGACCGAAAGCACTGATGAGAATTACCGAACTCTGTCTTGAACAAGCGGGAGGCGGAACATGAAGATGTGTAGCAGAGCGCATTGCCTCGAATTCTCCGGGGAACTCGCATGATCAAACGAATGCGACGGATACATTGTGTGCACTTTATCGGTATCGGCGGTTCAGGTATGTCCGGTATTGCCGAGGTTATGCTGAGCCTTGGGTACAAAGTGCAGGGCTCTGACCTTAAAGCCAATAATCAAACCTGGCGACTCGAGCACCAGGGCGCCAAGGTTTTCATCGGTCACGCCGCTGAGAATATCGAAAATGCGGATGCTGTCGTGATTTCGAGTGCGGTCGATGAGTCGAACGCTGAGGTTATTGCGGCACGCGAGAAACTCATGCCCATCGTGCAGCGCGCCGAAATGCTGGCCGAACTCATGCGGTTTCGCTATTCAATTGCCGTCGCGGGCACGCATGGCAAGACCACGACAACGAGCCTTGTCGCAAGTGTGCTCGCGGAAGGTGGGCTTGATCCGACTTTTGTCATCGGGGGCCGGCTCAAAAGTGCCGACGCGAATGCGCGACTTGGCCAGAGCGATTACCTGGTCGCCGAAGCTGACGAAAGCGACGCTTCATTTGTGCACCTCAAACCCATGCTTGCTGTCGTGACCAACATCGATGCCGATCACATGTCGACCTATGACGGCGACATTGACAAGTTACGTAAGGGCTTCATTGAATTTCTGCACAATCTACCGTTCTATGGACTTGCCGTGGTTTGTACCGACGATCCGGGTGTCAACGAAGTTATCGGCGACATTGGTCGTACGACTATTACGTACGGTGTCAATGAGGACGCCGACGTTCGCGCCGAAAATATTGAGTTCTCCGAGGGTCTGACGCACTTCGACGTCATTCGCCCTGGAGATCGCGAGCCGTTGAGCATCTCCTTGCAGCTTCCTGGCTTGCATAACGTCTGCAATGCCCTGGCCGCAATTGTGGTCGCCGATGAATTGCAGATCAGCGATGACTCTGTTGTCGGGGCGCTCGAGAAATTCGAGGGCATCGATCGGCGCTTTCAGAGCCTTGGCGAAATCGAGACAGAATCCGGAAAAATATTACTCATTGACGACTACGGCCACCACCCGACAGAAATAGAGGCGACGATCGAAGCAGCTCGCTCGGGCTGGCCCAATCGCCGCATCGTGCTTGTTTTTCAGCCGCATCGTTTTTCACGAACGCGCGACCTTATGGATGACTTCGCCACTGTATTGTCCAGAGCTGATGTCACGATCGTGCTTGATGTTTACGCGGCCGGTGAGACGCCAATCGCTGCCGCTGACGGCCGGGCAATTACCCGCGCGGTCCGCTCTCGCGGTGCGGTCGAACCGGTCTTCGTGCCGACGCTCGACGAGTTATTGCCGGTACTGGCCGGTCTCATTGAGGATGGTGATCTCGTGCTGACGATGGGTGCCGGTGATATCGGTACATATGCCGCCGGTCTGCCAAAACTGCTAAGTGTCAAACCAATATTGACGGTGCACTCATGATGACCGCGGAGACACGTCCCGAGGTGCAGGGTGTGCTGCTCGAAAACGAGCCCATGAGCCGCCACACGTCCTGGCGAGTTGGTGGATCTGCTGACCTGTTTTTTGTGCCGGCCAGTATTGAGGATCTATCGCAATTCCTGCGCGAGCTTGAGATCGGCACCCCAATATTCTGGCACGGAGTTGGCAGCAACCTTTTGGTTCGTGACGGCGGTATTCGCGGCGTTGTTGTTTCGGCCAGCAAGATTCTTAAAAACCTCGACCGGGTCGAACACTATAGGGTTAAGGCGGGTAGCGGTGTGCCGTGCACCCAGCTTGCGCGCCAGTGCGTTCGCTGGAATTTTGGACCGTCTGAATTTTTTGCAGGTATTCCGGGAACCGTCGGCGGGGCACTGGCAATGAATGCCGGCGCTCACGGCGGCGAGACGTGGGAGCGTGTCGAATCGGTGCGAACGATCGATCGTGTGGGCGAAATTCACCAACGCGCACCCGGCGAATATTCGATTGGCTATCGCAGCGTAACCGGGCCAAGCGACGAGTGGTTCATTGAAGCAATCTTCCGTTTCGACCCCGAGCTGACTGCCAGCAAAGAAACGCTGGACGCGATGCTTGAGCGGCGCAAGGCGACACAGCCGCTCGGCCTTCCGAGTTGTGGATCTGTATTTCGCAATCCGCCTGGCGATCATGCGGCTCGACTTATTCAGGAGGCAGAACTAAAAGGCCATCGCATCGGCGGTGCCGAGGTGTCGCCCAAACACGCGAATTTTATTATTAACGCGGACAACGCGACAGCGACTGATGTCGAGGAACTTATCGAGCACGTTCGGCACGCGGTCATCGAACGACACGGCGTCGAACTTGTACACGAAGTTCGCATCATTGGTGAGATGCCGCAATGAGCCGTCGAATTGGCATGCACGAAGCGCGTCTCGTCGTCGAGGAGGCTCGGGATTTCGGCCGTGTTGCTGTAATGCTGGGCGGATTTTCGAATGAGCGTGAGGTTTCCCTGATCACAGGCAACGCAGTCCTGAAAGCGCTTCAATCCAGGGGTGTCGACGCGCGCCCGTGGGACCCGGCCGATCACCTGTTGTCCGAGTTTGCAGGGGCAGGATTCGATCGTGTCTGGATAGCGTTGCACGGCCCGGGTGGCGAAGACGGTTCTCTGCAGGGAGCATTGCAGTGGCTAGACATCCCGTTCACAGGTAGTGGCGTCATGGCGTCAGCAATTGCAATGGACAAGATTCGCAGCAAACACCTGTTCGAGAGCTGTGGCATACCGACGCCGGACTACGCTGTTATTCGACACCATGCCGATGCTGTTATTGCGCTGGAGGAGCTGGGCTTTCCGCTCATTCTAAAGCCGGCCGGAGAGGGCTCAAGTGTTGGCATGAGCAAGGTTTTTGAGCCCGATGATCTGGCTGATGCAGTCAGTCTCGCGTTGAACTATGGCGGTGTAGCACTTGCCGAGCGCTGCCTCGTTGGAGACGAGATTACTGTCGGTGTATTGCAGGGCGAAGCATTGCCCAGCATCCGCGTTGAGACGCCGCGCGTGTTTTACGACTATCGCGCCAAGTACGAATCGGATCGAACCGAATATTTCTGCCCAGGCACAACAGACGAAAAGCTCGAGCAACGTTATGCCGAGCTTGCGATTGCCGCATTCGGTGAGCTTGGCTGTACTGGTTGGGGCAGGGTTGACTTCATGGCTGGAGACGACGGCGAGCCGCAGGTACTCGAAGTGAATACGATTCCCGGCATGACCAGTCACAGTCTTGTGCCAATGGCCGCGAAGCAGGCGGGAATCGATTTTGAAGAACTGTGCTGGCGAATTCTCGAAACGAGTGTCGGTGCCGACGTTCGTTCAACGCACATCGAGGTAGCTGCCAATGACGCATAAGCAAGCGCGACGGCGCAAACGACGGAATACGACGGCGTTTTCGATGCCGACAATTCGTGCCAGCCTGCTGGTCACGCCGTTGGTAGCGGCTGGCATCGTTATTGCGACATTTTACCTGAGTTCGAGTGCGCTCGACCGGCCGATACACTCAATCGAAATTAACGGCCCATTCCAGCGTGTTACAGCCTTGCGAATTGAGGAGGCCATCAGTGACGAACTCGACAACGGCTTTGTCAGTGCGGATCTCGCTGAGGTCCAACAACGAATTGTGGCGCTGCCTTGGATCGATCAGGCAACGGTCGCTCGGCGCTGGCCAAATCGCTTGCGCATTACGGTTACCGAGCAGGTGCCGGCGGCAGTTTGGGGGGAGCGCGGTCTGTTGAATGTTCGTGGTGAGTTATTCGTAAGTAGCGCCCACCATGTGCCCGCGGAGTTGCCGAGATTGAGCGGCCCCGAGGATCGCTCCGACGATGTGGCGAAGCGCTATCTGGATGTGCGCGACCGACTGATTCCGGTGGGGCTCGATCTGCGCCATGTGCATCTCGATCAGCGAGGTGCCTGGGAAATGACACTACAAAACGGCGTTGAGGTACGGCTCGGGCGGCGTGACATCGCGAATCGCACCGAATTATTTCTCGACATGGTTGCCGACATCATCATAGGACGGAGTGCCGAAATCAAATACGTGGACATGCGTTACAGCAACGGGTTTGCGATTGGCTGGGTCGACGGCTCGACGACGCCGGTCGAAGATCCGCAACAGAACGCCGACCACATGCTTGCCCTGAGGGGTGACCGCTGAATGTCCAAGCGCGGTGACAAGAACCTGATTGTGGGGCTCGACATTGGAACGTCCAAAGTCGTCGCCATCGTCGGGGAAATCAATGAAGGTGGCATGATCGAGGTCGTTGGTATCGGCTCGCATCCGTCGCGTGGATTGAAGAAAGGTGTCGTTGTCAATATCGAATCGACCGTGCACTCAATTCAGCGCGCCATCGAGGAGGCTGAGCTCATGGCCGGCTGCGACATTCACTCGGTTTACACCGGGATAGCGGGCAGCCACGTGCGCAGCCTGAATTCGCACGGAATTGTGGGCGTACGCGACAAGGAAGTGAGTGCGGGCGATGTCGACCGGGTAATCGATGCCGCTCGCGCTGTGGCAATTCCTGCCGACCAGAAAATATTGCACATTTTGCCGCAGGAATTCCTGATTGATAACCAGGGCGGTATTCGCGAGCCGGTGGGCATGTCGGGTGTGCGGCTGGAAGCGAAAGTGCACATGGTGACGGGCGCGGAAAGCGCAGCCCAAAACATCGTCAAGTGCGTGCAGCGTTGCGGCCTCGAAGTTGACGATATCGTACTTGAGCAATTGGCATCGAGTTACTCGGTGTTAACTGATGACGAAAAAGAACTCGGTGCATGCATCGTCGACATCGGTGGAGGCACGACTGACCTTGCCGTGTTCCTTGGCGGCGCGATTCAACACACTGCAGTTATTCCAATTGCGGGCGACCAGGTAACCAATGACATCGCTGTTTCGATGCGGACGCCGACGCAGTACGCCGAGGAAATAAAAATCAAGTACGCCTGCGCGTTGTCGCAACTGGCAAATCCCGACGAAACGATTGAAGTGCCAAGCGTCGGCGATCGGCCGCCGCGCAGGCTAGCGCGACAAACGCTCGCGGAAATCGTTGAGCCAAGATATGAAGAACTCTTTGGTTTGATTCGAGATGAGCTAAGAAGAAGCGGCTTCGAAGAGCTGATCGCGGCCGGAGTCATCATCACGGGTGGCAGCGCCAAAATGGAGGGTGCCGTCGAATTGGCCGAGGAAGTGTTCCACATGCCTGTGCGGCTGGGTGCGCCGCAGTACGTCGAAGGACTCATGGACGTCATTCGCAACCCGATATATGCCACGGGAGTCGGGCTGCTTTTGTATGGCTACGAAAGCTTGTCGCGGCGCTCAACACGCAGTACGCCGATCAGTAGCAACCTGGGCGACGTATGGGACCGGATGAAGTCGTGGTTTGGAGGACAGTTTTAAGAATTCCGGCATTGCTTGCCGGCGAGTGATAACGGGGATAACCCCACTAAGAGGTCTAGAAGCGGAGGAAACGCAAATGTTTGAACTAATGGATGCACATAACCAGACGGCCGTCATAAAAGTCATCGGCGTCGGCGGTGGCGGTGGCAATGCCGTTGCGCACATGGTTGATGCCGGGATTGATGGCGTCGATTTCATCTGCGCGAACACGGATGCGCAAGCGCTGAAGAGTGCCCGCGTGCGTACGGCATTGCAGATCGGCTGCAACATCACCAAGGGACTAGGTGCCGGCGCAAATCCCGACATCGGCCGTCAGGCGGCGATGGAGGATCGTGACCGGATACATGAGGTCATTGAAGGCAGCGACATGTTGTTTATTACGGCCGGTATGGGCGGTGGAACCGGAACCGGCGCTACGCCCATTGTTGCGCAGGTTGCCAAAGAGCTTGGGATTCTAACCGTAGCGGTTGTGACGAAACCGTTCGAAATGGAAGGCGGCAAGCGCATGACTATCGCGGATCACGGTATCGCCGAGCTTGGCAAGCACGTCGATTCACTGATAACAATTCCCAATGATAAATTGTTAGCGGTGCTCGGCGGTGAAACAACATTGCTTGACGCGTTTCGGTCGGCCAACGAAGTATTGCAGGGAGCAGTGCAAGGCATTGCAGAACTGATTACGCGACCAGGTCTTATCAATGTTGACTTTGCGGATGTCAGGACGGTCATGGCCGAAATGGGTATGGCGATGATGGGATCGGGCACCGCGTCGGGCGAGGACCGTGCGCGCGAGGCAGCCGAGGCGGCTATCTCGAGCCCGTTGCTCGAGGACATCAATCTTGCGGGTGCGAACGGTATTCTGGCGAACGTGACGGCCGGCATGGATTTGTCGATCGGAGAATTTCAGGAAGTTGGTAACACGATTAAGGAATTCGCTTCCGACGATGCGACGGTTGTGGTTGGTACCGTGATCGATCCGGATATGACGGATCAGATTCGTGTCACAGTGGTTGCGACTGGCCTGGGTAATAGCGTTGCCAACGCCGAAACTCCTGTCCGCATTGTTCGCCGCAAAGCCGCGGCTGCGGAGCCCAACTACCATGGCCTCGACAAACCGACCGTACAGCGGAAGCGAGCGGTTGGGGATGGCCTTAACGAAGCCGGTTTGCAGGAAGAGATGCTGGATATTCCCGCGTTTCTAAGACGACAGGCTGACTGACGACGCAAGTCGATAAAGCAAGACCTCTGCTTCGCCGGCCCGGATCTTTCGGGCCGGCACCCTTCCTGCCCAACGTGTGGTAATCTTCTGCGCGGCAATAGATGATTCTGAAACTCAATGCTGCGACAACGAACACTGAAAACAACCATCCGCGCTACGGGCGTTGGATTGCACACCGGCGAAAAGGTCTACATGACCTTGCGACCCTCCGCAGAAAATTCCGGTATTACATTCAGACGCGTCGATCTCGACCATCCTGTTGATATCAAGGCCGATCCACGCATGGTGGGCGAAACCATGCTGGGCACAACTCTGGTTCAGGACGGCGTCAAAGTTGCAACAGTTGAGCACTTAATGTCTGCGTTTGCGGGGCTTGGAATCGATAATGCGTATGTTGATCTATCGGCACCCGAAGTCCCAATTATGGACGGTAGCGCCGGACCTTTTGTATTTCTGCTGCAATCTGCGGGGATCGAGGAGCAAAATCTACCGAAGCGATTTATTCGTATTAAAAAGAAAGTCCGGGTCGAAGACGATGACAAATGGGCGGAGCTGGTTCCGTTCAACGGATTTAAGGTTAATTTCGAGGTGTACTTTAATCACCCCGTCTTCAACAAGCTGACACAACACGCAACAATCGATTTTTCATCGACGTCATTTCTGAAGGAAGTGAGTCGTGCCCGAACCTTCTGTTTTCTGCGTGATGTCGAAGCGTTGCGGGAGCGTAATCTAACGCTCGGTGGCAGCATGGATAACGCGATCGTGCTCGACGATTACCGGATTCTCAACGAGGACGGTTTGCGTTACGGTAACGAGTTCGTTATTCACAAAATTCTCGACGCCATCGGCGATATCTATCTTCTCGGTCATTGCGTGATTGGCGAATTCCGCGCTTATAAATCCGGTCACGATCTCAATAACAAGTTGCTACGTGCATTGTTGGACGACGTGTCGGCATGGGACGAAGTCACTTTCGACGATTCGACGAAAGCGCCGATCTCGTACGCTACACCTTCGTACGCATAGCCGGCTGTATGCCGCGCTCGGCGATAACCGCCCATCGCTTAATACTACATGCGCTCAGTGCGGTTATCCCCGCACGCGGCATGCGGCCGTACTAAGCGCGTGACGTCGAATGGGGCCAGTGAACGGGATGTTTTTGGCCGCAAATAAAGCGCAGCGCAGCGAGCCATTGCGGCTAGAAATATGCCGTTCTCAGGCCCTTACGACCCGTACTGAGCAAGACGTGACGTCGGCGCCTGTTTTACGTGCGGCATCGATCAGCGCATCGGTTTCGAAGCGCAATCGAGACGCCCAGGCCGAGGAGGTCGCCAGAATTACGAGCTTGCCGCCGTCGCGAATGTTGGCTGCGGCGATGCTGGTGGCGTGATCTGCAGGCAAAGCCTTTAGCAATGTCTGAACTAGCACGCCCATATCACGAGCGTGTTTAACAATGTCTCCTAAGCTCCCGTCGTCGTTAGCGTTTAATAGATTTTCAAGGCTTTTTATAGGCATAAAAGTGTGACGCAGTTGGCAATTTTGAGGCCCCCTAAGTGACAAAAAGCGCGGTTCGAGAGGCTTTTTCTTGTATTAAAAACCGACATTATGCATATTGTTGATCTCGATAAAGGCAAACCCGTCGAAAGGCGGAGGCGCAAAACCACCGGTCTAAGGGATTCAGTCCTACGGCAGCGGGGCCACCGAAGTGAATATAGACAGCAGGTATAGAATAACAAGACGTCGCCGGCATTGGGCAGGCGCCTGCAAGTCGATGGCAGGAATCATCATCAGAAACGATAGAGCGCAGACACTTTCGAGGCCTACTCGATGAATGTAGTCATCTTTGGCAAAGGCTTTGGTAAGCCCCGGCAGTTAAACCTGTCCGGCCCGTCTGCGTGGACAGCCGCCATCGCATTTTCGCTCGTCGTTTCGGCCGCAGGATTTACAGGTGGCTACTGGTACTCATCGATAACGGGTTCGGGTGTCAGTCAGAATGCAGTCGTCGAATTAACCGACGAACTTCAACAGCAGCGCAGCAATATCGACACAATTCGCCATGCCAGCGAGGATACGCTCGACGCGCTCGCCATACGTATCGCACAAATGAATGCTCGGGTAATTCGCCTCGATGCACTGGGTCGCCGCCTCACGGGAATGGCAGACCTTGAAGATGGCGAATTCGATTTTGAATCTGCGCCCGCTGTTGGCGGACCGGAAGAACCGATCGCGACGGGATCGAATGTCGCGGTACCGGAAGTCGTGGACGCGATGCAGTTGCTTAACTACCAGCTCGATAATCGAGAAGCACAGCTCGGGGTACTCGAAACCGTATTGATGCATCAGAATCTCAACGATCGGGTGTACCCGCAAGGTCGCCCCGTCGGCTCGGGCTGGATATCGTCGTACTTCGGCAAACGCACTGATCCATTCACCGGCAAACTCGCCAATCACACCGGAATCGATTTTGCCGGCAAACTTGGCGCGGATGTCGCTGTGGTTGCGGACGGCGTCGTGACCTGGTCAGCAGACCGATACGGGTACGGGATCATGGTCGAGGTGAACCACGGCAATGGCTACTCAACTCGATACGCCCATAATTCGGAAAACCTGGTCGAGGTTGGTGATGAAGTCAAGAAGGGCCAGGTTGTAGCATTTATGGGCGAAACGGGCCGCGCAACCGGACCGAACCTGCACTTCGAGGTGGTCAAGAATGGCCGTCGTGTTAACCCGGTGAATTTCATTCGCGAATCCACCAAGTAGTTCAGCCAGACAAATCTTCAAATCCGGGCTCATTGATTTCCCGGAATTCACCCATAAATCGCGAGTTTCGATAGAATAGCGGGCTTTGCTCGCCAATCTGTTGCAGGAGCCCACGTGGCCAATTTCTTGACTCGTATTTTCGGTAGCCGCAATCAGCGGCTGCTGCGACAATACTCAAAGTCTGTCAATAAAATCAACGCGTTTGAAGAAGAGTTGCAGGCGCTCGACGATGCCGCAGTACGCGGTAAGACCGACGAGTTCAAAAATCGTTACAACGATGGTGAGTCGCTTCAGGACCTGTTACCGGAGGTGTTTGCTGTGGCCCGCGAAGCCTCGGTGCGAACGCTCGGGATGCGACCGTTCGACGTTCAACTCATCGGCGGCATGGTGCTTCACGATGGCAATATCGCTGAGATGCGCACCGGTGAAGGTAAGACCCTCGTGGCGACGTTACCCGCGTACCTGAATGCGATTAGTGGCGACGGAGTCCACATTGTCACGGTGAACGAGTACCTCGCTCAGCGCGATGCAGACTGGATGCGTCCCGTGTACGAATTTCTCGGACTGACGGTCGGCGTGACCAAGAGTGGACAGACGCAAGATGAAAAGCGCGAGGCTTACGCCAGCGACATTACGTACGCTACCAACAATGAATTGGGTTTCGATTATCTGCGCGATAACCTCGCTTTCTCATTAGCGGACAAGGCACAGCGAAAACTCAATTTTGCCATCGTCGATGAAGTGGACTCCATTCTCATTGACGAGGCTCGTACGCCACTGATTATTTCCGGGCCCGCTGAATCCAGTACGGACCTATACACGCAAATCAACAAACTGATACCAAAGCTAGAGCAGCATGTTGAGTCAGAAGATGCGGCCAATTTCGACATCGTTGCTCGCCAGGTCACGTTGGTCGACGAAAAAGGCGCAGCAGTAACCGCCGCAGGAGCCGATGGTGAAATGAGCGAGGTCATGAGCCTCGATGACGCAATCGACATCGCCGAATCGCGTACCGCCGATGTTATCGCGGTCGACGAAACCGGCAAGATTGTCGCTTGCAAACTGGTCAAGCGAGGCGATTTCACGACCGATGAAAAGGCCAAGCAGGCGCACATGACCGAGGACGGTCACCAGAAAGTCGAATCGCTGATGGTAAATGCGGGCCTGCTTGAAGAAGCCGAAAGCCTTTATGATGCGACCAACATTCGGCTGTTACATCACCTCAACGCGGCGCTGAGGGCGCATACGATTTACCAGCGTGACGTCGAATACATCGTCAAAGACGGTGAAGTCGTCATCGTGGACGAATTCACCGGGCGTACGATGCCTGGGCGGCGTTGGTCCGATGGCCTACACCAGGCAATTGAGGCCAAGGAGGGCGTCGCGATCCGGCAGGAAAACCAGACTGTTGCGTCGATTACATTTCAAAACTTCTTCCGCCTTTACGACAACCTGTCAGGTATGACGGGTACGGCCGATACCGAGGCCTTCGAATTTCAGCAGATCTACGGTCTCGAAGTCGTCGTCATTCCGACGCACCGCGACATGGTTCGTGACGACGCCCCGGATCTTGTTTATCTGACACAAAACGACAAGTTTGAGGCGATTATTGAGGACATCTGCGACTGTCGTGAGCGCGGCCAGCCTGTGCTGGTTGGTACAACCTCAATCGAGACGTCGGAGCTGCTGTCGTCATTGCTCAAGGAGCGCAAGATTGACCACGAGGTCCTGAATGCGAAACAACATGAACGTGAAGCTATCGTGGTTCAGCAGGCGGGCCGACCTGGTGGGATCACCATCGCCACAAACATGGCGGGACGCGGCACGGATATCGTCCTGGGCGGCAATCTCGACGCCGAACTTGCAGCGGCGGGCGACGACGCCGACACAGATAGCATTCGCAACGACTGGCAGCAACGCCACGATGTCGTGATTGAGTCGGGAGGCTTGCATATTGTAGGTACCGAGCGGCATGAGTCACGTCGTATCGATAACCAGCTTCGGGGCCGCTCAGGCCGTCAGGGTGATGCGGGATCGAGCCGCTTCTACCTGTCCATGGAAGATACATTGATGCGTATCTTTGGCGATCCCGAGCGTACAAAGTCCTTGCTGGCACGTGCCGGAATGCGAGAGGGTGAGGCGATTGAAAGCAAGTTACTGTCGCGTCAAATCGAGCGGGCACAGCGAAAAGTCGAGGCGCACAACTTCGATATTCGAAAAAACCTGCTCGAATATGACGACGTCGCGAACGATCAGCGAAAGGTTGTTTATCACCAGCGCTCCGAATTGATGGCTGCGGACGAAATTGAAGAGTCGGTCGCCGCGATACGCGATGAGGTTGTCGATTCGATCGTTCGGCAATACATCCCGCCGGGCAGTCTTGAGGAACAATGGGATCCCGAGGGTTTGAGCAAGGCGCTCGAATCCGAATTTGGATTGAATGTCGATGTTGCGAGATGGATTCGCGAGGAAAAGACGCTCAATGATGACGCGATTCTCGATCGTTGTATCGATCAAGCCGATCAGGCCTACAAAAAAAGGGAAGGCACGATTGGCAGCGAGCTAATGCGCAATGTTGAAAAGCAGGTCATGTTGCGCCAACTGGACCATCACTGGAAAGAGCACCTGTCCGGAATGGACCACCTGCGACAGGGCATTGGTCTTCGATCCTACGCACAAAAAAATCCCAAGCAGGAGTACAAGCGCGAGGCGTTCGAGATGTTTGGTGCGATGCTTGACCGGGTCAAGCACGACTCGACGAGTATTTTGTCCCGTATTCGCATCCAGGGCGAGCAGGACCTCGACGACAGGGCTGAACGGCAGCGGGCTGCCGACGCCATGAAATTCCAGCATGCGGAAGCGACAGCGCTGGGCGCTGGCCAGCCCCAACAACCGGGGCAATTACCGCAGCAAGGCGGAGTAGCAATTCCACCACGGGAACCTGAAGCACCATTCAAGCGTGAGGGTCGCAAGGTTGGCCGTAACGAACCCTGCCCGTGTGGCTCAGGCAAGAAATTTAAGCAGTGCCACGGCAAGCTCGCGTAGCCTGAGCATCAACAATGCAACGTACTCATGTCGCTGCGGGGATATTGCGTAACACCGGTGGACAGGTGTTGCTCACCGAGCGCGTCGACGACGGCCCCTTCTGCGGTCTTTGGGAATTTCCGGGGGGCAAAATCCACGCGGACGAGACCGCACGTATCGCGCTCAAGCGCGAACTCCTCGAAGAAATAGGCATCGAAGTGACGGCTGTCGAGCCGCTCATGAATCTGACCCACGAGTATTCCGATCGAACTGTCGAGCTCGAATTCTTCGACGTTACGGATTGGCGGGGTGAGCCTGCCGGGCTCGAGGGGCAGCGGATTCGCTGGGTCGACATATCCGATCTCCGCGCCGACGAACTACTTCCAGCTGATGCACCAGTTGTGAGCGAACTCAAGAGCTCCTAGGGCAGGCAAACGGGGCATTTCTCTCCCTCATGGCTCGCTGCGCTGCGCTTTACTTCGGTCGATAAACGCCCCGTTCACCAACTCCAGGAGCTCGCAGGATCGCTAGCAAATACTGAGCTGGAAGGGCACATCCTGGCCGCTTTGGACGGCCCGGCTATCGACGGTTGACCACTCCAGGAATCGAATCGTGAAGCGATGCTGGCTGCCGCTGATCTCGGGATACAGCGCGCTGTCCTCGAGCAGATTGACCCTGAGGAGCCGGCAGTGGGCGTCTTTTTGCATGTTGTGCTGATACATGCCGTTGATGGCGAGTTTATCCGTGGGCTGAGCACTCTCGCGGATCAGCCAGAGTACCTCGGTGACCGCATCGCAAAGCGGCCGAATTGCGCCTATCCACAACGCCATGTCTTCGTCTCGCCTCGTAAAGGGTTGGCGCAGCCAATGGCTGTATTCAGGAAGGTCGAATTCGCAGGTTCCACCCGGAATCGCACTTCGGTTCTTGATGGCGTTCAGGAAATCGGAATCCTTGAGCGGCTGCAGAAAGGACGTGCCAATTCCGCCCAGCTCAGCACGGCTGTCAATGAGATTGCGTACCAGGGAATCGAGCCGTTTATTGTCAACGCCGGGTTGGCTTTGAAAGCGCTGCAGAATAGTCAGCTGCTGATCGAGTTCTTTGTGCACCTCACTGCGAACATCTCCGCGGGACAAAATCGCCAGGACTTCAAGCAGGCTCGAAATCGTGGCACGGGTAGCCCAATCGCTTTTCAGCTCGCCGTTATACAGCATCTGCTGGTAGAGAAATTCCAGTCGCATGAACGTACGCATCCGTTCGGAAACAGGTTGCTCGTAATACGTAGGAACGCTGGGCGCCGTTTGTCTGGCTATGTCGCTTGCAGGTTTCGCCATCGGGCTATTTTGCGCTACACCTAGCTCTCAGGCAAATGGGCCATCGCAAGATAAGTGTCGTGCAATGCCGACACCTGTGACGATGTCGCCTCGAGGCCTGCATCGTTATGGATTACGTCATCGGCGATAGCGAGGCGTTCTTCGCGACTTGCCTGCATCGTGAGGATGCGACGCGCTTGATTTTCGGATTCGGCGTCGCGGGCTAGCAGCCGCTCAATTTGTGTGTTTTCGTTGCAGTCGACGACCAGAATGCGATCGACGAAGTCTTTTAGCGGCGATTCAGTGAGTAATGGTACGACAATCAGTTGATAATCGCCGCCAGACGCACGGGCCTGCCTGATTGTTTCTTGCTGGATACGTGGGTGCACAATCGATTCAAGGCGTCGACGCGCGTCGTCGTCGGAGAATATCTGCCTTCGCAGCTCGGATCGGTCAAGCACCCCATCGTTAAACACAGCGTCACCGAACGCATCGTGGATTTCCTGTAGTGCGGGTTGGTCTGGACGTACGACTTCGCGAGCGATGATGTCGGTGTCTATGATAACTGCGCCAAGACCAGCGAAGAGCTCGGCGACCGTGGATTTTCCACTCGCGATACCGCCGGTCAATCCAATTCGAAGAGATCTGTGCATTTACACAAACTTATTAAGATAGCTATTCCAGATTGTTTCGCCGTAAAGCATCGTTATCCATCCGGCAGCTGCAAGATATGGCCCGAACGGAATCGGCAGCTGTCGATCGCGGCCTTTGAGGACGATCATCGCAATGCCGATAACGGCTCCAACAACGGCGGAAAACAGAATAACCAGGTGCAGCATTTCCCAACCGAGCCAAGCGCCAAGCGCGGCCAGTAGCTTGAAATCACCGTAGCCCATGCCTTCTTTGCCGGTCGCCATTTTGAACAGCTGGTAGACGCTCCAGAGGCTCAAATAGCCCGCCAGCGCTCCGATTATGGCGTCCCTGGGAGCGATAAACAGCGTGTCGGTACCGGCCATTGGATGAAACAAGCTCATGATGAGCCCGGTCCACAAAAGCGGAAATACAATCGAGTCAGGAATGAGTTGATGGTCGTAGTCGATCATGCTGATAGCGATAAGCGTGAAGGTCAACGCGATCGCCATGAGCGCTTCCCAGCCAAAGCCGAACCGCCATGCGCAGACGGCAGCGAGAATTGCCGTTAATATCTCGACCAGCGGGTAACGGGCCGATATTTTCTGACTGCAATTGGCGCATCGGGCGCCGAGCAGTAAATAGCTCAGCACCGGAATATTTTGCCAATATTTTATTTTGCTACCGCACGACGGGCAGCATGAGCTAGGAATGATGATGTTGAAAGGGCCATCCGGCAGCGCTGGCGCCTCGGCGCTTTGCAACTCCTCGCATTGGTCGTGCCATTCACGCTGCATCATGATTGGCAATCGATAGATGACTACATTGAGGAAGCTGCCTATCAACAATGCGAATGCAAATGCGACGGCGGCAAATAGCACGGGTGACTGGGATAAAAGTTCAGTCATCCTTATTCCTCCGGCGGTTTCGTGAATGACCCAATTGAAAACGGCGTCCGGAGTTTCCTCCGAACGCCGTTGCAATGCAAACGTGCGCCTGGCTTTTCCTAAATGACAGAACCCATCTTGAAAATTGGCAGGTACATTGCGACAACGAGGCCGCCGACCAGTACGCCGAGAATCGCCATGATCATCGGCTCAAGTAAGCTCGACAGATTGTCGACTGCGTTGTCGACATCTTCTTCGTAGAAGTCTGCAACCTTGGACGACATATCGTCGAGAGAGCCGGACTCCTCACCAACAGCGATCATCTGAATCACCATGTTGGGGAAAAGGTCTGTATTTTCCATCGCCTGCTGGAGTCGTTGACCCGTGGCGACTTCGTCTCTCAATTGCAGTACGCCGACTTCATAAACGATGTTGCCGGTTGCGCCAGCGACCGATTCGAGTGCTTCAACCAGTGGTACACCGGCGGCAAACATCGTCGACAATGTGCGCGCGTAACGAGCGATAGCGGCTTTTTGCAGAATTGGACCAATGATGGGCATCTTCAATGACATGCGGTCCAGAAAATGACGCATTGCCCGCGATCGCTTCTGGAAATAGAAAAACGTGCTTATCGCGATGCCGATTACAATCGCGATGTAAACGCCATTGGCGCGCACGAAAACCGAAAGATCAATAACCATGCGCGTGAAGGTCGGAAGATCGGCACCGAAACCCTTGAACAAATCCTCGAACGCAGGAATAACGAAAATTAGCAGAATCGTTGTTACCACCAACGCGACAACGAGTACGGCGGCTGGATACGTTAACGCTTTTTTGATCTTCTTTTTCAGCGCTTCGGTTTTCTCTTTATATGTCGCGATCTTGTCGAGCAGCGTTTCTAGCGCACCCGCCTGTTCTCCAGCTTCAACAAGGTTGACAACAAGATCGTCAAAATACAATGGGTGTTTGGCAAGTGAGTCGGCAAGCGCGGTTCCGCCTTCTACCTCGCCTTTGACCGCCATAATGAGTTTCTGCATGGCTGCATTTTCGTGGCCGGCACCGACAATTTCGAACGATTGGACCAGTGGTATGCCTGCCGCAAGCATTGTTGCAAGCTGACGCATGAAAATCGCGATATCTCCGGGCGTGATCGTGCCACCGCCCGCGAACATGCCTTTGCTCTGCTTCTTGATGCGGGTGGGAACCACACCCTGACGACGCAAATCGGCGCGTACGGCGGCTTCATTAGTTGCCATCGCCTTGCCTTTGACTTTCTGACCCTTTCTATCTGTTCCTTCCCAGACAAAGGGCAGTTTACTCATTACCGCTGATTCAGCCATTTCTTTCGTCCATTAATGGGGTCGAAAACTACTCGATTGTAACCCGGTTGATTTCTTCAAGGCTTGTAACCCCGTCCTTGACTTTGTTCAATCCGGCACGACGTAAATCAATTACCCCTTCAGTGGCCGCCTGATCGGAGATCTGCATGGCGTTGCCACCTTCCATTATTATTCTGCCCATAGTCTCGGACACTTCCATGACCTGGAAGATGCCAACCCGGCCTTTGTAGCCGTCGTTACAAGATTTGCATCCCTTAGGTCCGAATATGGTCAAGCCGCTATCGAAGTCCTCTGCCTCGAAGCCTTCTTTCTCCAGCGCCTCGCGCGGTACATCTTTGGTTTCCTTGCAGTTGTCGCAAAGTTTCCTGGCGAGTCGCTGCGCGATGATCAAGCTTACAGAAGTCGCGATTGCATAAGGTTTTACGCCCATGTCCACGAGTCGCGTCAGTGTTCTCGGCGCGTCGTTCGTATGCAGCGTTGACAATACAAGGTGACCGGTCTGTGCAGCTTTGATCGCGATCTCAGCGGTTTCAAGGTCACGTATCTCACCAACCATGATGATGTCCGGGTCCTGCCGCAGGAATGCTTTAAGCGCGGACGCAAACGTAAGCCCGACTTTCGGATTAACATTGACCTGATTAACGCCCGGCAGGTTAATTTCGCAAGGATCTTCAGCGGTCGAAATATTGCGGTCTTCCGTGTTGAGAATGTTTAAGCCTGTATACAGTGAGACTGTCTTACCGGAACCGGTTGGTCCGGTGACGAGAATCATGCCGTACGGCTTCAAAAGGGTTTTCTCGTACAAATCCTTCTGATTTGGTTCGTAGCCGAGTACGTCAATACCCAGCTGTGCAGCCGATGCGTCCAGAATACGCAGTACGACTTTTTCGCCATGCAGCGTCGGGCAAGTATTGACACGAAAATCAATCGCTCGATTCTTGGACAACCGCATCTTGATTCGGCCATCCTGAGGTACACGCCGCTCCGCGATATCCATACGGGACATCACTTTAAGCCGGGCACAAACCTTGGTTGCCAGGGCAACAGGGGGTTGTGCGACCTCGGACAAAACGCCATCCAGTCGCGTTCTTACCCGGAATTGTTTTTCGTACGGTTCGAAGTGGATATCCGATGCGCCGCGCTTTATCGCATCGAGGAGAATCTTGTTGACGAATCGCACTACAGGCGCGTCTTCGACGTCGGCACGGGTTATATCATCCTGCTCATCTTCGTCCGTCGAGATGTCGAGGTTTTCAAGGTCAAAGTCATCGTCTTCGAGGTCGCCCATCGTCGTGTCAACGGCCTCAATGGCTTTGACAATGCGTTCCTCGAGTTTGTCATGTTCTATGACGACCGCATCAATTCGCAAAGTTGTTTGGAACTTGACGTCGTCGATCGCTTGTAAATTTGTCGGATCTGCTATCCCTAAGAACAGGCGTTGGCCACGCCGTACAAGCGGTAGAACCCGGTGTTTGTTGACGAGCTTCTGATCGACGGCGCGTATCACGTCGAGATCGATTTCGACAGCATCGATATCCAGCAGCGGCACACCGAATTCATGGGAGGCGGCTACGGCTATCGCGCGGGCATCGGCCAGGTTCTCATTAACGAGATATGCGACCAGCGGCAATTTATCTTTCTTGGCGCTTTCCACGGCCTCAATGAGCCGATCCTCAGTAATCAGGCCATCCTGGACGAGACGCCGGGGCAAGCCTGCGAGGTTTGTTTTTCGTGCGGGTGCAGCCATGGGGAAAAAACCGCTCAAACTTTCCTGTAAGCATCACAGTCTTACCGATCTAAGTCCCCGGATCAACTGGATATTGTGCGCTTGTTCACAGTTAGAGAATTTGATTAAGTCAAACCCTGAAAATAGCTCTCAAAGGGCATTTGAACGGCCGTTGCGGACCTAATTTCGGCAGGTGGATGGCAGATATCGGTAGTCGAATGTGGGGTCCTGATGTGCGGATGTAACCCCGCCACCCGTCAATAAAACGGCACCTACCGGAGCGGGGGCAGCGCCACAGCGCCACACGATGCTGCCGACGTCGTGCATGTAGGGTGTAAACGAGACCGTTTCATTAAATATGTCTTGATGCGCGTCATTGCCGAACGTGACATCGACGCGACCGTCGTCAATGTCGACCTGAGCGACGTAATTGCCTTGCGTGTCCGTGGGTGGAACCGTCATGCCTGCCGCGGCTCGATCGGTTGGTGGTCTGCCCGTCATGTTGAAGGCATCGACGATGGGCGTCTTGGCGCCCGCGGCCATATTCAACGCTTCGGCAACCTGGGCGCGGACGGTGTAGGTCTGATAGGCGGATATGGCGATGGACGCGAGTATTCCGATAATCGCAACGACAATCATTAACTCAATCAAAGTGAAACCTGTGCTGAATTTCTTCATTGACGTCACCTTGCTGCGCCCGGCCTGCGCGTAATCATCCTGGTGATGATACTGCATTTGGGCTGATACCGGCTGTATCGCCGGGTTAAAAAAAGCCCCGGGCTAGCCGGGGCTTTCTGACTTATTGCTAAAGCTGAAAGCGTTAAGCGACAGTCTTAGGTACGGCAAGCGGCCGGAAGATGCTTGTTCTCGATTTCCGTGCCAGCAGTCGCACAATCCCAGGCAACAGAACCCGCATTTGACGTGTTAGGTGTCAATTCCAAGTGCTGAGCGTCAATAATGGCATGTGCAGAGTTGCCGTACTGTACGGAAATAACACCATCGGTAACCGTGACCTGGTCAACGTACTTGCCCTGAATGGCAGTATTATCTGCCAGGCCCGCTTCGGAGTTATCAGTCGGCATAACACCGCGATCCTGGAAGAACTCGGTAACAGCTGCTTTTGCGCCACCAGACAGGTTCAAGCCCTCAGAAACCTGGGCACGAATTGTGTAGTCCTGGTAAGCCGGAATAGCGATTGCCGCCAAAATACCGATAATCGCGACAACGATCATCAGCTCGATCAATGTAAAACCTTGTTGCTTCTTCATTTGTCTATCTCCATGAAAATGAGTTTTTTCAAATACGGCGTAATCGCCAGTACTGAATTAAAAGCAATCCTCGTGCCAAGTCGAACTAAATCACCCTATCTAATTGATTTAAATCATGTTTTAACGAATATAGTGGTTCGCCGATGTTGCCGGAAAGGCAAGTATGCTGGAGGCATAGCGACAGTCTTTGTCACATGGTGACAATTTTTGTCATCGGGGTCAGAGCCCTTTCTAATCGATACCGAGCTTTTTGATGCGGTATCGGAGCTGTCGAAACGACAGTCCCAGAATTTTTGCGGCGGCAGTTTTGTTGTAACGGGTTTTCTCGAGGGCCTCGAGAATGGCCTGACGTTGCACCTCTTCGACCTGGTTGCCCAGGTACGTACTGGTAAACGACGGGGCCTCCTCGATCGTGCTTGCTGATGATCGCATATGCAGGTCGGCCTCGCCGATGGTGCCAGTTGTACAGAGTGTCACGGCGCGTTCGAGCATATTTTCGAGTTCACGAACGTTGCCGGGAAAGGCGTAACCTGCGATCGCAGCAGTCGCCGCACTATCGAGAATCGCTTTCGAATTCAGCTTATCCAGTATCACGTTCGTGAGAATCGCAATATCGTCGCCGCGGTCGCGAAGTGCCGGCACGTTCAATTCTATGACGTTGATCCGGTAATAGAGGTCTTCGCGAAATTGCCCGTCCGCCACCATTTGTCCCAGGTTTCTGTGAGTCGCCGAGAGAATTCGGGCGTTAGCCACTTCTTCTTGTGATGAGCCAACTGGACGTACTGTTTTCTCCTGGATAACACGCAATAACTTCACCTGCATGGCGAGCGGAAGGTCTGCGATCTCGTCGAGGAACAGTGTGCCGCCATCGGCACTCTGCACAAGACCGATCTTGTCGCTGATCGCACCCGTGAAACTGCCTTTGCGATGGCCGAAAAATTCGCTCTCCATGAGTTCGGCCGGAATGGCGCCACAGTTGACCGGCACGAATGGTCCGTCGGAACGGGGACCGCTGTCGTGAATCAGGCGAGCGACCAACTCCTTGCCTGTACCCGATTCGCCGGATATATGTATAGGCGCCTGTGAGCGCGCCACCTTGCTGACCATTTCCCTTAAGTCCTGCATGGGTAGAGAGTTGCCAAGTAGTCGAGATGGCTGTTCCGGGGCATCGCCTTCCACCTTGAGCGCGTTTTCAACTACGTTGCGGAGGTGATTCAGGTCGAGCGGTTTTGATATGAAGTCAAAAGCGCCAAGTTTCAGGGCCTGCACGGCAGTCTCAACATTCCCGTGTGCGGTAATTACGGCAACCGGCACGCCACTTGCGTGCGACTGGATCCACTCTACGAGTTCCAGTCCATCGCCGTCCGGCAAGCGCATGTCGGTGAGGCAGAGGTCGAATGGTTTGGAACTAAGCAGTTTCTTTGCGCCGGCCACATCGCCGGTCGACTCGGTCTTGATATCCATGCGCCCCAACGTCACGGCCAGAAGCTCGCAGATGTCGGGTTCGTCATCAATGATCAGTGCTTGCGCCTGGCCCATCAGGAATTACCTTTGTCCCATCGGTCCGGATCGGTAAAAACGATTCGGAAGATACTACCGCCACCGGGCCGCTCAAAAAATTGGAGCGTCGACCGATTCAGCTCGCACAGTTCTCGCGAAATATACAGGCCCAGGCCGGTACCACCGGTTCGCGCAGTATAGAAGGGTTCGAACATTTTTTCGGCTGTGGTGGCATCGATACCAACGCCATGATCGAGTACCTCGAGATAAGGCCGGCCTTGTCCTTGCAGGCGGGCGCCTTGAAGTTCAACAAGAATTCCGCCGGCTTCACTGGCGTATTTGACGGCGTTGTCGCAAAGATTCCAGAGCACCTGGCGCAGGTGGCTGCGGTCCATTCGGACTTCCAGATCATCCGGAATGTCCTTGATCGTAAACTCGCCTTCCTGCAATTCCAGCGTCCGAGAAAATTCGTCCGCAAAATCTGTAAGCCATGTCTTGAGCGCAACGCGCTCCGGTCGGCTTGCGTCCCGGCGCGATAGTTGCAGCATGTTGTCAATGATGTGGCTGACTCGGCCTGAATGGGTTCGGATGATCTCCGTCAATCGCAAGTCATCGTCAGTAATATTGTCCGCCTCGGCGAGTAACTGGGCTGCGTGGCTCATTGCGCCGACAGGATTGCGAATTTCATGCGCGATACTGGCACTCAATCGTCCTAGCGATGCCAGTTTTGATTGCTGGACTCTCTCGTTCATGAGGCTGGGATCCTCGAGAAAAATGAGCACGGCGCCAGCGCGTTCACCGTCTTTTCCGAGCGGTGCAAGGTGTGCTGCGATGGGTAGGTTGTTGCCGGCCGATGTGGCTTCGAATTCGGGATGCGAGTCCATATCCTGGTCTAACCGCCAGTTCAGGATGTAGTCGTCAAGTGGTTCAAAAATGTTTTTCAGTGGCAAGCCGCTAACCTGCCCGGTCGCGCCAAGCAATTGTGTTGCCGAGGTATTGCCGAGCCGTATCTCGTTGTTAGCATCGATAACGACGATGCTTTCGCGCAAGTGCTGCACGATGTATTCGTTGAGCTGCGACAGGTTTCTGAGATCAACGCCACGCTGTCGCGCGAGCGCTTCACTTGCCTGTATTCGACGGCCCAGCGGTTGTGTTGCCAGGGCCAGTGCAAATATGATCGCACTGACGATACCGGCTGCTGGGTAATTCGCCTCCACCGTCGAGCCGCTGAGCTGTGAAAACGTTTGTTCACCGAGGATCGCAAATGTGGCTAGTGCAGCCAGAACGGCCGGAAATTGCATGGGCAAGACCAGGCTGCCCGCGCCGATGAAGACGATCAGCAGGCCGGCCAGGCCGCTTTCGATGCCACCGCTCGCATGCATGAGGATGACGATGGCCGCAATATCGACCACCGATTGTGCGACCGATTGCACGCCTGGCGGGAGCCAACGCTTGTAAATGGATATCGACGAAAATATGGCGAAAACCAGGTAGGCAGCCGCTGTCGCCGAAAACATCGTCGGGAATTGGTCACCGAAAACGTGCGGATCATCCCAGGCAAAAAACAGGGCGAGCAAACCGACCGCAATCAGCACACGTATGGCATTGAGTGTAGTCAGCACTCGCCATGTCAGATCGGGCTCTTCCGCAGCGCGCTGCAAAAGCGAATCCCGGCTTCCCCGAAATGTCTGCTTGCCTTGATGTTCAGTTGTTGCCTGACTCATGGGTGAATTGTTGCCCGATGAAATGCCTGTATGCAATTGCTTTTGCGTCAACGATGGCTTTGCTACAAAATATGCCGGATTTTGCGCCTTTGGCCGCCCGGTGGCCGTGCGCAGCCGCACATACCCGACAATAAAGAAAAGCGAGCGATGAATCTTCACGAATATCAATCAAAAGAGCTATTTGCCGAATATGGCATCGCGATTCCTCGCGGCATTGCCGTCACGAGTGCGGACGCTGCAGTTGCGGCAGCCAATGAGCTGGGCGGCGACCTGTGGGTCGTCAAAGCGCAGGTACACGCTGGCGGGCGTGGCAAGGCAGGTGGCGTCAAATTAGCCCGTACGGATGACGAAGTGCGCGAATTCGCAGATGCCATGCTCGGTACACAACTGGTCACGCACCAGTCCGGACCAGAGGGCCTGCCCGTAAACGTGGTTTACATCGAGGTCGGCACGGCAATCGATCGCGAGCTGTATTTGTCGATGCTGGTGGATCGTGAGGTCAGTCGAATCGCGTTCATCGCCTCAGCCGCCGGCGGAATGGACATCGAGCAGGTCGCCGCAGAAACTCCGGATCAGATCTTCACGGTTGCCATTGCAGTTGATGCGGGCCTGCAGGATTTTCAGGTGCGGCAACTCGCGTTCGGGCTAGGTCTGGACAAAAAACAGATGCGCCAGCTTGGCGACATTCTGCAAAGCATGTACCGCCTTTATGATGAGTGCGATGCGAGCCTGGTCGAGGTCAATCCCCTGATTGTCACCAACGACGGCGACGTCATGGCGCTTGACGCAAAGATCAGTATCGATAGCAATGCACTCTACCGGCACCCGAAACTTGTCGAATTGCGGGACGACACGCAGGAGGACGACAAGGAGCGCGAGGCGGCAGAACACGATCTCAACTACGTTTCACTCGATGGCAATATTGCATGCATGGTCAATGGTGCCGGACTTGCCATGGCGACGATGGATCTGATCAAACTACACGGTGGCGAGCCGGCGAATTTTCTGGACGTGGGTGGCGGGGCGACGAAAGAGCGTGTGGCGGAGGCATTCAAACTGATCTTGTCGAATCAGAATGTGAGCGCGATCCTCGTCAACATCTTCGGTGGCATCGTGCGTTGCAATGATATTGCTGAAGGCATTATCAGTGCGGTCAAGGAAGTCGGTGTTCAGGTGCCAGTTGTTGTCAGGCTGGAGGGAACGAATGTAGATAAGGGACGCGAAATACTGGCCCGAAGCGACCTCGATATTCTTGCGGCCGACGATCTAACTGACGCGGCAAAGAAGGTCGTTGCCGCTGTGGCCGGAACAGCGAAATCATGAGTATTCTGGTCAACAAAGACAGCAAGGTTATTTGCCAGGGCATCACGGGAAGCCAGGGTACGTTTCATACTCAACAATGCATCGATTACGGCACGCAGATGGTCGGCGGCGTTACCCCGGGCCGCGGCGGGCAGAACCATATCGGTGTCCCGGTTTTTAACACGATGCGCGAAGCCGTGAATGAGACTGGCGCTGACGTGAGCATGATCCTGGTTCCACCAACGTTTGCGGCGGACGCCATTCTCGAAGCAGCCGATTCCGGTGTGACGTTAATCGTCTGTATCACCGAGGGAATTCCGGTACTGGACATGGTGCGGGTCAAGTCGGCGTTACGCGATTTTGACTGCCGCCTGATTGGGCCGAACTGTCCGGGCATCATCACGCCGGAGCAGAGCAAAATAGGCATCATGCCGGGTTTTATTCACAAGCCCGGACGCGTCGGTGTCGTGTCCCGGTCGGGCACCTTAACGTACGAGGCTGTTTATCAAACCACAGTTAACGACCTGGGCCAGACGACCTGCATCGGCATTGGTGGCGATCCGGTTCGAGGCATGAATTTCATCGACTGTCTCGAATTATTCGAGGCCGATCCCGATACAGACGGTATTATAATGGTAGGCGAAATAGGCGGCACAGATGAGGAAGCAGCAGCCGAATATATTCAGTCGGACGTCTCTAAACCGGTCGTGGCTTACATTGCCGGAGTTACCGCGCCGCCCGGAAAACGTATGGGGCACGCCGGTGCAATTGTTTCAGGCGGTAAAGGTACTGCTGCCGATAAATTCAAGGCGCTCGATGCTGCCGGTGTGGCAACCGTTAGGTCGCCGGCCGAGCTTGGAAGCCGAATGCGGGAGATAATTGACGGCTAGCCCAAAGTGCAAACCGGCAATAGCGTGATGACCAATTCAGTGACAGTCGCACTGGCTCAAATCGATTTGAGCGTTGGTGATGTGGTCGGGAATACGTCGAAAATTCTCGAATACGCTGCACGCGCGCGCGACGATCTGCAGGCCGACCTCGTTGTATTTCCCGAACTTAGCGTTAGCGGTTACCCGCCAGAGGATCTGTTGTTCCACGCCGGATTGCGCAGTCAGACCGAGCATGCGGTCGCTGAGATTCAAAAATCTACTCGCGATGCTGCGATTCTCATTGGTTTTCCGGAATACATCGACGACCAGATTTATAATAGTTGTGCGGTATTTAGAGATGGTGAATTGCTGTGCGCGTATCGCAAGCAGCTTTTACCGAATTACAGCGTGTTTGATGAGGAACGCTATTTTTCCAAAGGCCGCGACGCGGCCGTATTCAGGATTAACGGCATCGCAATTGGTCTGACTATTTGTGAGGACATCTGGCAGCCCAGCCCGGTAGAAGCCGCACGTTCTGCGGGTGCGGAATGTATCATTTCGATTAACGGCTCCCCCTACGAACTCAACAGCCAACACCGTCGGGAGAAAACGGTACATGCGCGCATTGCCGAAGCCGGCGTACCTCTGATCTATCTGAACATGGTTGGTGGCCAGGACGAACTCGTGTTCGATGGTGGGTCGTTTGTCATGCAGGCGAGTGGCGAGATCGTATTCCGTGCTCCGCCGTTCGAAGAAGGATTGCATTGCATTCGATTGTCCGGTGGTGCTGGCGGCATCGATATCGAACCGGCCGAGGTCTTCGCAGAACTGCCGACTGAGGAAAGCGTGTATCGCGCGCTCGTATCGGGTACGCGCGATTACGTCGAAAAACATGGGTTTCCTGGCGTCGTGGTCGGTTTGTCGGGCGGCATTGATTCCGCACTGGTTCTCGCGATCGCCTGCGATGCATTGGATGCCGATCGTGTGCGCGCCGTCATGATGCCGTTTCGATACACATCAACGATGAGCCAGGAAGATGCGGCGAAAGAAGCGGCTGAGCTTGGAGTGCAATACGATATCGTTCCCATTGAGCCGATTTACGAGTCCACGCTGGCGCAGCTCGGCCCGCTTTTTAAAGGTCGCGAGGAGGATGTAACCGAGGAAAATATTCAGGCGCGCTGCCGTGGATTGCTTCTGATGGCTATCTCCAACAAGACCGGCCACATGTTGCTGACAACTGGTAACAAGAGCGAGATGGCAGTTGGTTATGCGACATTGTATGGAGACATGGCCGGCGGTTTCGCACCGATCAAGGATTGCAGCAAATCGCTGGTTTACCGCCTGGCACGATATCGAAACACGATCGGTGATGTTATTCCGGAGCGGGTTATCACGCGACCGCCGTCCGCCGAATTGCGTCCTGGCCAGAAGGACAGTGACTCGTTACCTGATTACGATGTTCTCGATCCGATTCTCGAGGCGTTTATTGAAGAAGATTTGTCCGTTAAGGAAATCGCCGAACGAGGATTCGATCGCAAAACTGTCATTCGAGTTCTGGAAATGGTCAAGCGCAACGAATACAAACGCCGTCAGGCGCCGCCGGGTGTGCGCATCAGCAGTCGCGCTTTCGGGCGGGATTGGCGTTACCCGATTACCTCTGGATACAAATTTCCTGACTAACCGTCATTGGGGAAGTTCGCGGCGAGCACGCGTCGAGTATCGGCGGCCAGATCGTGCATACCGAGTTCTTCATAAGCGTCAGCCATGATCTGCAGGGATCGCGCATTACCATCGGCGCCGTTATATTCTTCGAGCGCTCTCTTGGCCCGATTCAGTGCGGCAACGTAAGCGCCGCGACGCAGGTAGTAGTCGGCAACATGATTTTCGTAGGCCGACATGCGGTTCTTAAGAAACAGCAATCGTTGTCGGGCATCCGGCGCATATTCACTACTTGGGTATCGCTCGACAAGCCTGCGCAGTGTCGAATAAGCCAGATCGACTTCCTTCGGCGGACGTTGCGTGATGTCTTTTTTGAAGCGCCGTTCGATGAACCCGGCTTCGCTCTCGAAATACGCGAGTCCCTTGATGTACAAGGCGTAGTCGACTCGTGCATGAATAGGATTCTCGCGCATGAAATTATCTGCCGTTTGAATGGCTTGTTCTTTTCGCCCGGATTTGTAATAGGCGTACATGAGTTCGAGTTGAATCTGACGACTCAAGTCGCTAAACGGGTAGCGCGCCTGCAGGGCCTCAAATATCTGAACACCGCGGTTATAATTACCCCGTGCGATCGACTCCTGGGCCTTTTCGTAAGCTTCAGTCAGGCTCTGGATTTCCGTCTGTACCTCATCGTTGCCGGCGCAAGCCACGAGCACGGCGAGGGTCGTGGCCAGCACGATTAGGCGCGTGCGCCGCTTAATATGCCGAATCAATTGGGTGTTCAGTTTCAACGATTTCATGTCTCAGGGGCTTTCCGGTCGGCGAGTATACCGTAGACTGGGCAGCACAATGAATGCAGATCCCATGGTCAGGACGGTACCCGAAGATCTCGCCGGTCAACGATTGGACCGGGCGCTTGCACAGATGTTTCCCGAATATTCCAGAAGCCGGCTCAAGACCTGGTTGCTGGCAGGCTCAATAACGGTGGACGGGGGCTCACCACGGCCGCGAGACCCGGTATTGGGTGGCGAGTTGATCGCGTTGCAAGCAGTACCCGAAGTCAGCGTGGCGGCTGCGCCTGAGCCAATCGCATTGGACGTTGTTTATGAGGACGAGGCGCTCATGGTGATCAACAAAGCCGTAGGGCTCGTCGTACACCCGGGCGCCGGCAATCCAAGCGGAACACTGATGAACGGACTTCTGCAACACGCTGCCGATCTCGATCGC
>Ga0255051_10000048_pt1 | contig 41813 bp, 36 predicted proteins | sample JV7_2_9_MG_FD_181719 | JGI IMG/M metagenome (GOLD analysis project Ga0255051, IMG submission 181719) | Seawater microbial communities from Jervis Inlet, British Columbia, Canada - JV7_2_9 | ecosystem: Environmental > Aquatic > Marine > Inlet | place: Canada: British Columbia | collected 2016-10-06
GTTTTGCGATCTTCACTCCAGGCGCTTCCCGGGGTGGAGATCGCAAAACTCGACACCGAATGGTTGGAACGACTTTACACGATACTCGAAATTGCCAAACGATCGGTTGCTATCATCACACTTTTATTTGCCTTTGCGGTATTGTTAATCATTGGTAATACTATCAGACTGGATATCCAGAATCGCTATCAGGAAATTATCGTAACCAAGTTAATCGGTGCAACCAACGCTTTCATTCGCCGCCCATTTCTCTACGGTGGCCTCTGGTACGGCTTATTAGGCGGAATAATTTCCTGGCTCATCGTTGAAATCGGGTATATGGCAATCGCAGGACCGCTGAATCGATTAAAATTGCTATATCAGGCCGATCTGGTGTTAATTACTTTCACTTTTCAAGACTTTATCATTCTGATAAGTTCTAGTACCCTACTCGGATTAATTGGCTCCTGGATAGCAGTGGCTCGACACCTGAATCAAATAGAACCTACGTAAAATTCATGCTACATAAACGTCGCCTATTGTTGATAGACTCGTCCGATTCGGCCAGAGCCATCCTGTACAAAGAGATTTCAAAACAGATGCCGGGGCTCGACATCATCGCCTGCGCGACGGCAAGAGAAGCATTAAGCGCAGTCAAAAGATTCGAATTCGAAATCATCACCACAGGGATTGCGTTACCTGATATGGATGGCTACAGGCTCATTGAGCATATTCGCGATTCTCCCAAAAACCGGGATACCGCTATCTTTGTCGTGTCTGGTGACACCGATACCCATATCGTCGGCGGTGACATGGATGATACCAACGCGGTAACCGCCTATTTCGACAAGGCTGAAGGCCATCAGGCACTGGTCAACTTCATTCTCAATTTCCTCGGCAAGGATACGGCAGTCCCTATTAAAGTGTTATATGTTGACAAGAGTGCTACCTCGACTGCCATTACGACCTCGATATTGGATAAAAATGATATAGCGTTTACTCATTTTAAAGAGGCTGAAGGCGCACTCGAATACCTCAAACAGGACCTCTCCGAGAACAAAAGATGTACCGTCGATATAATGATTTCGGATTTAACACTATCTAGCCAGATGAATGGAATGGACCTGATTCAAACCATACGCAATGAGCTGGGTTTTGACTATTTGACCCTGCCCGTATTGCTGTTGACGATAGAGCCAGGAGAAGATGAAAGAACCGATTTCACCGGTATATTCGGTTCCGGTACGAATGATTTTATGACTAAACCCATCAACGAGCCAGATCTTCTCAACCGTATCAAAACACTGGTCAATATCAAGCGTCAGAATGAAGCATTGAATCATTAATCGCTTGTGGATTCATCCAGGTAACCCTGGCTTGAATTTCTCAGCTTTGGTACTATATTAATACTTGTTAATAAACTGATTTTAATCTTGAACCCTTTCCATATTTTATGCTCTAATATTTAGCACTCAGATACAAGGAGTGCTAAAATATACTTTGAGGACAATTATGAGCACTGAATTAGTCAAAACAAGCAACACACTGCCGATACTACTAGGCTCCTCAAATCTGGACGCGTACATTCGGGCTGTCCGGAGCATTCCTATATTGACCCCTGAGGAAGAGCTTGAGTATGCAATCGATTTGCAGGAAACCGGTAATATAGAATCAGCTCAAAAGCTGATCCTGCCCCATCTCCGATTCGTCATCAAAGTTGCTAACAACTACGCAGGATACGGTCTCGCCGTCAGCGATTTGATCCAGGAAGGAAATATAGGCCTGATGAAAGCAGTAAAGCGATTTCAACCCGAATTCGGCGTGCGCCTGGTTTCATATGCGGTTCACTGGATCAAGGCAGAAATTCACGAATATATATTGAAAAACTGGCGCATAGTTAAAATCGCCACGACCAAGGCTCAGCGCAAGTTATTTTTCAAATTGCGCAGTCAAAAAAAACGTCTTGGATGGTTTAAACCGGAGGAAATCGAGCACGTTGCCGAGACTCTGGGTGTAACTAAAGAAAATGTGGTCGAAATGGAAAACCGGCTCAACAATCATGATGTCGGATTCAGTATGAATAGCGACGACGATGAAGACTCCGCTTATCTGGCCCCTGAAAACACACTGGTTTCCAGCACACCGTCACCGGAATTAATGCTCGAAGCGAAGGATTTCGAACAACAAAACCATAACCAGCTTAGCGAGGCACTAGAAGCGCTCGACGACCGCAGTAGAACAATTGTTATGCGACGCTGGCTGGATGATGATTCGAAGGCAACCTTGCATGAGCTAGCTGACGAATATGGTGTTTCGGCCGAACGCATCAGGCAGATTGAAAAGAATGCTTTTAAAACCATAAAAGCAACTTTCGTCGCCTAACCTTTCCTATTCTTGCTCATATAAAAACACGGCTTTGAGCCGTGTTTTTTTGATTGATCTAATTTTTTGGCTGGATATCTTACCGAGTTTTCGCACACCAGGACGTCCATTACTTCGTAGTTATTTATGAGTAAGTGCGCGAGTCACTTTTCTCTGCAGCGAGAAAAGTAACCAAAAGCGCCGCCCCTAACAAGCCCTTTTTTCGCCAAAATATCGCCCATATCAGGATCGGCAATAAAGGCCAGCCTGTACATCCATGTACAGGCGTTCGTGGCTCCTATCCCGCCACTCACCCCTGCCATTTCACCCTAATCTGAACAGAATGGCACTTACTTAAGCCCCAAAACTCCCATCCGTGGTACCGGGCTCGATCCGGTTCCCATTACAAAGAGGCTCCAGAGCGTACAGTAAACACTGTTCAATGGATTCCGGCTCGGAGGCCGGAATGACGAAAATAGGGTTTCGGGGCTTAAGTAAGTGCCATTCTAATCTGAACACCATTTTGCCGAGGGCTTGAAAGGGGAGGAGAAAAATCGTGACTTGAAGTTTGGGTGTTTTTTAACCGCCCTCTTCGTGTGCTGGAAATGGACCGATTTCGGTGGCTCTACGGACAGGGATGTCTGTAGAGCTTCATCGAGCAGGATGCGTGCCCGCCTAAATCGGTTCATTTCCAGGAAGCCGAAGGCCACACGATCGGGCTGCCCTTTTCTTGGTTACTTCTTTTGGAGCAAGCAAAAGAAGTAACTCGCGCACTTACTCATTATCAGCTATGGAATGAGGAAAGATTTGGTGTGCGAAACCATATTAAGCCAGTCCGTAGGTTGGGCTGAGCGAGCGAAGCCCAACAGGATAATCCGAACCAATATGTTGGGCTTCGTCCCTCTCGGCAATTGCTCCTGCATTGCCTGGAGCACCTACTTTTGGCGCCTAAAAGCGCCTACTGTTGGTGCTCTAATAAGTTACATCCATGTAACGAAGCCCAACCTTCTACGCACTACGGAGTAATGAAAGCCCTGGTGTGCGAAACCCTGGTAAGACATCCGATATTCAGCTAAAAAATCTAATCAAAAAAAAGCACGGCTCAATGGCCGTGCGTTTTTATTGCCGATAATAGAACCGGATCAAATCCAGTAAACGAATATAAACAAGCCTAACCAGACCACGTCTACAAAGTGCCAGTACCAGGCCACGGCTTCAAAAGCGAAGTGATTCTCGGGGCTGAAATGACCCTTCATTGCACGAATCATGATCACCAGTAACATGGTGGCACCCATGGTCACGTGGAAACCATGAAAACCGGTCAGCATAAAAAAGGTGCTGCCGTAAATTCCCGAATCGAGACGCAGGTTTAGCTCTCCGTAAGCATGTATATATTCCATTGCCTGCAGGCCAACGAACAAAAATCCCAACGCTACCGTAGCAAACAGCCAGTATACTAGCCATACGTTGTCCCGACGCTTAAGCGCGTGATGAGCAAGCGTCACCGTGAGCCCGGAGGTCAAAAGGATTGCAGTGTTGATTGCCGGTAATCCCCAGGCGCCCATTGCCTGCTTCGCAACTTCAAAATTTTCGGCCATTGGCACAGCGAGTAATGGCCATACGGCTTCAAAATCGGGCCATAATAGCCAGGCCGTTGCATCGTTGTTAGACGCACCACCCAGCCAGGGGATCGAAAAGGCCCGCGCGTAAAACAGTGCACCGAAAAATGCACCGAAAAACATCACCTCTGAGAAAATAAACCAGCCCATTCCCCATCGGAACGACATATCGACCTGTTTGTTATAAAGACCCGCCATACTTTCATCGATCACCTGGCCAAACCAGCCGTACATCATGAAAATGATGATCGCGATTCCGAGGAACATCATTGTCATTTCAGAACCGTGCAGAAAGCGGGCAAATCCGACTACAGTTGTCGTCAGACCTATCGACCCAATTATCGGCCAATGGGTGCCATGCGGTATGTAATAATTATTTGGGGATGCTGTGCTCATGAATAGTCTCTCTCTTTATTCTGTATTCTATAGCTGCTAAATCGTAAGTTTCGCCTCAATCCTTATCGACACTAAAAAAGGTGTACGACAAGGTAATTTGTTCAATATTTTCAGAGACCGCGTTATCGATAATAAATCGTATCGGCATCTCGCGTTTTTCAAACCCGGCCAGTTCCTGCTGAGTAAAACAAAAGCATTCGGTCTTGTTAAAGTGCTCTGCTGCCAGCCCCGGTGACACACTGGGTATCGCCTGTCCAACGGTGGCCTTACCAGAAGTACTTCTCACCTGATATTTGGCCTCGTACACCTGACCGGGATGTACTTCCATCATTTTCACCAGCGGCTCAAAGCTCCAGGGTAAACCCGGGCTAATATTCGCCAGGAAGCGTACTTCTATCAATCTTGATGTATCGACCGCACTGACATCAATAGTCGAGGCCTCGACACGGCCAGTCTTACCGTTGATCCCGGTAATATCACAAAACACATCGTATAACGGCACCAGCGCAAATCCAAATCCGAACATCAATACCGGAATCAAACTTAACTTGAGTGCTGTCGATCTCACGCAAAGTTACCCCACAAAAATGACGCTGCAAAAAATGCGCCTACAATTAGCAGATGCGCGATTACTATTTGCTTTAGCCGTCGCTTGCGGTCTTGTACCGACAATGCCCTTTTCTGTTCCTCTTGCATCGATTGCCCCGATTTTCACCGGGGGTTATGTCTCTCTCTGTCAGTTACTTAATTTCCGGAGCCACGGTAAAACTATGGTAAGCCGGTGGTGACGGTAGTTGTTCGAACTCCAGGCCAGTCGCCCCTTCCCAGACTTTATCGCTGGCTTTTTCGCCACCCTTGATAGTTTTGATAATAATATATAAAAAGAACACCTGCGCCAGTCCGAAGGCGAAACCGCCGATGCTGGAGATCATATTAAATTCCGCAAATTGCAGTGAATAATCCGGAATGCGTCGTGGCATACCCGCGAGACCGAGAAAATGTTGCGGAAAGAATAACACGTTCACTGCTATGGTCGACCACCAGAAGTGGATCTTGCCGTGTGTTTCGTTGTACATATTGCCGGTCCATTTCGGCACCCAGTAATAAAATGCGGCGATGATCGAGTAAAGCGCTCCTGTTACCAGCACATAATGGAAATGTGCGACCACGAAATAGGTGTCGTGGTACTGGGTATCGACCGGCGCCACACCGAGCATAAGACCTGAAAAACCGCCAATGGTAAACATGATAATGAATCCGAGCGCCCACAACATAGGTGTTTCGAAGGTCATCGAACCCCTCCACATCGTTGTTACCCAGTTGAAAACTTTAACACCAGTTGGAACCGAGATCAGGATCGTCGCGTACATGAAATACAACTCACCAGCCACCGGCATGCCTGTGGTAAACATGTGATGTGCCCATACCATGAAAGACAGGATCGCAATCGAGGCCGTGGCATAAACCATCGAGCTGTAACCAAACAATCTTTTGCGTGCAAAAGTAGGAACGATTGCAGAAATTATGCCAAATGCCGGCAGGATCATGATATAAACTTCCGGGTGGCCAAAGAACCAGAATATATGCTGGAACATGACAGGATCACCACCACCGGATGCATCGAAAAACGAGGTTCCGAAATGCCGATCAGTCAACATCATCGTGACCACGCCCGCGAGCACAGGCATTACTGCGATCAGCAAATATGCAGTAATCAACCAGGTCCAGACGAACAACGGCATTTTCATCAGCGTCATGCCGGGCGCGCGCATATTCAGAATTGTTGCAATAATATTGATCGCACCCATGACCGAGGAAATACCCATCATATGCACTGCAAAAATGAAGAAATCGGTGCTATCCGGTGCAAAGGTAGTTGATAGAGGTGCGTAGAATGTCCATCCGAATGCAGGTGCACCACCTTCCATAAAAAGCGTGCTGGCGAGCATTGTGAATGCGAAAGGCAGAATCCAGAAGCTCCAGTTGTTCATTCTCGGCAAAGCCATATCAGGCGCACCGATCATCATTGGAACCAGCCAGTTGGCGAGACCGACAAAGGCAGGCATGATCGCACCAAAAACCATGATTAGACCGTGCAGGGTTGTCATCTGGTTAAAAAACTCGGGCTGTACAAATTGCAGACCGGGCTGGAACAATTCGAGCCTGATTACCATCGCCATGCTGCCGCCGGTCAGCAACATGATGAATGCCAACCAAAGATACAATGTGCCTATGTCCTTATGATTTGTAGTCGTAATCCAACGCGTCAAACCCTTTGCCGGGCCATGATCATCGTGCGCGTCATGTTCGTCGTGAGCTGTTACAATAGTCATTTATTTCACCTTATCTCGCATTCTTGATAGCTGATGGTTGAACCATGTCACCAACGCTATTACCAAAACTGTTCCTTTCGAAAGTAATAACAGCTGCCAGATCAACATCGCTGAGCTGGGTCTTATAGGCCGCCATCGCAGTGCCAGATCTTCCGTTCATGACTACATTCACGTGTTCAACGGCATCTCCAGTAGCAATCGGGCTATTAGCGATTGCGGGAAACACGCCTGGAATGCCAGCGCCAGTTGGGCCGTGACAGGCGGCACAGTTCCCGGCATATACTGACTCTCCCTTGGCGAGCAGATCTTGCATCGACCATTCCTGTTCGGCCGAGGCTGCAACCGCTGCGGCTTCTGCTTTCTTTTCAGCGATCCACTGCTCATATTCTGGTTGAGTCACCGCTTCGACCACTATCGGCATAAAACCGTGCTCCTTACCACACAATTCGGCACATTGACCACGATAGGTACCCGGCTCTTCGATTAGAGCCCATGAATCATTGATGAAACCGGGAATAACATCCTGTTTTACTGCGAGCTCGGGAACCCACCAGGAGTGAATAACATCGTCAGAATTGAACAGGAAACGTATCTTTTTATTAATTGGTAATACAATCGGCTGGTCCACTTCGAGCAGATAATTTTCGTTCCCGGTCGGATCCTTGACCACATCACGGCTACTTTGCGCCAGCGAACTGATAAATTCGACGTCTTCGTCAAGGTAGTTGTATTTCCACTTCCATTGAATGCCGGTAACCTGAAGATTGATATCAGCGTTGGTTTTGGCATCTTCGAGATCAAGCAAAGTACCGGTTGCAGGAATGGCAATTGCGATCAAAATGAATAAGGGGGCAACGGTCCAGATAATTTCGACCATCGTGCTTTCGTGAAAATGTGCTGCCACCGCACCACGCGATTTACGATGAAACAGAATCGACCAGGCCATAGCGACAAAAACTACTATGCCAATAACCACGCATATCCAGAATACAAGCATATGCAGATTGTATATTTGGTGGCTAATCGGCGTGACACCTTCGGGCATGTTCAACGCGTATTCAGCATGCGCCGACGTGGTCAACAGCATCGCTAACACGCCCGTCAAAGCCACGGGCAATCGCCCGGGCAATTTGTTAAAAACCATTTTTATCCCCCCTCATTCATACTTTACCCGCGCGCTATATCACCTACCAGGGTAAAGAATGCCGTTCTTCGAACATAAAAATGCCACCTGAAATAAACCACCCAGACGGCGCTGAAAAATAACGCAGGAATTATACAGCCTTTCAATTGAAAGGCTAGCTCCAGCCTTGACGAAATCGCTAACAAATTATACACACTTCAAAGTATTTCCGATGCGATGTCATTTCCGGCTTTCGCCTCGGAATTAATGAATTACAATACAGCCTTTATATTTGCCCTGCCCGTTCGCATATATCAGCTAATCTAGTCCGAACCTGTACCCGGAGACAATAGGCGTGAAAAATTCAGCCGAAAATGGCGACGAAAACATTCAAATTACTTTTTGGCAGTTACTCCTCAGCACCCTCTCGGCCTTTATTGGCGTGCAAAGCAATGCCAATCGGGAGCGGGATTTCAAATACGGAAAAATCTCGCATTTCATTTTAATCGGGTTACTGTTTGGACTGGTGTTTATTTTCACCCTCGTCACTGTCGTGAAAATTGTTATGAGCGTGTCAGCTACTTAAATTAAAGCAGATAGCCCCGGATAAATATCCTGGCGTAATGATCGACCAGAAGAAAAGCAAACAACAGGCTCAGGTAAAATATCGAATAACCAAAAGTTTTCATTGCGATCACATTCGGTTCTTTATGCCGATACAATTTGATCGCGTAATATAAAAATCCCACACCAAGCGATATCGCGCCTGCGAGGTAGATCAGGCCACTCATTTGAATCACAAAAGGCATTAGCGTAACGACAAAAAGCAATATTGTATAAAGTAAAATCTGGATCTTGGTGAAATCCACCCCGTGGGTAACCGGCAACATCGGAATACCGGCTTTTGCATACTCTTCCCTGCGGCGAATCGCAAGTGCCCAGAAATGCGGCGGCGTCCAGATAAAGATTATAAGGAATAACAACAGGGCTTCGGTTTCTACCTGACCGGTCACCGCAGTCCAGCCTAACAAGGGCGGTGCTGCTCCGGCTGCTCCGCCAAGTACAATATTTTGCGGCGTGGCGCGTTTCAGGTACATCGTATAAATCAGGGCATAGCCGACCAATGAAAAAAAGGTCAGTATTGCGGTAAGCAAATTAACAAACAGCATCAACATCAAAATACCGAGTGCACCAATCGAAAGTGCGAAAAACAACGCCGCTTTCTGACTCAGGTCTCCGCTCGCCAGGGGACGGTTTTTAGTTCTCTCCATGATGCGGTCGATATGTTCATCGACAACATGATTTATCGCGGCGCCTGAAGCGGCCGCGAGACCAATACCGAGTAAACCAAACACAAAAATATCAAGTGGAACGGCACCGTCAGCAGCGAGTAACATGCCTACCATCGCGGTAAATACGATCAGAAATACCACTTTTGGTTTGGTTAAATTGTAATAGCGAGACCATGCAGGTATCGTCAATGTAGTCATATGGAAGCTCTAAGTTAGAGACACCGAACCATTCCGGTGTTTTACTGGATGAGATTAATGTGAATACATATTATCAGACTTAACCAATTTGCGATAATTTCATCAACTTCTTAATGTCATCCAGAACTCGATAGTGATCGATTTCTGCCGGATAGTACATCATGTAATTATTGTCCGGATCCACCAGGTAGAGTCTCGGAGTCGAACCTACCGCTTCTACACCTGATGCCCGGAACTGCGAAACTAATGACTCGCTATTATTCCGTATGACGATCAGATCGGGGTAGTCGATTAAAAAAGCATTCAATTCTGCATCGATAGCGCCAGTAATAACCAGTACATTTTGCAACCTCGGCGTGTCGCGCCCGAGTAGCGATCTGATTTGGCGCATATAGAAAAGGTTTGCCTGGCATTGTTCCGAGCAAGACTCTCGCGCAAACAACAGGAATACCCATTTCCGGCCAAAACCATTTTCAAATCGCTCGCCGCTCACAGATTCCAGTTCCGGCCACTGTAGCTTTTTCACCGGCTGCACCAGGCTGCCATAATTGATACTTTCGGGCCTTAGTTCAAACACGTATAACGCCATCCAGCCGCCTATAAATGGTGAGATAAAAACCAGCACCAGGGCGATAAATTTGATTCGGTGCCGTAACAGGCTATTTTTCTTCATTTATTTACACTTCGTAAATTTAAACCAATAAACAAAACCAGCGATATCGCAGCAAATGCAAACCACTGCCAGGCGTAGGCGCGGCTTTTTCTTGGGTCTAGCCATACCGGATTCCAGTGGCGCGCGTAATGCCCCGCCTGCTCTGGATCCAGCCATATTATGATTGGCCATAAGCGATTTTTAAATTTTGCCTGCATCGCTTCGATATCGAGAAATGGTATCACCTGCGGCCATTTATCACCGAGTGAGACCTTTCCCATTCTGAAACTGCTGGTATCAGGAATGTTGGCTATTCCCCGAATAGATCCGTCAACTGCGGGCGCTTCGATGTGAGGTAACTGCTCGCGCGAATTTCCGAGCGCCACCCAGCCACGATTAACCAGCACAATTTTGTCACCACCGTTCAAAATAAACGGAGTCAACACATGGTAACCAGCCCGGCCCTTATGCAACTGGTTGTCGATCAATAGTGTTCGGCCCGAATCATAATGACCGCGTATTATTATCTTTTGAAACTCAATATCGGACAAGGATTCCCATGCTTCAAACTGGCGATAGTCGGCATTGAGCCGGGCTTCAAATTTTTTCATTATGGCGTCCTTAAAAACCGCTCGATCGAGTTGCCAAAGCCCAAGCGAGATAAACAGAATAAGACCTGCGAGGGTTATAATTGTCATTAACCACGAAGGCGCGAATCGGCGATTGAAAATAATCATATCGCGTGATTGCCATGATCGAGTAAAATAGCCTCAGCAAATTTCGAGCCCGACCGTAAAGCATGGTATTTGTTGTTGCGCTCTTGCTGATAATTTGATACTGGAAATTTATTCAACATTACAAATGATCATAAAAATCTTAATTTTAATTCTGTTAGCACTGGTACTCATTAGCCTGGGTGCCGGCATGTTTAGTCTGATCAAAGATCGCGGGGAAACGAATCGTACAGTAAAATTCCTGACCATTCGAATAGTATTATCAATAGCACTATTTGTACTACTGGTGGTTTCATTTATGATGGGCTGGATTCAGCCCCACGGCGTCCTGCCACCAGCTTCCTAGGCCGCATATTGCATGAAGGGCTAGGCCAACCAGGCATGCCCGTAAATTAAATCATAACTGGCAATGAATTTACCCTGCTCAAAACCAAGTTGCCGATAATGATTTTCAAGCCGTTTGAATTTAGCCGGTGTCATTAATCCACGACTGCGATTTTTATTCGCGTTACTGGCGCCTGTATTTTTTAAATCTTCGAACAGATGCTTAAATTCCTGATATTCGAGGCGTATATTTTCCGCATCGACCACCGGCGCTGAAAACCCACTTGCCATCAAAGCATCACCAATATCATGCATATCGATAAACTGATGTACGTGTGGCTTTTGGTCTATTTCAGACCAACTCTCGCGCAATTCTTTTAGTGTTCCAGGCCCAAGGGCAGTAAACATGAGTAAACTACCTCGGCTACCGATTCGCGCAAATTCTTTGAAGGTTGCGCCCAAATCGTTCACCCACTGCAATGCCAGATTGGAAAACAGCATGTCAAAACTGTTATCGGCGAATGGCATTTTTTCCATATCGGCGTTCACGACGCGCTTCTTTCGCAGCAAACCATACTGCTTTTTGCTCTCTTTCAGCATAGAGAATGCCAGATCCAGACCAACTATTTTGCTACCCGAATATCTCTTTTGTAGTCCCGCCACTGCATTGCCGGTACCACAGCCGATATCGATCACGGCCCTGGGTTGATGACGAATACAGTCAAGCCTCTGTAATAGACGAGATAACACTTCCTTATGCAATATCGCTGCATAATTGTAGCTTTTGGCTGCACGTTCAAAGGATTTTTTAACCGCCAACTTGTCCAGGCGGGGAGGATTAAGCAAGTCCAACGATGAAACCTAATAATTCCATGGGTTTAAAAAAGTATACAAGCTGCCAGGTCAACTAAATAAATCGATCCGGGTGAGATAACAGCGGCGCATGTGCCGCGTTGGCAACCAATTCTACCTGAATTCGCGGATTTACCTTAAGAATTTCTTTGACCACACCGGCGGGCACCATTGCGTCGCGCTCACCAGACTCTGCTGCTAACCATGAAATAATCTGATAGAGTGCCGTAACCGCATAAGAAACAAAACTGCATACCATCGTGACAACCTCAGCCCCGACTATTATCGGCTTAGTGCTATTCGCCTACCTGCTTGGTTCGCTATCTTCCGCGATCCTGTTGAGTAAACTGATGGAGTTTACCGACCCCCGAACCGATGGTTCAAACAATCCCGGCGCAACCAATGTATTACGCATTGCTGGAAAAAAAGCAGCATTTTTCACGCTCGTCGGCGATTGTCTGAAGGGTCTGATACCGGTACTGCTTGCACACTGGCTGGTAGATGATCGTTTCATCGTTGCGTTAACCGGATTCAGCGCTTTCCTGGGGCATTGCTTCCCGCTTTATTTTAACTTCAAGGGTGGCAAGGGAGTAGCAACGGCCATGGCAGTAAGCGTTGGATTTGAATGGATAGCCGGTGTGATAATCATAGCAATCTGGCTTTTATTCGCCAGGGTATTCAAGATCTCATCGCTGGCTGCCATTATTGCTTTTATTTCCCTGCCCGCCCTGATCTACTGGCAGGATGCAACGATGGCGACGACGGGCATATTTACGCTGATGTCATCGATCCTGATCTGGCGGCACAAAAGCAACATCCAACGCCTGCTACAGGGTTCCGAGTCTTAATCGGCTAGAGCTATCGGGCTCAAATTCTCAATCGACCATCGGGGCAAGACATCGAATACATCTTCATCGTGTTGACCCGCGAGTAAACGCATCGCACCGGCATAGGCAATCATTGCACCATTATCAGTACAGTATTCGGGTGCCGGATAATAAACCCTACCTCCGCGGTCCCCTGCTAATCCATCTAGTACCTTGCGCAAGCACCGATTGGCGCCCACGCCACCTGCTACTACCAGGCGTGAATAGCCAGTCTCGGTCAATGCACGATCACACTTAATGCGCAGGGTGTCTACCACAGCTCGTTGAAACGCGAATGCAATTTCAGCGCGTGTGGTTTCGTCTAACGGACTATTTTGATGCACTGTATTCAAGGCATAGGTTTTCAAACCGCTAAAACTGAATTCCAGCCCCGGCCGGTTGATCATTGGACGCGGAAAGGTAAATCTCGACTCGCCAATTTGATCGGCCAATGCGGCAAGCTCGGGACCGCCGGGATAAGGCAAGCCGAGCAATTTGGCAGTCTTATCAAAAGCCTCGCCAACCGCATCATCGAGCGTTTCACCCAGAATCCGGTAACTACCCACCGCCCTGGCATCGACCAGCATGGTGTGCCCACCCGAAACCAGCAAGGCGACAAAAGGAAATCCCGGTTTATCCTCGCTTAACATAGGCGCCAGCAAGTGACCTTCCATATGATGAATACCGAGCACGGGTTTCTGTAACGACCAGGCCAGGCCTCGTGCCAGGCTGGCACCGACCATCAAGGCGCCGATTAATCCCGGTCCACGGGTATAGGCTATCGCATCAATATCATCGACAGGCCCAAATTCATCTAAAATTTCTCGTATCAACGGCGCCGCCTTGACCACATGATCGCGTGAAGCAAGTTCCGGTACCACACCGCCGTACTCACGATGTTTTTCAATCTGCGAATACAATCGCTGCCACAATTCACCTGTATTCGTATCGAATATGGCTATACCAGTTTCGTCACATGAGCTTTCAAGCCCTAAAACCTTCATTTATACTCCTAGCTCGCATATTGCATGAAGGGAACGATACTCAGGGGAAATATGGCAAACAAGGTTGATTGATCGCCCACCGATGCATAGCAATAGCTATGGATCAAGGGGGATCGATCAAGATCGCCTACAGGGATGTAGGTGGTAGAGCAACGCAGGAGCTGCTTGCCGGGAGCCGCCAGATTTTTCCTGATATCGTTCAGGTACAAACTGTATTTTTCCTTATCCATGATTTTCGTGTCTCATTGTTTGAAATTAATGATAAATATCGTAAATCGTTACCGCTTTCGTGCAATATGCGGGCTAAATGCCTACTTATTTGTGTTTGGCAATTGATATTTAATACTGCCTCCTTATAATTATCCGGCTCAAAAAGCGGCGCGGCCTGATTTTGCGCCTGATATCCAACAACCTGGACTATTTTTAATATGCCATCAGTTAAAGTAAAGGACAACGAGCCATTTGATTTCGCACTACGTCGATTCAAGAGGTCTTGTGAAAAAGCCGGCGTTCTCACCGAGACACGCCGTCGCCAGCATTATGAAAAACCAACATCGGTTCGCAAGCGTAAATCGGCTGCCGCAGTTAAACGCAATTTCAAACGTATCTCCAAAGATTTCGGCACCCGAAGACGCATGTACTAAAAGGGCAATGTACTAATGTCCGGAAGCACCTTAAAACCCAGGCTTCAGTCTGATATGAAGTCGTCGATGAAAAGCGGCGACAAGGCGCGACTATTAGTAATCCGTACCATGCTTGCGGCCATCATGCAGATCGAAGTCGACGAAAGAATCGAGCTGGACGACAACCGCGTCACCGCTGTACTCGATAAAATGACAAAACAGCGCCGCGAATCCATCGAACAATTTTCTAAAGCCTCGCGCGACGATCTAATCGCGATCGAAGAGTTTGAACTTCAAATCATTAAAGAATATCTTCCCGAGGCACTCTCCGAAGCTGAAATCAACGACCTGGTCGAGCAATCGATCCAGACCGTTGGCGCTTCCTCTATTAAAGATATGGGCAAGGTAATGGGGATACTCAAGCCCCAAATGCAGGGTCGCGCCGATATGGGAAAAGTAAGTCAACTGATAAAATCCAGACTCGACTCAGCCTGACGGTAATAACCCGATGTCTAACGTTTTCCAGTTTCTGGAGGTGCAACGCACCGACCCCGCCAAAAAACCGGCCCTCAGCCGGGTTAAGGAATTCCACGAAATATATACCGATTTTAATCGGCAGGACGCTGCTAATCAGTCAGAACGCTGCATCGAATGCGGCAACCCCTACTGTGAATGGAAATGCCCGGTGCACAACTATATTCCCAACTGGCTGAAAATGGTCGCCGAAGGCAACCTCATGGAAGCCGTTGAAATGTCCCACAAAACCAATAGTTTGCCCGAGGTCTGCGGCCGGGTTTGTCCACAAGACCGTCTCTGCGAGGGCGCCTGCACACTAAATACTGGTTTTGGTGCGGTAACCATAGGCTCGGTGGAAAAATATATTACCGATAGCGCAATTGCGCAGGGCTGGTCTCCCGATCTCTCTGCCGTTGTCGATAGTGGAAAAAAAGTCGCAGTCATAGGCGCCGGACCAGCGGGTATCGGCTGCGCCGATGTGCTCGCGCGCAACGGCGTTAAATCTGTAGTCTATGACCGATATCCTGAAATTGGTGGATTACTCACCTTCGGCATACCCTCGTTCAAGCTCGAAAAGGAAGTCATCACGCGCCGGCGAACAATGTTTGAAAATATGGGCATAGAATTTCGCCTGAATACCGAAGTCGGCAAAGACGTTGACTTCGAGCAATTGCTTGCCGACTACGACGCGGTTTTCCTCGGTATGGGCGCCTATACATATATGAAGGGCGGCTTCCCGGGTGAAGACAAGGCGGGCGTATTCGAAGCACTACCCTACCTGGTTGCCAATATCCATCACGAAATTGAATTTGATACCGACGAGGTTCCCGAGTTTATCGACTTTGCCGGTAAAAACGTTGTCGTCCTCGGCGGCGGCGACACGGCGATGGATTGCAATCGTACCGCGATTCGACAGCAGGCCAGCAGCGTCACCTGCACCTATCGGCGTGATGAGGCCAACATGCCCGGCTCAATGCGCGAGGTAGCCAATTCCAGGGAAGAAGGCATCCAGTTTCTGTTCAACCGGCAACCGGTCGCAATTATTGGCGACGACAAAGTCGAAGGCGTCAAGCTGGTATCGACAAAGCTTGGTGAAGCCGACGAACAGGGTCGCCGCAGGCCCGAAGTAATCCCGGGATCGGAGGAGATTCTCGCCACCGATGCGGTTGTTATCGCATTTGGATTTCGACCCGATCCGGCCGACTGGTTTTCTGACTATGCAATCGACATTGACGATTCTGGCAAGGTTACCGCCCCAGAACAAAGCACTTATCCGTTTCAGACATCGAATGAAAAAATATTTGCCGGTGGCGACATGGTACGCGGGTCGGACCTGGTGGTTACCGCCATCTATGAGGGTAGAAAGGCGGCTGAAAGCATTTTGGATTATCTGGAGGTTTAGACAGTGAGCTTTGCGCCATTAAAAAATGATCGATTAATTAAGGCTTTGTTGCGTCAGCCTACCGATACCACACCGGTATGGATTATGCGTCAAGCCGGGCGATACCTGCCCGAATACCGCGAAACTCGTAAAGGTGCTGGCGGTTTCCTCGATCTTTGTAAAAACAAGGACCTCGCCTGCGAAGTCACGCTTCAGCCACTGCGCCGTTTTAAACTCGATGCAGCCATTTTATTTTCCGACATATTGACGATTCCCGACGCCATGGGTCTGGGTCTTTATTTTAGCGAGGGAGAAGGACCTAAATTCGAAAGGCCTGTGCGAAATGAAAAGGATATTGAAAAATTATTTGTGCCCGATCCAACTGAAAAATTACGCTATGTCACCGATGCCGTGAGCTTGATCAGAACCGAACTCGACGGTTCAGTACCCTTAATCGGTTTCAGCGGCAGTCCCTGGACCCTGTCGACCTATATGATCGAAGGTGGGAGTTCTAAAGACTATCGATATGTGAAAGGCATGATGTATGAAAATCCGGCAGCAATGCATCGATTGCTGGATACAATCGCACAATCGGTTACTGCCTATCTAAATGCGCAAATTGAAGCTGGCGCCCAGGCGGTAATGATTTTCGACACCTGGGGCGGAGTTTTGACGCCGCAAACCTATCGCAGTTTTTCGCTCGCTTATATGCAGCAGATCGTATCGCAACTAAAAAGAAATCACGATGGCCAAACCATACCAGTAACATTGTTTACCAAAGGTGGTGCACAATGGATAGAAGCTACTGCTGATACTGGTTGCGATGCAATCGGACTGGACTGGACAATTGATATAGACGAAGCAAAACAGCGCGTAGGTAATAAGGTAGCCTTACAGGGCAATCTCGACCCCTGCGTTTTATACGCGTCACCTGAGGCCATTCGAGACGCGGTCAAAGATGTTATAACAAGATTCGGCAACGATCCCGGCCATGTATTTAACCTCGGTCATGGCATTCATCCGTCGGTAGATCCCGATCACCTCGCAGTGTTAATAGACGCTGTGCACGAGTTCGGCTACGAGATTCGCCAGTAATCGCATCATGACTATTGGCTCGTCAGGCTCGACTGACTGATGGCAGGCTGCTAAAAAATATCCTCGACTATTTCCTCCTCGTTATCCGGCAACTCACCCTGGGTTTGAGCGATAGAGCCATCACCCGAGCGCGCAACGAGTTTTTCTTTCGGTGCATTTTCAATCCTGAATATTTCGAACCTGCTGTTCACCGTATCTAGCCCGGCGCGTTTACCGGTAACGGAATCGATCCGTACCGTCACTAGTCCCTCAGGCTGTTCTTCGAGGTTTTCAGGGGTGCCATCCAGTGCCACTTTCATATAATTCAGCCACATCGGTAAAGCTGCACGCCCGCCCGTTTCCCGACCGCCAAGTGTTTGTTGATTATCAAATCCAACCCATGCAGTGGTAACCACCTGGTCATTAAATCCACTAAACCAGGCATCGATCTGATCATTGGTAGTTCCCGTTTTACCGCCAATATCAGCCCGCCCCAATGCCTTGGCTCGCACCGCAGTGCCACGTTTAACAACCTCACGCATCATCGAACGCATGATAAAAGCGTTTTGAGCAGAGATAACCCGTGGCGCGTAGACCGGACTGTCGTCGATTTCGACAACCTGGTCTTCAACATCCAAAGCCATCGCTTCGACGCCGCTATCAGCAGAAGTAATTTCGGTTGCAGATGTCGAAGTGTCCTCCTCCGGCTTGAGTTCAAGGCTTTCCAACGATTCCAATTCACAGCCCTGGCATACAGTCGGTGGTTGATGCTGAAAAATAACCTCACCATCACCCGACTCAACACGGCTGATAATATAGGGATCAACCAGGTATCCTCCGTTGGAGAAAACCGAGTAAGCGCGAACGATTTCAAGGGGTGAAAATGCACCGCTGCCTAGTGCTAAAGAGAGATCGTAGGGCATATCTGCCCGTTTGAATCCAAATCTTTCTGCATAGCGGGTGGCATGGCGCAAACCTATGGCTTGCAATATTCGGATCGACACCAGATTTCTCGATTTTACCAGAGCTTCGCGCAAACGCGTTGGACCATAAAATCTACCCGAGTAATTTTCCGGACGCCAGGTAGCTTCGAGGGAATCATCGTCAAAAACTACCGGCGCGTCATTGATGATACTCGCGGCAGTAAAATCCTTGTCGAGTGCTGCGGAATATATAAAAGGTTTAAAATTTGAGCCCGGTTGACGCCTGGCCTGTGTAGCGCGATTGAATTTATTTTTAAAATAATCGAAACCTCCGACCATAGCTCGAATTGCACCATCGTATGATTCCATCGACACGATGGCACCCTCAACTCTTGGAATATCTGCCAGCAACCAATGTCCGTCGCGTTGTTCAAGCCAGATTACATCACCGACAGAAAGAACATCCTCAATCATCAAAGGTTCGTCACCATGTTTATTGACTTCAATATAGGCTCTGGCCCAGTCGATACCACCTATAAAAGGCAACTCGATATTCTCATAATTCGAAATCAACACTGTCGCCGAAGATTTATTCTCGACCTCCACATCCTCCGTTTCACTGGTCGAGGTTTCATTTTCAGATAGCGGTTTTTCGCCTTCGTTTTCCGGGTTCTGGTTAATCGAAATAACCACGCCTTTGCGCAACCCACCGATTCGTTGATCAGTAACCAGATCCAGGTCAAACGGATCCCCAACCAGTATTTCCAGGTCTTCGGTGCCAGCGTCATTGGTCACTTTTTCAAACAAGCTTTGCATATCGATCGAACCGATAACACCACGATAACCGTGTCGCCGGTTGTAATCTAATAAAGCCCTGCGCAGGACCCGGTTAGCTACTACCTGAAGCTCACCATCGATACTCGTATAAACTTTCATGCCGGCCTTATAGACTTCTTCGCCGTACTCTTCGAACAGCTCAGCTCGAATCAATTCGGCGACATAATTTGCGTCAGCGATGGTTCGCGTAGCGTATAGCTCGGCGGTGACTGGCTCGGCCTGTGCCAGTTCAAACGCCTCGTCGTCAATATAATTTAACGTCCGCATGCGACGCAGAATATGATCGCGTCTAATTAAAGCCCGCTCTGGGTTAATGATGGGATTATATTTCGAGGGTGCCTTGGGCAAACCAGCGATCATCGCGGCCTGTGCCAGAGTCAAGTCTCCCAGTGCCTTGTCATAATACACCTGTGAAGCCGCAGATATCCCGTAGGACCGATGCCCGAGAAATATTTTATTTAGATATAACTCAAGTATTTTTTCCTTGCTCAATTTGCTTTCTATTCGCAGTGCCAACAAAATTTCATTTAGCTTACGCAGGTAGGTTTTTTCCGAACTGAGGAAAAAGTTTCGTGCCACCTGCATTGTGATGGTACTACCACCCCGGGTTTTTTCGCCGGTTACTACCAGCTCATAAGTAGCAGCGGCCAGGGCAAGCGGATCAACGCCAACGTGACTCCAGAACTGGTCGTCTTCTGCCGCGATAAAGGCATCTATAACATGAGTCGGAATATTTTCGAAATTAACCGGAATGCGCCGATGCTCACCAAATTCGGCCAGCAATATGTCGTTTTTATCATAAACGCGCAGGGGTACCTGTAACTGCGTGTCCTCTAGATTCTCAATCGAAGGTAACGCGGGGATTAAAACACCGTATATATAGAACACGCCTGCAAACAGCGCTATAAAACCCATGGTAAATAACCATGAGACGATTTTTACTAGTTTTTTCATAAAGTTAGGCTATATATGTAATGAAACACATGAAAAGTATCGACAAGACTAAAATCTTGAACTAGACTCTTCGATTGATTTATTAGAATAATTTAACATTTTAAATACTTACAACCAGGTCTTAATGTAATTTATAGTATAAGATCTTTGGGCATAGGCATACACTGAGGAACCCCTGTGTTTCTATCGCAAAAAAAACCACCATTAATCGGGTTAGACATTAGTTCCACATCGGTAAAGCTGCTGGAACTGAGTAAAACCGGCTCCAGCTACCGGATCGAGGGTATTGCTGTCGAGCCGCTGCCCCCTAATGCTGTCGTTGAAAAAAATATCACCGAAGTCGAAGCTGTAGGCGAAAGTGTAAAGCGTGCGCTGAACAAGTCAAAAATTAAATCAAAATTTGCAGCTATCGCGGTTGCCGGTTCCTCGGTTATCACGAAAAAAATCACCATGCCCGCAGATCTCTCGGAAGACGAAATGGAAGGTCAAATCCAGCTCGAAGCAGATCAGTATATACCCTATCCGCTGGAAGAGGTTAACCTCGATTTCCAGGTATTGGGCATAACCGAAAATAATCCCGAGACAGTCGACGTACTGCTGGCGGCCTGCCGAAGTGAAAATGTAGACGAGCGGGTAACCGCGGTAGAATTAGCTGGCTTGACCGCTAAAATTGTCGATATCGAAGCTTATACAGTAGAAACCGTTTTTTCTGCGATGGCCTCGCAAATGCCCGACGAAGGCATGGACAAAACTATAGCCATCGACGATACCGGCGCCACCATGACTAATCTCAGCGTGATACAGAATCACAAGCTAATTTACACACGCGAGCAAAATTTCGGTGGCAAACAATTGACCGAAGAAATAATGCGCCGTTATGGCCTTTCCTATGATGAAGCCGGACTCGCCAAACGTCAGGGTGGATTGCCTGACAATTACGAGCCCGAAGTGCTCGAACCTTTCAAAGAAACAACCGCACAACAAGTTAGTCGGTTTTTACAATTTTTTTATTCCGCAGGCGGATCAGATGGTGATATAGATCATCTGGTATTAGCTGGCGGTACTGCGTGCTTACCGAGTATAGCGGAACTAACCGAGTCACATATTGGCGTGCCAACATCAATAGCAAATCCGTTTAACGACATGTCGTCCTCCAGTAAGGTAAATAAAGCTAACCTCCAGGCCGACGCACCTTCGTTCCTGATAGCTGCCGGACTCGCTATTCGAGGAGCTGAATACCGATGATAACCACAATCAACCTGCTCCCCTGGCGGGAAGAACTGCGACAGGAGCAGAAAAAACAGTTTGGTGTACTCACCTTCCTGATGATGTTCCTGGCAGCCGCGATTATTGGCCTGATCCATATTCAGATGGCTTCCAAGATCGACTACCAGCTCTCACGAAACAGTTTTATGAGCAATGAAATTTCCAAGCTCGACGAAGAAATCGCTGAAATCAGGGATTTAAAGAAAGTTCGTCGCAGCCTCGTAGAACGCATGGAAGTTATACAGGATTTGCAGCGTAGTCGTCCTTCAATCGTGCATTTATTTACTGAAATAGTGAGTACTGTGCCAAATGGTGTCTACCTGGAGTCTTTAACCCAAAACGGCAGCAACTTGCTGATAAATGGCGAGGCCGAATCTAACGCTCGAGTTTCAACCTACATGCGAAACCTGGACCGTTCCGAATGGCTTAAAACTCCAAATCTAAGCGTGATAGAAATTGAAGATATAAAAATTAATCGTATCAGCAACTTTACGCTGACTGTGAAGCAGACTTCACCTGATGCAAACGAAGACGAAGTGACTGACGATGGGGGACTCCAATAATGAATTTTGAAGAACTCCAAAATCATCTCGAACCCGAAAATATCGGTAGCGCGCCGCTTTCAGTAAGACTGGGCGTAATACTGACATTATGCATAATTATTATTGGCGCCGGATTATGGTTTGATACGCAAAATCAACTAATAGAACTGGAAAACCATCAGGTAAAAGAATTTGAATTAAAAGAAGAGTTTAAATTAAAAGCCGGTCAGGCGGCCAAACTGGAACTTTACAAGGAACAACTGGCTGAAATGAATGCCACTTTTGGTGCACTGCTGAGACAACTTCCGGAAAAAACCGACGTAGAATCTTTACTGGTTGACGTTTCACAAACCGGCCTGGCTAGCGGACTGGAGGTGAATAAATTCAAACCAAGCGCTGAGGAAAAGAAAGGATTTTATGCCGAACTGCCAATAAAGCTGGAAGTAATCGGATCTTTCCATGAAATGGCCACCTTTATCAGCGGTATTGCGGCATTACCTAGAATTGTAACAATCAGCGATATGAAGCTGGAACCGGCAAAAAAAGACAGCAAAGACGCCGCGTCAACAGATGGTAGATTACAAATGTCTGCTACCGCCAAGACTTATCGTTACCTTCAGGAGGATGAGCAATGACAGAGCATCCAGTAAAGCTCTTTCGCCTGGTCCTTGTCTTGTCTCTGACCGGCCTGGTGACTGCCTGTGGTCAGGGTGTTGGCGATCTGCGCACTTATGCCCAACAAATCAAAAGCCAACCACCGGGCCGAATCGAGCCCATACCCGAATTCCAGCCTTATCAAAACTTCGAATATACATCGCATGACTTACGCGACCCGTTCAAATTGGTGGATTTCAGACGCCCGGATGAAAATCTCGAAGAAATTGCAGCCATAGCCAGTGGCCCCAAGCCCAATATAGACCGAGTCCGTGAACCCTTAGAAGACTTTCCGCTAGATACCCTGCGGCTAAAAGGCACTCTCACCAAAGATGGTATCAAATGGGGTTTGATTTTTGCCCCGGACAATACCGTACATCGCGTACTGGAAGGCCATTATATGGGACAAAACCATGGACGCATTATTTTGGTTACTGATGATAAAATCGAGTTGACGGAAATTGTTCCCGACGGCTTAGGCAATTATATCGAACGTTCTTCGGCCATAGCGCTGATTGAATAGCGAGAGGAATCACCCATGAACACGCGCAATACAAAACCTATGATAACTAGAATATTGAAAGCCTCTCTAGCCGGGCTATGTCTGCTCGGGCTTGGCATTAACAACGTTGTCGCCCGGGAATTAATCGGCCTGGATTATTCTGTGATGGTTGGAAATGCCGTCCAGTTGGTATTCACCTTTGATGAAGAAGCTATCGAACCCCGTGCTTTCACTATTGATGAACCAGCCCGTATTGCGCTTGACTTTGCCGACACTGTTAACAGCCTCAGGCAAAAGAATTTGCAGGTTGGTATCGGTAACATACAGAGCCTCATTTCGGCGGCAGCGCAGGGGCGTACCCGGGTGGTATTGAATCTGACCAAGAAGAGTGACTACACAACTAGTCTGAGTGGTAATCAACTGACATTAACCCTGGCCGGGTCGGATCAGTCATCTTTCCTCGCTGCCCAGACCGATGCAGCGACTCCCAGTGCGATCACCAATGCATCGCTTACCAGCCCACCGCAGGGAATCGCAAAGGGTATCACCAATATAGATTTCAAACGCGGCCCGAATGGAGAAGGACGTATTATTATCGATCTCACCAGTACCTCCATTAGTACCGATGTATGGCGCGAAAATAAAGTGGTCTATGTTGAACTAATCGGTTCGCAACTTCCTGTCCAATTACAGCGACGCATGGATGTCAGTGACTTCGCGACGCCAATAATTAATATCGACACCATCCAGGATGGCGCCAATATCAAAATGACTATCTCTTCAAATGGTGATTTCGAGCATTTGGCTTATCAAACCGACAAAATATACACCATCGAGGTGGCACCGATTAGCAAGGAAGAAGAAGAGAAAAAGAAGAAAACCAAGTTTGGATATACCGGTGACCGCCTGTCACTGAACTTCCAGGATATCGAAGTTCGTTCGGTATTACAGTTACTCGCGGATTTTACCGGCTTAAACCTCGTGGTGAGCGATTCGGTGGTCGGCAATTTAACTTTACGACTGAAAAACGTGCCCTGGGACCAGGCCATGGATATCATTTTGAAAACCAAGGGTCTGGCTCAACGCCGCGCCGGAAATGTCATATTAATCGCGCCGACCGACGAAATAGCCGCCCGCGAAAAACTCGAACTCGAATCTCGCAAACAGGTCGAGGAACTAGAACGATTGAGTACCGAATTTATCAAGGTCAACTACGCTAAGGCTGAAGAAATGGCCGAACTGCTGAACCAGAAAGACAATGCCATTTTGTCGAATAGAGGATCAGTCAGTGTCGATGTAAGGACCAATACCCTGTTGGTTAAAGACACCAACTCCAGTCTCGCAAGCGTACGTCGATTACTTGCCGAACTGGACATCCCGGTTCGCCAGGTTTTGATCGAATCCCGCGTTGTAATCGCGTCCGACGATTTCAGCAAGGAACTGGGTGTACGATTTGGTGTCAGTAGAGACAGTCTTGGCGCTGGCACCACCGGCGACACTGCTCTTACCGCGGGTAACCTTAATAGCATTACCAACCTGGTAAACAACAGCACATTTAGCGCTACTGACGGTTTAAACGTAAACCTGCCGGTACAAAACCCGGCGGGTTCTTTTGCGCTGGCGCTGGCTAAACTACCTCTAGGCACATTATTGACGATGGAACTCACAGCCGCCCAGATAGAAGGGCGTGGTGAAGTCGTTTCCAGCCCGAGGGTTATCACGGCAGATTCACATACAGCGAGAATCGAGCAAGGTGTAGAAATTCCCTATCTTGAACTCGATGATGGCGATGCGACACTAAAATTCAGAAAAGCCGTATTATCCCTTGAAGTCACGCCACAAATAACACCCGATGATCGCATTATTATGGATCTCGACGTCCACAAGGATTCAGTGGGCGAACTGGTATCGTTTGGCGCCGGTCTTTCTGCACCGAGTATCGATACACGCGAAGTACAATCACAGCTACTGGTCGACAATGGCCAGACCGTGGTACTCGGTGGTATCTATGAAACGACAAATACTAAACAGGTAACTCGAGTGCCTTTCTTTGGTGACCTACCTATCATCGGCGTCCTGTTTAGATCCTCTGTTGTCATAGATGATCGCTCGGAATTGCTGATATTTGTAACACCGAAAATATTGCAGGGCGCTAATCTCGATATCCGCTAATCCAGCCCTGCCCCTTACAGTAAAGGCAGCCAATTGGCTGCCTTTTTTTATGCCTGTCAGGTAGCGAAACAACTCAGGGTAAACCCTGCGAAAAGTGGAGGTTACAGGACACAAGGACGTGCCGCTATTTTCGACCACTGTTAACCCGGATGTTGCATGAAGGGAACGAATTTGTCAGCGAAAATATGGCAAACAATATTGGTTAATCGCCCCCTGATGCAGAGCTTAGATAAATAATTTTGCCTGCCAGCTAATGCATCGGCACCGTTTCTAGTATCATAGCCCGATGAAGGCGCAAAATATCATCCTCATCGGACCGATGGGGTCAGGCAAATCAACTATCGGCAATATTCTGGCGAAAAAACTGAGGCGGGATTTTCAGGACAGCGATTATTTCATCGAACAAAGAACCGGTGTCGATATCGGGCGCATCTTTGATATTGAAGGTGAGCATGGATTTCGTGATCGTGAATCAAACGCATTGACAGAACTGCTTAGTTTGAATAGCCAGGTTGTCGCCACTGGTGGTGGTTCGGTATTACGAAAGGAAAACCGCGATCTGCTGCGCTCCAGGGGATATATTATCTTTCTGGATACTTCGGTGAATCAACAAATGCAACGATTGCGCCGGGACAAAAAAAGACCCTTATTACAAACCGAAAACCCGCGCGAACGACTCGAAGCCCTGTTTGAAGCGCGCAGGCCCATTTACCTTGAGCTTGCCGATCTGGCGGTGAAAACTGATCGAAAACAGGCGCGCAAGCTGGCATCCGAAATCATCAATCAACTACCCGAACATTTGTTGTAAATCATGGCTCTTTCCCATACTCTCAACGTCGACCTCGGCGACAGAAGTTACCCTATCTATATCGGCACCGACCTGTTAACCAAGGCCAAATTATTAATCAACCATATACGCGGAAATTCAGCGCTGGTTGTTTCCAATACTACGGTCGCACCCTTGTACCTTGCGAAACTACAGGCAGTATTGCAAGCGCACAACATTCGCCACGACTGCATAATCCTTGACGATGGCGAAGCGCACAAGACCGTTGCAAACGTAGAAAAAATTATCGATGCGCTGTTGCAGCAACGCCACGACCGGCAGACAACGCTGATAGCATTAGGCGGTGGCGTCGTCGGTGACATCACCGGCTTTGCCGCCAGCATTTATCAACGCGGGGTACATTATATTCAGGTCCCGACGACGCTACTGTCGCAGGTAGATTCGTCCGTTGGTGGCAAAACCGGTGTAAACCACCCGCTCGGTAAAAATATGATCGGGGCTTTTTATCAACCACAGTGCGTCATCGCCGATACCAGCACACTCGGCACCCTGCCCGCCCGTGAGGTCAGCGCCGGCCTCGCCGAGGTGATCAAATATGGACTGATTTATGACGCAAATTTTTTCGGCTGGCTGGAACAAAATATACAACAGTTGTTAGCGTGCGATAACGCGGCACTGTGTCAGGCCATCCTGGTTTCCTGCACCATCAAAGCTGAAATCGTTGCCTTGGACGAACGCGAATCCGGTATTCGCGCGATCCTGAATCTGGGTCATACCTTCGGCCACGCGATTGAAGCCTCGATGGGCTATGGCAACTGGTTACACGGTGAAGCAGTTGCCGCCGGCATGGTGATGGCGGTTGACTTATCACTGCGTCACCAATGGATCGACGAGACCGTCAAACAAAGAACCATCAATTTACTCAAAGAATCGGCACTACCGGTCAAATCACCGTCCGAGATGACCCTCGATGACTACATGAACGCGATGGCGATCGATAAAAAGACACTCGACGGCAGGATCAAGCTTATCCTGCTAAAAGCGCTAGGTGAAGCCATCATTACCTCTGACTACGATCGCGAGTTGCTCGAACAGACACTTTCTCAGTGTTAACGCACCCTGATGGTGCATTTCGGCTGTATACTAACCAGGCTCTGAGGAAAAATACACTTAGCTAAAACCCTGAAATTTCGATTTTCGTCATTCCGGCCTCCGAGCCCACTACCGTCCATAATAAATTCGATCCTACGAAAAATCGAACTGATGCCTTTAAAACCTTCTGTATCATTACATTCCAGGATCTTTCAATAAATATACTGAACACTAGTGCACGTTTGCGGAAATGGCGACATTAAGTTATGTGCCATTCAACATCGACAGCAATTTGTAAGTTATTGAACTGATTTTAATTCGGCAGGTATAATGTTTGCCCTTTTTGCCCACTATAGGGGTATCTGGAATGAATTTCACACCAGTCAATTCATAGCAGAGCCCCGGTATCATTAATGAGCCCAAATACTAAACTCAAAGGCCTGTACCGCCCCAGTTTTGAAAAAGATAGCTGTGGTTTCGGTTTAATAGCCAATATCGATGACAAGCCAAGTCACTGGTTGATAAAAACCTCGATTGCCGCTCTGGGCCGCCTCACTCATCGCGGCGCTGTCGCTGCCGACGGAAAATCCGGCGATGGTTGTGGATTATTATTAAAAAAACCCGACTCGTTCTTACGCAACAAGGCTGCCGAAATCGGTATCAACTGCGCCGGACAATATGCGGTGGCGCTAATATTTATTTCCCCTCACGCTGGCGAAACCGAAATATCGCAGGCAATCATTGAAGAAAAAATTACCGAACTGGGTATTGAGTTCGCTGGCTGGCGAGAAGTACCGACCGACCCTTCTGCCTGCGGCGAGGAAGCTTTAAAATCGCTACCGGCGATATTCCATGCCTATATTAACGCGCCCGGCGGATTCAGCAGCGCTGAATTTGATCGATCGCTTTACCTCGCCAGACGCGCAATTGGCAAGGCGCACGAAGCGCTCGAAAATACGCGCATCAATGACTATTATTATATTTCCAGCATGTCTTCAAAAGTACTTTCCTACAAAGGACTGATCATGCCGGAAAACCTGCCGGTGTTTTATCGGGACTTGAACGACGAATCGATGGAAAGCGCTATCTGTGTTTTTCATCAACGCTTTTCGACCAATACCTGGCCGCAGTGGAAGCTCGCCCAGCCGTTTCGCTACCTCGCCCACAATGGCGAGATCAATACCATCCAGGGTAACCGCAACTGGGCCAACGCCCGCGCTTATAAATTTAAAAGCGAGCTGCTGCCCGATGTCGAGGCGATCAGCCCGCTGGTCAATATGTCTGGGTCGGATTCGAGTTCGATGGATAATATGCTCGACTTTTTGCTTACCGGCGGCATGGACATATTTCGCGCAATGCGACTACTGGTGCCACCCGCCTGGCAAAACGCTGATAATATGGATTCGGCACTGCATGCCTTTTATGAATACAATTCGATGCACATGGAGCCCTGGGACGGACCCGCTGGCATCGTCCTCACCGAAGGCCGATACGCCTGCTGCGTGATGGACCGCAATGGCCTGCGACCCGCACGCTGGGTAAAGACCAAAGACCGGCATATCACGCTGGGCTCAGAGATTGGCGTGTGGGATTACCAACCCGACGATGTGATTGCCAAAGGTCGTTTAAAACCTGGCGAAATGATCGCGATTGACACAGAAACCAGTAAATTTCTGCTGTCCGACGATATCGATAAAATGCTGCAGGATCGACATCCCTACGAAATGTGGCTGCGCGATAGACTCAAGCGTCTGAGCACCAACCCGGTCAGCTCGCCATTCTCGGCGCTGGCGATGGACCGGGAAACACTGACCCGCCTGGAAAAGCAGTTTGCGGTTAGCTTCGAAGAGCGTGACCAGATACTCAAGCCGCTAGCGCAGGATTCGCAGGAGGCAACCGGGTCGATGGGCGACGATACGCCGCTGCCGGTTTTGTCGATGCACCGACGCTCGCTATATGACAGTTTTAGACAGCAATTCGCCCAGGTAACCAACCCTCCCATCGACCCGTTACGCGAAAAAATCGTCATGTCACTGGAAACCTGTTTCGGTCGCGAACATAACCTGTTCAACGAAAGCGAAGAACACGCTAATCGCATGATCACCAGTTCCCCAATCCTTTCCGAACAGAAATATGTTGACCTGCTCGCCCTCCACGATGAGGGTTATTCGAACCAGACTATTACGCTCGCTTACGATCCCGAAAAAACCAATCTGAAAGACGCTATTAAGGACATCGCCGCTCAGGCTGAAAAAGCTTCACGCCGCGGTATCGTCATCCTGATTTTGAGCGACAAGGATATTCCGAAACATCAAATACCGATACATGCAGCACTGGCCACCGGTGCGGTGCATCACCGTCTGTGTTATACCGGCGGGCGATGCGACACCAATATCGTCGTCGAAACCGGCACCGCAAGAGATTCGCACCACATGGCGGTATTACTCGGTTTTGGCGCCACCGCGATCTATCCCTACCTCGCCTATGCCAGCATCGTCGGCATGACGCGGACTGGTGAATTGCCCGATCTGCAATGCCCGAACACCGGTTCTAATTACCGGCGCGGGATCAATAAAGGTCTTTATAAAATTATTTCGAAAATGGGCATCTCGACCATTACCAGCTACCGCGGTTCCCAGCTTTTCGAAATCGTCGGTTTGCATCACGAAGTCGTAGACCTGTGTTTTGCAGGTACCATCTGCCGAATCGACGGCATCAATTTTGATGACATCGAAAACGAGCAAAAAGCAATCAACAAGATTGCCTGGAATCCCCGCAAAGGCGTCGACCAGGGTGGATTACTCAAGTATATCCACGATGGCGAATACCACGCTTACAATCCGGATGTGGTGGTAACCCTGCAAAAAGCGGTCGAAAGCGGCTCGTATGAAGAGTGGAAACAATATTCCAGCATTGTTAATGGTCGCCCCGCTACCGCGCTGCGCGATCTGTTGCGACTGAAACCCCAGCAGGCGATCGACATCGAAGGCGTTGAACCGGCTGAGATAATCCTCAAACGCTTCGACTCAGCCGGTATGTCGCTCGGGGCTTTATCACCCGAAGCACACGAAACCCTGGCGCAGGCGATGAATCAGCTCGGTGGGCGCTCTAATTCGGGTGAAGGCGGCGAAGACCCGGCGCGTTTTGATAGCGACAAGGTTTCCAAAATTAAACAGGTTGCCTCGGGTCGATTTGGCGTCACACCGCACTACCTGGTGAATGCCGAAGTATTACAAATCAAGGTCGCACAGGGCGCAAAACCGGGCGAAGGTGGCCAACTACCGGGTAAAAAGGTCAACAAACTGATCGCCCGACTGAGAAATTCAGAACCCGGCGTGACACTGATTTCGCCGCCACCGCATCATGACATCTACTCGATCGAAGATCTGGCGCAATTAATATTTGACCTCAAGCAAGTGAATCCACAGGCGCTGGTCTCGGTCAAGCTTGTCGCCGAGGCCGGCGTCGGCACTATCGCTGCTGGCGTTGCAAAGGCCTACGCAGATCTGATTACGATTGCCGGATACGACGGTGGCACCGGCGCCAGCCCGTTGACCTCGGTTAAATATGCGGGCTCCCCCTGGGAGTTGGGCCTCACCGAAACCCACCAGGTGTTACGCGCCAACAATCTACGCGAAAAGGTACGCATCCAGACCGATGGCGGCCTGAAAACTGGCCTCGATGTCATCAAGGCGGCCATTCTCGGCGCCGAGAGCTTCGGCTTTGGCACCGGTCCGATGGTTGCAATGGGTTGTAAATACCTGCGTATCTGCCACCTCAATAATTGCGCCACCGGGGTCGCGACACAAAATTCACTGCTGCGCGAATTACACTTCACCGGTAATGCGGAGAAGGTGAAAAACTACTTCCGCTTCATTGCCCGCGAAGTACGCGAAATACTCGCATCGCTCGGTATTAGCAAACTCGAAGACCTGATCGGGCGGACCGACCTGCTTGAAGCAATCGAGGGCAAAACCGCGAGTCAGAGAAATCTAAACCTTCAGCCTATTTTGGACGATGGCGGACTGGATGCCGATCTGCCCCAGTTTTGCACACACGAACGTAATGCGCCTTATGACAAAGGCGAACTGGCAGAGAAAATGGTGGCCGACTGCTTACCTGCGATCAAAAACAGTAGCGGCGGCGAATTCGAATACGCGGTGAAAAATGTGCATCGATCTATCGGTGCACGGCTATCGGGCGAAATTGCCCGCGTCCACGGAAATCACGCTATGGACGAGCACCCGATTACCCTGCACCTGAAAGGCACAGCTGGTCAGAGCTTTGGCGTGTGGAATGCCGGTGGTCTGAATATGTACCTCGAAGGCGATGCAAATGACTATGTGTGTAAAGGCATGGCCGGGGGCAAGGTAGTCATCAGACCACCGCAAAACAGTCACTTCAAATCGCAGGATTCGACCATTATCGGCAACACCTGTTTGTATGGTGCAACCGGCGGTAAATTGCTCGCGGCTGGTCTCGCCGGTGAGCGCTTCGCGGTGCGTAATTCCGGTGCCAACGCGATTGTCGAGGGTATTGGTGACCATGGCTGTGAATACATGACCGGCGGTATTGTCACTGTACTCGGCAACACTGGCGTCAATTTTGGCGCCGGCATGACCGGCGGCATCGCCTATGTTCTCGATCTCGACAGGAGCTTTATTGACCGCATTAACAACGAGTTGATCGACATTCACCGCATCGTCGACGGCAGTATGGAAAGCCATCGCGTGTATCTAACCCATGCGATACAGGAATATGTCGACGAAACCGGCAGCGAATGGGGACAGTATATCCTCGAGAACTTCAGCCATTTCAAACGTAAGATCTGGATGGTTAAACCCAAGGCCGCCGAGTTTGATTCCCTGCTAGAAACCCTGCAACGCAATGCCGCGTAAATGCACTTTCGAGAATGTGCATTTAAATTTATCTCCTGGATATAACCCCTATGGCTGGCCGAATTCCACGCGCGTTCATCGACGACCTGCTCAACCGTATCGATATTGTTGAAGTCATCGATGCGCGTGTACCGTTAAAAAAGAAAGGCAAGGAATACTGGGCCTGCTGCCCTTTCCATAACGAAAAATCGTCCTCGTTTTCGGTGAGCCAGAACAAGCAGTTTTACCATTGTTTCGGTTGCCAGCAACACGGTAATGCAATCAGTTTTTTAATGGATTACGACCATATGGAATTTGTCGAATCGATCGAATCACTGGCGCAAATGATCGGCGTCGATGTTCCCTATGAAAAAGGGCAGGCGCCCCGGCAAGCGGACAAGGACTCCGAATCGATTTATACCACCCTGCAACAATGCACCGATTTCTATCTCGCACGGCTCAAACAGCACCCTGAGGCGATAGAATATTTAGAACAACGTGGCATCGGCGGCGAAACCGCCAGGGACTTTGCCCTCGGCTACGCGCCTCCCGGCTGGAATAACTTGAGCGGCGAGCCCAAATCTTTGACCGAGGCCGGCATGTTGATCGAGAAAGACAATGGTCAACATTACGACCGATTCCGCCATCGCATGATGTTTCCGATTCGCGACCGGCGCGGCCGCACGATCGCATTTGGCGGCCGCGTCATCGATGCCGAAGACAATCCAAAATACCTCAATTCACCCGAGTCGGCGGTGTTTCACAAAGGCGACGAGATTTATGGTTTATACGAATTAAAAAAAGCAGTAACACGAATCGAGCAGATATTTATCACCGAGGGTTACATGGACGTCATCGCACTCGCCGAGAACGGTGTTAAAACGGCTGTCGCAACCCTCGGCACGGCAATCAACAACGCCCAGATTGAAAAACTATTTCGCAGCTGCAAGACCCTGATATTCTGCTTTGACGGCGACAGCGCCGGTAAAAAAGCTGCCTGGCGTTCGCTCGAAGCCTGCCTGGTGTCGCTAAAAGAAAGCCGGCTGGCGCGTTTTTTGTTTTTACCCGACGGCCACGACCCCGACACATACATTCAGGAGCACGGGCAACAGGGGTTTCAAAATGCAGTCGATAACGCCGCTACCCTGACCGAATTTCTGTTCGATACCCTGCTATCGGAATGCAATATAAAAACACTCGAAGGCAAATCCCAGTTTCTTGATCGCCTGCGCCCCTATTTCACCCAGATACCGCTGCAAAGCCTGAAAGATCAAATCCTCGGCGAAGTTGAACGCCAACTATCGGTTAAACTCGACAATCGATTACTCGAAATTCTGGGACACGAAAAATTAGCGCCAAAGAGCAGTTTCAGGCTACCCGAGCAACACTGGACCCCTACTCGCCTGGCAATTAATTTATTACTGCAAAAACCATCGCTCGCCGATAGCACCGGCGCGCATCACGAACTGGCGGAAACGAATATTCCGGGTGTAGATTTATTATTACAACTACTCGATCTAATCCACGAAGAACCAGGAATCAGCACGCAAAATTTGCTCGACCGCTTCAGGGGCAACGAGAATGAATCACACCTTTACAAACTCGCCGCGATGCAGCCCGCGATGGACGACGAAGAAAGCATCGACCGCATGTTCGAGAACTGTTTGCAACGCCTGCAGGAGAAATATATTAAAGGCCGCAAGCAATCATTAATTGAAAAACTACAACGTGGTGAGACACTGTCAGACTCGGAAAAACAGGAACTAAAATAATTACCGCCTAAACGCTTATATCTAAGGCTATAAACTTGCAAAATCTGAAAAAAGTCTTATATACTGGTCGATTAGTTTGAATTTTACCCGTCATCGTCGAGGCACCATGGATCAAGATCAACAATCCCGTTTAAAAGAGCTTATAGCCAAAGGCAAAGAACAGGGTTTTCTCACCTATACCGAAGTCAACGATCATCTCCCTGAGGGCATCGTCGAACCCGAGCAAATCGAAGACATCATTCGCATGATTAACGACATGGGCATCAAAGTCCATGAATCTGCGCCGGTCGAAAGCAATGAAATACTCAATGATACCGAGACCGAGACCGACGAAGATGCTGCCGAAGAAGCCGCTGCCGCACTGGCGTCACTGGATAGTGAATTCGGTCGCACCACAGACCCGGTGCGCATGTACATGCGCGAAATGGGTACCGTCGAACTGCTCACCCGCGAAGGTGAAATCAAGATCGCACGCCGCATTGAAAACGGCCTGAACCAGGCCATAAGTTCACTCGCCCGCTATCCCGACACGATGCGCCTGATCCTCGCACGTTATCATGAAGTCGAGGCAGAAGAAGCCAAACTGAGCGACTTGCTGGTGGGTTACATCGATCCAAACGAGGATCCCAACGCAATCCCGATGCCCGCACCGCCACAAAATACCGAAGACGATGACGAGGATGCCGAGGTAGAAGATACCGGGCCCGATCCGGTAGAAGCCGCCAAACGTTTTAAAAAAATCGACAGAAGTTTCAATAAGGCCATGGATGCAATGGCCGCCAACGATGACAAGGCCTATGATCGCCACATGAGCAAGGCAGTGAACGAGCTGATGGAAATCAAGCTGCTACCCTTGTTTATCGACAGGCTGGGCGCAAGCCTGAAGGATGTGATCAACCGGGTTCGCACCAACGAACGCACGATTCTCGAAATCTGTGTAAAACAGTCGCACATGCCGCGTAAAACCTTCATCGATACCTTCAAGGCCAACGAAACCAATCTGGGCTGGGTCGACGAGCATGTAAGCACCGGGGAAGATTACGCAGGCACGCTGGAAGAATTAAAAGATGAAATCCTCCGCCACCAGAAAAGATTGAAGAACATCGAAAAAATCTCGCATCTTTCGATTCACGAGATCAAGGAAATCAACCGCCGGATGTCAATTGGCGAAGCCAAGGCACGCCGTGCGAAAAAAGAAATGATCGAGGCCAACCTGCGCCTGGTAATTTCCATCGCCAAGAAATACACCAACCGCGGACTGCAATTCCTCGATTTAATTCAGGAAGGCAATATCGGCCTGATGAAAGCGGTCGACAAGTTCGAATATCGTCGCGGTTACAAGTTTTCAACCTATGCCACCTGGTGGATTCGCCAGGCAATCACGCGCTCGATCGCCGACCAGGCACGTACCATCCGTATCCCGGTGCACATGATAGAAACCATCAACAAGCTGAACCGCATCTCGCGCCAGATGTTGCAGGAACTCGGACGCGAGCCACAACCGGAAGAACTCGCCGAACGCATGGAACTGCCCGAAGACAAGGTTCGTAAGGTACTGAAAATTTCCAAAGAACCGATCTCGATGGCAACCCCCATCGGCGACGACGAGGATTCGAACCTGGGCGATTTTATCGAAGATACCAACGTCCTGTTACCCGCCGACACGGCAACCAACGCCGGGCTATCGGAATCGACACGCGATATCCTGTCGAGCCTGACCCCACGCGAAGCCAAAGTACTACGCATGCGTTTCGGCATCGACATGAATACAGACCACACGCTCGAAGAAGTCGGCAAGCAGTTCGATGTCACCCGCGAACGTATTCGCCAAATCGAAGCCAAGGCGCTACGCAAACTGCGACACCCCAGCCGCTCCGAACAATTGCGAAGTTTTATTGACGCCGATTAAGTTTTCGCTACAATTCGCACTCGTTTAAAACGGCGTACCGTCATTCCAGACAAACCGTCGTCATTCCGGAATGCGCATAGCACATATCCGGAATCTAGCGAAATAAAACGGAGGAATCGTCGTTCCTGCGAAAGCAGGAATCTTGTAAAATTGATTCATTATAGGATTCCCACCTTCACGGGAATAACGATAATAGAGTTACCCGTCATTCCGGAAAGTGCACAGCACTTATCCGGTATCCATTAGGAAGGAACTGTGAAATGGATTCCGGCTCGATGGCCGGAATGACGAAAAATGTAAAGATCTGCATTCCTGCAATTTACTCTTAACGCAGGATTTTTGGCGTCAGGCAAGGCGAACATGGCGTCAAAAAGACAACTTAAGGCCTGTAGCTCAGTTGGTTAGAGCAGTGGACTCATAATTTACAGGTACAAGTAGTACGGTAGGAAAAGTTAGTCTAAGGGGGCCTGTAGCTCAGTTGGTCAGAGCAGTGGACTCATAATCCATTGGTCGGAGGTTCAAGTCCTCCCGGGCCCACCATCCCTTTAAAATCAAGCAGTTAGATATAGTCCGACTTGATATTTATCTGGTCTTACTAAATTATTTTCTGGTCTAAGGTCGAATTCTTAGACAGACTTTTTCTGACGTAAATCACCCTGTTCCTGAGCCCACAGTCTGTAAGGGCTCTACCGTCGTACCGAAAATCGTGTAAGTTCCGGTCGACTCCTGCCGATCATCGATGATTTCTGAACGACAGCCTTCCCGATAACAGCCATTTAAATCCTGGACTACTAAGGACGACTCACGGTTGCTCCTGCCCTTCGATCCGAAAGAACGAACGACAAAAAACGGCCAACTGAGGACGCCCAGAAAATTGCGATGAGCGGCAAATAACGACCCTATGCGGAGCTTCGAAGTGTGCACACCTGGCTGATAGTCAAATCGTCAATCTGAGCAAATATGACGTTTTTTCCGCATCTGTTCCTTGTTGATTAGCATCCACGTTTGATGACAATATTAATATTGCCAGGGACATGCTTAATATCACTTTATGCATACTATTTACCTCAAAAATCCGCTTCTAGATCCTGTTTAGAGTCCTACTCCTGGTTAAAAAAACTCCTCCATCGCCAACGACGATGGAGGAGTTTTACGGTTGCGATGGAGGCACTAGGCCAGGATTGCTATATATCGCCTTACTTGTTGTGGCATGCCAGACATACCGCGCTACCGTCATTTACCACACGAAGGAAAGTCGTTACCTCTGAATGTGGATCGTGGCAACTGGCACACTCGACAAATGGCTGGGCCCCACCGGCGACTGAAGCCTCAGTTCGGGTGTACAGTTGCATGTCGGTCTTCTGGCGAGTCCCATTGGGGGTTGCTTCGGTATCTACCCACCACACGGTAGTAGTGTTGATAACAGCACTGTCAGCCGCGACAAAATCTGGATCGTTAAGCGGCGCTGCAGGTGCTCCTACCGTAAGACCACCACCACCATATTGGATCCCGATCGGATGATCATTTGAGAGATCTGCTGAAAGATTAGCAATACCTTGTGGACGGTCATCGACTGTCCAGGTGCCAGCAGTAAAGCTTGCAACAACAGCACCTGAAACCGGGGTCATTTAACAACGTATCCATTGCCTGGGCACCGTCATGGCAGGATAAACAGGCAATTGAGACCGAGCCTACAGGAGCCTCGGCGGCATCCATACTTGTAGACCCTAATGAATCATAGGTGGTATATGAAGATGGGGCAGCCAGGGTCCTGTTCCACAACGGGACAGCGGCAGTAGTATCCCCACCGTGGGGCGTATGGCAGAACACACATATTTCGGCAGTTCCACTAAACGTATTTGGTCCAGGTCCACCAGTGCCCAGGTTATGCCGCGTGTTAGCGACATCTGCAGTGACATTGGTCCAGGCAAACATGCTCAACACCGTCACTGCGATACTGAAGGATTTCAGTTTCAACATATAGATTTTCAATAGTCTTTCTTCGATTTAAAGCTGGCTTACCTGAATCAAAGTAGCATAAGTTTAAGAAGAATAAACGACTCTTTTCCTAAAATCCAATAGTACTGGACAGCCGTTCACACGGGTATCGAGCCCGCTGTCGCCATTGCATTTTGCTGAACTTGGTGTCCCTCTCCCTATTCCTGAATGACTCTTGAGGGTCGTGAGCCGAAGTCACTAAGCCGAATCTGAAGGTCGGCTTTCTCGTTAGCTGCCGTTAAAATCCTGGTCTACAAGGACGACTCTCGGCACGGAGCGGTCACTCGCGGGATGGTGCATGAACGACTCTGAAGGGCCGATTTCACCAGCGGCGGCAGCGCTTGCTGCCGTGGTGAGTTCTCTCACAGCTCCTCGTGCGCCGACTAGAGTCCGAGCAGCACCATTACCATGAATGTATGTATCTATTAACTGCCTTTGCAATTCTCATATATACGTTCAAGCTGTTTTAGCTCACCTGAAATATTCGTGAATATTTTTTCACATTCGCTAAACATATCTCCCAAAGATTTAATCTCATTCTCTATGGGTTCAAGAATACGTTCAATTGAACTGAATATGCTTTCAAGCTCACCTATATATGGAATGTTCGGCAAATGGATGTCGAGATGTAAGGCCTTCAATAGCGGACCTAGAACGGCGTTCATTGCGCTGTTGAGTAGATCCATCACTGGGCCAAGAATACTATGCACACCATCCAGCAGCTGCTGGATACTAAATGAGAAATGTTCAAAACATGGATATGGGATTGGTACTCCAAGGAAGCCTTTTGTTATGCACACAGATGGGTATGGAATGCTGATAGTTTGGTTAAATGCACTCTTAATAGCTTTAAGTGAATCAATTACTGGATTCAGGACGCTTAAAGCGTGTTCTACAGCATTACTAATATCTGTAAATTTTTTGATGACAGCAAAAGCACCGCTAATTTTTCCCTCAACGCCATCTATTGCGCTAATTAGAGAGACTTGAAGCTGGTCGACTTTCACTACTTGAGGATCAACCGTTCCCGAGAGTGAATTCATCTCCAATTCCAGGTCTTTAAAAGCTTTCTTATCGCCAAGGCTTGTTAGGCAGCCTTGCACTTTAGTAATCTTATCAATTGAGGCATTTTCACCCCTGATAATACCGAGAAATGCATTGACGAGCTTTTCTACTTGCTCATCTGTCTTTTTCACTCCTTTTCTTAGGGGCGTAATCTTTTTTTCAATCCTATCAGAGACTTTTCTTGCTTTATGCACCGGGCCATGAAAATCATCGATGATGCGCTTGGCCTCTGCCGCTTCTGCTCCAATTTCAGGAATGATACTCACGATTGAAAGGAGTTCAGATGCTTCCTTTAATGCATCATCAAGGTCAACCAGGTTTCTATTCATCTTCTTAGAGATATTTAGGTCGTCATGAATATTTTGCAAATGATGGTCAAGCGACTCAATCTTATGCTCGATTGTCATCGTATGGACTTTTGCGGTTGAAAGATCTTCTATCAGTCGTTTTGTTTTTTCCATTTCTATCTCCTTTAGCAGCCGAGCATAGGAATTCTGATTGGTCAAAGTATAAGAAGAATAATCGACTCTTTCCCTAATAGCCATTAGTACTGGACAGCCTATCACACGGATATCGAGCCCGCCGCCGTAACTGCATTTTGCTGAATTTGGTGTCCTTGTCTAAAAATCCTCCCTCAATTTATGAATGACTCCTTCGGGTCGACTCCTACCCTTCGATCCGAAAGAACGAACGGCGAAAAACGGCCACCTGCTTGCGCGAACGGTGGGTGAATTTTTCAGGCATTACAGCAAATAACCGGGAAAAGGATGGATTCTGGATTAGATTTCGCAGATTGATTTTGGCAGATAGGTCTTTTATGCTTCTTAATACTTCCGGAGCAATATCGAGACTTACGGTGGATTGGCCCGGATCGAAGCGCAAGGAAATGGCACCTGGGCCAATTTTTGTTTTACACTCCCCGCTCCTCAAGACGCTAATAAAAATCAAAATTTCGCTTAATGAAAAGCTTGTTTGAACACCCGGGCCATGATCGACCCCTGCGCGCACTCGGCCTGCTATTGCTAGGGGTTTTTGCACTGGCATTGCAGGATTCCCTGATCAAGCTGATATCGGGGGAGACTTCCTTCTGGCAATTTCAAACGCTGCGCTCGATCGGCAATCTCAGTTTTATCGTAATACTCGCGCTGGCGAGCGGCAGCCTCGGCCTGATAACTCCAAAGAACTGGCGCCCGGTTTATCTGCGCGCCGCATTGTTAACGGTTTGTATGTTCTTTTTCTTTGCCGGAGCCCCATACCTGACAGTGCCCCAGATGGCGGCAGGCCTTTATACCTATCCATTGTTCGTATCGCTACTGGCAGGTCCGATCCTTGGTGAAACGCTCGGACCCTGGCGAATAACTGCCCTGATAATCGGTGCAACCGGCGCTGCCATTATACTGAGCCCCTGGGACGAGAATTTCTCGACCGTGCAAATACTTCCGATCCTGGCAGGTTTTTTCTATGCCACTAACATACTCACGCTGCGCAGGGCCTGCCGCAACGAAAGCACCCTGGCGCTGGCGTTTGCCGTCGGCCTGGCATTTATCGTCTCTGGCACGCTGGGCATTTTACTGCTGTCCTTATTTCCATTGCCTGAAGAGATTCGCGCAAGCATGCCGTTTGTTGCCATCGGCTGGCCCGAGTTAACCCTGCTGGTCGGCGGGTTTGCGCTGTTCGCCTCGGTACTCAACCTGACCGGGAACATCTGTCTCAGCCGCGCTTACCAGACCGCCGATGCGAGTTGGCTCGCACCAATCGATTTCAGTTACCTGATTTTCGCCGCCTTATGGAGCCGCCTGATTTTCGATCAGTGGCCAACCAGCGAGGCAATTATCGGAATGGCCCTGATCGGCTCTGCCGGTATTATTACTGCATGGCGCGAACGCGTCGCCGCGACCGGTAGGCGGCTTATCCAGTAAACGCGCCTTAATCGTGGTCGGTGAGCGTGCGCAGGTAAAGCACCAGTTGCCAGATTTCTTCATCGGTCAAATAATCGAAAGGCGGCATCGCGGTGCCGGAAGAAATATATGCAGGCATGAAGGCTGGTTTTAGAAACTATCTTACCAAGCCGCTAGACGTGCCAAATCTGACCCGCACTATTAAAGAAACCCTAGCGGACTAATAAGTTTTAATTGGGCTAAATGACAGCTTCACTGAGCGTAAGTTGCCAGGCTGAATCTGAACGGCAACTTCCCCGTTAGCAGACCTTCAAAATTCCCAGATTAACTTCGGCTTTCGGCGGTGAGTTCAATCGCGGGATGGTGCATGAACGACTCTGAAGTGTCCTTTTCGGACTCTTGGTACTTGATTTCAATATCGATTTAGCAAGTTCCTAAATACGTTTTATATCTGGCGAGGTAATGCCCGGTTTGTTAAAAACGGAAACTTATGTGAAAAAGGATAATATGCCTAAGAAATATAGTGAAATATTGCCCATTAAAGGCAACCAAAATCGCGTAGCTGAAAGCTATACTTTGGGTATCAGCGTTTTTTTACAAACGAGCAATGAGCGACCTAAAAGAGAGATTGTTGAGGGTTATCGAGGACCCACATTTCAGCCGCCGAGAGCGGCAACTGGCTAAATCCTCACTCGAACGAATCGAGGAACTAGAGCAGGAAGATATCACCGATTGGACGGAGAAAGCTAAGAACGCACTGATTAACGAGGTGCACAAAAAGGTCATCGGTAAGCAGGCCACAACCAAGATCGGCAGTTTTCTGAAACGACAGATTAGATAGTCTCGTTCCGGCCGTCACGGAAACCGTCGCCGTCTACCAATTACAAAAAGTTATTTATTCCGGTTTGGCAGGCGTCCGCTTAGTGCGGGGAGCCGCTACTGATATTCGAAACCTGGGGGTCCGTTGTGGGTCGACTCCTGCCGATGATCGATGGTTTCTGAAAGACTGCTTTCCCGATAGCGGCCGTTTAAATCCCAGGCTACAAGGACGACTCACGGCACAAACCGGTCATTTGGCAAGAGTATAGACTCCCGCCAAGTGGGCGACGGCCACAGCAACGCATAGCGGATCCATGCTTAGCGGCCAGGTGGTAGCGTTATGACCCCAATCCATTGATAAACCTGTAATTTATGGTCTATAGTTAAATTAATGGTATGAAGTTCGGAGGTATCCATGC
>Ga0255051_10000051_pt1 | contig 39927 bp, 30 predicted proteins | sample JV7_2_9_MG_FD_181719 | JGI IMG/M metagenome (GOLD analysis project Ga0255051, IMG submission 181719) | Seawater microbial communities from Jervis Inlet, British Columbia, Canada - JV7_2_9 | ecosystem: Environmental > Aquatic > Marine > Inlet | place: Canada: British Columbia | collected 2016-10-06
CTTCCTGCTCGATGCGAAGTAGCGCCTTGCTCCCCATGCGGGTCATAATTTTCATGTTCACGACGACGTAGGGACTGTCGCTGATCTCTACCCCCAAACGGGCGTAGGGAGAATCGATCGGTCCCATGCAATACGGGATGACAAACATCGTGCGGCCCTGCATCGATCCTTCGAACAGCGAGTCGACTTTCTCATGGGCATCGCGAGGATTCATCCAGTGATTGTTCGGCCCGGCGTCTTCTTCGTTTTCTGTGCAGACATAGGTCAGGTGCTCGACCCTGGCAACATCCGAGGGGTCCGAACGATGCAGGTAACAGTTCGGATAGTCATGCTCGTTCAATGGAACCAGATCACCGCTGCGGCACATCTGATTGACCAGACGCTTGTACTCGGCATCCGATCCGTTGCACCAGTGTATTTCTTCGGGTTGCGTCAACTTGGCAACCTGATCTACCCAGTCCTGCAGGACCGACAATGTGGTTGTCATGGAGGTCTCTGAGTTGCGATTCTTGATTCTTGCCAGGGACTCAGTTGGCTCTATTTTATGGCCTTGATCCCTGAAAAGGGCGGCCATTATACATTCACCGGCAATCTTTGCATCGAAGACAGGTGCGGACGAATTGTTGACACAAAAAAGCCGCCGATCCTTGAGCGACCGGCGGCGAGTCAAATGAGGGCTGGAAAGTCCTCAAAGGGGAAAATGTCTTGAAATCAAGCCGCTATGTCGTCACCGACAATGGCCGATTCGGCCGCCACTGGCTTCGGCGCAGCGGGTGCTTTCTTGACAGCAGGCTTGACACCCTTGAGCTCTTCAACGGTGCCCCTGAAGATGTCGCGAATCTCGCTGCCGGCGCCCCGGACGATGCCGAATGCCTCGCGAGCTTCGTTCCTGATTCGGCTTGCGCTGTCCGGAATCAGAGCAATCTGCGTCTCGACAAGACTCTTGAGGTCATCGGCGCTTGCCGCAGCTTTCAGGTGACCTGCGAGTACATCAATCTGGTCCTCGACCAACTTGGTCTGGCGCTTCCAGAGCTTGTTGACAGTACGGTGTGAAACGCCGGACAGCTTGACCCCCAGGCGGGAGACAGTCTTGACCGGCTTCTTGCCTTTGCTCAACTTGCCGGCAGCCGTCTCGGTGCCTTTGCGCGCCGCGGTGACGGCGTCTTCGTAGCGATCACGTGCTCGGTCAGCAATCTCACTAATTTTGTTCTCGATCTGCAGGTTCATGAAAATCTCCTTGGTGCAGTGCAACATTGTTGCAGCGCACAATAGGGATGCTGAGGGATTTTGTCAAGCCTCAAGGGCAATCTTTTTTGCAAATAAACCGGCTTTTTCGATGCCGAGCCAAAAATTGAGCACTTGGCCATTATTGGGAATTGATGGCCATACTTGCTTTGGCGATTTTCAGCGAATTTAATCGGCGCCGAAGTCTCCAGATCGGCTGGAGGCCGCGAATTTCCTACAGATTGAGTGTGATCCACATCACAGATTACTTGTGATTACCGTCACAAAGCAGGTACAAATCCGCCCTTATTATGGAAACTAAAAAGCATTTCCGAGACATTGGTATTGGCCTCCTATAAGGGGAGGTGCGCGTGTGCGAATGACATACAGGATAGTGCTTTGGACAGAACCAACCGGATCGAGGCCAGACGGGATCGGCTGAGACGAATTTCCAGATTCGTCGCCGCTGTTTTCATGATCGCGTTTGCGACGACCGCATTCTCGGCAGGCACACCCGTGGGCACCGTTATCGACAACATGGCCCAGGTCGATTTCGACATCGCCGGGACGCCCGATTCCGTCAACTCCAATGTCTCCAGCATTACTGTGCAGGAGACGATCGATGTTGTCGTTACGTTGCAGAGCCCGCAAAATCTCGTCGCGGCCAACGACACGAACCAGGCGCTATTGTTCAGGGTGACCAACATCGGTAATGGCAGCGAGGCCTTCCAGCTTGCGATCAACAGCGTCATTGGCGGTGACGACTTCGATCCGGTGCCATCCGCCACGCCGATCTATTTCGACAGCGATGCCAGTGGTGACTTCAGCGTTGGCGACGTTGCGTACGTGCCAGGCGGCAATGACCCGGTACTGGCCGCCGACGCCTCAGTTGATATCTTGTTGCTTAACGACATCCCGGGAGGCGTCGTCGATGGTGAAATCGGCAGGAGCGAATTGACGGCCGATTCCCTGACCGGAACCGGCGCTCCAGGCGATGCCTTTCTGACACAGGGCGATGGCGGTACCGACGCGGTCCTGGGAGCAACCGGCGGTACCGGCAGCGACACCGGAGAGTACCTCGTTGGCGAAGTGCAGATCAGCGTTCTGAAGTCCGTCACGGTCCTGGACCAGTTCGGCGGCACCGAACCTATCCCGGGCGCGACGCTGACTTACACAGTCACCGTAGCAGTAACCAATGGTGGAACTGCGACGTCAAGCGTGGCCAACGATTTCATTCCCGCCGATACGACGTACGTGCCGGCGAGCATTTCCTTGAACGCAGCCGCACTAACTGACGCTAACGACGCGGACGCCGGCGAACTCGACATGTCCGGCGCGCCGACCGTCGTTGTGCGGCTAGGTAACCTAACTCAGGCGGATGGCATTCAGACTGTCGTCTTCCAGGTAACGATCGATTGATGTCTTTTTACACTCACAGCAAGGGGGTTGTTATGAAAATCTCGTATGGTTTTGGATTAGCACTTTTATTGATCTTCTCGTCTGCAAATGCGATCTCGCAGGAGCAGGGACACCTGAACGTCACCACGCTCGTGGAAATGGAGCAAGTGAGCGTCGGCGCTGATGGTGAGCGACAGACCCGTCTGGTGCCGGTCGAGACGGTAGTGCCCGGCGACGTCGTGATTTACACGACAACGGTCGAGAATATCAGCGATGAGGCGGCCGACAATGTCGTCGTCACAGCGCCCGTGCCCGAGCACCTGAGCTATGTGGGCGGCTCCGCATTCGGCCCGGGCATGCTCATCGAATTCTCGGTAGACGGCGGCGTCAGTTACGCGGCTGCCGAGGAATTGACGGTCGATGACGACGGTCAGCCTCGGCCGGCTACGGCTGATGACTTCACGCATATCCGGTTTGTCATGCAAGACGACCTTGCCGCGGGCGCCCAAAGCATCGCGCGCTTCCGCGCACATCTGAACTAAGAATTCGCGAAGACGAATCCTTCAGGGGAAAGCCGTTACGGGTGCAGGGCCCGTAACGGCAGCAGGTTTCCCTGCCCGGTGATTTCTGCCGGCTAACTTTTTTTTTGATGAAGTAAAAGGAGTACCGTGATGAAAACCTTGAAGAAACTGCCACTCCCTGTGCAAGGGCTTGGCATAACAGCGATCCTGCTGCTGCTGACGCAATCCGCGTTCGCAATCGGCACGGACGAAGACACCGACATCATCAATCGCGCGTCAGTCGACTATGCGGTTGGAGGCGTCGGCCAGGTCGTAATCGAGTCCGATCCGGGTGGTAACAGTAGCCCGGGCGTTGGTCTTGGCGGCGACACGGTCTTCGAGGTCGATCGATTGATCGACTTCGAAGTAACGGGTCCTGGAGCCACCACGATCATTTCCCCGGACGAGACTGATGCCGTATTGATATTCACGATGACCAACAGTGGCAACGACCACCAGGACTTCGTGTTTTCGGTGACCAATCTCGCTGGCGATGACTTTGACATGAACGAGATTACCTCCACGCTCAGAGTCTTCGTTGACGGCAACGGCAACGGCGTTTATGACGCTGGCGTCGATACCGCGACATTCGTCGATGATCTGGTTCCGGATGGCGCGACGACGGCGACGATATTCGTTCTTGCAGATGCCGACAATCCGACGCCGGGAGACGGCGATCTGGCTGATATGCAGCTGGAGGCGCGAGCCCATGACGGAAATGATGGTGCAACAGGTGGGCCGGCGGGTGCGCTGGCTGCCGATAACAGTGGCGATCTCGACCTGCCAGGCACGGTTCAGAACGTGTTTGGCGAGCTGGGTGCCGTGAACTACGACAACCGGTTCGAAGCGACCGGCACGTATGAAGTTCAGGCAGCATCCCTGACCGTCACCAAGACCTCTGCTGTCATATCCGATCCGTTCTCGACGGGACCGAACTGGAAGGCGATTCCGGGTGCGGTCATCGAGTACACGGTGACGATCGTCAATACAGGAGCAGTTGCCGCGGACAATGTAACAGTCAGCGACAACATCCAGGTCGCAAACGTGACGTTCAACGATGCGGATCCGTATCCGACACTCGATGCGGAAATTACCGTGAACGCCGTTATCGATCCGGATCCCTGTGAGGCTGATGCCTTGCCGGCGGATGGTTGTACCTATGATGCAGTTACCGGTGCACTGGTGATTGGAACGACAGCAGGCTTGTCGATTCCGGCGGCAGGCACGGCAACCATCACCTACCAGGTAACGATTGACTAACTAGTCGATCGTAATACCACGGTGCTCAAAGGACTGCATGAGGCATGTAGGTTCTGGGCTGCCCGAATGGGCAGCCCAGGCCTGCCGTGTGCCTGGTCCGCTCCACCTGGAGCGGGGCGGGTTCGCCACATGCGCAGTCACCTTCGGGGGGATCGGAAGTTCCCCCCGAGGTGCTTTCAGCACCGAATGAAACGTCTAAAACTCCGGCTGATATTTGCCTTATCTGTATCGTTTTTACCGGGTTTGACGGCGTTTGCGGCCCCTCCCGGCACTGTCATATCCAACCAGGCTGCGCTTGATTATCTGGATGGCGCGGGCCTTAACGCCACAGTCGTAAGCAACATTGCCCAGGTCACTGTCGCCGTCGTGCGAAGCCCGGCCAGTGTCGAATTCACCCGCGTGGTAGGCGCGGGCGCTGGCGACTATCAGGAAACGGTCGGTCCTTCGGCCTGTTTCCAGGGTGGCGCGTTTGTGGCATTAGCCGACCCGGTACTGACGGGTGGCGGGACGATTGACCCGACACTCGTTCAGGATGTGAGCATTACCGGCAATTACAATCTTGGGGAGCCGCTGTTCCTGCGATTGATCGATACCGACCAGAACGTCGACGCGGCCGTAATTGACACCGCAGTCGTTACGGTGATTCACGATACGACGGGCGATACCGAAACCATTCGACTGACAGAGACTGGCGTCACGACCGGCATTTTCGCCGGCTTCGTGCCATCTGCAAACGGGCCGCCGATAGCCGGCGACTGCGTCTTGCAGGGCGCGATGAACACGACAGTCAGGATCAGCTACACGGATCCGGCGGACGCGACCGATTTCACGGAAACGACCGCAATACTCGATCCGGTCAGCGTAGTCTTTGAATCGCGAACCGGTACGCTGGTTGACGGCGCGACAATCGAAATTGTCGAAACGGCAACTGGCCTGCCTGCAACGGTGTATGGCAATGACGGTATCAGCCTGTTTCCATCGCTGATTACGAGCGGTGCCACGGAGTTCGACAGCTCCGGTGCCCCGTATCCGTTCGCGACTGGCGAATATCGCTTCCCGGTAGTGCCTCCCGGCGACTACCAGCTTATCGTTACCGCACCGCCCAACTATACGGCGCCATCGGTCGAGACCATCGCCAATCTGCAGCTATTGCCCGGCGCACCTTATGCGTTGGGGCCAGCCTCGTTTGGCGGGACCTTCACTCACAGCGACACCTTGTCTTTCGACTTTGATATTCCGGTCGACCCGGAAGCCTCGGCACTATTCCTACAGAAGAGCACGCTAACTGCGGTTGCGGCACCGGGTGATTTCGTACGTTACGAACTGGCGGTCGAAAACACCTCGGCAGCCGGTGATGCGACAAATGTCACTATCATCGACCGGCTCCCGTCCGGCGTTCGATTCATGACAGGCTCGGTAACCAGGAATGGCACAAGCGATGTCGATCCTGTCGTCGATCCTGTTGCGATGACGCTGGAATTCGACATCGGCACGCTGGCGCCCACCGAAACTGTCGTCATGAGTTACGTTGTTGAAATTGTTTCGGGCCAGGCGAACGACGAACTGGTCAACCTGGCAACTGCATTTGCAGATGCGGGACTGATCTCGAACGACTCGACGGCAATGATCCTGCTGACAGAAGACCTGTTCAGATCGACATCCACACTCGTCGGACGCGTCCTGGAAGGCGAGTGCACGTCGGAATCCTTTACCGAAGAGCAAGGCGTCCCCAACGTAAGGATCTATATGGAAGATGGCCGCTATGCGGTCTCCGATCAGGGCGGAAGATTCCACTTCGAAGGCCTACGTCCAGGCAGGCATGTTGCCCAACTCGATCCGGTGACGGTACCGGAGTACTTCGAGATCACTGGCTGTGACACCTCGCCCGCGTTTTCGGGCCGTGTTGATTCACAGTTTGTGGAGTTGTCACGTGGCAGCCTGAAACGTGCCGATTTCTATCTCAAACGCAAGGCGCCGCCGGAAGGTCGCGTCGATGTCGAATTGTTGAGCTTCGGCACGGAAGGCACGCAACAGGTAGCCTACGTTGTCAAGCTGAACGGCCACGGTAACGTGAGCATCAGAAATCTCAGCCTGATGGTGATGCTGCCGGATGGCGTTTCGTACTTGCCGGGCACGATGCTGGTCGACTACAACCCCGCAGATGATCCCCGAATCACCGGCCAGGCATTGACCCTGCCGCTTGTCAATCAGGAAGATCGTTGGCAAACGGAAATCAGGTTCGAGGCAAGTATTGGCACCGAGGTTCGTGGTGACCTGGTGACCAAGGCGCGCGCGCGCTTCGACTCGCCGATAAAATCTGGTGTGATGACACCGGTCGCCGAAACCAAGATGGTTCGCGAGCTCTCCGTTTTCGAAAACGAAGGCTACGTACTGAACCTGAAGTTTGAAGTTCTCTCCGCTCAATTGTCTCTTGCCGACAGGCTTGAGCTCGATACGCTCATCGAGAGTTGGCGGGGAGTCAGTGATATAGAAATCGGCGCGATCGGCCACAGCGATGGCCAGAGAATTTCGCCGCGCAATCGTCACATATTTGCCGACAATTACGTTCTCTCGCAGGCACGCGCGAGGTCGGCCGCCAGCTATGTTGCTGACGCTCTGAACGTGCCGATCGATAAAATTCAAGTCGAAGGCCGTGGTCCTGACGACCCGGTCGCGGATAACGCGACTGCAGAAGGCCGGCGGCGAAATCGCCGCGTCGAAATGATCATGAGCGGCATGCGAGCGACTCGTCTTACGTCCTTGCAGGTCGTCAAGGCATCCAGTGGTACGCAGATTGCCGAAACAGTTGGCGCGGTGCCTGGCACAGAAATGGAGCAGCAGGAATCGGCCGACGAATTATCTGCCGAAGAATTGCTGCTAACCGAGATCGAACCGGAGATCGGCAGTCTGTCTCAGGGCGTGGAAATGCTGCTGCCAACGGCTGACTACCAGCCGGCGGTACCGGTTACCAAGATTTCGATCAAGCACAGACCTTCTCAGACTGCCGTTGCCTATCTGAACAACGATCCGGTGAATCCGGTTAATTTCGAAGGTACGCAGACCGACGACGCAACCGGTATCTCGATTTCCCGTTGGCGCGGCGTTGATCTTCGCGATGGCAGCAACTGGGTGCGCGTCGAGGTCCGAAATCCGGACGGAAGCATACTTTCCGTTCTCGAACGAGAAATTCATTTCTCAGGTGCTGCGGTTCGGGGCGAGTTTGTCGAGGAACTGTCGGTGCTGGTGGCCGACGGCAAGACACGTCCGGTCATCGCCGTTCGATTGTTCGACAAGTATGGCGAGCCATCGCGCCCCGGTGCAATCGGCACATTCAGGATTGGTGCACCCTATCGCTCGTGGTGGGACGTGCAGAACGATCGCAAGAACAAGCTGGTCAGCGTAGGGAATAGGGAGCCGATCTACCGCGTCGGTCCCGACGGTATTGCGTTGATCGAGTTGGAGCCGACCACCCAAACCGGCCAGGTCACGCTGCAACTCAGGTTCGACAGGCTGCGTCATCAGGAGATCCGCAAATGGCTCAGCGCCATGCCCCGTGACTGGATCCTGGTCGGATTCGCCGAGGGCACGGTCGGATTCAACACGCTATCGGACAATCAGGTCGCGGCCGGCGATGCCGGCTTCGAGGATGGTTACTTCGACGACGCCAAAGTTGCATTTTTCGCCAAAGGCAGAATCAAGGGTGACTATCTGCTGACGCTGGCCTACGACTCCGAGAGTGACAGGCATGACAACAAGGATCGCTTCCAGACCCAGGTCGATCCCAACGCCTTCTACGCCCTGTATGCCGATCAAAGCGAGCAACGATACGAAGCGTCGAGTCAGCGAAAACTCTATGTGAAACTGGAGCGTGAGCAGTTCATAGCATTATTCGGTGACTTCGAAACCGGGCTGTCCGTAACCGAACTTTCGCGCTACCAACGCCGCTTCAACGGATTCAAGATCGAATATCAGGGCGACAATGCCGGCTACTCGGTTTTCGCCGCCGAGACCGACCAGTCGTTCCTGCGCGACGAACTGCGCGGCGATGGCACATCCGGGCTCTACCGATTGAGCAGTACGCCGATCATCGCCAACAGCGAACAGGTACGGATCGAGACCCGCGATCGCTTCGACGCGAGCCGCGTTCTGGAAAGCATCCCGCTGAGCCGTTTCCTCGACTACAACCTCGATACGCTGGACGGAAGCTTGTATTTCAAGAAACCAGTGCCGAGTCGTGACGCCAACTTCAATCCGATATTCATCGTAGTCGAGTACGAGAGTTCAGCTTCGGCAAACGAAGATGTGATCGCGGGTGGTCGCATGTCACTGCGGACGTCGAACGACAAGATGGAAGTCGGCGTTACTCACATCAACGAAGGTCAGCAGGGCGCCGAGGCAGACTTGTCCGGCGTTGATTTCCGTTGGCAGGCGAGTGACACGACGCTCATCAAGGCAGAGTACGCAACCACGAATCGCAATGTCGGAGGCATCGATCAGGAGGCAAGCGCGTACCAGATGACACTGGAACATCGAGGCGAAAAAACCGACATTCGCGCCTTTGCGAGCGAAATCGAACAGAACTTCGGCCTTGGCCACCAGTCGGCTGCGGAAGCCGGTATCAGGAAAGCCGGCGTCGACGCTCGAATTCGCCTCAACGAGCAGTTTGTCGTCGAAGGTGAAGGATCCGTGCAACGAAATCTCGAGACAGGAACCGATCGCACTTTTGGTCGCGGGCAGATCCGCTATGAGAATAGAGGCTTCACGGCATCGACCGGACTCTCTTACGCCGAGGATACATTCAGTGACGGAGAGACCCGCACGAGCGAGCTCGCCGAGGTCGCTTTGAGCCAGGTCGTGTTTGGCGGCAGGCTCACGCTTCGCGCCAACAGCAGCTTTGCCAACAACGAAGACGCCGAAAACAGCGATTACCCGACCAGCCTGCTGATTGGTGCGGATTATCGGCTGACCGACGGCGTCGATCTGTTCGCCGAATGGGAGGATTCCTCGAGCCGCGACATCGATGCGACGATGACGCGTGTCGGCGTGCGCGCAAGCCCCTGGAGCCGGGCACAGGTTAATACCTCCGTGACCAACGAAAGCACGGAATACGGGCCGAGAGTGTTCGCCAATCTCGGTCTGACTCAGGGGTTCCAGATCAACGACAACTGGTACATGGATGTCGGCGTAGATCAGACGAATACCATTGTCGACCCCGGCGCGAGAGTATTCGATACGGACCGTGAGCTGGTTTCCGGATCGCTGAACGAGGACTTCCTGGCGGCGTACGCCGGTGCCATGTACAACGCCGAATTGTGGAGCGCCAATACACGCATCGAGCACCGAAGTTCGGACAGTGAGGATCGCATGACCCTGATCTCCGGCTGGTATCGGGAACCGCAGATGGGCCATAGCCTGTCCGCCGGACTGGTGATGTTCACGAGTGAAAACATCAGCGGCTCCAAATCGACGGCAGCCGATCTCAAGTTCGGATGGGCCTACCGAATGGCAGGCGGGCAATGGTCATTCCTCGATCGCGTCGACCTGATATACCAGGAAACCGGCATATCCTCGAATCTCGAACAGAGCTGGCGATTTATCAACAACTTCAATGCCAACCGTCGCCTGAGCGAGCACAGCCAGATCTCGCTTCAATACGCCTTCAAATATGTGAAGAGCAACTTCGACGGCCTGGAGTTCTCGGGTTACACGGACCTGATCGGCGGCGACTACCAGCGTGCATTGGGTCCGAAGTGGGACGTCTGCGCGCACACCAGCATCTATCATTCCTATGAGTCAGATGTAATGGATTATGGTTTCGGACTAAGTCTCGGCTACAACCTGCGCGACAACATGTGGTTAACGTTGGGCTACAACGCATTCGGTTTCGACGATAATGATTTTGCAGCCGCGCGCTACACGGCGCAGGGACCATACATACAGTTTACGATCAAAGCCGATCAGCACACGCTCAGGAAAATTGCCGGTCAGAGCCGATAAATGCCGGATAAAAACGTCCAGAGCCTGTCTCAATAACCCTCATGAGCCGCGTTTCTGACGCACTGGTTCGGAGACACGGCGCGCGCCTCGTCGAATGGCCGTAGCGCATTTGCAAGGCGCGCAACAAAGTAGTCCGGGCCAGTGCGTTGAAACCCGAACGGGAAGCGACTTTGCGGGCGCGCTGCGGCGTCGCTCGTCGCTTGAGTGGAACGACCACGCTGCACTCCTCGCTTCTTGCATCGCAATCCGCAAAGATCGCTTCGCGGCCATGCGGATTTTTGAGACAGGCTCTCCCGTCACGGTATAGTGCCGCTGATATGCACGATCTCACAGAATTCTTTGGTCCCGACAGTCCACTAAAAGAAGCATTGCCCGGATTTCAGCCGCGAGACGGCCAGGCTTGGATGGCCGAAGCGGTTGCGGACACCCTGCAATTGCCCGGTCAACTGATCGTAGAAGCAGGCACCGGCACCGGTAAAACCTTTGCCTACCTGCTGCCGGCATTGCAGAGCGGCAGAAAGACCATTATCTCAACCGGCACCAAGGCCCTACAGGATCAGCTGTTTCACCGTGACCTGCCGTTGATTAGTAAAGCCGTTGGCAGGCCGGTAACGACCGCGCTTCTCAAGGGCCGTGCAAATTATCTTTGCATACAAAGACTCGACACCGTGGCCGGACAGTCCGCCGCAGACTCGGTGGCGGACGACCTGAATGCTGTTCGCGAATGGCGTCATCGCACAGTCAGTGGCGACCGTGCCGAGCTGACGGAAGTCGAGGAAGACTCAACAGTCTGGCCACTCGTAACCTCGACGGCGGACAATTGCCTCGGCAAGCAATGCCCGGTGTATCAGCAATGCTACGTAGTGAAAGCGCGCCGGGCGGCCCAGGAGGCTGACCTTGTCATCGTCAATCATCATTTACTGCTCGCCGATCTGGCATTGAAGGAAGAAGGCTTCATCGAGTTCCTGCCCGGCGCAGAAGCAATCATTCTGGACGAAGCTCACCAGATTCCCGACCTTGCCGCGCAGTTTTTCGGAATCAGTGTCGGCAGTCGCGAGTTGGAACGCCTGTTTGACGAACTGCGCGGCGCGATGTTGTCGCTCAGTCAGCCTGAGCTGAATCGCCGGCTGGACAAAGCACAAACTGCACTCCGTGTGCTGCGTGCCGAAGCACCGCGGCAGGAGGGCAGGCACGAGCTTGCAACAGTTTCGCCGGAAATCAGTGGCCCATTGAGCGATTTGCGCGCCGCACTTGCCAGCTTGCAGGCGGGCGTAGCTGAGCTTGTCGACACGTCGATCGATATCGACAAGCTCAACGAGCAGTTACTTGCCGTGATCGAAAAGCTCGGCGTCCTGGCGAGTGACGATTCCTGGGACGGTCTGCGCTGGCTCGACATCAATCCACGTAGCATTCGGCTCAACCTGACGCCCCTCGACGTCGCACAGACATTGAACGGTTTGATCAACGCCAGCGGACAGGCCTGGATCTTCACCTCTGCAACGCTGGCGGTTGGTGACGATTTCAGTCATTTCACGAGTCGCATGGGTTTGGGGGCGGCACCCGGCCTGACCTTTCCCAGCCCCTACGCGCTGGCCGATCACGGCCTGATCTATCTTCCGCCCGGATTACCGCAACCGTCAGACCCGGAGCACACGGCAAGCATGCTTGAGAGTGTCGTGCCGCTGCTCGACATGACCGCAGGCGGTGCGTTTTGCCTTTTCACCAGCCATCGCGCACTGAATGCGGCGAGGAAATGGTTCAAGTCGCGACGCAAGAAACTGAAAGGCCGTACCTTACTCGTTCAGGGCGATTCACCGCGCGACGATCTGTTGCGGCGATTTCGCGGCGAGGGCAATGCGGTATTGCTCGGCACCGGCAGTTTCTGGGAAGGCGTTGACGTTCGCGGCCCGGCATTGACGATCGTCGCGATCGACAAATTGCCGTTCGCGTCACCGGCCGACCCGCTGATGATGGCGCGTCTCGAGTACATTCGGCGTCAGGGCGGCAACGGATTTTCCGAGCACCAGTTGCCGCAGGCGGTGCTTTCACTGAAGCAAGGCGCGGGCCGGCTGTTGCGCGATCAGAACGACTTCGGCGTAATAGTCTTGTGCGATCCGAGAATCAGGACCAAGAACTACGGCGGCATGTTCCTCAAATGCCTCGAACCGATGACGTCAACGGATGCACTTTCGGACGTAAAACGATTCCTTATCGAACACGAAGCGCGTGTCGAGGCGGCAGTAGGTGAGGGATGAATCTGCTTGCACTTGATACTTCCTCGGACGCCTGTTCCGTCGCGGTGCAGGCCGACAAGGACATATTCGAAAAACATGTCATTCGGGCGAAAGAACACACCAACATTCTCATTCCGATGATTCAGAAATTACTGCACGACGCCGGCGTCGAACTGCAGGATCTGGATGCAATAGTCCTGGGTAACGGTCCCGGGTCTTTTATAGGTATGCGCATTGCAGCCTCGGTCGCACAGGGGCTGGCGTTCGGTTCCGGACTGCAAATCGTGCCCGTCTCGTCAATGGCCGCTATCGCAGCAGAGGTTATGGATGCGTATTCGGCGACCGAAGTGGTTGTCGCACAGGACGCGCACATGAACGAGGTTTATCTTGGCACATACCGAAGTGACGGTGATGGCCTGCCGGCTGCTGTTACCGATGAATTGATACTACCGATAGAACAGATCGACGAACTCACCAACGTATCGCCGCCGGAACTTTATGCTGCTGGCAAAGGCTGGACAAAATATCCATCGCTGCTGGAATTGAATCGCGCCGCAATAGCAGAAATCGTCGACGTGTCTTACCCGAGGGCTGTGTATTTGCTTCCTTTGGGCACAAGGGCCTGTCAGGACGGCGAGGCGATCGAACCCGAAAATCTCATGCCGGCATACATCAGAACCAAAGTTGCCGAGAAGCCGCGCCAAATCGGCAGCTAATCAATCATGAAAACCTGCTTGTGCTGTCCGGATAAAACGGTAACATGCCGGCAAATTCTCATGTAAGACCGGAAACAACCGTTTCAACAGTCGCCTACACCGCAAATAGTCATCGAGAAACTATCATGAAATCAATGGCTTGGGTGCCACCTGCCTTGGTGACGGCGATACTCTTGTTGGGCCTGTGGACTTCCGAGGTCTGCGCACAGGAAGACGGTCGCTGGACAGACGCGTTCGCGCTGAACGGAGACCTGAGACTGCGATACGAATCGATCGAAGAGGAGGATCTTAACGATCGCGAGCGCGAACGTTATCGAGCTCGTCTCAGTTTGTCTGCTACAGCGAATGACAAGTTCAAGGCCGTGATCCAACTCGCCAGCGGCGGCGATAACCCGGTATCGGCAAACCAGGACTTCGAGGATAGCCTTGATATCCGACTGGATCTCGCTTATGTCGACTGGACGCCCAACGACCATACGCACGCCTATGGCGGGACGATGAATAACCCGATGTTCCGCGTTGGCGATAATCCGCTGATCTGGGATGGTGACCTGAATCCGGAAGGCGTTGCGATGACATTCCAGCCAGGCAGGTTCTTTGGCTCGATCGGTGGGTTTGTGGTTGCCAAGCGGTCGGGCTCCGATGATTCCTGGCTGTATACCGGGCAGGGGGGAGTGAAACTTGATGTAGCCGATGGCGCCATTTTCACGGCGGGCGCGGGCTACTACCACTACACAAATACAATTGGTAACAAGCCTTTTTATCGGGACCGTCCCAAAGGTAATAGTGTCGATGCGGAAGGCAATTTCCTCTTTAGCTACCATTTACTCGAAGTCTTCGCACAATATGAAATCGCGATCGGTAATTGGCCAATCACGGTGTTTACCAATTGGGTGCAGAATACAGAGGTCGATATTGAAGACACCGCCTACGCGCTTGGCATCAAAGTCGGCAAGGCAAGAGAGCAGGGGAAGATGCAGTTTTCATGGGCATTCATGGACATTGGAGCTGACGCCGCCATGGGAATATTCACAGACTCGGATTTCGCTGCCGGAAATACTGATTCGAGAGGGCATCTGCTCAAAGCCAAGTATGCTCTGACAAAGAGCTTCTTTCTTGGCGGAACTTTAATCCTTACGGATGTCGATATTTCCAGCGGCAACAAACACGACTACACTCGGCTGCAACTCGATATTGAGTACAAATTCTAGACTGAACCCGGTAATTGAAAATTGAAAATTCCTGGCAAACGCCAATCGAACCTGGTCGGATTTACGATATGCGCTGGCTTGATGTCGTATGCACTTTACGCACAGTACCAACTCCTTTTGGAGCCCTGCCCATTGTGTGTGTTTCAGCGGTTGTCGATCATCGGCATGGGTATATTTTTTCTGATTGCCGGAGTACACAATTCCCCTGGCTGGAGCAGCCGCATTTATGCGTCAGTCATTGGCCTGATCTCGGCGGCCGGCGCGCTGGTCGCAGGTCGCCACGTCTGGTTGCAGCAACTGCCGCCGGATGAAGTGCCAACCTGCGGCCCCGGTTTTGATTACATCATGGACAGCTTTCCGTTCGCGGAAGCGCTCAGTTTGATATTCAAGGGATCCGGAGAATGTGCCACCGTCGACTGGGTATTCCTGGGGTTGAGCATGCCCGGCTGGACGCTGATATGGATCGTTGGCCTGGGGCTGTTCGGGATCTGGACGAACGTCCGCGTTAGGTAAGTAAACGCTCCATCAGCTTCTGATACATCGACGTCAATACCGGCAGGTCTGCGAGTTTGATGTGCTCATTGATCTTGTGGATCGACGCGTTCACAGGGCCGAGTTCAACCACGTCCGTGCCGGCAGGCGATATGAAGCGGCCGTCGGAGGTTCCACCGCCGGTCGATAACTCGGGCGTCAGTCCTGTCTGCTCGGTAACGACCTGGCTCGCAGCCTCAGTTAGTTTGCCGGGCATTGTCAGGAACGGTTGGCCCGACAGGTGCCACGTCAACTCGTATCCGATTTCATGACTGTCGAAAATATCTGCCACTCTCTTCTTAAGTTGCTCGTGAGTCCATTCGGTTGAATATCGAAGGTTAAAACGTGCTGTCAGGTCAGCGGGCGTGACATTGGGAGCGCCGGAGCTACTGATGACTTCGACCACCTGAAAACTGGTTGGTGGAAAGTGTTCGTTGCCGCTGTCCCATTGCGTGGTATGCAATTCAGCAAGTACTGGCGCGAATCGGCTTATCGGATTGTCGGCAAGCTGCGGATATGCGACATGCCCCTGAATGCCTTTGATGGACAAAATAGCACTCAGTGATCCGCGTCTTCCTATTCTAATCGTATCGCCGAGCTCTGATTGGCTGGATGGTTCACCCAATACGCACCATTCGATGGATTCACCTCGCGCCTGAAGCATCTCGACAACTTTGAGTGTTCCATCGCGTGCCGGGCCTTCTTCATCGCTCGTGACGAGCATGGCAAGACTGCCCTTGTGATTCGGGTGTTCGCCGATGAACCGTTCGAGTGCCACGATCATGGCGGCGAGCCCGCTTTTCATGTCCGCGGCCCCACGCCCAAAAAGAAGACCATCGCGAATATCGGGCTCGAACGGGTCCGAATGCCATTCCTCCGCCGATCCCGGCGGCACGACATCCGTGTGGCCAGCGAAACACAGCACAGGTCCCTTATTGCCCCGTTTTGCCCAGAGATTGTTGACCTCTCCGAACGGAAGCGACTCACAGTCGAAACCGAGTTCACGGAGTCTGGCAGCGAGGATCTCCTGGCAGCCCGCGTCTTCCGGCGTGACCGAGCGGCAGCGAATCAGATCGCAGAGCAGGGCGACCGTTGGGTCGCCATCGACATGTTCCTGCAGATCATTACTGAGAGCCCCCATATCGGCCTGATTTTGCAACAAATCGGAAACATTCGCCCGTTTTCCGATCGATCATGTCTGCATGAATATTGCCTTGTAGTTATCGGGCGAAAATCCGACGGCGATAAACTTGCTGCATTCCAGTACAGGTCGTTTAACCAGTGTCGGATGTTCGAGCATCGACGCGAGCGCGCTGTCCTTGCTCATCGCGGCCCGGTCGACTTCCGGTAGTTTTCGCCAGGTCAGGCTGCGCGTATTGAGGAGTTTTTGCCAATCAATGCGTCCGGCCCATCGTTCCACCATCTGAATATCGATCCCGTCATCTCGAAGATCATGGAATTTGTACTCGTGGGACTGCTCTGTCAGCCATTTCCTGGCCCTGCGGCAGGTATCGCAGCTTCCGATTCCGTACAAAGTTAACAAGTTTGTTTCCAAAATTTACGTTGCCACTATTTTATTCGATTGGGGACAGACCCGGAGAGTCTGTCCCCAATTTCTAATCGGTGTCTCTGAGTAGATCGTTCAAACTGGTCTTGGCCCGCGTTTTGGCGTCGACATGTTTTACGATTACCGCGCAGTAAAGCGAGTAGCTACCATCTTCCGAGGGCAGGCTTCCGGCAACGACGACTGAGCCGGCCGGAATGTGGCCATAATGAATTTCTCCGGATTCGCGGTCGTAGATTTTCGTGCTTTGTCCAATGAAAACGCCCATCGAAATGACCGATCCGGTTTCAACGACAACACCTTCGACGATCTCTGAGCGTGCGCCGATAAAACAGTTGTCTTCGATGATCGTCGGTCGTGCCTGCACGGGTTCAAGTACACCGCCGATGCCGACACCGCCGGACAAATGCACGTTTTTGCCAATTTGCGCGCAACTGCCAACAGTCGCCCAGGTGTCGACCAGGGTTCCGCTGTCGATGTTGGCGCCAATGTTGACATAGCTGGGCATTAGAACGACGCCCGGCGCGACATAGGCGCCTCTGCGCACGAGTGCGTCGGGTACGACGCGCACACCTGCCTGATCGAACTCATCCTGCCCGAAGTCTGAAAACTTGAGCGGTACCTTGTCGAAGAAATTACTGTGTTCACCAGTCATTACCTCGTTGGAGGACAGGCGGAAACTCAACAGCACAGCCTTTTTCAACCACTGATTGACGCGCCACTCTCCACCTTCTTTTACCGCCACCCGGGCTTCGCCTGAGTCGAGCAGTGCGATGGCTTGAGCTACCGCGTCAGACAGGTCATTTACCTCACCGGCGCTACCGAGTGTGTCGCGGCGCTCGAAGCCGGACTCGATGGTTTCAATCAATGACTGCATCACTTCACGTTAGCCGATCCCTGTTGCATTTTCACGCTTTGGCATCGAGGTAATCCATCAAACGCTTGCGAAGCGCGGAGCAAATTTCGTCATCAAGCGGTTTACCTGACTGATCGCTGATGTAGAAAACATCTTCGGCACGTTCGCCAATCGTCATGATCCTCGCCGTGTCGATATTGATGCCAAGTTCGACGAAGACCCGGCCGACATCGCTCAGGAGGCCCGGGCGATCACCGGCAACAAGTTCCATGATCGTACGCTGGTGCGCGCGGTCCTCGCTGAAGCCTATCGCTGTCTTGGTCCTGAACATCCTGACCTGGCGCGGAGCGGGGCGCGTGACAACTGCGGCTGCTTCATCCGGTGCGGTCAGGACCCGCGTCAGGGTGCGCCTGATCTTGCTCATTCGTGATTCATCGAGGTGCACGCGCTTGTCCAGCTCCATGAATATATAAGTGTCGAGACTGTAGCCGTTCATCAGGGGTACGATTCGTGCATTGACAATCGTCATGCCAAGCTCGCCCAGCCCGGCGGTTCCGTGCGCGAATGTGGGTTTGTGCTGCGGTGTGTAGAAGACGGCCTGCATGCCATCGCCATCGGGTTGCTTTCGGACATCGACGAAGCCGTACTCTGATGCGATGTCCGAATCAGCCAGCACCTCCGTGTGCCAGGCGATTTCCTCGCTGCGATGACGCAGAAAATAATCTTCGGTCAGGAGAGACCAAATTTCGTCGATATTTTCGTCCGGCACTGAGGTTTGCTCGAGATGCATCCTGGCGGCCGACTGTTTCTCGAGTATGAGCTGTTCGCGATCGATTGGATTCTCGAGGCCGCTGCGCAGGGCACGGGCTGTAAGCTCGTACAGGTCCCGGAACAATGTGGCTTTCCAGGAATTCCACAGATTCGGGTTGGTGCCGCGGACATCTGCGACTGTTAACACATACAGATAATCGAGATGCGACTTGTCGCCCACGAGTGCCGCAAACTCGTTGATGACGTCCGGATCACCGATGTCTTTCTTTTGCGCCGTCATAGATAGAACGAGGTGGTTCCTGACCAGCCACGCCACCGTGCGTGCTTCGTATCTGCTCAAACCGTGTTCGAGGCAGAATGCCTCCGCATCGACCGCACCGAGTTCCGAATGGTCGCCGCCGCGGCCTTTGGCAATATCGTGAAACAGCCCGGCAAGATAAACGATCTCGGGCTTGTCGAACGACTGCATCAACGGACTACAATGCGGGAATTCGTGATCGAAGCGCGACAGTGCGAATCGGCGCAGGTTACCAACGACAAACAGAGTGTGCTCGTCGACCGTGTAGGCATGAAACAGATCATATTGCATGCGTCCGACGATTCTGCCGAAAGAGGGAATGTAGAGACCGAGCACGCCATACAGGTTCATGCGCCGCAACTCGGTGGTTACGCCGGATTTTGCGCGCAAGATTTCCAGGAACACGCGATGGTTGCGGGGGTTTTGCCTGAACTCCTCGTCGATCAGAGTGAGGCTTCTCTTCACGAGTCCGATGGTGTAGGCGCTTACGCCGCGGATATCCGGATGTTGCTGCAACAGATTGAACAGCTCCAGCAGAGCCGAGGGGTGGCGTTGAAAAACCTGGTCGTTGGCGGTCTGCAGAAACCCGTTCTTGACCTGAAATCGATCATCGAGATCCACAGGCTCGGCGTCCGGATCCATCAGGATCGCTTCCTCGAAGAGCTGCAGGAGCATCTCGTTGACGCGGCTCAGATCCATAACGGTACGGTAGTAACGCTGCATGAGTTGCTCGACGGCGAGGGTGTAGGACGCATCTTCGTAACCCAGCATTTCAGCCAGCTTGGTCTGATAGTCGAACAGCAGCCTGTCTTCCCGCCTATCCGTCAACACATGCAGGCCGAAACGCACACGCCAAAGAAATGCCTGTCCGTCTTTCAGTACTTTCAATTGGCCGGGTGACAGAAAACGGTGCTGGACGAGATCATCGAGTTTCGATACGCCAAAATGCCGCTTGGCGACCCAGCCAATCATCTGGATGTCTCTGAGCCCGCCCGGGCTTCCCTTGACGTTGGGCTCGAGCCTGTACGCGGTGTCACCGTAGCGGTGATGTCTTTGTATCTGCTCGCTTCGCTTCGCCGCGAAAAATTCGTCCGACTTCCATAACTTGTCGGCAGCGGTGGCAGCTTTCATATCATCGAACAGCGACTCGGGACCGTCGAGCAATCGCGCTTCGATGAGTGTCGTCGCAATCGTAATGTCATCTTTGGCTTCACGCCGACACTGTTTGACGGTGCGGACGCTGTGGCCGATTTCGAGCCCGATGTCCCAGAGCGAAGTCAGGAAAGCGGACAGGAGTTGCTCCCGGTCTGCCGACAGCCCTTTGCCGAGAAGCACCATGACGTCGACGTCCGAGCAGGGGTGCAATTCGCCACGGCCGTAGCCGCCAACGGCGATCAGGGCAGCCGTTTCGCCCAGCGCCGCGGCGTGCGCGTGCCACAAGTGGATCAACACCCTGTCCACCAGTGCGGCGCGCAGAGTAACCAGTTCGGTGACAGGCTGTCCGTCTCTGAAACGGTTAATAAGATCGTCATTCGCCCGGGCCAGCGCCTGCCGTATGTCGCCAATGTGCTTGCCGGCCTGATCGAGCAGTTCCTCCAAACCTGCGATGGTGGAATCCCTATCCCCGCTCACATCGAGAACTGAGTTATAAGTCATTGAAATTTATAGTTTAAACTATCGCTGGTCTGCGCCGAGCGTTAGCACTTCGAATCCGGACTCCGTGATCAGGACGGTGTGCTCCCATTGCGCCGACAGGGTGTGGTCCTTGGTTACCACAGTCCAGCCATCCGGCAACAGCCTGACATGCCGCTTGCCGGCATTCACCATCGGTTCGACAGTCAGCGTCATGCCTGCCTTGAGTTCCATGCCGGTGCCTGCCGTGCCGTAGTGCAGCACCTGCGGATCTTCGTGGAATACGCGTCCGATGCCGTGCCCGCAGTACTCGCGGACCACAGAAAAACGGTTTTTCTCGACATGCTCCTGAATGGCCTGGCCTATGTCGCCCAGGCGCTTGCCGGCACCCAGCTGCTCGATGCCGATCCACATTCCGTCGTACGCGACTTGCGCGAGCCTTTCGGCCTGCACGCCGGTCTTGCCAACAAAGAACATACGGCTGGTGTCGCCGTGGAAGCCGTCCTTGATGACCGTCGTATCGATATTCACCACATCACCGGACTTCAGCTTGCGATCGCCCGGTATGCCATGGCAGACCACATGATTCACCGATGTACAAATGGACTTGGGGAAGCCGCGGTAATTCAGGGGGGCAGGGACCGCGCCCTGAGTCTCGACGATGTATCGGTGGCAGATATTGTCCAGTTCACCCGTCGTTATGCCGGGTTGCACGTGTTCCCCGATCATGTCCAGTACGTCGGCTGCAAGCCTGCCGGCCACACGCATTTTGTCCTGTTCGTCAGGCGTTTTGATGGTTACGTTCATTCGGGTCAGATGAATTGTCTGCTTCGGCCAGCGATTCCGGGTTCTTCGTGGAAATCTGCGTTGTTGGCTGTAATCCAGTATGGTATAAAGCGCGCGCCCTTGAGGCAATAAATCCACACGTACGCCGTCACATCTCGCTGGGTGCCCCGCCGAAAAGGGGTTGCGAGATGGGGTGTACGGAGGCCTAACCCGGAGAATTTTTCATGGCAGACGTAACCATGCGCCAGATGCTTGAGGCTGGCGTGCATTTTGGTCATCAGACCCGTTACTGGAACCCGAAGATGGCACCCTTCATCTTCGGTGAACGTAACAAAATTCACATAATCAATCTCGAAAAAAGCCTGCCGATGGCGCAGGACGCGTACGCGTTCGTCAAGGCCATCGTCGCTGACGGCGGCAGAGTGTTGTTTGTAGGCACGAAGCGATCGGCTCGAGACGCGATCCGCAGCCAGGCTGAGCGATGCGAGATGCCCTTTGTCAGCCATCGCTGGCTCGGCGGCATGCTTACCAACTACAAGACCATTCGGCAGTCGGTAAAAAGGCTCTTCGAACTCGAGCAGATGGAGGAAGAGGGTGGGTTCCAGAGCCTGACCAAGAAAGAGGTACTAGGCCTGAATCGAGAGCGGGACAAGCTCGAGCGAAGTCTGGGTGGCATCAAAAGCATGGGCTCGCTTCCCGATGTCCTGTTCGTTGTCGATGTCGATCATGAAGACATCGCTGTCCGCGAAGCTCGAAAACTGGGTATTCCTGTTGTCGCTATCGTTGATACGAACTGTTCGCCTGATGAGGTTGACTACATCATTCCCGGCAATGACGATGCGATGAAAGCGATAGGACTCTACGCTACGCTGATAGCGGACGCCGTTATTGACGGCAAGGCATCACTGCCTGAGGTTGCTCTGGGCGACGACGAGTTTGTCGAACTGGATGAGGAAGGCAAGCCCAGGAAATCCTCCGGTAGAGTGAAGAAGCCGGCGAAGAGGGCCACGACGCACAAAACGACAATCAAAAAGAAAGTGACCGTCACTGTTGTTGCCGATGTGAAAGCAGAAAAGCCGGAAGCAGCGGAAGTCAAAGCCGAGCAAACGGTCGAGGTGTCCGCTGAAGATAAGCCTGATGAGGCGATGCAGGTGGACGAGCCTGAGGAGAGCAAACCTGCAGCAAAGAAGGCTTCCACAAAGAAAACTGCGACAAAGAAGGCTTCCACAAAGAAAACTGCGACAAAGAAGGCTTCCACAAAGAAAACTGCGACAAAGAAGGCTTCCACAAAGAAAACTGCGACAAAGAAGGCTGCGACCAGGAAGGCCGCGCCGAAGGACGCGGCACCCAAGGCGGCCAAAAAGAAGGCGGCGAAGTCGGCTGACAAGGAATAGAGACATGTCGATCAGCGCATCAATGGTTAAAGAACTTCGCGATCGCACTGGCGCCGGCATGATGGAGTGCAAGAAAGCATTGGTCGAGACAGGTGGCGATACTGATGCAGCCATCGAATTGCTTCGCAAATCGGGCCAGGCAAAAGCCGACAAGAAGGCGGCTCGCATCGCAGCCGACGGTCGCGTCATCGTGGCGACAGACGGGCCGAAGGCAGTGATTGTCGAGGTCAATTCTGAAACAGACTTCGTCGCCAAAGACGAGAATTTCATCGCATTCGCCGAGTCGGTTGCGGCAACGGCGCTAGGCAGTCAAGACGATGAGGTGGGCGACCTCATGGCACAGTCAGGCGCCGACGGAAAGGTACTCGAAGCGGCCAGGACAGAACTGATCAGCAAGGTGGGTGAGAACATCTCGGTTCGCCGATTTGCACGCATCCAGGCTGCCGATCATCTCGGCAATTACACCCATGGGGCAAGAATCGGCGCGGTAGTGTCGCTGTCAGGTGGTGACGCCGACCTGGCCAGAGACATCGCCATGCACGTTGCTGCGAGCAAGCCGACGTGCATCGACGAGGCCGGCGTGCCTCGCGATACACTCGAGACCGAACGCAGGATCTTCACGGAACAGGCGCGAGACTCCGGCAAGCCGCCTGAGATCATCGAGAAGATGGTTACCGGTCGGATACTTAAGTTTTTGAAAGAAATAACTTTATTGGGTCAACCATTCGTCAAGGACCCGGATATATCGGTCGGCAAGCTGCTGGACGCTTCGGGTGCTGCGGTCACGGAATTCCTGCGATACGAGGTCGGCGAGGGCATCGAGAAAAAAGAGGAGAACTTCGCCGAAGAAGTGATGGCGCAAATTAAACAAAGCGGCTAAATATTTGAAAATTTTAGCTAAAATAGGCGAGATATGAACAAAGCCGTGGCACAGCCCGAGGTACTTTATCATCGCATACTGCTCAAATTGAGTGGCGAGGCGCTGATGGGTGAGCTGGAATACGGCATCGAGCCGGGAGTTATCCAGCGAATTGCCGCCGAGATCACCGAGGTTCATAAACTCGGCGTCGAGGTTGCCATCGTAATCGGCGGTGGAAATATTTTTCGTGGCGCCGGCCTGGCCCGGGCAGGCATGGACCGCGTGACCGGCGACTACATGGGCATGCTGGCGACCGTCATGAATGCGCTCGCGATCCAGGACGCGCTGGAGTCCCTGAACGTATATGCACGAGTCATGTCAGCGTTGCAGATTCATGAGGTGTGCGAGGACTACATCAGGCGGCGCGCGGTAAGACATCTCGAAAAAGGACGTGTCGTAATTCTCGCTGCTGGCACAGGAAATCCGTTTTTTACGACTGACACTGCGGCGAGTCTGCGTGCGATAGAAATCGGTGCGGATGTGTTAATGAAAGCAACCATGGTGAGTGGTGTCTATGACTCGGACCCGAATCTGAATGAGAAGGCGATGAAGTACGACACAGTCTCATTCGACAAGCTCCTGGTCGACAAACTTAACGTTATGGACGCGACCGCCGTCGTGATGTGCCGCGACAACGATTTACCGTTACGAGTTTTCAACCTGACTAATGAAAACGCGCTCGTTCAGGCGATGACCGATGGAGACGTTGGGACATTAGTTACTGCCTGATGGGGCATTGAGACAAAAGCAAAAGAGGGCGAGGACCGTGCTAGATGACATTAAAAAAGACGCCGGCAGCCGCATGGACAAGAGTGTTGCCTCACTTCGCCAGGAGTTGACAAAACTGCGCACCGGCCGCGCTCACACGAGCTTGCTCGACCACATAACGGTCGATTATTACGGCAGCGACGTGCCGCTTAACCAATGCGCCAATGTCAATGTCGAAGACGCAAGGACGCTGACCGTTGCGCCGTGGGAAAAAACCATGGTGCAACCGATCGAAAAGGCGATTCTGACCTCGGATCTGGGACTGAATCCGGCGACGGCAGGTACGGTAATTCGCGTGCCGCTGCCGCCGCTGACCGAGGAACGCCGCAAGGACATGATCCGGCTGGTACGACACGAGGCGGAATCAGGCCGTGTCGCCGTGCGCAATATTCGCAGGGACGCGATCCACGACATTAAGGAACTCCTCAAAGAGAAGATGATTGGCAAGGACGACGAACATCGCGCTGAAGACGAGATTCAGGTGATCACGGATCGACATGTGGCTGACATTGACAAGGTGCTGGCAGAGAAAGAAAGCGAATTGATGGAGATCTGACCTTGCGGGCGTCGCAAATGGAGGAATCTGACATAGCAGCCAACGATCCGACGGGAATGGACGTGCCGCAGCATGTCGCCATTATCATGGATGGCAACGGCCGTTGGGCGAAAGCCCGTTCACAGCCACGCCACGCAGGCCATCGTGCCGGCGTCAAATCCGTAAGAGAGACCGTGGAATCCGCCGCCAGGCGTGGCGTCAGGTATCTGACCCTGTTCGCTTTCAGCAGTGAGAACTGGCAACGGCCCCAGGAAGAAGTCAGTCGCCTGATGGGCTTGTTTCTGGACGCGTTGCAACGAGAATTGGATGAATTGCATCGTAATAATGTAAAGCTTCGATTTGTCGGCGCACGAGGGCAACTCAGGCCGAAACTGGTGGGCAGAATCGATGCAGCCGAAGAACAGACAGCGGACAACAGCGGCCTGACCCTGATCGTGGCTGTGGCATACGGCGGAAGGTGGGACATCGTGAACGCAGCGAGACAGCTGGCTTCAAAGGTAGCCGACGAGCAAATGTCGCTCGAGGATATCGGCGACGAAGCATTTGCCAGGGAGTTGGCGTTGTCCGGTATTCCGGACCCCGACCTGCTGATTCGCACGGGTGGCGAGCAAAGAATTAGTAACTTCCTGCTCTGGAATCTTGCTTACTCGGAGCTGTATTTTTGCGATTGCCTTTGGCCGGACTTCTCGGAGCAGGAACTTGACGAAGCGCTGTCGTATTACGCCTTGCGACAACGGCGTTATGGCCACACTGGCGAACAGGTCGAGGTTGTTTGAGATGCTGAAGCAACGCGTCATTACAGGATTGATAGCACTGGCTGTACTACTCGTCGTGCTGTTTGTAATGCCGCCCCTTGCTGTCAAAGTAGTCATTGCGGCGTTGATGCTTGCCGGTGCCTGGGAATGGTCGGGATTTCTGAAACTGGAGACCACAGGGGCGCGGATTGCCTATGTCGGGCTGATCGCGGTTCTGCTGGCTGCGGTCGTCGGCCTGGTCGATGAACGAATCGTCGAATTGGTCTTCAAAGCTGCATTGGCCTGGTGGCTGGTTGCCTTGTTGTGGGTGTTCATGTTTCCGACACCGATTCCGAAAACTGCGGGTTGGTTATGTGGCGTGCTCGTGCTGATACCGACCTATGTCGCGATTATTTCATTGCACACGCTGCAGCCGGCGCTGTTGCTGTTTGTACTTGTTCTTGTATGGGCGGCCGACATCGGCGCCTATTTTGTGGGAAAGCGATTTGGCAGGGTCAAGCTGGCGCCGAATATTAGCCCTGGAAAAACCTGGGAGGGCGCCCTCGGCGGCCTGTTCCTCACTGCCGTGCTGGTGCTCGTAAGTTCGCGGTGGCTGGAGACGGACCTCGCGGTACTACTGCCGTTTTGTCTCGCCGTTGCCATTATCTCTATCATTGGTGACCTGACCGTGAGCATGTTCAAGAGAAATGCAGGCGTCAAAGACAGTGGCCGGCTGTTTCCGGGACACGGCGGAGTCCTCGACCGTATCGACAGCGTAACTGCGGCTGCGCCCTTGTTCGCGCTCGGCGCTAACTGGGTGGGCTTGAGGTGACGACCAGGGCTATTCAGCGAGTGTTCATCATGCTCCCTCCAGGCTGCACGGTTGGCTTCACGCTACGGGAACTGTGCCTGCGGGCTTCAGTCCTAAGTATGCGGCAACGGAAAATGGACGATCTATGAGCGGTGCACTAATCAATCTAGTCGCATTCATCGTCGCGATCAGCATTCTGGTTGCGGTCCACGAATTCGGCCATTACATCGTCGGGCGCTGGTGCGGCATGAAGGTGCTCAGGTTTTCGATCGGCTTCGGCAAACCGCTCTGGACCAGGGTCGCAGGCACAGATCGCACCGAATATTGCATCTCGAACATCCCGCTCGGCGGTTATGTCAAATTCCTGGACGAACGGGAAGGGCCTGTCGATGAAGCGGACCAGGGCCGCGCATTCAATCACCGGCCCATCCCTGCGAGGATTGCGGTGTTGCTCGCGGGCCCGGCTTTCAATTTTCTTTTTGCCGTGGTTGCGTACTGGGTCTTGTCCATGCAAGGGGTCCCCACACTACGTCCCGTCATAGGCCCGGTCGAGCCGGATTCCTATGCTGCGGAGGCCGGATTGCAGCAGAATCAGTTGCTGGTGGCCGTGGGCGATCAGCGGGTTGACGACTGGGGCACGGCCCTGTTGTCGATACTTGACGAAATGGTTGCCACGGGAGAGGTGCCGCTCGTCGTTCAGGACCTGCATGGTAATGAGCGCAACGTGATCATTGAGGTCGGTGACGACAGAACCAGGCTGACGGAGCCGGGGTTGCTGCTCGGTGGTCTGGGTTTTCGAATAGGCCAGCCACTGGCGATCGCCGAGATGCTGATGCCGGGGGCGGCCGCGGATCAGGCAGGATTGCGGCCAGGCGACAGAATCGTGAGCGTCAACGGTGAGAGCACCACGACTTTCACCGAAATGGCCTCGGTCATCGTCGCGTTGCCGGACAGGACCGTGCCGTTCGGGATTGTCCGGGACGGTCGGCAGGAGACTCTGTATGTTGATATCGCGGCCGAAGAAACTGCGGACGGCATCGAGGGCCGCATCGGTGTCGGGCCTCGCTTCCTGAAGAAATTCGGTGCGGTCGCGGCTATCGGTGAGTCCTTCTCACGCACCTCCCGGGAGACGGCGTTTACGGCTCGCATGTTGTGGAACATGGCTACACGCACCGTATCGATCAAGAACATCAGCGGGCCGATCAGCATCGCGCAATTCGTCGGCGATTCAGCCCGAGCCGGCTTTACCTATGTGCTGACGATACTTGCACTTATCAGTATCAGTCTGGGCGTATTAAACTTGCTGCCGATCCCCATGCTCGATGGCGGCCAGATCGTGTATCAGTCAGTGGAGTGGATCAAGGGCAGCCCACTGTCTGACCGGGCACAGTTGCTGGGTCAGCAGGTTGGTATTTTTGCAATTTTATTGTTGATGAGTTTTGCTTTCTACAACGATATCGCGCGATTTTTTGGCTAGAGATCATGAGGCAAGGGCGAGTTACTAAATTTCGGTTCAGGCAGTGGCTGTCTACGGCTGCCGCGCTGATATGTCTGTCATTGCCTGTCGCGAGCCTGGCCGAAGAGTTTGTCGTGCGCGATATGCGCGTTGAGGGTCTGCAACGAATATCCGAGGGTACGGTATTCAACTATCTGCCGATTAACGTCGGCGATACAGTCGACGCGATCCGGATTGAGGAGGCGATTCGGGCTTTATACACACAGAAACTTTTTGACGATATTGAGGCACGGCGCGATGATTCCACGCTGATCATTGCAGTCCTGGAGCGACCGTCCATCGAAGAATTCACGATTGACGGCAACAAGGACATCAAGACCGAGGATTTAATGGAATCACTGCGCGGCGTGGGCCTTGCGCGTGGACGAACGTTTGATCGATCCGTTCTCGATGAGGTTCAGGGGTTTCTCAAAGAGCAGTACTATGACCGCGGCAAGTATGGAGTGGTCGTCAATGCCGATGTAATTGACAGGCCGAACAACACGGTGCGGGTCAGCATTGAAGTCAAGGAGGGAGACCGGGCGAAGATTCGCCAGGTAAACATCGTCGGCAATCACAGTTTCGAGGAAGAGGATATCCGTGAAAACTTCGAGCTGGACACGGCCAACTGGCTGTCCTGGATCAGGCAGGACGACCGCTATGCAAAGGAATCGCTGGGCGGCGATCTCGAGACGCTTCGCTCTTATTATATGGACCGCGGCTACGCGGATTTTCGCGTCGATTCGACCCAGGTCGCGATCTCGCCCAACAAGAAAGATATCTATGTAACGATCGGCATTCACGAAGGAGAGGAGTACACGATCTCCGAGACCAAGGTCGTCGGCAAGATGGTTATTCCCGAGGAGCAACTCAGCGCCCTCATCCTCGCTCGGGCGGGCGACACATTCAACTTGCAGCGGCTAACTCAATCAAAAGAGTTTATGGAGTTTCGTTTGAGCGAGCAGGGTTATTCGAATGCAGAGGTAGATCCGGTCCCCGTTCTTGACCATGAGAAAAAGGAAGCGACCGTAACATTTTTCATCGATCCGCAGAGCCGCGTATATGTCCGACGAATTATTTTCAAGAATATTGATCAGGTTGACGATGAGGTACTACGGCGCGAGATGCGGCAGGCCGAAGGCGCCTACCTGTCGAATCGACTCATTGAGCGGTCGAAGATCAGATTGCAGCGACTCCCGTATATCGAAAAGGTCGACGTAGAAAATGTTCCGGTACCGGGAAGTCCGGACATGGTCGACGTCGAGTTCGATATCGAATATCGCATGCCCGGTCAGTTCAGTGGTGGCCTGGGTTACTCCGGAGCACAAAAACTGATGTTGAACGGCAGTATCGTGCATACCAATTTCCTCGGCTCCGGCAATCGTGTCGCGCTTCAGGTGAATTCCGGCAAATTCTCGACCCTCTACAGCCTTTCACATACCGACCCGTACACGACCCGGAACGGCGTGCGAAGAACGATCGCACTCAACTACCGCGATATAACGCAGTTCACTTCAGCTTCATCCGATTTTTCGACGACGAATGCGGGCGCGACGCTCGAGTACGGTTACCCGATAACCGAATTTCAAAATCTGAATGTCGGTCTGACTTACAATAGTGCCGAACTTCTTTCCTCAACATCGAGCACTATTCAGGCGCAGGAATGGGTGGCAAACAACGGCAATCCGTTCATACAGGATATCGGCAATGGTGCGGTATTTTTCGGCACGCAGTTCGACACTATCGAATTATTGTTGGGTTGGAGCTATGACAGCCGCAACAGGAGCCTCTTCGCTGACCGGGGCAGCCGCCAACAGTTTTTCATCAACTATACGGTGCCCGGCAGCGAGGTCGAGTACTGGACGGCGCGCTACAAATATACGAAATACCTCCCGCTTTTCGGCAAGTGGACCTTCCGCGTGAACGCAGAGCTGGCCTATGGTGAGGCGCTCAACGAGACCACGGCAATACCGCCCTTCAAGCAGTTCTACGGCGGCGGGCCGGAGTCGGTTCGCGGCTATAAAGAGTCCTGGTTGGGCCCCCGGGACAGCTTTGGGAACCCCTATGGCGGCAATATGTTGGTCGCAAGTCAACTTGAGCTTATAATCCCCCTTCCCCAGAAATGGAGCGGCAGCACGCGAGCTAGTTTCTTCTACGACATTGGCAACGTATTTAATACCGGCGAGGTCTCATTCACTGATAAGTTAGGCAGTCCGGTAACATACAAGCCGGATTTTGATGAATTGAAGACATCCGTCGGCATTGCGGTTCAGTGGCTTGCGCCAATGGGGCTGTTTCGATTCAGTTATGCGGTGCCGCTCAATGAGTTCAAAGGCAACGACAGATTTTACGGAGACGTTACCGAAGGTTTTCAGTTCTCCATTGGTCAAGCGTTTTAAGGGTTGGAATTTTATATGAATTTTGCAAAACAACGAATGATTGAGGCAACACTGGTGGTTGCACTTATTTCAATATTTAGTGGGGTCGCCGTAGCGCAGGAATTGAAAGTCGGTTTCGTCAACGTCCCGGTGTTGATGGAACGTGCGCCGCAGGCGAAAGTAGCAATGGACGCATTACAGGAAGAGTTCGCACCGCGCCAACGAGTGATAGTTGCCAAGCAAACGGAATTGGAGGAACTCACTGAAAAGGTAAGACGCGATTTCGATGTGATGGGCGAGACGGAACGCCGCAACGCCGAAAAGGATCTTCGGGATCTGCAACGCGAAGTTACCCGTCTGCAGACCGAGTTCAGAGAGGACCTGAATCTACGCCGTAACGAAGAACTCGGCCAGCTTCAACGTTCATTGCTGAAAGAAGTGCAGGATTATGCGCAGACGACGAACTACGATCTCATTGTTGGCGACGGCGTCTTGTATGCGAGTACTGCTGTAAACATTACGGAACTCGTATTACGCGCAATGGAAGCCAATTTTAATGCGACGGGGGCGAATCAATAGCGGCTTCTTAATCGGATCAGAGTAACCCGACAAATACGGTGCAATATGCCGGCTAGCCTCGGAGAACTGGCGACTGAATTCGGCTGTGACTTGCTTGGCGATCCGGATACCCGAGTGGACCGTGTCGCGACGCTCGCAAATGCATCACCGATGTCCATCGGTTTTCTTGCAAATCCCGCTTACAGAGATCAATTGCAGGCTACCAAGGCCGCTGCTGTCGTGCTTACGGAGGCCGATGCCGGTGATTGTCCGGTCGCTGCACTAATTTCCAACGACCCCTATACAACCTACGCACGAATCGCGAGTGTCCTGCATCCACCCGCCACACATTCGCCGGGGATCCATCCGTCAGCCGAGATAGATGCAAGCGCGACTGTGTCTGACAGTGCGCATGTCTCTGCCAATGTTGTCATTGGAGAAGATTGCTCAATCGGAGACGATGTGTATGTCGCGGCCGGCTGTGTCGTGGGCCGGCGATGTTGCATCGGAAATGCTTCTCAACTACTGGCGAACGCAACGCTGGTCAAAAACGTGCGAATCGGCGAACGCACGATCATTCATTCAGGCGCTATAGTCGGTTCTGACGGTTTCGGCCACGCACGCGACGATTCAGGCTGGATAAAGATTCCTCAGGTCGGCGGTGTTGTGATCGGCAATGACGTAGAAATCGGCGCGAACACCGCCGTTGACTGTGGCGCTATCGATGATACGGTTATTGAAGATGGTGTTCGACTGGATAACCTCATCCAGGTCGGGCACAACGTGCGCATCGGCGCACATACCGCGATAATCGGGCCGACCGCAATCGCCGGCAGCGCCAGAATTGGTAAGCGATGCATGATTTCGGGCCTGGTAGGCGTGGTGGGACATGTGACCGTATGTGACGACGTGGTCATTACACCCCAAGTGCTGATTACCAAGGATGTCAAAGAGCCGGGCGTCTATTCAGCCACTTTCGGCGCCGAAAAAGACAAGGACTGGAAGCGCATGGTCGTAAGGTTTCGACGGCTCGAGACTCTGGAGAAACGGGTCGCTGAACTGGAGGCCAAGGCAGAAGAATGACTGATGATTCAGGAAACCTGGACATCCTGCAGATTCAAAATCTGCTACCACACCGCTATCCGTTTCTGCTGGTTGATCGTGTTATCGACTGTCAGCCCGGTACCTCGGTAACTGCCATCAAGAACGTTACCATCAACGAACCGTTTTTCCAGGGACATTTCGAAGGCTGGCCGATAATGCCGGGCGTTCTGATAATCGAAGCGATGGCGCAGGCCGGCGGCATTCTCTATAACCTGTCTTCTGAAGACATCGAGGCTGGTCACCTCTTTTATCTCGTTGCCGTTGATGAGGCCCGATTCCGTCGTCCGGTCGTGCCTGGTGATCAATTGCGATTGGAAGTCAGCGTCGCCCGAAAGCGCCGCGGCATGTGGCGTTTCAATTGTTCTGCAAGTGTGGACGGCAAGCAGGCCGTATCCGCAGTTATCATGTGCGCCCCCGGGGAAAAACGCGTGTGATCCACTCGACCGCGATAATCGCTGAAAGCGCCGTGATCGCTGAGGATGTAGAGATCGGTCCTTATTCGATCATTGGTGAGGGCGTCGAAATTGGCGCCGGTTCGAAAGTCGACAGCCACGTCGTCATTAACGGGCCGACCCGCATCGGTGAGAACAATCATATTTATCAGTTTGCATCGATTGGCGACGATCCGCAGGACAAGAAATACAAGGGTGAGGACACGCGTCTCGAAGTTGGTGACAGAAACACGATTCGCGAATACTGCACGATAAGCAGGGGCACGGTAGACGATGAGGGTGTGACCAGGCTCGGCGATGATAACTGGATCATGGCCTACGTTCACATAGCACACGACTGCCAGATTGGAAACAAGACGATCATGGCGAATAACACGACTCTTGCCGGACATGTACATGTCGGCGACTGGGCAATTCTTGGTGGATTCTCAGGCGCACACCAGTTTTGCCACATAGGCGCGCACAGCTTTCTCGGCATGTATTCGGGCATAAATCAGGATGTGCCGGCCTATGTAATGGTTTTCGGCCTGCCGGCCGCGCCAGCCGGCATCAACGGCGAGGGACTGAAGCGGCGGGACTTCAGCAAAGATCAGATTCGCAATATCAAGAATGCCTATCGGATTGTTTATCGCAACGGCCTGAAACTCGCCGATGCGACGGTGGAGATCGAAGGCCTGGTCGCCGACCAGCCGGAGCTAGGCATATTTCTCGAGTCGATCAAGACGTCCAAACGCGGCTTGGTGCGATAACACCGGCTCGGAATATGCGAAATCTTCGTATCGGCATTGTCGTTGGTGAAGTGTCCGGCGACCAGTTGGGTGCGGGACTCATTCGCGAATTGCAAAGGCAGCACCCCGGCATTTGTCTCGAGGGCGTTGGTGGACCGGCAATGCGCGAAGCTGGCTTCGAAGTCTGGGAGGATGCCGAGTCTCTGGCCGTGATGGGCCTTGTTGAACCCATTAAGGTACTGCCAAAGCTGCTGCGATTGCGCCGCTCCCTTATAAGACGGTGGTCGGACAACCCGCCGGATGTGTTCGTCGGGATCGATGCGCCGGATTTCAACCTGCGACTCGAGCAGACACTGAGAAAGCGCGGAATTACCACAGTTCATTACGTCAGCCCGACGGTCTGGGCGTGGCGGCCGGGTCGTGTCAGAAAAGTCGCGAAGGCGGTGGACAAGGTATTGTGCATTTTTCCCTTCGAGGAAAAATTTTACGAGGCGCACGACGTAGACGCCGAATTCGTCGGGCACCCGCTCGCCGACAATATTGATACGAGCATGGATGTCGCATCACTTAGAGAGCAACTGGGATTGACAGCCAACAATATCGTTGCCGTGATGCCGGGCAGCCGAAGCAACGAAATCGCCAGGCTCGGGCCGGTCTTTGCCGCCGCCTGTGCCCGTCTGGTCGAAAAGAATCCAGATTTGCGATTCGTCTCGCCGATGGTAAATGCCAGGCTGCGACGGGAATTCGAGGCTTGCGTTCAAGATGCCGGCATCAGTAATTACATCAAACTGATCGATGGCAATGCGCAATCCGCGATTGCGGCAGCCGATGTCGTTCTTCTCGCCTCCGGCACCGCGTCCCTGCAAACTGCTCTCCTTGGCAAACCCATGGTCGCGGCATACCGACTATCGTGGTTGACCCACCTTTTGCACAGCTGGTTCAATCTCGTCAAGGTGAAGTATTTTGCGATGCCCAATCTATTGACCGACGAGCCGCTGGTACCGGAATTCCTGCAGGACAAGGCGACTCCTGAGGCGCTTGCTGCGGCCGTTTCCGACTTACTGAGCGATGTCGAGCGTCGTGTCGAAATAGAACGAAAGTTCATCGCTCTGCGCGCGGAACTTGCCCGCGGCGCACAACAACGGGCAGCGCAAGTAATACTCGAACTGGCGGAAAAAAACTGATGCCCGGACACGCGGTTGCCGGTGTCGATGAAGCCGGACGCGGGCCACTCGCGGGACCCGTCGTCGCAGGTGCAGTGATCCTGAATGATCACCTGGCTATCGAGGGCTTGCGGGATTCTAAAAAACTTTCACCGAAGCGACGATCCGAGCTTGCGCGCGAGATACGGCTGCACTCGCTGGCCTGGTCGGTTGCCTGGGCGGATGCGGCTGAGATCGATAGCCTGAACATTCTTGGAGCCACGCTTCTGGCAATGCGCCGTGCCATCCTGGGGCTGCCACTCAGGCCGCAATTTGTTCAGGTCGACGGCAATCGACTTCCCGAACTCTCCTTTGGCACCGAACGTATTGAAGGCGAGGCGATCGTCCGCGGCGATGCGAGCATTGCCGCAATCAGTGCCGCATCGATCGTCGCCAAAGTCTGTCGTGATCAGATCATGGTCGAAATGGACAGGATTTATCCAAACTACGGGTTTGCCCGCCACAAGGGATATGGCACGGTGGATCATCGCGAGCGCATCGACCGCTTCGGTCCCTGTCAGCAACATCGTCGTAGTTTTCGTCCTTTCCGTGTGCTTGCACCCGGTTCGATGACGCTCACTGATTGATGAGTTTAGAATGGACCGATCATCATGAATCAGCCATTCATACATCTGCATCTGCACACCGAGTACTCGATCGTCGACAGCACGGTAAGGATTCCGTCACTGATGCAGCGGTGTGCCGCCGAGGGAATGCCGGCCGTCGCGCTGACGGATCAGGGCAATCTATTCGGTATGGTCAAGTTCTGCCGGCAGGCGCTTGACGCGGGCGTCAAGCCGCTGGTCGGCGTTGATCTAAAGTTAGCGGATCACGACGATATCGACCGACCTTCGGCATTGGTGCTCCTTTGCCAGAATCAAACCGGTTATCGAAACCTCACGGCGTTGTTATCCAGGACTTTTCTCGAAGGCCAGCATCGTGGTACCCCGATGGCTGAGCGGGAATGGCTGACGAAGGAGAGTTGCGAAGGGCTTATCGCACTATCAGGGGCGATGCAGGGTGATGTCGGCCGGGCCCTCATCAGCAGTCATTACGATGTAGCCGAGAAACGCCTGGCCGCCTGGCTCGGCGTTTTCGGTGACCGTTTTTACATCGAGTTAATGCGAACCGGACGTTCCGGCGAGGCGGAGTACGTTGATAGTGCGCTTGGACTTGCCAGCAGCATGAGTGTTCCGGTGGTCGCAACCAACGATGTGCGCTTTCTCGAATCCGGCGACTTTGAGGCGCATGAGGCTCGTGTCTGTATTCAGGAGAGCCGCACTTTGGGCGATCCGGACAGGCCGCGTCATTACAGCGAAGAGCAATATCTCAAGACCTCGGAGCAGATGGCCGCGTTGTTTGACGATGTGCCCGAGGCACTGGCAAATTCATGGGAAATTGCGAAGCGTTGCAATCTCGATCTCAAACTCGGCGAGAGTTATTTGCCGGCGTTTCCGGTGCCCGACGGTCAAACAACCGAGCAGTTTCTAATATCTGAGTCAGAGTCAGGCCTGGAGGCCGCGCTGGCCCGGATGTCTCGCAAGCTAAATACTCAAGCTGCTGAAAAGGAAAGTCTCGCGGCACCGTACAGGGGCCGGCTGGCAACGGAACTTGCAGTGATCTGTGACATGGGGTTTGCAGGATACTTCCTGATCGTTGCGGATTTCATTCGCTGGGCCAAGGACAACGGCATACCGGTCGGGCCTGGCCGCGGTTCGGGGGCCGGCTCGCTGGTCGCCTGGGCGTTAGGAATAACCGACCTCGATCCACTCGAGCACGACTTACTGTTCGAGAGATTCCTCAATCCTGAGCGTGTATCGATGCCTGACTTCGACATCGACTTCTGCATGGAGGGTCGCGACCGGGTCATCGAATACGTTGCCGAGAAGTATGGTCGCGATCGCGTGTCGCAAATCATCACCTACGGAACCATGGCGGCACGGGCGGTTATTCGGGACGCCGGGCGAGTACTGGGTCACCCATATGGGTTCGTCGACCGCATCGCAAAACAGGTGCCTTTTGAACTGGGAATTACGCTCGACAAAGCGCTGCAGCAGGAGGAAGAGCTCGCGGCCATGTATAAGAACGATGAGGAAGTTCGATCGACCATCGATCTGGCCAGGTCGCTCGAGGGCCTCGTCAGAAATGCCGGCAAGCATGCGGGCGGTGTCGTCATCGCGCCGGACAAACTGACCGACTTCACGCCGCTGTATTGCGAGGAGGGCGGTGAAAATGTCGTCACTCAGCTGGACAAGGATGACGTCGAGGCGGTAGGTCTGGTCAAGTTCGATTTCCTGGGATTGAAAACGCTTACGATCATTGATTGGGCAGTCGACATCGTCAATGCCGGCGACCCGGAGTTGCACCTCGACATATCGAGTATTCCGATGGACGATGCCAGGACCTTCGAGATGTTGAGGACGAGCAGCACGACGGCTGTTTTTCAACTCGAGTCACGCGGCATGCACAATCTTGTTACACGCATGCAGCCCGATCACTTCGAGGACCTTGTTGCGCTGGTCGCATTGTTTCGCCCGGGCCCATTGCAATCCGGCATGGTGGACGATTTTATTTCGCGCCGGCATGACGCCAGCAAGTCGAACACGGATTACCTGCACCCTGATCTGACCTCCGTTCTAAGTGAGACTTACGGCGTCATCCTCTATCAGGAACAGGTGATGCAAATTGCGCAGATACTTGCAGGATATACGCTTGGCGGCGCCGATCTTCTACGGCGTGCAATGGGCAAGAAAAAGCCCGAGGAAATGGCCAAGCAACGCGAAGTTTTTGTCAATGGCGCGATGAAGCGCGGCGTAGCCGATTTTACGGCAACGCGCATTTTCGATCTGATGGAAAAATTCGCAGGCTACGGCTTCAACAAGTCGCATTCGGCAGCTTACGCATTGCTGGCCTATCAGACAGCATTTCTCAAGGCACATTATCCGGCGGCGTTTACCGCGGCCGTGATGAGCGCTGATCTGGACAATACTGATCGGCTCCTGACGGTCAAGGATGATTGCAGGCAGACAGGGCTGGAATTAAAGGCTCCGGACATCAACAAGTCCGGCTATCAGTTCAGCGTGGCCGGCGAGCATTCAATCCTGTACGGACTCGGTGCGATCAAGGGCGTTGGGCGCAATGTTGTCGATTCAATCATTGACGAGCGAAAAAAGCGTGGCGCATACGTCGGCCTGAATGAGTTCTGCCGCCGGTTGGGCCAGGAAAAACTCAATCGCCGGGCTATTGAGGCAATGGTCAAGGCCGGTGCAATGGACGGCTTCGCGCAGACACGTCGGAGCCTGTTGAAAGCTCTGCCCGACTCGATGAAATGCGCCGACCAGGAAGCGCGTGCCCGTGCAGCTGGTCAAAACGACATGTTCGGAATCGACAAACCCGTGAAAGCAGCGGAGCCAATCGCTGCAAGCGACATTATCGAGTGGAGCGAACGTAAATTTCTGCAGAAGGAAAAAGAGGCGCTCGGATTGTATCTGTCCGGCCATCCGTTCGATGCTATTGCCAAGGATGCACGCTATCTGGCAGACGGTAAGCTGGGCGATATCAGTTCTGAACCGCCACCGACAACCGGTAACGGTGAAAAGGCTTACGCACGGACGGGCCGCGAGGTCACGGTCGCCGGATTGATCATGGATATTCGCAGACGAGGCAATCGGGTTACCGTTGTCCTTGACGACGATTCCGGCCGCCTCGAAAGCAGTTTTTCGATGGAGGCATATCAGCAATTTCGGTCCTTGTTGGTCAAGGACGAGATCATCGTCGTCAGCGGCACCCTGCGCTACGACGATTTCCTTTCGGCCTGGCGGGTCAGCGCCAGGCGCGTAACGGCAATCGATAACGCTATCGAGAAACAGGCAAAGGGTATGGTCTTGAGTCTGGCGCCCAATGGCCAGGGCGAAGAACTTCTGACACGCCTGCACGATGTGTTGCTGCCCTATCGCGAAGGATCTTGCGATGTTTCGGTGCAGTATACCGGCACGGATGCCGCGGCCCGCCTGAACCTGGGACCCGAATGGACCGTTCGCCCGAGCCGCGAATTGCGGGACAAACTGGCCGCTTTGCTCGGTCAGAATAGTGTCAGATTGCTCTACGCACCGGGCAAGGAAATGATGTAGAGTCCGTCTTCCGTGCTCATAAAAACAACGGCTTATGGATCTTAAGTTCCTTGATTTCGAACAGCCGATTGCCGAACTCGAGGCCAAGATCGATGAGCTTCGATTCGTCGGCGACGATTCCGAAATCAACATCAACGAAGAGGTTTCGAGGCTCAAAGGCAAGAGCGAGGCTCTGACCAAAAGCATCTTCTCCAAACTCAGCGCCTGGCAAATCGCACAGATCGCTCGTCATCCGATGCGTCCTTATACGGCCGACTATCTCGAAAACATTTCTCCCGACTTTCAGGAATTGCATGGCGATCGCATGTTCGCTGATGATCCTGCGATCATCAGCGGGGTAGGCAGGCTGGACGGCCGACCGGTGATGTTTATCGGCCATCAGAAGGGTCGCGATACCAAAGAACGTGTGCGTCGAAATTACGGAATGCCGAAGCCGGAGGGCTATCGTAAAGCGCAACGTATGATGAGAATGGCGGAGAAATTCTCGTTGCCTGTCGTCACGCTGATAGATACCCCCGGTGCATATCCCGGGGTGGGCGCCGAAGAGCGCGGGCAAAGCGAGGCAATCGCCCACAGCCTGTACCTGATGGCAGGTTTGCGAACACCTATCGTCAGCATCGTCATCGGAGAGGGCGGATCGGGCGGCGCTTTGGCGATCGGTGTCAGCGATCGATTGTTGATGTTGCAGTATGCCGTCTACTCCGTCATCTCACCGGAAGGTTGTGCATCGATTCTCTGGAAGAGCGCCGATAAAGCAGAAGAAGCCGCGGAGGCAATGCGCATAACGGCGGAGAGCCTCAATGATTTCGGATTAGTCGACGAAGTATTGCCTGAGCCGCTCGGTGCCGCCCATCGTGATCCGTCGGCGGCAGCGGATGTCATCCGCAATGCTCTTTTGAAGTACCTCGAAGAACTCGATCGGCTCGATATCGATCAACTTCTCGAATCGCGACAGCGCCGCCTCGCCGGATTCGGCCAATTCAAGGAATAGCGCGGCCATAAATGACGTTTAATGCAGAAGATTTGTTATCGCGTCTCGCAGAACTGCAAGGGAACAGAGCAAAGCCGCGCCGTTATCTCGTCGCATTCAGCGGCGGAATCGATTCAAGCGTTCTGCTGCACGCATTGGTGGTGAGTGCCGAAGACCATCAGACGCCTGTCGTGGCGATTCACATCAATCACGGTCTGCATGAGGACGCACCCGATTGGGAGGCGCATTGCCGGAACGTGGCGCACGAACTCGATGTTCCCTACGTCAGCCAGACGGTGGTAGTCGATGACAAATCCGGACATGGTCTCGAAGCAGCTGCCCGGCAGGCTCGCTACGATGCTTTCCGTGACATAGTTGAAGAAGACGATTGGCTTCTCAGTGCGCACCACATAGATGATCAGGCTGAGACTTTGCTCCTGAACCTGATGAGGGGTAGCGGCCTCGCTGGACTTGCCGGTATTGGGGCACTGCAGCGCTTTTCTGAAGGCATGCTTGTAAGGCCAATGCTGTATATCAGCAGCAACAACCTGGCGAGCTACGCAGAGGAACACGGACTCTGCTGGATTGATGATCCCAGCAATCTGGACACACGCTTCGACCGGAATTTTCTGCGCAGGGATATCATTCCCGCGCTTGCCGAACGATGGCCGGGCGTATCAAAACGGCTCG
>Ga0255051_10000052_pt1 | contig 39613 bp, 38 predicted proteins | sample JV7_2_9_MG_FD_181719 | JGI IMG/M metagenome (GOLD analysis project Ga0255051, IMG submission 181719) | Seawater microbial communities from Jervis Inlet, British Columbia, Canada - JV7_2_9 | ecosystem: Environmental > Aquatic > Marine > Inlet | place: Canada: British Columbia | collected 2016-10-06
CGCGGTGCGGGTTTCCTGGCGGTATTCGGGGCCGGCGCGACATCACTCGTCGAGCGGATTAATTCGCTGGGTGCAAAGTCGTCAACGGCGAGCAGAGATACAACTTTATCGTGATATGCCTGTAGCTCGATGGCTTCACGTTTGCTGATCACCTCGGCGTGTTCTGCCTCCCCGATCTGATCACCCAGGTACTCGGCATGGATCAGGCCTTCTTTCAGCGCCTGGCGCAAGCGGCGCTCGAGCGGCGCGACATTTTCAGACAATTCCAGCGCTTCCTGCAACAGTCCGAGCGGGTTCCCGGGCTCCAGCGTAGTGTAGGCTTGCGCGCTCAACCGTTCGCGAGCCTCGCCAGTCGTCGTCATCAACTCGACGACCTTGCCGGCAATTTCATCGGACGGCGCCGAATAGGTTCTGCCGCGCGGGAAAATGCATACCCTGAGAACTGCTGCGGCCCAGCGATTTGGCAAGTTTCTCAAGAATGCGTGTAGAGCCTCCTGGGCCTGGTACATCAGCGTACGGATAGACCACTCAACGAGCGGAAGGTCGGTGGCACGCCGCCCCTGATTCTCGAAATGCTTGAGCACCGTTGACGCAAGGTAAATCGAGCTAAGCACATCGCCGAGGCGTGCCGACAGCAGTTCGCGCTTTTTCAAACTGCCACCGAGCGTCAGCATCGCGAAATCTGAAGCGAGTGCAAAAGCAGCGCTGTAGCGATTGATGTTCTGATAGTAACGGCGGGTTGGTGTGTTCAATGGAACACGACTGAACTTTGCGTGGGTCAGCGCGAGGAACAACGATCGCGCAAGATTACTTATGCCGTAACCAATGTGACCGAACAATGCATCATCGAATTCGATCATTCCTCTGTCAATATCATCGTCAGCGGCTGCTCGTAATTCCCGAAGCACGAACGGGTGGCAACGTATAGCACCCTGTCCATAGATAATCAGGCTACGCGTCAAGATGTTCGCACCCTCGACGGTGATTGCTATCGGGGTCGCCATATAGTTGCGACCAATGTAGTTTTTTGGCCCGAGCATGATTGCTTTGCCGCCATGGACGTCCATTGTATCGTTGGCTATTTTGCGGCCCAGTTCTGTGCAGTGATACTTGAGGATTGCTGATGGCACCGCCGGTTTTTCGCCCTGAACGATCGCGCCGGAAGTTACAGACACGGCCGCATTCAATATGTAGGTGTGTCCGGCGATGCGTGTCAATGCTTCACCGACGCCTTCAAACTTGGCGATTGAAGTACCGAATTGTTTTCGAATGCGCGCATACGCTCCGGTCGCATACGAGGCGGCCTGTCCACCACCTGTCGCGATTGACGGCAACGTGATCGCACGCCCTACTGACAGGAGTTCGACCAGCATTTTCCAACCCTTGCCCGCCATTTCCTGGCCGCCGATGATGCAGTCAAGTGGCACAAAAACGTCCTCGCCCGTGGTTGGTCCGTTCTGAAAGGCAATCGACATCGGGATGTGGCGTCGCCCAACCGTTACGCCGGGCGTGTCAGTCGGAATCAAAGCGGCAGTGATGCCGTACGCATCTTTGTCACCAATCAGGTGGTCCGGATCGTAAAGTTTGAATGCCAGACCAAGGACGGTCGCGACCGGCGCAAGCGTGATATAGCGTTTGTTCCAGTTCAGGCGGATACCCACGATCTGTTTGCCATTCCATTTGCCTTTGCAAACGACGCCGCTGTCTATCAACGCCGCGGCATCCGAACCGGCCTCCGGGGATGTCAGCGCAAAACACGGGATTTCCGTGCCGTTGGCCAGGCCAGGCAGGTAGCGCTTCTTCTGCTCCTCGGTGCCGTAATGCAGTAGTAATTCGGCTGGTCCGAGCGAATTCGGAACACCGATTGTCGATGATGCGGTAGGACTGCGGCTTGCAAGCTTGGTGATTACCATCGCATTGGCGTACGCCGAAAATTCGAGGCCGCCGTACTGCTTCGGAATTATCATCGCGAAAAAGCGTTTCTCAATAATGTAGTCCCAGACTTCCCTGGGCATGTCGGCACGGTTGTGACAGATATCCCAGTCGTCGAGCATTTTGCACAGTTGTTCGCATGGGCCATCGATGAAAGCCTGCTCTTCGTCGGATAAAGCGGGTGCAGGGAATGACATCAGCCGGTCCCAATCGGGCATTCCTGAAAACAGCTCGCCATCCCACCAGACATTGCCGGCTTCCAGCGCTTCGCGCTCTGTGTCTGACATCGTTGGCAGCATTTGCCGGTAGATCGCGAGCAGCGGTTGAGTAATTTTTTCGCGACGCAAATCAATCAGGTTTGGCACGATCAAGGCGCCTACGACTACCCAGAGCAACAACATCCATAACCAGAATCCGTTTCCGGCGAACGTGTAGAGGGTATAAGCGAAAATTGCGGCACTGGCTGCAATCGTCGAGGTGCGAAGATCGGTGCGCTGGTAGGCAAGGTATATGCCGCCACCAACTAGCAGCAGCAACCAGAAAAGACTGACAAGCAAACTGGACAAAAATTTCTACCTCTGGGTTGTTCGATAAATCATCAAACTAAACCCTAACATCGAGGCACGGGGTGTGCCATCTCATGCGTCACATCAGAGCAGCGACTCGATCGCAGCCCGTTCCTCGCGTAGCTCGGTTTCGGTTGCATCCATTCGCGACCGACTGAAATCGTTGATCGCGAGATCCTGGACAATTTCGTAATTGCCGTCGCGACAACGTACAGGATAAGAGTAAACAATCCCCGGCTCGATCCCGTAACTACCATCAGCAGGTATCGCCATGCTGACCCAGCCGTCGCCAACCGTGCCGAGCGCCCAATCGTGCATGTGGTCGATGGCGGCTGACGCCGCCGAGGCAGCGGATGACGCACCGCGCGCTTTGATGATCGCGGCGCCACGCTGCTGCACGACGGGGATGAATTCATCTGCCAGCCAGTCCTGGTCGACCAAACTAACCGCATCTGCCCCATCCACGGTGGCATGATGGATATCAGGGTACTGCGTCGCCGAGTGGTTACCCCAGATGGTCAAACGGCTGATCGTGCTGACATGCTTGCCAGCCTTCTGCGCTAGTTGGGCGGCGGCGCGGTTGTGGTCGAGGCGGGTCATCGCCGTAAAATTTCGCGGGTCGATGTCCTTTGCATTGCTGCTCGTAATCAGTGCATTTGTATTGGCTGGATTGCCGACGACCAGTACCTTGATGTCACGGTTGGCATGGTCATTAATTGCTTTGCCTTGTACCGAGAAGATCTGTGCGTTGGCTTCAAGAAGGTCCTTGCGCTCCATGCCCGGGCCGCGCGGGCGCGCACCGACGAGTAACGCATAGTCACTGTCCTTAAATGCAATATCTGGATCGTCGGTCGCGACGACGCCGGCTAGCGTCGTGAATGCGCAATCTTCGAGTTCCATCACAACGCCCTGCAACGCCGGCAAAGCCGGAGGAATCTCGAGAAGTTGCAGAAAGACGGGCTGGTCGGCTCCCAGCATCTGTCCGGACGCGATACGGAAGGCAAGCTGATAGCCGATCTGGCCGGCAGCGCCGGTTATGGTGACGCGAACGGGTGACTTCATCGATGGTTTCCTGAAATGCTGCCATGAGTACTGTTGGGGGCCGGGATTCTAGCATTGGCGACGCGGCCGAGCACTGCTCGTAATGCATTGTCAGGGCATTTCAAATTGCGGAAATGCTTCCTTGAGGGCCTCACGCTGGCGCAGCGCCGCTTCGGCGTTGCCAGCTTCTTCAAGATCGGTAATGCAGGTTAACCAGGTAACTGGATCAGCTCTCACGTCGTCCGCGCATACATTCGCGGCTAGAAGCGCTGGCATGGCGAATGCGGAGGTCTCTTCGAATCTGGCGTCGCCTGACACGGCCCTCTCATCTACTGAATTCAGATCTGCCTCTGATTCGTGTGCGGCATCCATCAGCTGCAACTCGCGTCGTGGTTCGTCGGCAACCTGTTTGGCGGCGGCCCGCCCGAACTGGGACTTTTTATCCACAAGCGTATTCGGCTGCTGTTTCGTTAGCATTTGCACTGGCGATTGAGTTTTCAATTCCGCTGGTTCTGGTGCCAATGTCGATTCTGGTTCGGCCTCGAGAGTTTCAAGCGGTTCCGGAATATCCACGATCTCAGGCGTCGGGACGCGGGTTACTTCCAGTACGATCGCCAGGCACAGCGCAATGGTTGCCGCCCAGGCAAGCGGTCGTGTCCACATAATCGATCGCGAGTACCGTGGCCGCGTAGCTACCGATGCGGCTTGTTGCAGCACTCTTTCATTCAAATAATCCGGCGCACTTTCCCCGCTTAGCTGGCGGTAGGTGTCGGAGACGACCTTGTCGGTCTCAGCTGCAGAATCCGGATGTTGTCGTTCGTTGGTCATGATACCTCCGCCGGTTCGTCGATCGCGATACGCAACTTTCTTACTGCGTATCGAAGCCGGCTCTTCGATGTTTCACGATTGCTTCCCGTAATTGCCGCGATCTGATCCAGGCTCAGACCGGCTTCCTCGTGCAAGAGGAACACGTCGCGCTGTTCGTCGGGCAAGTCAGCGAGCGCGATCTCCAGGCGTTCTCGAGCAAGGCTTCGTTCGGCCAGGATATCAGGCTGATCACCGGGATCGGCCTGGCTGTCCGGCTCGATGTTGCCCGGGTGAGTGTGGCGCTTGTTGCGTCTTATGTGATCGATAAAGCAATTGTGCGCGACCTTGTACAAAAAGGTTGTGAATTTCGCCGTCGGACGGTAGCGATCGGCGGCCTTGATGATTTTGCCCCACACCTCCTGAAAGATGTCGTCGGCGTTGTCGCGGTGCCGGCAAAGCCGCAGCAGATAGCGGTACAGCGGGTCGTTATGGCGTCGATACAGGGTTTCGAAGGCGTCAACGTCGCCATCCTTGAAACGCAGCATCAGGGCGCTGTCTTCGGGCGCTGAATCCATGGTTCGAGCATAGGCGACCCGTGGGCTGCAGGAAAGCGGCAACTCTGTCGGCTGGAGCGTTTGCACACCTGTAATCATTGCGGACCTCTTCGTAACCCGTTGATATCCGGTTCGTAATCGCGGGAACCATGTATGTAAACGAGTCGAGCAAGCCGTACGGGTTAGAAATAGACGAAAAGGCTTGCAATCAGACTTTTTGGTGTTATAGTCAACTATAACACCAGTTCACCTAGGGCGCTGCCCAAGGAGCAAGGACAATGAGACCGCTAATAGTGCGTTACCTGAACGAAATCGTCGGCCTTACCGTAATGGCGTTGATGACGGTGGCATTAGTGGCCGGACAAGCCGAGGCAACGGGCCAGGAAGCTATTCATAGCGAACCCGATATTACCGCCGCGGCGACGATCGTGACATTCAACGAGGCCATGGAGTCAGTTGTGTTCCGGGCCGACATCGCGATCAACTTAGGATTGGATGAACTGGTTCGACTTGAAGTCAGTGACGAATCGATCGATGCGATTCGCAAGGCGCTCGATATTCGAATCCAGCGCGAGAAATAATGGAATTTTTTCTATATGGCCGTAGCAACACAAGCAGTTTCCGTCACAAAGGCGAGTAAAGTAGCGACGGATATTTTGCGCCGGCCATTCTGGCCGGCGCTTTTTTAAGCGGATACACGATGGACCCAAAATGGAATGAAGATCTGCCTATCTATCGACAACTTCGAGATCGTGTTGTCGCTATGATACTTGAAGGGGTTCTCGGCGACGCCGATGCGCTGCCATCGGTGCGCAATGTCGCAGCTGAGTACCGCCTGAATCCGCTGACCGTTCTCAAAGGATACCAGGAGCTTGTCGACGAAGGCCTCGTTGAAAAGAAGCGCGGACGAGGGATGTTCGTTACTGGCGGTGCGCGTGATCGATTGCTGAAAGACGAGCGCGCACGATTCCTGGAAAAAGAATGGCCAGAGGTTAGGGCGACGATCAAGCGGCTGGAGCTCGATCCCGCATCGCTACTAAATGAAGTGAACGATTCAGGCGATGCTGGAGGCAAGAAATGACGAGTCTGGTTACCGCACACGGCGTAACCAAGCGATATGGCGATATCCGTGCCGTTGATAATGTCAGTTTCGAGATCGAAAAAGGCAAGATCCTGGGGTTGATCGGCCCGAATGGCGCCGGCAAAACGACTCTCCTCAAAGCATTATTGGGCCTGACGGATTGTGAAGGCCAACTTTCAGTGCTCGGGCTTGACCCGTTTCGCCAACGCAAAGAATTGATGCAAAACATCTGTTTTATCGCCGACGTGGCAGTGTTGCCGCGCTGGATACGCGTTTCGCAACTGCTCGATTTTATCGAGCAGACACACCCGAATTTTTCGCGGAACCGGGCGGAGGAATTGCTGAAATCCACGAAAATTCGGCGCGATTCAAAAGTACGCGAATTGTCGAAGGGCATGGTGACGCAATTGCACCTCTCGATCATTACGGCGGTTGATGCCAAATTTCTCGTGCTGGACGAGCCAACTCTGGGTCTCGATATCATTTTCCGCAAAGAGTTTTATGGAAATCTTCTGAACGACTACTATGACGGCGAGCGAACGATTCTGATTACTACTCACCAGGTTGAAGAAATTGAAAACCTGCTGACGGACATCATGTTTATCAACGATGGCCGGATACTCCTCGACGCCAGCATGGAAGCGTTGCCCGAGTCTTACGTGGAACTGGTGACATCGGGTGACAATGCCGATTCGGCGAGACACCTGGGCCCGATCTACGAGCGCGACCTGTTTGGCAAAAAAGTCATGACGTTCGAAAAAATCGAACGCGAAAAACTTGCGGGATTCGGAGAAATGCATACGCCTTCGATCGCTGACCTGTTTGTCGCGAAGATCAAAGGAGCGGCGGCATGATTACAAACCAACTGGCGCTCGTTCGACGGGAAATCTGGGAGCATCGCTCGATTTGGGTCACGCCTGCGGCGATTGCGCTGGTGGTGACATTATTGACTATCGCGAGCTTTGTCGCCGCATCCGGATTCGGTGAAGCCAAAGACATGGCGATCATCCTTGCGTCAAACGTATCCGATGCGGAACGCAGAGCGGCGCTGATAGCGTTTCTGATTGGCAATACGATCGCGTTCTTAATGGCAATGTGGTTCCTGATGATTTTCTACAGCCTCGATGCGTTGAACGCAGAGCGCAAGGACAAGAGCATATTGTTCTGGCGCTCGTTGCCGATCACCGATGCAGAAACTGTCGTGTCCAAGCTGCTTACGGCAGTGATACTGATACCGATGGTCACTTTTGCTGCAGTCGCGGTCTCGCAGTTAATCAATTTGATTCTCATGAGCATCTGGATCAGCGTCGAAGGCGGCAGCCCTGGACTCCTGATCTGGGGGTCGTTGCCGCTCTTCGATACATGGCTGGCAACGTTTATTGTGCTGCTGGCTATCCCGGCCTGGACATCGCCGCTGATTGGATGGTTCCTGTTTGTGTCGGCCTGGACCAAGCGAAGCCCTTTTCTTACCGCATTCCTGCCTATCGCGGTCCTGCCGATAATGGAATATGTCGTTTTTCGAACATCGATGCTTGGGGACGCGATAGTCAACCGGTTCAGCATGAAGACGATGCCGCTGTTCGACCTCGATGTTTTCCGCTTCTTTGACGATCACAAGTTCAGATCTGCAGCGGAAGAAAACATCAGCTTGCTGGCATTGCTGGACCCAGGAAAATTTGTGGCCAGTATGGATTTGTGGCTCGGTATGGTCGTCTGTGGGCTGTTCATTACCGCAGCGATTTATGTTCGCCGGTACCGGGACGATAGTTAGGCAGGACGACCCGAGATTTCATGCTTGCGCAACTTGCCCCGCAACTGGTGGTAACTCAACCCGAGTAAGTCGGCAGCGAGACGCTGGTTGAATCGAGCTCGCTCAAGTGCCGCTTCGAGAAACTCTTTCTCTGTATCAATAAGCCTCGACGCCAGGTCAGTAGGCAGCAACGGAGCGCGCTGCGGTTCAGCGGCCTGGCGCGCGGACTCGGCCGGCATTGCAAGTTTGAACGGCGAGTCGAACGGATCGAAAGAAATATTCGAAATGGGTGTATCGGGTTCATCGGAAAGATAGACAGAGCGTTCGATCGAGTTCTTGAGTTCCCGTACGTTGCCTGCCCAATTGTGCCGTAGGAGGGCCGACGATGCGCGTGGGCTAAATCCTGGGAAAAAAGATCGGCGTAGTTCACTTGCCATATTAATTGCGAATGTGTAGGCCAGCGGCATGATGTCCTCGGGCCGCTCGCGAAGGGGCGGAACGGTAATCACGTCAAACGCGAGCCGGTCTAGCAGGTCTCTGCGAAACTGGCCCGCGGCCGCGAGTGTCGGAAGATCTGAGTTCGTTGATCCGACAATTCTTACATCGACGCGCAGAGTGTCACTGCCACCGACTCTTTGTATTTCCCCGTACTCGATAACGCGCAGGATTTTTTCCTGCATGCGCAGCGATATCGTCGACAGTTCATCCAGTATTAATGTGCCGGCGTCGGCCCGTTCGAAATGCCCGACGTGCGTCTTCACGGCGCCGGTAAACGCTCCCGCCTCGTGACCGAAAAGCTCCGACTCAAGAATGGTTTCCGTAAGTGCCGCACAGTTGACCTTGACGACGCCTTGCTCCCAGCGCTCCGAGAGGAAGTGCAGACGAGAGGCGATAAGTTCCTTGCCAGTGCCGCGCTCGCCGACGACGAGTACCGGTTTATTCAGCGGAGCAGCTCGTGATACGTGCTCGAGCATCTCGAGAAAAGCCGGAGCTTCGCCGATTATCGGCTGTGTGGGGCGCCTGTCTGCCATTGGTGTATTTGACCATAAATTAGTGAAATACGCGAAAAGATAGTATAAATGACCACATTAAGGGAATATAAATGGACCCTGGAGGACCGGTATTTTCTGTGGATAAACAACAAGTTACCTTAGTCCTGGGGCGGTTGGCACGGATGCTGCAACATATGACTCAGTAATCACGCAAATACGAGGAAAAATTCATGGGCATATTCACGAGATTCTCAGACATCGTGAACTCGAACATCAACGCGATTCTCGACAAAGCCGAGGACCCCGAAAAGATCGTTCGATTGATGATCCAGGAGATGGAAGACACGTTGGTCGAGGTACGCTCGGCTGCCGCTCGTTCTATCGCAGATAAGAAGGACCTTAACCGCAGGCTCGAAGCGCTTGATCGAGAGTTGAATGACTGGGATGACAAGGCCGAGCTGGCGATGCGAAAAGGACGTGAGGACCTGGCGAAAGCTGCTCTCATAGAAAAGTCTCGCGTGAGCGCCGCCGCCGTGTCCCTCAAAGAAGATTATCTGGCCGTCGAGGACGGACTAGGTAAGCTCAACCAGGACATCGCGCGACTTGAAGCTAAGCTCGAAGACGCCAAGGCACGGCAGAAAGCACTGCTCGCGAGGCACAAGACCGCGAGTAGCCGACTTGCTGCCCGCAAGAAAATTCACGACTATCAGATCGATGATGCGATGATTCGTTTCGAGCAATACACACGCAGAATTGACGACGTCGAGGGCCGGGTTGAGGCTTATGATCTCGGCCTGCCGAAAGATCTTAACCACGAGTTTGCGGGTCTCGAAGCAGAGGAGTCTGTAAAAAAAGAACTCGATGAATTGAAGCAACGAGTTGCCAGTGACACCAAGAAGGTGGCTGAGGGGTAAATGTCGATAACCACAGCTGATAAAAGGAGGCAACAATGAATCAGCGCAGCTGGAACATAGACTATGGTCCGCTACGCGGTTTTTACCGCGACAGCGACAACGCCTGGATTTCTGGCGTCTGCGCCGGTATCGCGGATCGATTCAATTTTCGGCTCGGCACAGTGCGGGTAATCACCGTCATCTGCCTTTTGCTGTTTACGTGGCTGACGATCGCGATCTATGTTGCTGCCACGCTACTGATCAGCGGAAAACCGCTGATTTATTCGGGCAGGCAAACAGAGAATGAATTCTGGCGGCGTCATGAGACGGATCGCTGGAGCCGTTTATGAACACATATGAAACAGTCAGGCCTCGCGCATTTTACCGCAGGGCAGATAATGCAATGCTTGGTGGAGTTTGTTCCGGCATCGCCAATTACTTCGACCTCAATTTACGCGTAACACGATTTCTCGCGGTCATTGCGTTTTTTGTGGCAATGCCGATGGCGGTGATTGCCTATCTGGCCATTGTGTTCCTGGTTCCCGCGAGGGCGATTGGCAAAAACGAGCGTCGTGGCTCGAAGGATTGGAGGGCCAGGCGCGCAACGCCTGAGGAAATGGCAAGCGAGGTGCAGAGCAGAACCAGGTCTCTCGATCGGCGCTTGGCTCGATTGGAAAAATACATTACATCAAGGCGTTATGAACTCGATGAAGAATTTAGAAATCTGTGATTTTCAGATATCAATCTGTAGCTATCAGATAACAAATAAGGGACTGATCAATGAACATGTGGGTTGCCATAGTCTGTATCGTCGCAATCGTATTTCTCTCCGACTCGATCAATAAAATGTCCAAGGCCAAGCTCAAAAAGAAATCAGATAAGATCGATAATGCCGAGCTAGCGGATTCGCTTCGACGAATTGAAGAGCTTGAAGAACGTATTCAGGTACTGGAACGCATCGTCACCGAGAACAAATTCGACCTTCGGAGCGAAATCAACAAGCTCTGATTAGTCGGCGGCCTTCCTCGCGGCATTGTAGGCACGTACCTGCAAGTTGAACTCTTCGCCGACCAACGCTTTCTCATCATTCGCCGCATCGAATTTCTTGCCCAGCAATTCGTCTCGGCGGGCGAGCTCCTCAGGATCGGATGCGAGCGAATCCTTGGCAGAATTATATTCGGCCTCAATACAAGTAAGGTAAGTGTCGACGCCGGCCAGGAAGGCATTTACATCTTCTTTTGCGAGCATCAATTCATCTCTCGACGCACTCGAGCCATCGGGTAGTGACGGTCGTGCCGGGTAATCACAAGCGAAGGCAGTAGGATACGCCAGCAATACGAAACAGCCGACAGCGATCTTGGAAGTAATATTCATATGTTCGATACCCGTGGTGTGGCAAGTTTGCGTATTGGACAATTTAAACATGATGAAATCACGGTGTGAAGCGATGCAGAGGGATTTTTTGCAATCAAGCAAATAGGGCCTGATGGGAGTCGGTTCCCTCAACCTGAGCGAGCAGCAATTCCAGGTAGTTATCTGAAGTCATCGGCTCACCGAACAGCAGGCCCTGTGCGAAAGTACAATCAAGGCTTTGCAGGAAAATCAATTGTTGCTCATTTTCGACGCCTTCAGCTACAACATCCATATTAAGGTTGCGTCCCATCTGGACGATAGTGCTAACTAACGTTGCATCGTCCGAATTATTTGCGACGTCCCGTACAAATGACTTGTCAATTTTCAATGTGCTGATCGGAAATTGCTGCAGGGCACTAAGTGATGAGTAGCCGGTTCCAAAATCATCGATCGCGAGATGCAGGCCGAGCGAATACAGCTGGTCGAGCAACTTGATGGTCCTTTCCGGATTTTCCATCAAGGTGGTTTCAGTGATCTCGAGTTCCAGTGAGGTTGGCGAAATCTCATGGCCGCGCATTATGGAGTTGATGCGATTAATGAAATTCGGTTGTCGTAGCTGCTTTAATGAAAGATTCACTGAGACGCGCCCGCCTGACGAAACGGATCGCTGCCAATATCGAAAATCTTCGCAGACTTTGTCCAGCACCCATTCACCAAGCTCAATAATGAGGTTGGTCTCCTCGGCGATGGGAATAAAATCGGACGGTAATATCAGCCCGCGTTCGGGAAGCTCCCACCGAACGAGCGCTTCGGCACCAAACATTTCCCCGGTCTCGAGGTTGTACTTCGGCTGATAGTGCACTCGCAACTCGTCCCGTTCGAACGCTCGCTTGAGTTTGCTCTTGGTCATGAGGCGCTCGACCGCCGCTTCATTCATTCGCGGTACGTAATAGTGAAAAATGTTTCCACCCGCCTTTTTTGCGCTGTACAAAGCCGCGTCGGCATTACGAATCAAGTCGATGACGTTCGGTGCATCTTGCGGGTAATAGGCTACGCCCAAGCTGGCGGTCATGAATACTTCATGCCCCTGAACGAAGAACGGATCCGCAAGTCGGTCTAACACTGTTCTGGCTACTTTATCGGTTTCTGCCTTACCGGCTTCAGTGGGGCCGAGATCATTAACAATGACGGCAAACTCGTCACCGGCAAGTCGGCCGACGATTGAGTCTTTCGGCAGGGCGGCGGCCATGCGTTCAGCGACGGTCTCCAGTGTTGTATCGCCCGCGAGATGGCCAAAAGTGTCGTTTATCTCCTTAAAGTGATCGACGTCGACGTAAAAAAGACACAGGGGTTTGCCTGCACGACGAGCTCGGGCGATCGAGCGTTGTAAAAGATGCTGAAATTGCATCCGATTGGGAATTTTCGTCAGCGCATCGATGCGTGCCAGGTATCGAATACGCCGTTCGGCACGACGTCGTTCGGTGATATTTTGTGCAGCATAAATTCTATCATCAGATTCGCCGTGCTGGCCGGCGACCACGGAACACGTGTAGGAAACTGGAACCGTCTCGCCGAGCTTGCTTTCAAAAATAGCCTCTTTCGGAACGCCAGTGCTGCTGTTGTCGGCGAGTGTCGGTGTTCTTTTCGTGTTCAAGACAAATTCGATCGACTTGCCGAGTAACTCTGTTTCGTCGTACCCAAGCAGAATCGTCGTTGCGCGATTGATGCGTTTGATAACTCCGTCAATCGATGTAACGATGATTGCCTCATTCATCCCGGACAAAATGCTGTCGACGTAGTCGCGTGAAATGGTTGTTGAACGCAATCGATCACGCATATCGTTAAACACAGCGGCTAGTTCGCCGAGTTCATCACCGCGAATTTCCAGCAAAGGTTCACCGAAATCGGCGTCCCTGAGCTTTTCGGCCTGTAGTTTGAGCGCACGGACACGTGCCGTCTGGCGGCGAACAATGAGCCACACAAACACACCAAACATTAGCAGTGTGGCCAGCGTGCCCAGACCGATCCAGAAATAACTGATACGGCGATTCTGGAGCTCTCCGTCAATTAGTTCCGTCTCGAAGGCGATGGATAATGACAGCATGATGACGCCCACGGCAATAACGAGCGTCAGCCCCATCTGGAAGTATCTTGGAATTCTGTTACCGATCATTATTATTATTCTTGTGATCAGGTTTTACCGATTCTTGTACTGATCAGTGTATCACTGGCCCATATCGGCGGCGCATATTTCCGGGCAGATATTGCTGTATATGAGCAAAACCCCGCAAATGCGGTTTTATATGTTAATTAGTCCGATTTACGCTTTTGAACAAATTCCACGGGGTCGGACTTGCCGGTCGTTTGCATGACGCCCTCAACAATCGCGCCCTCCGCAACCGCAATCGCGTCTGCGGTTACGGTGCCGGTGATCCGGGCGGATTCGGTGATTTCAACTTTTTCGTCCGCAATAATATCGCCGTCCACATGTCCAGCGACAATCACGTTGCCCGCCTTGATCGTCCCACTCCACGTACCATTTTCGGCAAGTGTAACGGTGCCGGCCAGGTCGCAATCGCCATCAATCTCGCCGCTGATCAGAAAATCACCGTTGCCCGTTATCAGGCCAGAAATCTTGCAGCCAGCGCTGATGAGCGTGGCTGGCCCAGCGGGTTGGTCACGAAGACGTCGCGCTTGTGGGTCGTTCATGCGGATTCTCTGATTTTAAAAGCTAGATTATGTCGCAGTGTACCCGTAATTATTCACGATAGCCGTAGCCGATTGTTTCGATAGTCACGAGCACACCACCCTCAAAAATCAGGCGTCGCATCAATTTGCGCGGTCCAAAATTGTACACGTACTCAGTAATTATGACTTCCTGAGTGAGATAGCCATAGCCTGGGTTGCGATATTCCGTCCAGCCAGGGCCCGGATTGCGGCGGTAGCGAAAGTCATAGCCGCGCAAGGCGTAGCCGAGATTGCGAAACGTGGTTGGCCGGCCACAAATGGCGACCACCTGAACCTCGTGCATGCCGTCCATAACCAGCTTGTTGCCACAGCGAAACGCTGCAGCCGGCTCGGCGGCCAGAAGTGCAACGATCAGGATGATCAATGAGGCAAGAAATTTCTTACTGGTTAGAATCATGGTCTTTAGCGTCCAAACCGACCGGACTGGCACGCCAATTCTACCGCAGATGACAGGCGCGTACCTTGTGCGCTTATGGTAAAACAGCCTGCCGGGGAAGGGCTATGACTGATCAGGCATATGAGTAAGGGATTCGACAAGCGTTTCGACGCACTCATTTCTGCGGACGGCAGCGTGCTGGCGGGGGGGCTCAAGGGTGTTGAGAAGGAATCACTGCGTGTCGACGCGAATGGATATCTGTCGAATACGGATCATCCCGCGGCATTTGGCTCGGCGCTGACAAACGGATTTATCACGACAGATTTTTCCGAGGCATTACTTGAATTCATAACGCCGGCCTATCCAGGTACCTGGGAAGCGATGCAGGTCCTGTGTGACATTCATCAGTTCACCTACGCAGGTCTGGGTGATGAGCTTCTGTGGACGGCCAGCATGCCATGTCGAATTCCTGACGACGACGAGATCCCTTTGGCACGTTATGGCAAATCGAATGTCGGGCAAATGAAGACGATATATCGTCGTGGCCTTGGCCATCGCTACGGCAGGCGTATGCAAACTATCGCCGGCGTGCATTTTAATTACTCGCTGCCGCCGCAATTCTGGCCAACCTATCGCGACGTAATTGGCAGCGATCTTGGTGAGGACGCATTTCGGTCGGATCAATACCTGGGGCTTGTGCGGAATTTTCGACGCTTCGGCTGGCTCATCCTTTACCTGTTCGGTGCCTCGCCGGCGATGTGTAAGTCATTCGCCGGCGATGCCGAGCTGGCCATGCCGGAACTCAGTGCCAGTACTTTGTATGAACCCTTCGGGACATCACTACGCATGAGCGATTTGGGTTATAGCAACCAGAATCAGTCGCGAATAAATATCTCATTGAATAGTTTGAATGACTATATTCGCGACCTGAGTGCGGCGATCGAAACGCCGGAACCGATGTATCGGGAAATTGGCGTCAAAGTGGACGGAAAATACCGACAGATCAACGCCAATCAACTGCAAATCGAGAATGAATATTACAGCTCTGTTCGGCCGAAGCGGGTGGCGATGTCCGGGGAGCGGCCAACAGCGGCACTGCGACGTGGCGGCATCGAGTACGTTGAGATTCGTTCGCTCGACATCAACGTCAATGATCCGGCAGGCATCAATCAGAATACGATGCGCTTCATCGAGGCGTTCCTGATTTACTGTGTGATCGAAGATAGCCCGCCGCTATGCGAGAAATCACTGGATGAAACGAAGCAAAATCAGGCATTGACAGCCAAACAAGGCCGCGATCCGAAATTCCAATTGCACCGCGATGGCACGCCGGTTGCATTGGCAATTTGGGCGCAGGAAATTCTCGACAAAGTCATGGGAGTTGCGGAGGCGATTGACCGACAGGAAGGTGGTAGAAGTTATACGGAAGCGACCCAATTGATGCAGTCACTGATCGACAATCCGGAAGAGACACCTTCAGCGCGGTTGCTGGACGCGTTACGTGTTGAGGGGGGCAGCTTTTTCGAGCTGGCGATGTCGATTGCCAAGGGCCACCGGGACTACTTCGCGGCGATCACCCCATTGTCGCAAGAGAGTCAGGCCCAGTTCGAGCAAGCAGCCAGCGAATCCATCGCCCGGCAACTGGATATTGAGGCGAGCGACACACTCAGTCTCGACGAGTACCTGGCGACGTACTTCAGTTCGGATTAGTCAATTCGGCAGCGGCGTGCCGTGCTCGAACGCGTACTCGCGGTGCAGGCTTTGCAATCGTTTGGTCATCTGACCTGGTTTCCCGTCGCCGATTGCACGGCCATCCGCCTCAAGAATTGGTGTCAATTCACCCATAGTGCCTGAAGTGAACACTTCATCCGCCGCGTAGACCTCGGTTATCGACAATCTACGCTCGGCCGCTGTAATTCCCTGCGCCACGCAAATATCAAGAATCATTCGTCGCGTCAGTCCGGGCAGACAGCTGTCTGCGTGCGGCGTCAGCACCTCACCGTGACTTACGACGAATAAATTGGTGTCATTGGTTTCCGACACAAAACCATCAATGTCGAGCATGATCGCGCTGTCGACGCCCGCAACGTTCGCCTCGATCGATGCGAGAATATTATTTAAGAGGTTGTTGTGATGGATCTTTGAATCCAGGCACTGCGGTGTGTTGCGACGTGTTGATGCTGTAATTACTCGAATGCCGTTGTCGGAGTAGACCGGTGGTTTCCACTCGGCGAGCACAATCAGGCAACATCCGGACTGATTGAATCGCGGGTTCATACCGGACGTTATCTTTTCGCCTCGTGTCAGCGTCAGCCGAATGTGCGAATCATCGCGCATGCCGTTTGCCGCTAGTGTTTCGAATATAGCGTCGCGCACCTCATCGCTCGAAGGAATCGATTCAAATAGAAGTGCCTTTGCAGAATTTTGTAAACGCTGCAAGTGACCGTCCAATGCCGCAATACGTCCTTTATACACACGCAGTCCTTCCCAAACTGCGTCGCCGCCCTGCACTGAACTGTCAAATACCGACACCTTGGCTTTAGCACGTGGCACGAGTTCGCCGTTGACGAATACAACAATGTCACGATTTCGAGAGTCAGGAATGTTCAAAATTCATTCTCCTGTGTTCTGGGCCCTAATAGCTTGCGCGTATAGTTTGTCATACCACGGTTGACACTCCGCAAGTAGCGGCTCGAGTTCCAGCGGAAAACATTCTTTTGCGTGATAGGCGGCAAAACCTTTGCTTTGGTGTACGGCTTGATACCAATGTGGTGCCCATACACCGTCCTCATCCAGCGGGCCAGGCGACCAGTGCAGCATACTGCTCACGAACGGCAATCCGATATGTTTGCAAAGTTGCCTTAATACACCTTCGGGATCGAGCAGCAGTTCGCGGGAGTCGACGATTGCCGGCGCTCGATCACTGGCGACGAGGTCGCTATACAATTCCCATTGTCGCCGCAATCCGGAATCGGCGAGCGTCGCATGCGGCAGTTGAATCGTGAGTGACGGAAGCATCTCGCGTGGGTCACGAATCAGAAATACATTGCATGTTTGCTGCAAAAAACCCAAATCCATGTCAACGAGGTGGTGTGCCATGTGCTTTTGAAAGAGGCGTCTAGATGATTCGTCCTGACGCCCGTTGAGCAACGCAAGCATGACGGCATCACCGTCGCAATTCATACTGGCCATGACCCCTTCGCGGCCAGGATGGTCGGCACCGCTAACACGCAGATAATGGCCGTAGAGCGGTTCATCAACCACACGGACATCCTCACGTTGCGCGAAGCTATACATCAGGGCTGTTGAGACATTTCTGGGCCCGGACCAAAGGCATATAGGACGTGACAAGGTGCTGAATTATCGATTTGGGTGGCTGCGGACGACGGATTGTACAATGCGGAATCCCAAAACGAAGCAATTGTTGTGCGCTCCGTCACAATTTGACTGACGCCAGTGTGACGTCAGGGCCAATTTAACTAAACTTGGGGTCTCATACCTTTCAATATGTGGCGACTTGCCCGGGCCTGACGGAATAACACATTGATCAAGTCTTTTGTGTCTGGAATTCTTCTCAGCATCGCTGTCAGCGTCTCTGTGCTGTACTACGTGCCGATCGTGAAGCAGGTTCGTGAGAACTCGATGATCACGGTTATCCCGAATGTCGGCAATACCGAAGTGTTCCATGCGAATGTGCCGATGGATCGAATTATGATCGGTGCTCCGAGACAGGCATCGCCTTTGCCGACGGGTCTCAACTGGTCCGATGACGAACGTTTTTCAGGTATTCGAGCAGAGCTTTTCAAGATTCGAAACGCAAACGAAACTGTTGTCGGTGTTGCCAGCAGAATCGCGGGCAGCACCGAGAACGATGACATCGTTGAGTGGGTACTGCACCTTCCGGCAAGAGGCTCGGTTTACCTGATCATGGAGTCGGTAGCAGATAGTGGCGGATATCGCGCCGGGGAAATGCGCGCCGGAACCGAAGAATTTGGTGATCTGCTGGGACAGGCCATTGAGCGCTGGGTTGCCGATACCTCTGGCGACGAATATGCACCAGAGGGAAAAATTGAACTGATTACCGCGTTTGTCGCGGTGCAGGAGGAGCTGTGATTCGATATTTGCTTCCTCTTCTCGGCGGCATTCTTACCGGGCTCGGCCTGATGTACGGATTCCTTTATTACAACCCGATGTCTTCGGCGAATAACTTGTCGCCATTATCGGTGACCGAGAACGAAGTGGTTCGCCTCAATTACTCGGCTGTCGCTCAGGATACGCTGATTTATACGAATAACGGCGAATCCCAGATTGCGCCATACCCGGCGAAAGTGCAGCAACTGTGGGAGACCCCGATTCGTCTCACAACCGCCACGGCGACCGTGCTTTCTGACAGTCGCGGGCAGGTTGCCGGGATTGGCGTCAAATTCTCATCGCGTTCAGAACAAACAAACATTCTCCGCGGCGAGATTCTTATGGACAGCGTATGGCATATATACCTGCCTGCGCGCGGTAGCGTGTTCATGGAGCAATCGGAGAATTATTGGAATTACATCCGCGACATAGTCGTCCCGGCACGTTGGAGTTCGGGCGACAACTGGCGTGGCAGCTGGCTGGGTAATATCACGGCAGGGCCAGGTGCGCTCGGCACCGCATCGGTGACTGGAGGAAGTGGCCAGTTTGAATACATGATCACCGAAGGAGTCGAATTATTTTCGGCCAAAGCCTACTCGGTCGAACATGGCCCCGTAGCAATGAGCAGCGAGATAGCCATAGAAATTCCACGCAGCAAAGACTAGGGTTTTCACTGATAGTTTTTACACAGCGTGCAGCGGCCAAAGTATCGGAAGCAGCACCATGACAGTGATAAATACCACGATGGTCAGTGGTACACCGACTTTCAGGTAATCCACGAAGCTGTAGCCACCAGGACCCATAACCAGAATATTCGCCGGGTGCGAAATCGGGCTCGTGAAGCTTGCGGAGGCGGCCATCGCGACCGCCATCATCGCGGTCTCTGGCTGCAGGCCCATATCGGCCATCGCCGACAATACAATGGGTGACATCAATACAACCAGTGCAGCCGTTGGGATAATCATTGTTGCCATGGCGGTCAGGACATACAGACCCATGATTACCGGCCACGGTCCAGCGTCGCCTAGCAACGCCATAACCTGACCCGCCAGGTACGTCGCGGCGCCGGTGTCCTGCATCGCCGTACCCAGTGGCAACATGCCCGCGATCAGGAATATCGCGCGCCAGTCAATCGCCCGGTACGCCTGCTCCATATTCAGGCAGCGGGTCAATACCATCAGTGCGCCGCCGACGACCGCGGCTATCGAAATCGGCGCATATCCCAGCATGACGGCCAGCACAACGCCCAGCATGATGGCTGCCGCCAGCGGGGCACGCCCGGTGTCCGGCGGTTCCTGGCCGAGCGGTGTCAGGATCAGGAAGTCGGAATCGGATGACAACAACTGTAGTCGATCATGCGGACCTAACATCAACAGCGCGTCGCCGATTTGCAGTTGCTCATTGGCGAACTCTGTGCCGACGGGCTGACCTTCGCGCCAGATCCCTGCCAGTTCAATGCCATAACGTTCGCGAAAATTAAGTTCGCCGATAGTACGACCCGCGAGCGTGCTGCGCGGGTCGAGAGTTGCGTCCATTAAGGTCAGGCGCTCAGACTTAAATGCCCCGAGATTCGCCGCCACGCTGGTTTCGATTTCAATTTCCTGTAAGCCGCGCAAGACTTCGAGGTCACCAAGCTGCCCCTCAATTAATAGCAGGTCGCCACCGTCGAGCTGTTCGTCACCACGTGGCATGACCTTGAGCGTGCCATCTCGAAATATTGCAACCACACGAAAATCGAACACGTCGGCAAGTCTGCTCTTACTCAATGTTGCGCCGCCGAGATCGCTGGTCTTAGGCAGTCGAACAACAAACATACGTTCGTCGGTGTGGTATTCCGCTTCAAGACGATCGGGCGTCAGCATTTCTGATGCGGTAAAATCTGCGTACTTCTCAAGCTGTTCAATTGCGTCAATTTCGCCTTGTACAAGAACGCGTTCGCCAGCTCGCAATGGAACGTACGCAAGGTTGGTAAGCCGGTATCGATCGGTCCGGTGCAATCCGACGACTGCAACATTAAAACGCGTTCGGAATGCAGCGTGGCGCACGAGTTCGCCCACCAGTGGCGATGTTTCGGAAATTATCACCTCCGCATAAGCGACCTTCGCGGCAACCATTGACTTCAGTACTGGCGCTTCTCGCTCGATAACGAGATCACTCCAACGGCGCAGCTCGCGAAATTGATCGATCCGGCCCTGGACCAGGATGCCGTCCCCGCCGCGCAATACAGTCTGGCGGCTTGGCAGGGTCTCGCTTCTTCCGTAGCGAACCATTGCGAGAATGATCATGCCGGTCGCGCTGCCAATTCGGCTTTCAGCCAACGTTCGACCGACAAGGATTGAGTGATGGGGCACGCGCAGCATGAATGTGCGTTCGTGAAGCTTGTAGCGAGATCGCAGGCTACGCTGGCTGACGTGCCGGTCTCTTTCGTCGCGATGCTTTGGCAGCAAAAATCGGCCGAAGACCGCGACGAATAAGACGCCGATGATCATGATCGCGGCACCCAGAGGAGTGAAATCAAACAGTTCAAACGGTGCGCGACCGCTTTGTGCCAGCGATTCACTGATTAGCAGGTTGGGTGGCGTGCCAATCAGGGTCATCAGTCCACCCAGCAAGGTCGAGTATGCAAGCGGCATCAACAAGCGCGACGCGGGAATTCGTGTTCGCCGCGCGATCTCGACAACGACGGGCAACATCAGCGCGGCAACGCCGATGTTATTCATAAAGGCAGATAGCACGGCGCCGGTAATCATGATGACGAAAATCATCGGCATTTCACGACGCCCGCCAAGCCGCATGACCTGACGGCTGATAACGTCGGCGATTCCAGTGCGGGACAGCCCTTCGCTAAGAATGAACATCGCCCAAACGGTAATGACGGCGGTGTTGGAAAAGCCTGCGAAGGCTTTTTCGGGTGTGACAATGTCGCTGAGGCCGATCGCCAATGCGCCAAGTACGAGCAGCGCGACGAGGTCCATGCGAATGACCTCGCTGATAAACAGAATCAAGGAAATGATCAGCACGCCGAGGACAAATGCGATTTCTGGCGTCATTCGATCATGTCAGTTGTCTGGCGAAGTGGGTCTCTGAGGTGGTCGGATCAATTTATACACGAGGTCGCCCGCAAAAGCGTGGTCGACCGTCAAGGCTCTGACAATACGATTTTCGGGTCAAACCTTGTAAATTCATCCAGTACTGTATAAAAATACATATCTTTCTCGCGAGGGTAGGCAGTGCAAGCGGCTGAGCGCATCAATGATCACCTGGGTTTGTTGAATCCGGCGCAACGCCAGGCGGCCGAATACGGTGAGCTGGACGCAGAGAACGCGTTTCGAGCCGGTCCGTTGCTGGTCATTGCCGGGGCGGGTACCGGCAAGACCATGACTCTCGCGCATCGGGTAGCGCACCTGATCATCTCCGGCGTCAGTCCGCAACGCATTCTGTTACTGACATTCACGCGACGCGCGGCAGAAGAAATGACGCGTCGCGTCGACGCCATCGTCAGGCAGGCAATGGCAGCCAATAATTCGTGCCAGTTTCCGGCCGGCGTGTTGCCTTGGTCGGGCACGTTTCACGCAGTCGCCAACCGTCTGTTACGTCAATACGCGGCAAACCTCGGCCTCGATCCCGGTTTTTCAATTCTCGACAGGGGCGATGCCGCTGATGTCATCGATATAAGCCGTCACGAGATGGCACTGTCAAAAAAATCACGCCGGTTTCCAAAAAAGGATACCTGCCTCGCGATTTACTCCCGCTGTGCAAATTCAAACAAACCGCTGGTTGATGTGCTGGACGAGGTTTATCCGTGGTGTGCCGACTGGGAAGCCGAGCTACGCGAGTTGTTTCGTCTGTATGTTGCCCGAAAACAGCAAAGCCAGGTACTCGATTACGACGACCTGTTGTTGTACTGGAGTCACCTGGTGGCGGAAGAAGAATTTGCGGGCGAGATCGGATCGTGGTTCGACCATGTACTCGTCGACGAGTACCAGGACACCAACCTGATCCAGGCGCAAATTCTGCGTTCACTAAAACCGCAGGGAGACGGAGTCACGGTCGTTGGTGATGATGCGCAATCCATTTATTCATTTCGCGCCGCGGAAGTTGAAAATATTCTCGGTTTTCCCGACCAGTTCATGCCGACTGCACAAGTTGTATCGCTCGAACAAAATTATCGATCCACGCAAGCGATTCTGGATTCGGCCAACTTGCTGATTGCCGAAAGTGAACGCCAATATCGAAAGAACCTGTTCACGGATCGCGAAGGAGGGGCCAGGCCGGTCTATGTGACGGTCGAGGATAGCGATGCGGAGGCGGAATTCGTCGTCGAGGACATTCTCGAGAATCGTGAAATGGGCATGCGGCTCATGGACCAGGCCGTTTTGTTTCGGGGTTCACATCACAGCGACAGGCTCGAACTTGAGCTCGTGCGCCGCAACATACCGTACGTTAAATACGGTGGACTGAAGTTTCTCGAAGCGGGTCATGTCAAAGATGTATTGTCCATTTTGAAGTGGGCAGAGAACCCCAAGAACGAGGTCGCCGCGTTTCGCGTTTTGAAATTGTTGCCCGGCATGGGTCCAGCCTACGCCTCCCGTTGTTACGAGCAGCTCGCGGTTTCAGAGTATCAATTTTCGTCGTTACGGTATTTTCGACCGCCCGCGGCGACTGCCGCCGGTTGGGACGGATTTTGTGCGTTGCTCGAAGGGTTATCGGCGGAAGAAGCGAATAGCGAGGCCTGGCAGCCGCAATTGACCCAGGTGCGCCACTGGTATCAGCCACACCTCGAGCGACTTTACGACGGGTTGGATACACGTGAAGCGGATCTGGAGCAACTCGAACAGATTTCGGGCCGGTATCCGACGCGCGAGCGATTTCTGACCGAACTGACACTCGATCCGCCAAGTGCCGCTGGCGACCTGGCGGGGGATCCACTTCTCGATGAAGACTACCTGGTTCTTTCGACAGTACATTCCGCGAAAGGGCAGGAATGGGATGCTGTGTATGTCCTCAATGTCTCGGACGGTAACTTCCCTTCGGAGTTTGCGACTGGCAAAGCGGAAATGATCGAGGAAGAACGACGGCTTTTGTATGTTGCCATGACGCGCGCCAAGCAATCATTGTCATTGATTGCTCCGCTCAAGTACCACGTAACGCAGCAACGTCGGGACGGCGACAAACATGTCTATGGTGCCCGCAGTCGTTTCCTCACCGATGCATTATTGGATACGATGCAGCGAACGTTTCGCGGTCGCGACGAGACGGGCGTATTTCGACAAGTACCGCGTTCCGACAAGCGCCTCGATGTTGCTGCCCGCATGCGCGAAATGTGGTAAAAAAAAAGGCGGTGGCCTAGGGCCACCGCCAGTCACAACGAAACAAACAGCATAAGGGAATTTAAGTTTGTTTACGTTTGGTCTGTAGTTATTTGATGCTCGGGTGCGGCGAAAGGTTGCATTTTTTTGCCAATAAATTTGGAATAATCGAACGGCATATGACGAAAATAGAGTTTCAACTGCAACAATAGGCACGGTGTTTATTATGGCCAAAGACAGCACAGTTCAAGGGCAGGTCAGCGACGAGGAATGGCAGGTGCGAGTGGATCTGGCGGCGTGTTACCGCGTCATTGCGATGTACGGCTGGGACGACCTGATTTTCACGCATATCTCGGCCCGGGTGCCCGGGCCGGATGAGCATTTCCTGATCAATGCTTACGGAATGTTGTTCGAGGAAATGACCGCGAGCAGCCTCATCAAAGTTGATCTCAACGGCGATAAGGTCATTGACTCTCCGTACCCGATCAACCCGGCGGGGTTTGTTATTCATAGCGCCGTTCACGAGGCGCGACACGACGTAGGTTGTGTGCTGCATACCCACACCAAAGCTGGTATTGCGGTCTCGGCACAGGCCGATGGTCTGTTACCAATCTCACAAATATCCTTGCTGCCCTATGTCACGCTTGGCTATCACGACTATGAGGGCATCGCACTTAACGACGAGGAAAAACCACGCCTCGTTGCGGACCTCGGTACTAATAATGCGCTTGTCTTGCGCAGTCACGGCCTGCTGACGACCGGGCCAACGATCGCTGACGCGTTTCTGCTGATGTATGCGCTTGAAACAGCGTGCCAGACGCAGATTCTTGCACAGTCGACCGCTGGCGATCTGCGGCTGGTGCCGCAAGCTATTGTCGATGGCATTCAGGCGCAGGCCGATCAGGTTCTGCAAGGTCTTGGTGGACAATTAGTCTGGCCCGGATTGTTACGCAAGCTCGATCGTGCCGACTCTTCGTTTCGAGAGTAGCCGGATTACGACAGGAACATCGCATACGCCGGGTTGTCGCTCTCTTCCCAATGCGCATAGCCGAGTTCTGCGAGGTGCGCCTCGAGTTTCTTGGTCTCATTCTCGGGCACGTCGATGCCGGCAAGGATTCGGCCGTAATCAGAACCGTGATTGCGATAATGGAACAGGCTGATGTTCCAGTCGGTACCGATGGCGTGCAGAAAGTCGAGTAACGCGCCGGGCCTTTCCGGAAACTCGAAGCGAAACAATCGTTCGTTGGCGATGTTCGCAGCGCTGCCGCCGACCATGTGGCGAACATGCAGTTTCGCCATTTCGTTGTCACTCAGGTCCTCAACGGTGTAACCGCTGTCGCGCAACGTGCCGATTAATTCCTCGCGCTCTGCCATACCTCGTTGCAGCTGCACGCCAACAAATATGTGTGCGCTCCTGGTGTCGCTGTAACGATAGTTAAATTCGGTGATGCCGCGGCGCCCGAGCCTTTCACAAAAACTGCGGAAACTGCCGGGTTCCTCGGGAATCTCAACGGCGAGCAACATTTCGGTCTGCTCGCCGACGGCCGCTCGTTCAGCGATGTGTCGCAGCCGATCGAAATTAACATTGGCGCCAGCATTTATGGTGATGAACGTCCTGTTCTCCACACCGTGTTCGGCCAGGTACTTCTTTAGCCCGGCGACTGCCAGTCCACCGGCCGGTTCGACGATCGATCTCGTGTCCTCGAAAATATCGCGGATAGCGGCGCATATCTGATCGGTGTCGACGGTAATAATTTCATCAACATGTTGTTGGCAAAGCCGTAGTGTTTCATCGCCGACTCGCTTGACGGCGACGCCATCCGCAAAAATGCCGACATGCTCGAGTGTCACCGCCTTGCCCGCGGCAATCGAGTCACGCATTGCGGCCGATTCTTCCGGTTCGACACCAATGATGCGAACTTCGGGTCGTTTCGCCTTCACGTATGTGGAGATACCGGCAATGAGTCCACCGCCACCGATTGGCACAAAAATAGCATCGATGTCGTGTTCAGCCTGGCGCAAGATTTCTGCGCCGATCGTTCCCTGGCCAGCGATGACGTCGGGATCGTCGAATGGATGAATGAAGACTAGCTCCTGCTCTTGCATGAGATTGCTTGCATGGGCGAAGGCTTCGTCGTAATTGTCGCCATGCAATTCAACCTCACCACCCAGGGCGCGGACCGCATCGACCTTGATGGATGGGGTCGTTATGGGCATGACGATGACGGCACGAGCTCCAAGATGCTTTGCCGCGAGCGCGACCCCCTGGGCATGGTTACCGGCAGAGCTGCAGATTACGCCCTGGGCTATTTCGTTATCGGAGAGTGCCGCCAGCTTGTTGTAAGCACCTCGTAGTTTGAATGAAAAAACTGGCTGCAGGTCTTCACGTTTCAGAAGAACGCGATTATTGAGGCGTGCCGAGAGATTTGGCGCCAGTTCGAGCGGCGATTCGATCGCCACGTCGTAAACGCGCGCACTATCAACTTGTTTAACGAAATCGGACACGCAGAATGCAGGATCGCGCTATAGGTGTACTTCACTAACCTGAATGACTGGCTCGACATTCGTATAGTTGGGAGTATCACTCATTATCGCTTCTGCATGAGGCCCGAATGCCGTCTGAAAATCGTCAACGGTATCGAAGTACAGATGCCCCATTGCAATATACGGCGGCGGAGATTCGGGAGCCCCGCCACCCAGTCCACCTTCGACCGCCACGTTCTTGCACGGAGGGCCTAATTTCTCTTTAACCATCGGAATATGGCTGTTGCAATAGTAATCCATGTCAAAAGTGGCAGCGTCGTTACCTGGATAAAGTACGCTAACTTTGATCATTGGCTCGCTCCTTACAAATTTGGACAGCTTTTATGAAAATGCGACCCCGCAACGATCTGCGCAGGCGGCTTTAGGCCACTATCAGCCTGTCCACATCATATCAGGCGAACGGCTGCTTTTTAGAACTTACCGTTTGCTCGCTGACGTATCTTCGAAAGTTGTTATCTGAACGTCCGCTTTTCTCAATAGCGGCCGTTCAATCACGCTGAGAATCAATTCTCTGATAGGCTGCTTTCGGCCAAAAGCGGCCGCTGAGCCCAAGTCTAATCGGTAGAAGGATCGCCGAGACGAATGGCACGCTTCCACGCCTCGAATGCCTCAGAAGAACTGTCCTGAACCATATCATCGACGAAGTCAACGAAGCCTTGAGCGAACATTCTCCTACCTTCGTTTTCCCACCAATGCTGGCCATTCGGAGAACTAAGGATTGTCAGAATTACATGATGCAGTGATGTGAATACCTCATCGTCGAGTAATCCCTGTTTCCACTGAAAGTACTCATTCTGTCGAGCCACGAATACGGCTGAAAGAACTGAATCAAGTAGAAATGCGTCCTGCTGGCCTAGTTCGTCTTCCGTAACAAACCGCTTGAACATGGCCGCAATGTCATGCCCTTGAATCATCATGTGCATTTGGTCATGAACATTTCGTGTAATATCCGAAATCGCCTGACCTCGAATCGCTTTTGTATTTGCATCTAGTGACTCTCTACTGTGTTTGACCTGAACGGCCAAGTAGATAATTGTCACTACAATCGCCACGGCGCCTACAATTTCTGCGATTGCTGCAAAGTCCGATAGCGTCACGATTTACCCTTCTGCCGAGTCAAATTGAATGACCGCTTTGGGTCATTAGCGGACGTTCGCCTCAATACTAGCTGAATGTCGCCTTTCGGGGGTAAAGCGGACATTTTTTTGGCTTGCTATAAAAGCGACCTCCCTCGTCTTGGCATGGCAATTACGGCGCGCCCCTCGCATACTGCCGTAAGCTACGGGGAACAGTAAATTGGCAAAAATACTCATCAGTAATGCGCGCCTGATCAATGAGGGAGAGATTCGCGAGGTCGACGTGCTTATTGATGGCGAGCGAATTGAAAAGATTGACGCGCAAATTTCTGCTGACGATGGCATCGACGTCATCGATGCAAACGGTCGTTACCTGATGCCGGGAATGATCGACGACCAGGTTCACTTTCGGGAACCGGGCCTCACCCACAAGGCCGATTTTGCGACGGAATCTGCCGCGGCCGCGGCCGGTGGTGTTACGAGCTTCATGGACATGCCGAACGTCGATCCGCAGACGACGACCCGGGACGCGCTTGCGCACAAGTACGAGCTTGCCGTCGATCGTTGTACCTCGAACTACGGCTTCTACTTCGGTGCGACCAATCGAAATATTGCTGAGATTCGGAAGCTTAAAGTCGGAGAGGCCTGCGGCATTAAAACTTTTATGGGCGCATCGACCGGCGACATGCTGGTTGACGATCCGGATGTCCTTAATAAGATTTTTTCAGATGCGCCCGTGATGGTCGTAACGCACTGCGAGCATTCACCGACGATCTGGGAAAATGAGGCGCACGCAAGGGAAGAGTACGGCGAGGATGTGCCGATGTCGGAACATCCGAACATTCGATCGGCCAATGCCTGCCTCGCGTCATCGAGTTTTGCCATCGACCTGGCGCGGGAACACGATGCGCTATTGCATGTGCTGCATTTAACGACCGCCATCGAGATGGGTTTGTTTTCAGACGCCCATCGCTCAGAGAAACGAATCACGGGCGAAGTGTGTGGGCATCATCTGTGGTTCGATGAATCGAGCTACGGGGATCTTGGTGCGCAAATCAAATGCAATCCCGCGATCAAAACGAGCGATGATCGCGAGGGTTTGATCCAGGCACTCAATGACGGGCGGCTCGACATCATTGCGACGGACCACGCGCCGCATACAAAGAGCGAAAAGGAAAATACCTATTTCAACGCGCCGGCCGGCCTGCCACTCGTGCAGCACGTGCTGCAAATCCTTTTCGATCTTGTGAAGAAGAAAGAAATCAGCCCGGAACTGCTCGTGGACCGGACCTGCCATGCGCCGGCCGACATTTTCGGCGTGGCCGAAAGAGGCTACGTTCGCGAAGGCTGGTTCGCCGACCTCGTTATCGTCGACCCGAATAAATCCTACCGCGTGGACCAATCCAACCTGCTCTATAAATGCCAGTGGTCACCCTTCGAAGGGCATGAATTTTCGGCGACAATCGATACCACGATCGTTAATGGCACAGTGGTCTTTGACAATGGTGAACTGAGCGGCGCAATCGCCGGCCAGCGGCTCGAATTCACGCGGTCTCGATAGGTATTTACTTTCCGTTCGATCCCGCTATGCTAGCGCCAAATATGGGCAGGGACAGCGTGCTGGCAAGCGGAGAGACCAGCGCGCCACAGGAATGAAACCGACAGATACTTCCAATCCGGAGTACTTTCACAAAGTTGTCGATTGTCAGTGGGCCTGTCCAGCGCACACCGACGTTCCCCAATACATTCGATTGATCGCGCAGGGCCGCTTTAGCGACGCCTACATTGAGAACCGCCTGTCCAATGTGTTTCCGGGCATCCTCGGGCGCGTCTGCGACCGGCCGTGTGAACCTGCCTGTCGGCGAGGCCGGGTCGAAGACAGGCCCGTCGCGATATGCCGCCTGAAACGAGTAGCCGCCGATCATCGGGATGACATCACCGATCGCCTGCCGAAGGGAGCGGTAACGAGCAACGGCAAAAAGGTCGCGTTGATCGGTGCGGGCTGTGCGTCACTCACCGTTGCCAATGACCTTAGACCGCTCGGTTATGAGGTGACAATTTTCGAGGCCCTCGACACGACGGGTGGGCTGATGCGAACCAACATCCCGCAGTTTCGCCTGCCGCCCAGCGTTCTCGATGAAGAGATTGGCTTCGTCCTCGATATGGGCGTCGAGCTAAAAACGAATCACTCGATCGACAGCATGAAAGCGTTGCTGGACGAGGGATTCGACGCGGTCTTCGTCGGCACAGGAGCGCCGCGCGGCAAGAACCTCGAAATACCCGGGCGCTATGACAGTGAGAACATTCATATCGGCATCGATTGGCTCGAGTCAGTGGCGTTCGAGCACATCAAGGCGGTAGGCAAGCGCGTTCTGATTATTGGCGTTGGAAACACAGCGATGGATTGCTGCCGAACCTCATTGCGACTCGGCGCCGATGACGTGAAAGTCATGGCGCGCAAGCCGCGAGGGTTCTTCAAAGCGTCCGACTGGGAACTCGAGGACGCGGAAGAGGAGAACATTGAGATCCTCGTCAATCATTCGCCTAAGAGTTTTGTCATCGAGGACGGCAAGCTGGTTGGACTGATATTTGAACTCATGGAATACAAAGTCGACGACGCCGGCGGAATCGATCGTGGCACGGTCGTTGGCGAAAAGACCATTCCCTGCGATGACGTGATTTTGGCGATTGGCCAGGACAACGCGTTTCCATGGATCGAGCGCGATATAGGTATCGAGTTCAATGAATGGGAGTGCCCGGTCGTCGATGAGACGACGATGATGTGCGCGCGCGATGGTGTTTTCTTCGGTGGCGACTCTGCGTTCGGTCCGAAGAACATCATATGGGCGGTGGCACACGGTCACGAAGCAGCCATCTCGATTCACAAGTATTGCCACGGTGAAGCGTTAACCGACCGTTTGCCGATGGGCATCAATCTATCCACGCAAAAAATGGGCATGCACGAGTGGAGTTACTCAAATTACTACGACTCGGCGGCTCGACGGTTGATGCCGCACGTGGATCTCAAGAAGCGATTCAAGAAGCTGGACATCGAAGTCGAACTCGGATTCACGGCCGACCAGGCGATCCAGGAAGTTGAGCGCTGTCTGAATTGCGACATCCAGACCGTGTTCGCAGCCGATCTTTGCATCGAATGCGATGCGTGTATCGACATTTGTCCGGTCAATTGCCTGACGATGACCGAAAACGGGGACGAAGCCGACCTGCGTACACGGTTGGCGGCGCCGGCTGAAAATCTTGAGCAGGCATTGTTTGTGTCCACGGACCTGCCGCAAACCGGGCGCGTGATGCTTAAAGACGAAGACCTGTGTGTGCATTGCGGTCTCTGTGCCGAACGCTGCCCGACGGGCGCGTGGGACATGCAAAAATCCACGGTGCTGATTCCCTACGCAGTGGACGAGGCGTCTGACGAGCCGAGGACCGCAAGTGGCAACAGTTAACGATGTCGTCGTTAAGATCGCTACCGTTAACGGTACAGGTTCTGCGAGCGCCAATGGTTTGTTGATGCGATCTATTTTCCGCATGGGCGTTCCCGTGGTTGGCAAGAATTACTTTCCGTCAAACATTCAGGGGCTGCCTACCTGGTACGAAATACGCGTCACAGCGGATGGCTATCAATCGCGCTCAGATCGTATTGACGTCATGGTTGCGATGAACGCCCAAACGTATAGCCGCGATCTCGCAGAAGTTTCGCCGGGCGGCTGGCTGATTTACGACTCGACCTGGCCGCGACACAAGCAACTCGATCGTGATGATGTCACCGTTCTCGGCGTGCCTCTCTCGCGAATGTGCAATGAGACTTTTGACGGCGCCAGGGCGCGTATTCTCATGAAAAACATCGCTTACGTCGGAGTGGTTGCGGCGTTGCTCGATATCGATTTGGATATCGTCACGGTGCTGCTCGAAGAGACGTTTGCGGACAAGAAAAAGCTCATCGAATCGAATATGCAGGCGATCCGGCTCGGCTACGACTACGCTCAGGAAAATTTCGTTTGTCCTTTGCCGAAAAAGGTCGCGGCGATGGATGGTACGAAGGGACATATCGTCATCGACGGAAATACCGCGGCAGGGCTGGGTTGCATGTACGCCGGTGCGACCGTCGGTGCCTGGTATCCGATTACACCTTCGACGTCGCTGATGGACGCATTTCGCTCGTTTTGTTCGCAGTATCGGGTCGATCCGGAATCCGGCGGGCGTACCTACTGCATCATTCAGGCGGAGGATGAACTTGCCGCTATCGGAATGGTGTTGGGTGCGAGCTGGAATGGCGCGCGGTCATTTACACCGACAAGCGGTCCGGGCATCTCCCTGATGAGTGAGTTTATTGGTTATGCCTATTACTCGGAAATTCCGGCCGTCATTTTCAATGTGCAACGCGTAGGTCCGTCAACTGGCATGCCGACGCGAACGCAGCAAGCCGACATTATGAGCTGTGCTTATGCGTCGCATGGCGATACAAAACACGTATTGTTGTTTCCGGCCGACCCTTACGAATGTTTTGGCATGGCCCAGTCCGCATTTGACTATGCAGAGCGGCTGCAAACACCGGTGATCGTCATGTCGGATCTCGATATCGGGATGAATGACTGGGTGGTTCCGGAGTTCGAATTCGACGAGAGCAGCATTCCGGACCGCGGCAAGGTTCTGACGGCGGAGCAACTTGAGGGCATGGAGAAATTTCACCGATATCTCGATGTCGACGGCGACGGAATTCCGTATCGCTCGTTGCCGGGCGTGCATCCGAAAGGGTCGTACTTTACGCGCGGCTCAGGTCACACCAAATACGGTTCCTACACAGAGGATTCTGCCGATTATCAGGATGTACTCGATCGCCTGCTCGTCAAATGGGAAACTGCGCGGGCGACTTTACCCGACGCGGAAATCGAATATGCCAAGTTCAACAAGACCGCGATATTGACGATCGGCAGTGGCCACGCGGCCTGCAAGGAGGCGCTCGATCAACTTGCCGAGCAGAAAATCAATCTGAATTATTGTCGCGCGCGTGCATTCCCGTTCAGCGATGCCATTCGTGACTTCATTGACAAGCATGAGGTTGTGTACGTCGTGGAACAGAACCGCGATGCACAACTTCGATCCTTGCTAATGCTTGATATTGATGCGAACCCGTCCAAGCTGGTTTCGCTACTGCATTATGACGGCATGTCACTTGGTGCGCGCTTTGTCGTGGACAGGGTGCTCGAGGAAATCTCCAAGGGGCGTGCGGCATGAGTTACACCGGCAAACCCAAGGTCTCTCATCCGAAGCTGCCGAGGAACAAGTTAGGCCTGACCGCCAGGGACTACGAGGGCACAGTCTCGACGTTGTGCGCGGGGTGCGGTCATGATTCCGTAACCGCAGCAATTATCCAGGCCATCTTCGAGCTGGATGTCGAACCGCATATGCTTGCGAAGATGAGCGGCATCGGGTGTTCGTCGAAAACACCGGCGTATTTCGTTAGCGAGTCGCATGGCTTCAATTCTGTCCATGGCCGTATGCCGTCGGTTACAACCGGCGCAAACGCAGCTAATCGAGACCTTCTGTATATCGGTGTCTCGGGCGACGGCGACTCGCTTTCAATTGGTGCGGGACAATTCATACATGCGATACGGCGCAACCTGAATATGTGCTACATCATCGAGAACAATGGTGTGTACGGACTAACGAAAGGGCAATTCTCGGCGTCAGCCGATATTGGCAGTAAGCCAAAGAGGGGCCAGCCAAATCAACAGGAGCCAATCGACCCCGTCAGCACGGCGCTCGCGCTGGGGGCGACCTACATCGCGCGCAGCTTTTCGGGAGACAGGGAGCAACTCGTCCCGCTCATACAGGGTGCGCTAATGCACAATGGATTTGCGCTGGTCGATATCATTAGTCCTTGTGTCACGTTCAATGATCATGAAGGTTCGACCAAAAGTTACGCGCATACGCGACAGTTTTATCATCACGTGGTCGACGCCGACTTCGTTCCGCCAGCAGAAGAAATAAAGGTTGCGTACGACGAAGGTTCGGCGATGCCGATTGAGTTGCACGGCGGCAGCAAGATCATCTTGCGCAAAGTCGACACTGAATACGATCCGACCAGCCGCGCGGCATCCTTCAAATATTTACGAGAACGATTTAATGTGGGCGAAATCACGACCGGACTGTTGTATATCGACGAGTCGCGCAAGGAAATGCACGAGCTGATGGGGAACGTAGAAACACCATTGTCCAAATTGCCGCTTGATACGCTGCACCCGGGGAGCAAGGAGCTCAAAAAAATCCTCAGCCGGTATCGATAACGCGATTTGAAGTTTCAGGCGAATTCTTTGCCAAAGATTATTTTTAAGCGTCCCTTGCCGAATTCCTGTTTGTTCTTTCCACGAAGCGTGTAGTGAATCGCTAGTTTTTTCCCCAACATGCCGGGTCCGACCGCCATCCGTAGCGGGCATCGAAGCGCCGACTCGGGGCTGTCGGGGGCAAGAACGCCGATCGTGTTGCGCACCATGATGGCGACTTTCTCGCGTTCTACTTTCGGGTAGCCAAGGTTTTTGAGCTCTTGCGCTGAGCGTTTGTCAAACGGACTGACATACAGGTGGTCGGCCACGTCGAAGTCCGGGAGTCGCGGAAAGCCGAGTTCTATTTCTATGTCCCGGACAATTTCTTCGCCATCGTTACTGACAATCAAATTCAATTGCAGCGCTTTTTCTTCGTAGAAGTAGTGGTTATCCGCGTCGGCGAATAATGTCTTGGTTTCCCGGAGTTCCGCGGTATCAGACATATCGGGTTGGTATCCGGGTCGCAAGCTCAGAATTTGAGTGGTCATGGTTTCGATCGTGTCCTTGATCGCCTTTTTCATGCTCGAGGGTTCTGTGACTTTCTGTTTCTCCCCGGCAAACGGCGGATTAGACGTATCGGGAATGGACATCTCGAGCACTTTACAGTCCGGCTGGTCGTTGAAACCCACCGACATCGGGGGCGGAATGTACAACTCGTCGGGCTTTTCCTCGGTTTCGGTTTTGCCTATCGAAGCGAGGCCAGCATGATCCACGGCGCGAAGCTCCCGGCCCTCTCGAATCCACGACCGACCGCGCGCGAGCTCTTCCGAGAAATCCTGCCCAACGACATAGGGTCCCGCATCACAGCCGTCGATTTCAAGGGCGCCAACGAGCTTGCCGTTGATCCTGTCAAATATGAACGCCAGGTGGACGATTGGGTCGATCAGTGCCGATATCAGCCGATGGGCTTTCTTCAGATCGGCCATGGCATCTTCCGCAATTCCGACGGTACCGCTTCCTTCCATGGCCGCCGAATTGATCCCAAACAGGATATACCGGGGACCATCAGCGTCCGAGTTGGCCAGGCCGATGACTTCTTTGACTAACTCTTCCTTATCCGGCACCCGAAAAGGGTCGCAGACGAGCATCTGCGAGGAGGTGGATGGCTGTTGTAGCAGTTGGTTCAGAAGCATGGTTTTTGGCAAGAATTCTTTCCAGCCGAAACCTTAGAACTAACGCTCCCCACAAGTCTGCGAGGTCAGTCGCAGTTTCAGGCTTTTGTCTTACTCAGCCGTTTCGTACCCAAAGCCAGGCCTACGGGACGTCCGCGTTCGCCCGTCCTCAATGGACCCGTCCTGCAGATCGTACCAGCAGATCTTCGGGCTCTTCCCGCTGTCACGGATCTGCTCCATCATCTGCTCTTCTTCTAAAGCCCAAAGAAGAACTTAGCCGCCAGTTCGTCGCCACCCAGTTGATCCAAGCAATACTCGTGAAACTCCCACGAATAGACAGTGTCAGAACCGTGTATGATGCGCCGCTTCAGCCTTTCCGAAAGCCACCGAAATCTTGAAAATGGAATTTGATCGATGAAAATGAACGCTCGAATTTTGACGCCATTATTTTCTATGCTGGCGTTAGTAGCTTGTGTATTGCCACATAAATCTGAAGCAACAGTTGTGGAGTTTCAAACCGTTTTGGGGAACTTTGAAGTCAATCTCTACGATAATGCGACCCCCACAACCGTCGCGAATTTCCTCGACTACGTCAACAATGGCGCCTATACGAGCTCCATCGTGCATCGGTCAGTGCCAGGCTTCATTGTCCAAGGTGGCGGCTTTCGTCTTGACCTGGCCTGGCCCGCATCGGCCATTCCCGCAAATGGCGCAATCACCAACGAACCAGAGTTTTCCAATCTCCGTGGGACGATTGCAATGGCCAAAACGAGCCAGCCGGATAGTGCGACCAACCAGTGGTTTTTCAATTTGGCGGACAACAGCGCCAACCTGGATATTCAGAATGAAGGCTTCACGGCATTCGGTGAAATAGTAGGCAACGGCATGGACGTTGTTGATGCAATTGCGGCCTTGCAGCGTTTCAATTTTGGATCTCCATTTAGCGAGCTCCCACTACGAAGCGACAACGGCGGGAATCCAGATGCGACGAATCTCGTTATCGTCACGGCAGTTATCGTCACCGATACAACTGTCGATTCTGCTGGTGCTGCTGGATTGAACCCGACACCCAATACGCTCATCAATCAGCCACCACCCACTCCCCCAACCACTGGCGGCGGCGGTGGCGCGATGAGCGTCCTGGCACTTTTTTTGTTGCTATTCACAAAGGTACTGGCGCAAGTAACACGGCAAAGATTCGCTTAAGCAAAGGCAACAAAAACCCAAGAAAGGTGTCAGGTCTATTTGGGTCCAGAAAATAAACCTGACACATTTCATGTTCGCTACTTTCTTGCTTCGCAAATTCTCGTTTGGTTGAAAGTGCGGTTCGACCCCTAATTTCCAGCAGCAGTCGTTCGTAGGATTATCATTTGGTTATTCGCCTAATATCCGCTTTCGGGGGCAAAGCGGACGCCAATGATACCGGTCAGTCGCGTGCCCGTTTTTTCGAAAACCCGATCACGAAAAATACAATCAACAATACCCACAATGAAAGTGTGAGCATTATGGTCATGCCGACGAGGTAATAGCCTGGAATCGGGTGCCAGATACCCGCGGCGATAAGCACGAATGCTGTCAGGAGGTAGACGTATTTTGCTATCGACACTTCACGCGATCTTTTCGTGGGCGTGTCGTACACCCTGCCTTTCATGTTCAACCCGATCCGGTTGAGTTGGCGATCGCCATATAGAATAACGGAACCGACAACCGCTACGAAACCGCCCATTACGAGTAAACCGGCGCGCCAGACAAGCAGCTCAGCCATCCCAAAAAAATGGAAAATAAAAGGTAGAACCGAAAACAGCAAAGCGCCGAGCGACCAACCGAAAATAATGCCTAACGCCCAGTTCAGTCGTCGTCCGTCATAAAGGACGGTATTTGCAGCAAGTGCCACAACGATCGCGGAAAAACCTGCAACGCCCACTGATATTGCTGCAAAAGCTTCCAGCGCCGTGTCTGCGTCCATTGTGGGTCCTTAGATGAAGCGGCCGAAAAGTGTACACCAGTCCGGCCGCCTCATGGTCGATACCGACCGACTCGGTGGCTTATTGCCAGATGCGCTTCCACCATGGGACTGGAACGGGTTCGGGAACGACGCCGTCCATGTACGGAATCTTCGCGCGAATGTCGGCGATGTCCCAACCTGTCAGGTTCGCCAGCATCTGGGCTTCACGTTCCTGCCGGTCACGAGTCGCGGCCATATACGCCGACGCATCGCACTGCGGTGTACCCTTCCATGGATGGCGAATGACGTAACGACCCTGGTAGTTTTGTCGATCACCGGTTTCCTGAAAGACCAGGTCCTCGGGGAAGTGCTTGCGGTCGTAGCGGACATGCAGCCTCGTGACAAAAACGTTTTGTGCCGGCGACGGTGCAACACCTCGGCCTTTGTTGCTTTTTACCCAATAGACGCCGAGCTTTCGTAGCTCATCCGCGCTCAAAGGATCGGCCGCGCAGGGGTCACACCAGGCCATGTCCCACGCGTATTCCAGAAAAACACCGCGCTCGTTCTCTTTCTTGGTCTGCCTGGCGAACATGGCACGGTAAAAATCACCGAACTCGTTCTGCACAAACTCAGGAACTTCGTTGTTGCTTGGTAGTTTTACCGTGCGATAGTTGGTTGTTTCAACGCGCCCGGTCTTGGTAAGCGCGTATACGTAGAGTTCCTGCTTGCCTTTGGCATTTAGTGTGCCAAGCCGAATCGGCAACATGAACTTGTTGCTTTCATACGCGACTTGTAGCGGCCGCAGGTTGGAGTAACCGAGTTTGGTCTGTTCCTGCAAATTAACCTTGGCCACGAAGAATCGCATGTCTTGTTTCAGGTAACTGTCGACGACGGCCTCGGCGCCCTTCGGAATGCGATAGTCGTTTTGATCCAGCCACTTGATGAGACCACTGCTTTCCGTAGCGGACAAAATGAGAATATCGTATTCGCCAACGGTGTAACTGGCCTCGATGGTCACGCCAAGCGCTCGCCTCAGCTCGCTCTCCTCCGCGATACTGGCCGGCGCCCGAGCATCATTCATCGACATGCTCTTTAGTGCCTCGTATCGGACACATGGATCCGGATCGTGATATTCAACCAACCTCGGCGCCGTGTACGCATCGAGGTGCTCAACGACGGCCCGGTCGCCAACATTAATTTGCTCGCGCTCAATGAAGGTTGGTACCGGTATCACAACGGCGAAATCCTGTACGTCGCCCTGGAAATCGTTCGCCATCGTAATCACAGTACGATTGTCGTCGCGCACGAGCACGACTTGTGAGGCCTGGTTAAAAAGAGCGGTATCGGCCCGTGCGACGTAAAAGCCGCAAAACGCTTGCGCTGTCGTCGAAATCGCGACTGTGATCGTCGCAGAAATAACAGTAATTAGTGTTCGCATTAGAAAACTCCTTTTTGTTTCCATCGATAAAGTTGGCCGCGCATTAAATAATCGAGCAGTGGTACGAATGGAGCGGCCAGGATCAACGCAAGAATGGTTCCGTTGGGTTCGTAAAAAACGTACTGGATTGCGTACGCAATGCTTGCGACCAAGGCGCCGAAAATGACTCGGCCCGCACTCGTATTGGGCGTCGTCTTTGGATCGGAGATCATAAAAAACGCGAAGATCAGCAAGACGCCATTCTGAAGTTGATGCAGCGGGATGCTCGGCGGGTCTCCAAGCCAGATCGCCCGTCCTGTCATCAGGACTGCGTAGGCAGCAAGGAATGCCAACGTCGTCTCGGCGCGCTTAGCACGAGTTAGCACCAGGAAGCCGAGGCAGGCGAGGGCAAATGAACTGATCGCGGCGCTTCCCCATTGCCCTGATGACACCCATGCCTGGTCGCTAACGAGCATCAGTGTCACCAGCGCGACGTTGGCCGGGTTGAAGACGTGCTTGCCGCGGACGCGAAGCAGGAATTTGCTGCCGATCGCAATGCCTGCTGCGAGCATCGCGAGCGCAACAACATCGGTGCGCAGCAGCAAGGTCAGCGAAAGTGACGTGATCACGGCACTCAAGGGATCGAAGCGAGGCAAACCCGCCCACCGCGTGCCGATATACTGTGCACATTGCGCGGTCAGCATGATTGCGACCGCGTTGTACCAATGAATACCAAAATCGAGCACCACGATGCCGTAGCTGACTAGGAGGCTCAGTACGACAATCTGGTAGTAGCGCGGGTCGGTTAGTTTCGAAAAGACATTCATACCCGATACAAACGCCAGAAACGCCGCATTGGGTCTAACGCGAGCCGCATTAGCTACTATAATGAGAAAATTACTATAATAGAAAGAAGGAGTTACAAATTTGCATCCAAAATGCCGTTGGCAGTCATCTAGAAGGTGAGAACTGCTCGGTGAGCAGAATTTTGATTACTTAAGGAGTAAATGTTGTGAGTCATGAGTTGGTCCCAATTTCAATGTTCGTCGGGCTTACGGTGGTACTGAGCCTGTTCGTCTGGTTTCGCTTTCGAATCCGCAGCGACACGCAGTTGACGATTCGTACAGCGATCGAAAAAGGGCAGGAACTTAGCCCGGAAGTGATCGATCGCCTCGGGCATCCACGCCCGCACAAAGACAGAGATTTGCGTTTGGCATTGATCTGGATAGCGCTTGCGGTTGGCCTGGCGGTGTTTGGCGTAGCTCTGGGCGATTTTGATGACGAGGCACGGGTTGTATTCATGGGAATCGCCGCATTTCCGTTTAGCCTCGGAATTGCATTCTTGATCATGTGGCGCTTTACGGAGCGTAAGTCATAGCGCCAATCGCCACACAATTGAGCGGAGAGGATCACTATCTTGTCGCCCGGGCCGTGTCCGCTGAGGACACGGCCGCATTTGGCGAATTGATCCGCCGCCACCAGTCGCAGGTACGAAACTTCCTGCGCAGATTGACGGGCGATATTACGGCTGCTGACGACCTGGCACAGGATTGTTTCATGCACGCCTGGAACAAGTTGCAGACGTTCACGGGCCGCGGCTCGTTTATCGGCTGGCTGCTGAAGGTTGCCTACACAACGTTTTTGCAAT
>Ga0255051_10000053_pt1 | contig 39541 bp, 45 predicted proteins | sample JV7_2_9_MG_FD_181719 | JGI IMG/M metagenome (GOLD analysis project Ga0255051, IMG submission 181719) | Seawater microbial communities from Jervis Inlet, British Columbia, Canada - JV7_2_9 | ecosystem: Environmental > Aquatic > Marine > Inlet | place: Canada: British Columbia | collected 2016-10-06
CGCGACCCTTTCTCTGGGGTTACGTAAATAAGATAGAGGGGCCTTCACTGCGTAGTCAGTTATGGCCCCCAGCCAGTTACCCCGGCCCACTTTTTCTAACGCTGCTGCGCCCGCGCTAGGGATGCGCGCCAGATCGTCTACGTCCTCTTTTATGAGCTGCGTCTGAGAGCCTGCACTGACGTTTACTTTACCTTCAACGCGCGCCTTCCTGACCTCTGCATTCACTGCCTGCCGGAAATCATCAAAGGCGTCATCATCGTCAAACGTGTGGCGGATTTTAGTCCACAAGTCTTCCTTCTTTGCTGCAAACTTCCCTATAGCGCCCTGGGTGTCCTGGGTAATCATATGGGTCAGCTGCCGGCGCGCGCCAATGCGGAATGCCTTCTTTTCTGCAGGCGACAGTTTAGCAATCATACGCGCCGTCATTTCCTCGTCACCGTTAAGGAACTTCCTGCCGCGCACTGCCGCGTCTTCCAGCTTTGCCGGCCCGCCCCAGGCTGCCCGCGCTTCTTTGTACGCTGACCGCCCGTCTACCGTTGATATTTCATCCAGCTTGGAAACGAATTTCCGATTGAAATCGCGCAGAAGCACTAGATCCTGATCCCACATAACTTCGCCGGTCATGGGGTTGCGGTTCTTGCGGTTATAGATGCGCCCATCAATACCCTTCTTGGCGGCGTCCATAGCACGTAAATTGGGCCGCTCGAAAAAAGTTATTCTTCCGGTCTCCTCGTCTATCGATTTAATCCCGTAATCTTTCGGGTTAAACGGCGTGCCGTCTGCAGCAGATCGCATACGCTGCTGGGCAATCCCTTTTTCCATACCCCTGATGATATCGGGGTGCTGCATTAACGCATCCAGCTCATCATCCCACTGGACAAAGCCTTGGTTGTGGGAAAACGCCTCATCATACAGCGGCCTTGCCGCCCTGCGCTGCTTGGCGTCCAGCTTATCCAGGAATTTATAGTACCGCTCTTCGCCCATACCGCCGATCGCTTTTTTAAGCCGGCGGCTGCGGCCAGATTGCCGGCCTGCCACAAAGTCGGCCACAGTCTCTGAGCTGCGCCCAGGGCGCGCTGCTACGCCACGCGTTGCGCGTTCCCCGGCATCTCCCAGGACATCGACAAGCACCGTGTCGGGGCCGCCCTCGTCTAGCCGCTGCTGGGCAATCCTGACACCGCGCTGTAGATCCCCGCCGCCCAGGTTGGTAAGCAGCTTGGCCAGCTTCTGCTGGTCACGCGATACACCACGCCGGGATGCGAAGCGCCGTGCCCCCCTGTAGAGCGCCGGAGCAGCCGGCACCACCGTGCTAGCCGCCATGCCTAGGTATGGGTTGTCGGTGGTTCCTTGTACGCCGCCGCCGACCGCGCCAGCAGTTACCTGCGCAACGGGCTGCGCTTTAAGCGCGTTGCCCACACCGCTGAGCGTGGTCCCCACCTTTGAGCCCCTTGCGAGAAGAGCGCCCGGAACCAGCATAGATGCGGCATCAACCACGCCACGACCACCGCCATAAGCAGCCCTTTCAAGGCCGGTGGTGGGAGGTCCGATGTCAGCGTCATAACCAAGCACGTCAATAGGATTAGGAATTTGCTCAGCAAGTGCGTTAAATCCTTGTTTTAGCTTTCCGCCATAGTACCCCGGCTCTGGCATGCCCGGTACACCCACTTTATCGAGGCCCTGAGCCACCAGGTCGGGTAAAAGGCCACCCCACTCCGTTAAACTGTCTACAACGCCTCTGGAGCCGAATTCTGCCGTTCTCAGGGCCGTTTCGAGCGCGTCCCGCTCTACGAGTGCCCCCGAAGCCCCCTGGGCGTCCGTGGGGTGCTGTTGGTGCCCCCACGGCACCGCTGGAGGCGGCCCCGTGGGGGCACCCGGAAGTGCCCCAGGAGGCTGCTGCCCCCCAGGCGGCGGGGGATTGGCCCCCTGGGAGGGCATCTCCTGCAGTTCTCCGCTTTCGGACTGCAGGAACATTTTGCCGGTAGCGTCTTCCGTGACTAAATGCGCCTCGGTAACTCCGCCTTTGTCATCCTGGTAAAAATACTTCCCCGGCATTTTCGGGTTTTGAACAAAACCACCCATTATTTACCCCTTACAGCGGTGAACCCAGGACGGGGCGTAAACTTGGAAGGTGCAACGCCCCCCTCTAACTGCCTGCCGAGTACCCGCAGTTCAGCCTTCTTACCTTCAATGAACGCGTCAAGCACTGCGTTTTTCTCGGTTGGGTGCATATCGGGGTCGCCTAGTGTTGCCAACAGGCTGTCCCCCTCTGCAGCGGTAAACGCTGCGCCAAACGTCTGCCGCAAAAGAGGTAAAACATTGTTTTTAACTACAGCGATGTATTTAGCGCGTGACGCAGCGCCTTCGCCGGGGTCCAGCCCCAACTCTCTGGTGGCAGTGTTGATGGCCCTGCCGGCCATCGTGTGGGTGGCTGTCTTTGCTAGCTCCTTCAACTCCTCCACAGTAGACTTTAGGCGGGGCATAGCCGCTTCCGCAGCGGCTATCCTGGCTTTAATATCACCGTGCTCTGCACCTTCTGCTTTACCTACTGCCGTTGCCCTCGCCACTCTTCCCTTATGCCACGGCGTCTGCTCAGGAGGTATCCCTTTAGGCGCTACAGGAATAGGGCTACTCGGGTTCTGGGGATTTTGGGCTATAAGCCGGTCACCCAGGTCGCCGTACTGAGTGGCGCGCACGTAGTTATCGAACTGCCTAACTTGCGGCGATCCTTCACCATGCGTCTTAACCAGCGCCTCACGGTGATTGTGATTTTGAATGGGGGCAGATGGCCTGCCGGAAACGTACCCCGGCATCTTCTTTAACAGCTTTTTATTCTCGAAATCTGCCGCCCGATCTTCCTTCTTGTCGGCGCGCGTCTGGGCATACCGGGTGGTAGCAAGATCCGCCGCTAACCGGCCTGGGATCATCGACTGATTAAGCACGCCCACGTTGGGGTTGTTGGGTATATCCTCAAACGCTGCCGACAGCCGGTCCTTAAGACTGCGCCGGTTAGGGTTTGCAGATGTCTCTTCTTTTTGCGCCGGGGCGTCGTACATAGCGCCGTCGACGCCAGACCCCGCGTATTCTTCTTGTGTCGTAATTGTGGCGGGGTCTTCGATCATTGCTTTCTGTATAGCCGCGTCAAACTCCGCTTTGTTGCGGCGATCCTCGCCAATGCCCAGGCCGGCAAGAAGCTCCTGTAGGGCATAGTTAATCCCCTGTGTCCCCGATCGTACCCCAGCCAGCGGCTGGGAGTTCTGGCCGAAAGACTGCGTCAACTTACTGGGCGCACCCAGCGACCTTGAAAGATTTCTTACTGGCATATGCTATTTCCATGTCCATCCATCAGGGCCGCCATGAGTAGCGCCGGCGAATTTACCCGCCGTACCTACCAGCCCAAATAGGCCCTGCTGATTTGCCGCGTTCGCGGCTTGGTTCTGCCCCGACGCTCCTAAGTTAAATAAATTCTGCTGCCCCGCCCCCGTGTATACTCCGCTCATATAATCAGGGGCCGCAATCGTCCCCTGCGGTGTGGGCACGAAACGCGGATCTTTCGGCTGCGATCCAGTCATCAAGGATGACAGCTCAGACATAGGCTGGTTACGCGCCAAGATTTCTTCCTGGATCGCCCGGTCGCGGGCATTAGTCGCGAAGGTGTAATCCTGGTTCATCTCGTTTATATCGCGCGCCCTACCGGCGTTTTCTAGTGCAAACATACGCGACATTTCGTCGCCGGCCTGCACGTCCGCCCCCAGGTAGAAATCATTACGGGCGCGGTTATGCTCCTGCATCGCCTCGTCATAGCCCTCACTACCTGCCTGAAAGCCCTGGTTAGCCAAATTCTGCCGCAGCGCGGCCTGGTCCCTGTCCAGCTGCGGCGAGAAGCGGTTTAAAATGGCTTCCTGCTGCCGCTGCCTAACTTCCGGGTTGACCTGCGGCGCAGGCCCTAACCCCGGCCCCTGTGGGCTCTGCTGGCTGTACTGCGAACCGCCCGGCTGCTGGGTCGCCGCAGGGTCGCCGAACATAGAACCGCCCCCTGCAACCGGGCTAGGGCGCATTGTGGGGTCGTAGTTCCCACCCACCTGACCACCGGTGGGCGCTGGGGGCGTCGGGGGCGCTACCCCCTTGTGCCGAACGCGCGTGCCGCTACCCCTACTGCCATTACCCCCGATATAAGGTACTGCGGGCCGCTCACCAAATCCGTCCAGGCCAAAGGGGGTGGATAGCCGGCTCTGCACTTGATCTAGCTGAGATGACGCTATATCCCCGAACTTGCGCTGGCTGTCCACCTGATTGTCGTACAGCCCTTGCTGGCCCTCCGACAGCGTGGTTACGGCCTTCATATCGGGGATACCTTCGGTCTCTGTACCGGTAGGTAGATACGACAGGCTGCCCTGAGGGCCTTCCTGCCAGGTCATATTGAGAGCGCGCTGTTTTCGGGCAGCCTCTTCGTTAAACTGCGCCTGCTGGGACGCCGTCTGTCCGGCGTTTACAACAATAGGGGCAGGGGTGTTGTTACCGCCGAAACCTAAAAAATCAAAAAATCCCATGACTGTCTCCGAATGTAGGCGGAAGCTGTATCACATATGCCCGCCGGGAATGTACAGAAAGTTCGTCGCTAACCAAGAAGACCGGACGGTACCAGTATTAATCCTGACGCGAGCACTGGCGGCCCTCCCCGACCCCCGCACACCGCGCCAACCATCATAAATCTGATTGCCAGACCCCCACAGACCCACGCCCCAGCGGGCGCTGCCCCATAACCCTGGAGTTGCCCCAGAGCGAGACACAGACGGCAAGGCTGTTATGGCTGTTAGCCTGTAGTCAACGTTCAGGCTGATGGCGGCGTTAGGCACGCCGTTAGCCTCGAATATGGGCTCAGCCTCTTTAAATACTTTTGTAGTGCCGGGAGAGCCAAAGTAAGCAAATGCCTGGGAGCAATCACATGGTATATCCTTGGCCACGCCACCAGGATTATCCGCGCCCCCGTTATCAAAACGATAAACTGTACCGTCTGCGCTACCGTAATATAAGTTGTCATCCAGCAGACCAAAACACACGGCGTCCATCCCAGTAAAACGGCACGGGGCACCACTAATTGTATTAAACACATACTGATGTGAGACAGTAGCTGATAAAGGGATGTTAAACACCAACATCTGGGCTTTAGGATATACGATTGGCTGCCAGCCATACACTGACCCGTAAGACCGAACCGCATCATTTACAGCTTTAGATATTTGCTTAGATAATGCTGCTTTCTCTGCTTGACTACGGTCTAGTGACAGGATTGCGGACAACGGAACAAAACCGTCCTGGGTCACTAATATAAGATCAGTACCGGCGCTAACGAAGCACCGCCGGCCCACCGGTTTGCCGATGCGGAAGTTTCCGACGAGGCTCCACGTAGAGGCTGAAGCCGGGTCAGTGCCTTGGTACACAGCACACTCACCCTCGCTGGATATAAACACGGCAACGTCGTCCATGCCATCACCCGCGTCACGCGTCCACGTCCCCATGGCCATGATGTAGCCGCCCAGTCGGAATACCGCGCCCAAAGGGAATTTGGTTGCAGCGCCACTGATTGCGTCGGTGCCTAGGTACCATGCGTCTACGCTGTTATCCTCCCCAACCCACAGCCGCTTCTGATGTACATTACCCCAAATAAGGTTCGTGGCAGTGGGGCCAGTTATGGCAGTGGTGGCCCAGGTAGACCCGTCGTAAAGAAGCGGTGTGTCCTGGCCGTTAAATAGCCGCACATACTGGCCGGCCGCCGTACCCATAGCTACATGCTGCCAGCGGTCATTGCTGTGTCCAGTAGACACCGCCGCGCCAACAGCGCCAGCAGATGTCACATCATAAATGTTCCCGTTGGATGCGCCAAATAATTTACCAGCAGCTGTCACTGCCACGTATTCAATCAGGCTTTCGATAGTGGCAGGTAGGCCGGTAACATGCTCTGTGCTGCCGCGCCGCGTGGTCACTTTATTAGTTTCGGGAAACCAGTTATCCATAACGACGGCGCGATCGCTGGGTGTATCTGCAATATTCTCACGCGTATCCCAGCCGCCAGTAGGGGCGGGTATTGTTTTGGATATTGCGTTACGCGCGGGCAATTAAAAATCCCCGCCGTAACTAGCGCGCGACGCTTTAGGAGCGCCGGAAAACTGTCGGCTATTTTCGCCGAATATATCACCTGCCACCATGATGGGCGTGCCGCCCTGGTCAAGGTCCGCGAGTGTATCGAACATATCTTTAAATCTGCTAAACGCGGAGTTCGATGGCTGGCCCTCTGCGTCTAACCACGCATATATAGCACCGGATATTACTAACTCTTCATCAAGCAGCGTTACGTCGGTATCGATAGTCATATAGGCTTTAGGCACGCCCCCAGTGGTCGTTGCCCACGTATTCTTGATGTACTCAAACGCCACCGTGACACCTGCATCCATAACAGGCTGTGTAAGAATTGCGCCCCCCCGGTAATAGAACTTCCTGTTCTGGGAGCTAAACTGCTGCACCTTCAGCCCGTTCCATTCTACGGAACTGACAGGCCCTGATATAAGGTTATTACTGTCCCGATCCCACATCGTCTCTGGAACGAAGCGATTAAAATCGGAAGGCATGGCCGCTGCCGAAACCATAGTCTCGACCCCCGGAGTGGATATAACCTCTTCCTCCCGCAGCACCGTCCACGGGTATTTCTGCATGAGACGGTAGCCGACGCGATTGATCAGCCGCAGGACGCTCTGCGCCGCCGGGTCTGCGTTTTCTGCGATGGTATCGGGGCGCGGCCCCTTAGTCTCATCTGCAACCGCGTCAGATATCGTCTTTAAAGTCATTTAACAGTTACCATCCCTTCACGGTAATTGTTGTCCAGGCCGGCAGGGGTATCCTGCCACCCCTCAGGCAGGACGCCATCGTTAAACACTTTGCAGTGCACGACACCGTCACCATCCTGATAACCAGTCGTAGGCCCGTCAGCAGTAGGCACGGCCTCTGCAGGCGCGACCTGTTCAATACTAGGCTTCGTGACAGGAAACGGCTCAGATGAAATAGCGCCGGCCTGCGATCTTTTTGTAGCTGGTTTCTTCGCCATAGTTAGCTACCCACAATGTAGATGAAATTATGCGGGATCAGGGGGCGGGTGTACCCGCCCCGCCCCCTTCACCGCCCGAACGCTACCGCTTATTAGGCGGCACCGCTGACCCGGACGGCACAACGTTCGTCTATGGTCTTTACACCGTAGAGAACGTCAAGCCGCCACTTACTGATGTCGTTCGTGCCGTCGTACACAGGAATAACGCGAACGTTGGTTCCCTTGTAAGACTGCCGGCTGACATCAACCGCACCAGGAGGAGACACCAACGGCACCGTAACCAGTGCGAAGGCGTTCTCGGTAAACATCAGGTTCTGGCCGTAACCAGTCGCTTCTGTACCTACCTGGGTGAGTGCAGCACCGTCCGCAATGGTGGCGCTGACTGTCTGGTGTGCGCCCGTAGCAATGGCCGCAGGTGACATGGTGAGGGTAATGGCCCCCAGCGTGTCTGAGATGTCGGAAACGACGGTAAACTGCTTGAGATGCGCAAGCGTAGCCTTCGTCACCGGGTTAACATCGAACACATTGGCGATGGTAAACACATCGCCGGCCTTCAAGGCTGTAGCCCCAGAACTCCAGCCATCAGTGATAAGTGTCTGCTGGTTGGTATCCTTAGAAGTCGCGTAGGTGACTTCTTGGCCGGCCCCGTTGGTCAGCGGCGTAGAGCCGGTGGTCCAGTTGGTGCCCACCGTGTGGGTTTTGTTATTTTGGCTCATCATCATCTCAACGCCGCCAACTTCACCCAGCGTACCACGGCGGTAAGCAGGGTTAGCGGATCGCTCGATAAACAAGCCCGTCAGATTGCCGACCATACCCCAGTGATCTGCCGGTGTAAGCACGGCGCACCGGCCATCAGTTGGGATAGAGCATTCGTCCATACGCTGCATACCTGCGGACAGATCTGCGAACGAATTAATAGTCTGACCAGGGGTGCCCACCCACTTAGAAACGTTCTTGTACTCGGCATGCAAATCGGCGTCGATTTGGTTAGCGAGCTGGATCATGGCAGGCTTGATTACGCGGTTAGACAGCTCTTTGATATTCAGCGTCAGTTCTTGTGACGTGAACTCAAAGTCGATGCCCTTACGCTTATCCACCGACAGGGTGAACTTACCTTCCGTGACATCTTGGGTACTCATAACGGCACCATCACGCACTGTGAAGTCTACAGGGCGCTTTACGCTGATGGTGGAGCCGACCTCATAACCATTGATCGACTTGGAGAACTCCTCCTCATATCCGCGAAAAACTTTCTTAGACATGACAAGGTTATTGTCGAGCTGCAGCACAGCCGCTTTGGCAATGATGTCAGCTGTTAATGTAGTATTAGCCATTCGTTCGTCCTCGGTAAGTGTTTACGTTACCCTACCAACTGAAGGTGCTTCCGCAGATCCCCTAATGACATTTCGTTAGGGTCTTTGGTCGCGCCGGACGTAGCCCCTGCGGCTGCAGTAGCCTTGACCGGCCTCGCCTTGGTAGGCTTGGTGGTGGACCGCTTAGCGGCCCCGGTCTGGCGGTCGAATAGCATTGCTTTGTAGGCCATCCTGGTGACGACGGGGTTTTCTGCCCATCGGGCTGCCTGCTCTGCAGACATCCCATACGTTTCTTGAACGTATGCCATCAGTGCTGGAGCTTTCTCAGTTGAGAAATTTTTAATATGCTTATTGAGGTACGCGGTGCCTTCAAAGTCGCGCCGGCTGGCCTCTTCCTGCTGCGCTGACATCACGGCTTGTTCCTGCTCCCCAACCCTAGCAAGTACTGCTTGAAACTCGGCCTGCTTGGTACCTAGTAAATCCGATATCTGTCGCGCCCGATCAGGTTCTGATTGCCACAACTTATTTAAGTTTACTAGGGATAGCTGCTCGATTTCCGACCTTAGGTGCAGACCGTATGAATAGGTCTGTAGGGCCTCGCCGTTCAAAGCACCTAGCTTTGCGACGGTGTCTTCCCGTGCACTGAGCCCTGCACTGCGCTCAGCGTTTTCTTGCTGTCCTTTGGTAAAGGCTGACCAAGTTCCTTTTGAGAAATCGTCAATCTTAGCCGCCAGCTCTGGGGGTACCGATCCTTTCGGCACTTCCAGTTTGTTGCCGCCAAACTCAAACACCTGGGTAGCGGCATCGTCTTCCCCGTCGTCATCGTCACCGGTATCCGCGTCATCGTCGGCGTCTTCGCCGTCGTTGTCACCGGTCTCGGCTTTCAAATCGGGGGTGTCAGTATCAGCTCCTGCATCAGGATTATCATCGTCCGCGTCGGCCCCCGCAGCATCATCTGCTGTGGGGCCGTCAAGGGAGATGATTTCGTCTGCATCGGTTGGTACCGCTGCGTTAACATCAGCAACTGCGTTTTCTTCTGCGCCGGTTTGCTCTGCTTCAGCCATTAATCTCTCCTAGTGTTAGTCCGCAATACACAAAAATAGGAATATAATCAAGCACCCTTACCACTGCGGAGCCACGCTTCTAGGGTGCGCTGCTTCTGCTCTTCCTGCCTGCGCTGGCCGACCGCCGCGGCTAACGCGGGGTTACCGTTCATCGACAGCGCTATTTCACGCCGAAAAAATAACTCCGCCGCCTGCTCCGGGCTGATGTTCATTTGCTGCGCGGTCACATCAATCCTTTCATCGATCAGCGTCGCTATGGTCTTTGCTTCGCTGTCCAATCCTGTCTTAGCGCCCGACCCAAACCAGCCCATAGACTGGGCCTCTGCTGGCGACACGTTCATAATCTCGCCCATGCGGGCGTAGATGTCCGCAAAAGGTGCATATTCAACTTGTTTCTTTGTAGACGCGCCCCTCGGCCCCACCTTGGCGCTGCCCAGCGTATCGACCACCCAGGTTGCCGCATCGAACGAGGAAGGATCTTTCTTGTACTGAGCGCGGAATTTTTTGGCTATCCAGGCGTCAGGGATCGACCCTGGTTTTAATCCGTTCATGGCGTCTAATACGCCTCGGATGGCGTGTGTATCGATGGTAGGGGCCGACAAGTTGCCAGCCACGTTGCTGGAGAAAGTCGCAGGCTTCGTGTTGGTGTTTAGGTTTATTTTCCCATCACGCTGCAGAGTATCCATCAGTATACGATGTAGACCATCTCCACGCGCAGGATTACCTTCGGCGTTCAAGTCACCTTTCTGATTTATAATCATCGCATAACCGCGCTCATTTCGACCTTGGCCGGCATTAGGTCCGACGATCTGATCATACGGTATACCCGCCTTTTCCTTTGCCATGATCATCGACGCGTTACGCAGGTTGTCATCAGTCTTAGTGCGAGGAGACAAGGCGGCATACCTGTTCGCAAAGTCTGTTATGAATAACCTGGCCTCATCGTCAGTCAGACCATACTTACGCGCGGCCTGATATATAGGGCCGGTGTGGTAGAAGAACTGTGTCTCTGTGCCTAGCTGCCCGCCGGCACGCTTCGCTAGCTCCTGGGCAATAGCTTCCATGTTATCGATAATAGGCCGCGCGCGATCGCCCAGCGGAAGAGCCTTGCCGGCCTCTTGGCGTGGCAGTGTCTTCATAAGATCTTCGCCACCCGCCATTGGGTTTGGCTGCTGGTAGGCCGCAAGATCATGCTCAACAATAGGCTGCCGGTCTGGCCGGGGCTGCGTCCGCTGCGCCTTGGGGGTATCCATCGCGTCACCCCTAGCATACAAAGATTGCTGTAGTGGCGGCATATTGTGCCATCTGGGCGGACGAGCCGCGCCCATCGCTAATGCGCCTGCTGGCGCACCGCCCAGCAGCCCTGCGCCCCCGCCCACACCAGCTACATTGCCGGCCATCTCGGTCACGTCATGCTCAGTGAACTCACCACCCTGCGCGACGTGCCCTGGCAACATCAAGCTGCGCGCCAGACTTAGCATGATCTCAGGCGCGGCAAGTTCTGTTTCGCCCTCCTGGTTGATACCCATTGGGAGAAGCGCCGCGCGCTTCTTAATGTCAGGATCTAAGTGCCGCCCCAATAATGCCTTCAATGAATTGTTATCCATCAATTATCTCCTATAATCAAGGTTTTGGTTTATTCTCCAGAGTGTCCGCTAACCCGCCTCCCGCACCGCCTATGCCCATCGTCTTCAGTATGGCGGTGTCCTTGGGGTCAAACATGACATAGTTGAATGTCCCTTTGTCAGCGCCCCGGCTGCCGCCGTCCAAATACTTGACGCCTTTGATACCTGCCGCCTTAAATCTATCCACTGGACTGGTACCGCTTGGCGCGTTGTCAGCAATGCTGTGGTAAATGTTCTCGCCTCTACTAGTGCCGAACATATTACTCCGCTCCGACATCGTAAGGCCGCGCATACGTAATTTCTCAGCTTCGGTTGCTGGAGTGCCGCGTTTCTTAACGACATCCTGCAACGCCTTACTCGCGGCCTTTGCCTCTGCCGGGCTTGCCACATACCCCAAAGCCTCCCGCACCGCCTTGGGCTGCTCGCTCAGTGTCTTGTCCCAATGTAGAAGGTTGTCATCTTGGGCTATGAATGCTATCTGGCGGAGTTCGCCTTCTTGTTCTAATCCCTTCCGCACAGCCGCATCAGGCCGATACGTCTTCGCCGCACCCTGGTCCTCGGCCATATAATGCCCGTGACCATATGTCGTGTTGCCCTCGCCCGTGCCGATATACTCATCCTTCAGCCTGCCATACGGAAATCCTGGCTCCGCTGGTATCTTGCTGGGTCCACCCTGATAACCTAGCTTGACCTGCTGTACCTGTGGCGCTGAGTAGGGGGTGTCGGGCGCGATGCCTAGCATCTTGCGGGCTTGGGTCTGCATTAATGCCTTGGCTATGTTGCTGCCTCCTGCCGGTGCGGTCATTGCGCCAAAGGCTACCATATTAGCCGCTTCTTTCAACTCATCTTGGCTCGCGCCGGGACCATATTGCGTGAAAAACGACGGCTGCCCCCACAGGTTTTCATTACCTTGCCTTGTGCCAAGACGGCCTCTTGCCTCCACGGCTAATTCCCGCTGCAAAGCAGTCATCAGCGCAGCCTGATTGCCGGCCCGTAGCGTGCCCAAGGTGTCTTGCAGTGCTGTCGGTTTTGGCGGCATTCGCTATCTCCTAAACGCTGGTGCGTACCCGGTATGCGGCAGCACTTCAATAGAACGAGAACGCGCAGCAGGGTCACCGCCGGACGGTATGCGTCTGCCAGTGACAGGATCTACCACCATGCCCGCAGCAGGCGCGCCGCCCATTATACGGCCCCTGCGTAGTATCCTATTTACTGCATCATCTAGAGACATCTCTTGGTCATCAAATATTGTGGGTATGTGCGTCATGTTACCCGCATTGATGTCTGGGTGCTCAACGCCTCTAGTGCGCTCAGTAGATACAGAGTTATCGGAGTTTAAATATGCCGAACGTCCATCGGCTGTTGTGCCTACAATAGACGCTCCTAAACGGGGCATCGAGGACACGTCCATGCCCCGTAATAGCATGTCAATTAAGCTAGAGTCAGCGCGGGGGACATCATAGGGCATGGTTATCTCCTATACGCGGCACCGGGGCGCTGCACAGTGTACAGCTCACCGGAAAATGGGTTGGGACCACCACGAAACCGGGTAGTCAGGTTTTGTTGTAGTGGTGTCTGAGTGACCGGCTGTTGTGCCGGGGGCTGCCGTCTGGCTAAAGTTCCTGCTATGCTGCCACCTTGGTCCTCTGTGAACCCGCCCCGATCGCCAACATCGCCGACGCTGCCGGACGGGCCGGAATACCCCGTATTCGATTGACTGGGGTTGTTCGCTTGCGTTGTATCGACATCAAAGCCCAGATCGGTTTCCCCTTTCGACTCATTAACACCGAGTGCCGCCCCTAGGGTGTTGGCCACGTTGCCCGCTATGCTGCGCCCCGTAGTGGCCTGAGATATTGCGTTGCTAACGACCCCCCACGGTCCCCCGGTAGCAAAAGAAAAAAGGCTGTCAGGCAACCCCACATTGTGCAGTCCTGGGGTAAAGTCCGCTCTCGTACCAAATTCCATCGGGCCAATATTATAAAGCCCGTCCACGTCCGGGCCGCTCTGCTCGTGGCCAAGGTCAGACGTGCCTGGGGCAGAGTAAGCGCCGGCAGTCTCTATGTCGTCCTTGGTGTCCATACTGGAAAAGTCGCTGTTACCAGATCCCGCTCCCGCGCCAGATCCAGCTCCCGCGCCAGATCCCGCGCCAGCACTGGACGACCCGCCCGGACCCGGACTATCCGCCGTCCCTGTGGGTGACCCGTCTTCTGGGTCGGCCCCGCCTTCGGGATCATCATCACCGTCACCAAAGCACAGATAAAATGCGTCGTGCTCGCTAATGCACCCCAGGCCCCGTTTCATCAGCCCATCCAGGTGTCTGCTCTTGCGGTGTAGTAGAAAATGCAGCGCGTCCATATCTTCCTATCCTTACAGTGCCGTCTTTTTTTACCCGCCTGATGAAAGCATTGTTCACATCAGGCAGAGCATCATAAATACTGCGTACCATACTCAACGCACCGCCATAGGGACAAATAAAATTAATAAACCAGAATTGCTCGCCACCGGTCCACTCGTCGAATTTCATATTTCTTATGCCGTTGGCAGTGTATTCCTCGGCGATCGACGGTGTTAGACGTGCCCAAGACACATAACCGATAGGCAACCCGTCATCGCTGATCCACAACAAAAACTGATTGTGTATTATGGGCGGCATGGCGGTGTTGGCAAACTGACGCATGGTTTTCTTCTTATGGGTATCTGAATTAAGCATCAGATGCAGTGTGGCCTCCAGGGGATCTAATTTTCTCATAGCAATAACAACAACTCCGCAGCCCGCTCATCGTCTGCCCGCTTGCGACGTTGCCAGCGTAAATATTCGTAATAAGCCAACATCACCGTCATTTTGTCGGCGCTCTTGCCCATCAACTCCGTGGGTAATGACCGTTTAGCTATGGCCTGCGCTTCGGCTATAGGCGCGATTTCAGGCGCGCGGCTAAGGGTCGTTATTGCATTCTGTACCTGCTTTTTCTCCGCGGCCCGCGCCCGCGCTGCATCTGGCCCGTAATCCTTCGCCCAGTCCTTATTCCACGATGTCCCGGCAGATACCCGACCGGACGATGTTATCGCGTCGTCGGACGCCTCGGCGTAGCTAAGCGTCGGGTCAAACCCTGTCAGGCTGTAGGCACCCGCATCCAGGGTCAGCTTAAGCTGAGCTGTAAGGTCGGGGTCCAGCCCGGTGTGGGTATACACACCAGTTTCTGTAAACAACGTAGCAGTGTCGACTAGATCAGGATCAAGACCGGTGTAGGTATAGACGCCGGCCTCTAAACTTATCTGCAGGCCGGCGACAAGGTCGGGATCGAGACCGGAATAGGTATAGGTTCCCGCGTCCAGCGTGATAGTGATGCCAAAAGAATGCGCCAGTGCGGCATCCAGGCCGGTGTGGGTGTACGTGCCCAAATCAACGGTGGGGTTCCATTGGTTAGACGTAGTTGGATCTAGGCCCGCATAGGTGTATGTCCCCAGATCGACGGTAACGAGCCGCCCGCGCGCCAACGCGGGGTCCAGGCCACCATAGGTATAAGTTCCTAAGTCTACCGCCTGGGTTCGCTGAACCGTTACTGTCGGGTCCAGGCCACCGTGGGTATAAGTTCCTAAGTCTACCGCCTGGGTTCGCTGAACCGTTACTGTCGGGTCCAGGCCACCGTGGGTATAAGTTCCTAAATCAAGCGTGGCTCCGTAACCGACACTGATGGTCGCGTCCAGGCCGGCCTGGGTGTACGCACCTAAATCGACCGCTTGAGATAGCTGGGCGGTGATGGTGGGGTCTAAACCACCGTGCGTATAAGCCCCGGCGTCACAGGTGAGGGTGTAGGCCGCAAACCCAGCGTTGACCGTTACGACCACGTCCACATAGGTACCGGTAAACTCTACCCCGGAGCCGTCACGCAGGCGGAACCTAAAGGCATCGCCATTAACCGCGTCACCGGTCGGGAACTTCAGTACGTGCTCAGTCTCTATAAAGTTCCCATTGGTGACGGTAGCGCCGCCGGATATCTCTGCGCTGCTCTCAACTTGACCGTTATTATTAGCAATCAGCGACCCAGAACCACTTAACAGCGCCTCGGTTATATCGTCGCCATCGACAACGTAGGGGCTAGCAGAATTTGTAAGCTGCACTCCACCAGTGCTTGTCGTCGTTACCTGGAAGTAGGCACCGGCATTTTTGCTCCCCCATATCTCAACGGTCGGCGTCGTCCAATCAACCGCCGATACAGACAACCGGTGCCTGACCCTAAATGGTGTGTCTAAAGCGACGCCGTCGTAGTCAGCGTCCTCTGCTGCTAACCAAGTCGCGCCCGCCGGTTTAAGTGTGAGAGCAAACCCGGCCGCATTCCGCCCGCCCGCATCGTTAGTGACCCATACATAAACCGTCCCCGGCAAGGTGAAGTCATCGTCCAGCGGGTTGGTGGTCGTTATCTCGTGCATATCGATGCTAAGAGACGTGTCAGACCATGTATTTACCTCCACTTCTGTTAGCGTGGCATAAGTACTGGTCGGTGATATTTCTACCTTACCAGTGCCTTGGACGGCCTCGAAGTTAGTGCCCGCCAAAGTAACGGCGGTGCGCGTATCGACCGTCTCAGCGCCACCGTCCACAGTGGTAATCGATGGAGCGACAGACACAAACGACAGGGTGGGGTCTAGGCCACCTTGGGTGTAGGTGCCTAAATCGACTGTTACCGAATACGCCGTGCCCGTGGATGCGGGACGGAGCGCAATGGTGTACTGGGTGCTTTCCGCCGTGAGAAGGCTTGACGTATAAGCCGGAGCGCCCGGTGTCTCTGCACCAGCGGTCGCAATCTCTCTGTACCACGCCTGTTGTTGGCGATGCTGATGAGTAGGGCTCGTTCCTATCAGCCTATAAGCGTTCGTATAATTCGTCGGGTCCGCATTACTCGTGATGTCGTCATGCGTGACCATTTCGATGGCAAGTACGAATGCGCCGTCCGTGACTGTCGTGATGGCCTGAAACGCATCGACGTTGGGGGACGCTTTGTTCACGCGATTTACACGGTGTGTGCCAGCAGCAAAGGTCACGTCGAGGGGCGTCGTTGTATCGACACCACGAAACGTCATAATTTGCGCCGAGTACTGTTCCGTCCCGGCGTCGCTATGCCCGCAAGTTACCGCACCGGGTGCGTCCGCAGTTGCAACGCGATACCACAAACCGGTACTGCGATCTTGCCCGGTTGTCGGGGCTTCCTGATGAATTTCTGTGAACCCGGTAACAGCGTCGAAGGTGCCCAGCTCATCATTACGATGCTGAACCAAGATCATCAAATCATCGATCAGAGTACTAGCGTTCGGTACCGGCGACACGTCTCCTGACGTGTTTAAGCTGCTGGCCGTGCCTGCTCCGACGAAGGTAATAGCCATTAGGCCACCGCCGTCGTAGAGCCGTTATCGTCCCGCACCCGTGCATGCTCTTGGGTGACGATAGTGGCTAGAACGTGGCTCATTGTGTTGGCTTGGCCGGTGTGGGTGTACGCGCCGGCATCTGCCGCTAACGGGAAATCCGTGGGGCCTGATGGAGTGTATGTGATGAAGATGACGCCCTGCGTTCCGGCACCGCCTACGCCGCCATTATTCCCGCTTTTACCACCAGCCCCGCTACCCGCGCCACCGCCTGCACCGTAGTTACCACCTGCGCCGCCGTTTGAGCCGGCTACGCTATCGCCACCAGCACCACCCGCGCCGCCGCCGCCGCCGCCCGCTCCCGCCGTGGTCCAGACAGTACCTGCACTGCCTGCGGTGCCGTTAGTTCCCCCGTTGCCGTCCGTTCCACCTGTACCGCCACCGCCGCCACCGCCGCCACTTACTGTGCCGCCCGCTCCACCAGTGCCGCCATTGCCGCCCGTCGACCCGCTGGCATTCGCGCCCGCAGATCCCGCAGTGCCAGCCGCAGTAGTGCCACCAGCGCCGCCACCGCCGCCGCCAGCTCCACCGCCGTTTCTATCGCCACCACCATTACCGCCAGTATTGCCAGCGCCGCCGTTCCTGCCGATCGTGCCAGTGCCGCCAGAACCTCCAGCACCACCAGTGCCGCCTAAAGTATTATTCGCGTCTGAAGACCCGCCGCCGCCAAAATCGGCGTTAACGTCTCCGGTAGACTTCCACCATGTTGCTGTGCCGTTGCCGCCATTGCCACCGATGGAGGCTCCTGCACTACCTGCGCTACCTGCCGCCCCGATCTGTATGCTAATCGTGCCTGCTGCGGTCTGGTTAGCCGAACTCCGATATTCACCACCGCCACCCGAACCGCCACCGCCACCGGCCATGTCATCGCCGCTATCACCGCCGCCACCGGCTCCGCCGCCACCCGCACCAATACAGTGAACGGAATTAGCAGCATCGTCCCAATCACCGGGCGTGGCCCATGTGGTCCCTGATGTGAGGACAATATCGACCATCAGGTGCGTGCCTTCTCAGCGAGCGCTGCTGCTATTTCCTGATCTAATGCCGCCTGTCGCTGGTCTATCTCTGCCGGTGTCAACGGCGGGTCGGTGATAGTAGGCAGAATGTCGATCTGTCGCTGCCAGTCAATTATGAGCCTGTCCAGCTCGGCTGATGACCTGACGAAACTATTGTCAGACAGTTTCCTATACCCCATCCGGGCATCTTGGTTTTTAAACCAGCCGGATGGGATTGTGTCGATGACTTCATCAGCGTAAATGATGCCTGTTATATGGTCGTTAACGACTTGAACATAGCGATCGTCGACAGGGGACGTTCCAGTCTCGGCATTCACTGCGGCCTGGGCGGCGTCAATGTGTGGGATGTCATCACCAGGGAAGCCGATGACGGCCTCCCCGGCTCGCGCTATATGGTTAGCCTCAAGCTGTGCCTGGGTCTTATTAGGATCACGCACAATATGACGCAGTCGCCCTGTAGCGATGCTGTAGTAGAGAGCAATAGGCATCTAGCCCCCAAATCAGGCTTACGTTACCGTATAGAGCCCGCTGGCGTTAAGCGTGATTGTGTAGGTATCCCCGTTAGCCATCGTCACGGCACTGCCGTGGTCAAAATGAGCTATCAGCGGATCGCCGACTGCCGTCTGATCGAAGATGTAGACATACCGAAAGGTAGCGACAGCGCCTGATGCCGTGAGAACCAAATCATTCAGATCCAGCGTGTAGACCCCGCCGGCCTCTGCCGAGCTTGCCAGGGTCATAACCTGCGTTGACAGGTTGGTGTATGCAATCTGGGTCACGTTTACCAATATACCGTTGCCAGATGTCAGTGGGTTTGGTGTCTCCGATGCCGGCGCTGTATTGGACAGGGCCACTTGAAACGTATCCGACGCTAAATTAACAGCCCCCTCGTGCACGTACTCCATCCAGTCGGGAATTTTTACATATGTCGCCATTTGGTAATCCTTTAATAACCAGTGTTAGTTAGGCGCGGGTCATTCCGCGTCGCCATCCACGACAGCACGCGATCCTACAGCGTTGCCGTGCTCGTCCCGGATTAATTCACGCGGCGCGCTCACCGCCTTGATTATCTCCGCTAACGTAGTACTCGCCTGATCTTCATACGACACCCGGCGCGCCCGTGCGGGTGAAGCGACCATATCAGCAGCAGTACTAAGCGCCTCTGCAGTAGCGTCGTCCGCGTCGTCTGCACCGATATCGGCTTTACCGATAATAGCCTTGGCAATATCCGCAGTGCGATCCAGCGCCCGCTGCTCTGCATCCCAGGCGCGCTGATCTTCCGCCATCTCCTGTTCATAATCCCACGTCTCTTCTGCGGTGGGCGCGGGGGGCGTCGGGGGCGCTACCCCCTGGGCGGCGTAGGCATCCTCTTCCATAACCAGCCGGCGTTCATCCTGGGCAAGTTTCGTATCTGCCTGATCCAGCTGACGCTTCTGGTTTTCATATGCGCCGCGCGCCTTACTTTCCTCTGTCTTAGCGCGCATGGCGTCAGCACCGGCCGCTGATTTGAGCGCCTCGTTTTCGGCCTTTAACTTATCGATTTCTTTCATGACGTTATCCTGCATCTGCTGCATCTCTTGACCCATGCCTTGGATCTTCTGCTGCAACATCGCCTTCTCAGGATCGTCTGATTGATCAGCCGCGTCCTCTAGCTGCCGGATCTCCGGCGGAAGCATCGACTTAAGCCGCTCAGCCACTTTGTCGGCCCCGACAAAGTCCATGTGATCCAGAAGCACGTCGCTAATAAATGGTGCGGCCTGGGGTACCTGCCGCATGATTTCAATGAGGGTTTCACGGGTCTCCTCTCGTGCGGTCGCGTAGCTGGGGCCGGTCTTAACCTCAACATCGTATTTTCCGATCGACAGGTTATAGAGCCGTTTATCTTTACCGCCGGCCACTGTCTCGGCAATACCGCCGATGTCCTGGGTCAGGTTGACCACATTGATTTTCTGGTCTTCACCCAGTATGCGGATACTCTGCCGCACTGAGTAAACGGCGGGGATGATGTCTACCAGGATCTGCCCGCCCCACCGTATGGCGCGGTTTAGATTGTCGATGAAATGAAAGTTACTGACATTACCCTGGCGTTCCCGCGCCATGATGGCCTTACCGCTAACTTCATTGGATTGAGCACCTAAAGAGCTGTCAAATATGCCCATGATAGATTTCATGTCGTCAATGTTGCCGGCGGCCTCGTTCAGCACGCCCGCAGGCACCCCTGCGAACTCCTGCCGGCGCGGTGGCTCACCACTACTTTTTTCATACTCCAGATATGGATGGGCGCGCGTGTTGGCTGTCTCCCATTTATTCTCATCCCCTTTCGGCACGAAGCCCTTCGGGCCTACCCAGGGGGTCTTTGGCGCTAAGGCCACCAGCTCAGTGCTGGCAGACCGCCAGAAATTAAACATCTGTTGGGGGCTCTTCGCGTCGCTAATCATTGAACGGAAGTGCCGCTTCCCGTCGATGAATATCTCATCCCCCCACACAGGGCATATTGGAATATAGCTGCCCGGCCAATCATCACTGCTCAGCTCTTCAACACCAGATATCAATCGGCGGGTAACTTTGAAGCGTTTGGCTAGCCGCTCCTGTCTGTGCTCAGTACCTGATGCCGCCATCCACGCAACAATAAGTTTATCCTTATCGCCCTTAACTAAACCGTCTAAATCGTGCTCTCCGGCCTGAAAGAATTGCTCAGCCATGGGAAATAGATCTTCCTCACGCACCGCTTGCAGCGTTTCCTCGCCTGTCTCTGGGTTACGCATAGCGAGCTGAACCAGGGTGTATTCCTCCTCAGACCGCAGGAAGTACTCAGAGACCCGGACCATATCTTCTGTCACCCACTGCTCTGATGTTGCAGTGTCGCGATCGTCACCCTCAAAGCTAACAACCTGGGCACCCGGCCACTTGCGTTTGAAATCCTTCTCCTGGTGCATCTGAGATACGAAGGCGTACTCCCAGTCTGAGCTGTCATGGGCAACGCTGTTGGTATCCCAGTGCACCATCAGTGCGTTAGGTATACGCCGTATATAAGCCTCCATATCGAAGCTCAGCTCATGGGCGTAATCAATCTCAAAGCGGAAAAACCCAAACCCGCCAGTAACGGCATGGTCTATGGCAGTGTCGTATGCAACTTCGGCGTGGCTAGCGCGCTCTACAGACCGTACAAGCCCGCCGATGACCTGGGCGTGCTCTTCGTCTGCGCCGCCGTCAACCGGTGCAACTTTGATAGCTGGTTTATTCTGCCGGCTCTCGTTCACCACGGCGCGGATGAATGAAGGCATTTTGTTGATTGTCAGGACTGGCCGCGCTTCTTGCTCACGCTGTTTTTTAATCGCGTCGGGCCATTGATCTGCCATACGGGCAAATTTTGTGTCTTCGTAGTATTGCTTCCGGTTGTCGGCTGAGCCCTCTTCGGACTGCTCAAACCGCTCTAATGCCTCTGTAACGACAGTATCTTTGCCGCCCCGATCATCTGCCATACTCTAAGTCCCTTGCAAGGATTAGCTGTCGGCATATTCAAAACTGTGAAAAATGTCAAGCTAGTCAGTCGGGGGCTCTTCCGTCGGGTCGTCTGGGTGTAGGGGAAATCCTTTGTGCATATCCGCCACACTGGCCTCGCTCATAGCACCGTCACCGGCCAGCCTCATCAGGCTGTCATAGTCGACCATCGCCCGCTGGTATGACACGCGGGCCTCCGCCAGCGGCATACCGTTCTGCATCATCATCTGGTACTGATGGACCCGCAGCTTATGGACGTAGTACCGCGCCATGGTAGCGCGGTGCGCCTCGGCACTAGCCTCGTCCAGCGCATCCAGCGTCTCCAGCATACCCTGTAGCTCCTGGGCGCTATCTACCACGGCAATCTTAACCACTTCACCCTCGCCTATGCTGTACTGGAAACTTTCGCCGTCGTGTGGTGGGTAATCATCGCGCAACTCCTCGGCGTCGATCTCTTCCTGTGTCGGCCCGTTAAATTCTATCATGCCATCCATGCCCCTGCGCCCGGCCCCACCGTGCCCTTGAAATATTTAGCCTCGTCGTCGTCATCTTTTGACTTATCACGCCCCTGATCCCGGATCAACTCATCATACAGTTCCGTTAAAAGCCAGATGCCGGCCTCTGCCCGATCGGGGCTCTTGTCGGCGTCACCGTCCCAGCCATGCGCTGTAAACTTGCACAGCTGGTCTTCCATCTCTGGGAAGGTGCCAACATGGTGTATTAGGCCGGTGGTGTATAACGCACTGATCGGTTCAGCCCTGACATGCTTGCCGCGTGTGGCGCGTACTTCGATGACAGGCAGGCCCTTGCGGATTGTCTGCAGGGTGTGTTTACACATATCGCCGCCCTGGTTGATTTCAATCACCACAGCGTCAGCGTCCCACTTATCGTACAGCGCAACGGCGCGCGTAGCCCACTGATGGGGCGTGCCGTGGGTGCTGGCATCCTCCAGGATGTAACCCTGGCCGTCCTCGCCCTTGCAGCCCGCAACGATGCCATGCTCGTTACTGGCATCGTTGTCGGTTACTGCCGGGTCAACTCCAATTAGTGTACGCTCCCTGGCGCAGGGCATCTTGGATACCCGGCCGGCGTGTAGTGTCTGCCGGTGCCAGATGGCACCGATGGCCTGCGGCTCGTATCCGCCTTCCCAAGTGTGATTGTATCGATCCCGGTTGTGTATCTCGTCGTGCTGCCGCTCCAGCTCCAGCTCAGCAGTGAAAAAAGGGTTGTCCTGGTAGTTAGCCTCGACAATCACACTATCACGAGGCGCGTCCAGCCCACGTAGCATCTCTATGGCGTCGGCCGCGTTGTTTGGGTTCCAGCTCGCCCAGATCTCACTGCCGGGTTTGCGGATGGTAGGCCGCAGCAGCTCCAGCGAAAAGGCACTGAGGCTTTCGGCTTGCTCTATCCAGACCCAGTCCAGCCCCTCAAAACTTAGGATTGATTGTGCGGTATGGTCCTGCATACCTTGGAAGATGATACTACCATTACCCGGTGTGCGTATCTCAGACGACAGTACATCAAACCGCTGGTTTAGCCCAAGGCGAGTGATGGTGTCGCCAATCAGGCGCTGACTGCTTTCCTTCAACGACTTCTGTACCTCACGCACACAGGCTCCGCGTAGGCCCGGCTCCTGGGCAGAGCGAACAACAGCCATGGTGGCAAAGTTAAAGCTCTTGCCACTGCCCCTGCCGCCGTGTGCGCCCTTGTATCGGGCTGGCTCCCACAAGGGCTGGAAGACTTTGGGTACGACAAACTCAGCCAATAACTTTCCCTTCGCCGATGGTCTTCATAGGCTTGCGTGGTGCGTTGTCAGAGAAGACAATTTGGATATTGATGCCGTCACCCTCGTCACTGGTGCCACCGATCTGCATCGGCAGGACTTTGCTAAGCAACCCGGTGAATGCCACTGGATGCTGCTTCGACAGCCAGACGAGGTATCGCTCCAGACCAGTGTACTTCTTGTTCTTGCTGAGATCAGTGCCTGAGATGCCAGCCGCCTTCAGCACAGCATCCTTCAGAAGCTGTGTAGTTTTGTTCTGTTGCCCCGGCTGTCTACCGGAGCCCGCTGGCTTGGGACGGCCTTTTGGTGCGCCCATATCAATCTCAATCTGTTTTTGATAGTTCTGATTTAAGAGGGATTGAAGTGCGTGTCAATCCACCACTGCGCCATCAGCGCAGCCTCTGCGATCCCATCATTGCGCCTGACAGCCCAATCAACAGTGCCCGGCCAAAGGTCTCTAGCCATATCTAAACTGTCACCCTTATCCGCCGTTAACCCGAAATGCCGCTTCCACACAGTAGGAGGCACCCACCGCATATGTCGCACCTGCGTATCAACCAGTGCCTCAATAGCGCCAGTAGTACGCCCGAAAGTAAACGCACTGGTAACCCCCTGGCGAGGCATTGCGTGGACATACTCCATCACACAGGCATCAATGCGAGATGCCATAAGCCACACCAATGTCCTGCGGGCGTCCACTACATTCCGCACCTTACTTATACCAACGTTTTTTAAAAGCATGCGGCTCCACCCTACCAGTGCGCCACTCGTCACATCTATAAGCGCCATACCGCCGGTCTGTCCCGGATCGACCCCTAAAACTATCATGCCGGCCTCTCTCTCTTTCATCTGAATTCAACTCCAAAAATAGACCACCCCACGGGGGGAGGTTCCGCAAGGGCCTGCCCCCCCGTAGGGGGGGTGAGCAGTGAGCAGCTCCGTAAGTGCTTGAAATCGTTAACAGATCTGGCCTCGTGCTCACTGCTCAAACGGCCTGAGCACCAACCTGAATAGCTCAATGTTTTCATGTAGTTACCTCACTTTTCCAAAAACCGTGCTCAGAGCGTTTGAGCAGGGTTTGGATCATAAATTTCCCACGTATATTGGGTCGATTTACCAGTGCCTGCCATCCGATAAACAACCTCAAAATCACCTGCCCGAACTGGCTTGTCTCCGAACATTTCTAGCAGCTTTTGGTGGTCCCTATCCTGCATCCGGGCACCGACCGCCGGCCACAAGGCGTGACCGCGCAGCTGCTTGTGGGGTGACCTGTGTACACCAGTGCCTAAGGTGTTATAGAGCAGGTGTGCCAGCTCTGTGGCGTGTATGGTGTCTATGGCACCATCAAGTAACGAGTTCTCGGCCTGCGCCGCGTCTGCGAGCCGGCATACTCCAATTTCATCCCCCTCACCCTCGTCCATTTCCTGCCCCACCATCTCATACACGACGGGTGGGATGGGCCGGCCTTCTCTGAGCTTGCCGGTGTCCAGGACGATCCAGCGAGACAGGTTTAGCGCTAGGGCCTGCTGCTTCCAGATCTTGCGCTTTGGTCCCTGGGGCATCCAGGGGGCCAGGGTTAGACCAACATCTAAGCCGCTGTAGATGGCGCCAGAGCCGCGCCATGCGCCGGCATCGCCCCTGTACCAATCCACATCCTTAGCCCTGTCCTTGGGCGTGTGGTGGGCGTGTAGGACGCATGCGCCAGTCATCATTGATATGATAATAAATACCTTGGTCAACAACGCAGCACTGGCTGCGTTATTCTCGTCTGCGCCATCCGCCAGCGTGATGTAGGGATCAAAGATCACCAGCTGCACCCCCAGTGCCTTTATTTCGGCCACCAGATGGGCAACTGCCTCTTCATCAATCTCTGGCTGCCCCGTCTCATTGAGGGCCACTAGGCGCAGCATACCGGTGTCCTTGCCCCTGACGACGATCGGCCGGCCTTGCTTGAAGTCATTCTGTAGGACCACCGCCTTGACGCGGCGTTCAATATCTTCTGCCCGCTCTTCGTTCGCTACCCACAGCGTGGCGGCAGATGCGTCACCGGGCAAACCGAGGGTTTCTAGCCTGCCGGCGCTTAGTGCGGTTACTAGCGCGGCGAGCCATCTTGTTTTCCCGACGTTGCTTGATCCTCCTAAGCTCACGATGCCGCCCGCCGGTAGTATCTGCGGTATAAGCCATTCTATCGGCTTCAGGCGCTTCTTGCGGAGCTTCCCAATATCGATATGCAGGAACTCTGATAAAGGGTTTACCGGCAAGTCCGCAACGCGCTTCTCTATGTCCGAGATCGTCGTTTCGCGCTGCGGTCCTATAGGGCGGGCGGGCTGGTTCTCCATGAATGGCTTGCCATCCATCACCAGCGCCGCCTCTTCCTCAGTGAACTCTGGTGATTTATTTTTCTCTACCGCGCTCAGTGCCAGATCACCTATTTTTAGGTATCGCTCCGCCCAGTCATCGTGACGCTGATGATTTAAATCCTCTGCTACACTTTTCTGCATAATATTATTTAAGGTGCTGGTAACGTCGTCTGCCGACATACCACGCCCCGCCATGCGCCAAGATAATGTACGCAGCGCCCCATAGAAATCTTCGCCGCTAAGGATTAAATCGATCAGCTCACCATCAGTCATGGCGTTGAAGCTGCCATCACTCAGACCGATTTTACCGCTGCCGCCTTTCTCTATCAGCGCCTGTTCAACTACATGCATCGGAAAAGGCGCTACCCGGCCAGATATTTCTACCTCATAGCCTTCAGTCGGGGGCCAGCAGATATAGCCATTGCCGTTGCTTTTTAAGTCAACACCTTCGCGCAGTGTGGCCGGCAATCTACCAACATCGCCGGGGTGTTTATAAATGTAGTGGTAACCCCCTGACCGGGTACCGTGCACCACCGTTGAGGGTAGATTATAAAGTGCCCATCTGCGCAGTTCTCCATCCTGTGTTTTATAGCTGTCTACGTCTATGCAGATCAGCCCAGACAGCTCACCCATGGGCACGGCTATCTCGGTGGCGCGGGGATGTGAGAATAACTCAATGACCCTGGCCGGATCTTGTGTGGCTACCTTGTAACCGCCCTCGCCGCGCTTAACACCTAGTTCAGCATTCGACCAGCATGGCCGCTTTTCGTTTGTGGGGAATACGGGGTATTTCTTCGCAACGGCAAGCGCCGCCTTCACCAATGGTGAATGCTTCATGGTTCAACCTCCTGAATGAGCCGGAGACGTTACGCGTCTCCGGCCCCCCGTGTCAATTTATATAGAGCGCGTGTCATACCAGCGATCGACAAAGTCGCGTATAGCCTCCATCCGGCCTTCCAGCGTCTCCACGCGTTCTTCTAGCGTGGGTTTCCATTTCTGTTCGCTGGTGTGTTCCTTCTCGGCTGCCTGCCAGCCCAGCAGCCAGGCATTCTGCGCTGGGCTGTCTTTCGAGTATGGGCATAAAGAGTTACATACCCACGACCATTCGTGCCCCGGCTCATAGGTGCGCGCGCCTTCTTTGAAGTAACGGTGTCTGCCATGTTTGCTCATGATAAATTCTCCCGTGGCGGGGCCGGCGCGATGCCGGCCCCTGGTTTAACTTACAGCTCGCCCCAGCGCCCCAGCTTAAGGTGCCCGGTAACCAGATCCACACGCACCCGGATGTCACCCCGGTCTACCGCTTCATTGATCTGGGTTTGCCACAGCCTAAATGCCTCATAATCAATTGGCCGAAGCAGCGCAGGCTTTGCATTAATTTCACCGGGCTGGGGGGGTTGGGTGTATTGACTTTGCTGGCGGAACGCCGCGCCGGGCCAGGCGGCGCGGTGTTCCGGGTTTAGGCGCGCCGCCCGTTCAGCTGACGCAGCTTCACGTTCCAACCGCGTCCTATTAGGGGATACCTTTATGGGGTCTCCGAACGTCCCGGCGGGGAAGCACAGGTACCACGTATTGATGTGGGAGTGCATCAGCTCCGCTCTGGCCACAGTCCGAGGGTCTTTAAAGCTGTGCCCTACTGCCAGCGGCGGCACTGATAACATCAGTGCGCCGCTGGATTGCGACAGGGTGTAAATTCCTTCCCTTCCGTCTGCTTCGTTTTCTATGTCGGTAAACCATATGCGATCGTGGGAGTTGGTGGTCGCGTCTGCCTTCTCTATCCGCACCAGTGCGCGGCTTCCCTTCTTAAACACCCCCCAGCTATCAGGGTGCCCGCGAAACCTAATATGATGGCTCTGTCCCGTTTTTATAGTAATCACTGTTTTGGTCCTCTCTTTGTGTAGATCCTGGACACCCGAATATCAGGCACCAGTCTCTGGTTAAACCGGGCGCATACCGCCCAGGCTTCTTTATAGGCCGCGCTGGCGGCCTCTACATCCGCTTGCTGATCTAGACGCGCGGCGTCTAAGGCGCGGGATGTTTCCCATACGGTGCGGACTAGATCGAACCGCTCCGTATTAACGCAATTTGTGCAAGTCACATCGGCCCAGTCCGCTTCCCCTACAGACGATGTACTGATTATTCCGCAGGCGACAAAATCACCCTTCGGCGCGCTGCTCAGATGCTTTACTCGTCTAGTCATCACGCCTTCTCCTGGTTAAGTTCACCCCCTCTATACAAACATCAGTGCGTGAGGTAAACAGTAAAAATAATTTATTTTGTTGTAGACATCAGTGCCTGATATGTTTATAAAGGTATCAACTTAACCAGGAGAACACGTTATGAAGACCACATCAATCCAGCGCGCAGTAGCTCGGAACTTCCTCCAGGGGCGTGACCTTGCATTCAAGGCAGCCGGTAACCGTACCGTTAAGATCACCGAGAAGAAGGCCGAAGCATGGGCATGCAGAACTTTATTCGTAGCCCGTGAATACAACCCAGTGCATGACGGCAGGGTTCTAAGCATCACGTACCGCGAAGGCATCACGGTCGGCCCTCGTGGCGGCAAGAAAACTGTTTACAGCAGCATCGGTTGAGGGGCAGGCAAATGACCCCGACAAAAACAGCGGCTTTAGAGGCAGTACTAAAGAAGATCGAAGCGGCGGAAGCCAAGAAGCCCCGGCCCGAATGGGTCAAGCGCCAGCTAGCAAACAAGGTGGGATGATGAAAAACCTAATATACACTTATCAGAAACGGATTAGCCACCGCAACGCCGAGAATATGGACCGGGGCGGGATGGCTTTTAGGGGCGGGATGGACACCCGGTTCCACGCCTTCAACGAAACCGGCGAATTCCTGGATTGTTTTTTGAAAGTAGCAAACATGCGGAAGCGGTACCCCGGCGTTAAGCTGGTCAAGTTGCCGGCCCGCCACACGGAGGAAGCACAATGAATATCGAGATCACAGACGTTGAGCAGATTGCACTGATCGAAGCATTGCACACTGACATGAGCCGCTTAGCGGGAGTGAAGCGGCGCTACCCTAACCACGCCGCAGTCCAGGCATCCGCCGATCGCTGCATTAAGGTAGCCGAGGATCTGCTTGCGAAAGTGGGGCACGCCAAGTGAGGTACGCACAGAATTATTTCGTAGTCCGCACGGTTAACCGGGTTCTGTATTACTGGCGCGACCCGGATCAGGAATGGGTGCCCGATCCGGTCGTAGCGACAGTGTACCCGACTAACATCAAGGCGCGGAACGCCGCGTTTAAACAGGGGGGTCAGGTTTCGAACATGCGGTTCCACCTGCAGCCCATAACCGTTGACACGGTTTAATTTTTCTGCCAGACACTGGCATATTGGAGGTTGAGACTATGAAAAAATTACTCGAACATCAGATTACTGACGCCTGCTGGCTGTCTCTGCAGGCGTTCGCCGGCAACTTTTCCGGCATGGGTTCGGGTAAGACCCTCACAGTAATTGAAGCCGCAGCGATAGCAGACGGTGACATTATCATCGTAGTGTGCCCGCCCATAGCTTTGCGTATGTGGCAGGCTGAGTTGATCGACTACGGGCACCCTGAAGAGAATGTACTGATCGTAGCGACCGGTAAAACTCCGCTGTCCTGCCCTGTATTGGTTATGTCCTACGCCATCGCTATGGCGCGGGTTGCCGAGTTGAAACAATTAGCACAGGGGCATGATGTGGTCCTGATACTGGACGAAGCGCACGCACTGACTGATGTGGAGGCTAAGCGCACTAAGGCAATCCTAGGTGCAAACGGATTGTGTGAGGCGGCCATGAATACGTGGTGCCTGACCGGCACCCCTTGCATCCGCTGGAACGATGGCCTCTACCCGTTCCTGCTACGCGCAGATCCTGAAGGCATGGCTGAGCGGTGCGGCGGCACTAGTCTCGATAAGTTTATGCTGCGCTACTGTGATACCCAGTACAAACGCTTCCACCCCAAACAGCGCCATATGAAAAAAGTGGTGGTGGGTAGCCGCAACACTGACGAGTTGAACGCGTGGCTGTTCGATAAGGACCACCCCCTGGCCATCCGCCGGGAGCTGGCAGAAGTCTGGGCAGCTATGCCGCCCATAACTATCAACCGGCTGTTCATCACCCCTTCTAAATCCCCAGAGTTATCTGCGGCGCTAGCGGCCATGAACGGCATGAGTGAGCGCGAGATAGGTAAGGCGCTGGCAAGTAACGAAGAGAGCATGGCTAAGACCCGCCGGCTACTAGGGACGGCTAAGGTGGCCGCTGCGGTGTCGGAGATCGCCGACAGAGCAGAGGCCGGCGGCGGGGGCATCCTGGTGGGTGCGTGGCACCGCGACACCATCAGCGGCCTGCAGCGCGGCCTAGCGGCTAAAGACATCTACTTCCCAGTGATTACTGGCGGCACGCTGCCGGCCCTGAGGGCAAAGATCCAGGCCGGGTTTAACGACGGCTCTATCCCCGGAATTATAGGGCAGATCAGTGCTATGGGTGTCGCCATCGACCTGCAGCATGGAGGTAGTAATATCATTGTCGTAGAGGAGGATTGGTCACCGTCAATCATGGATCAGTTCTACGCCCGCATGATGCGTATGGGGCAGGCTAACCACGTTCACGTAGATGTGTTAGTCACTGATACAAAACTAGATCAGGCCATTGGCCGTATATCCGGCACCAAGAAAAAAGAGCACGGCAAGCTGCTGGCCCAAACGTCCGACAATTGCGACTCAAACAAAGGGCAAGACAATGCCTGATTTCCCCGCCTCTAAATTAACGCTGATGGCGCTTCACTGGTTTCGAAACGAATATCCAGAAGCTCTTTTGACCTTGGAACTTTGCACCGAAAAGTATGCGGCCGCGCGCCTTGACGTTGGGGCTATCACCGAACATGAAATCATGGGCGTAGAGGTAAAGGGCGACGGCGACAGTGCGGCCCGGCTAAACCGGCAAGGCTGGGTTTATGGACGAACAGCGTCAAGGATGTGGCTCCTAGCGGCTCCATCACTGCGCGAAAAGGTTTTGAAACATAAGCCACCAGGATGGAACGAGCTGAAGATATCTGACGATGGCGTCTTTAGCCCGTATATCCGCCGTGAGTGCCTTAGCAACTCCCCCGCCGCCCTTCTCGACATTTTATGGAAAGACGAACTGATCACCGTCAGTGGTGAGGTTAAGGTCAACTGTAAGAGAAGTTGGCAAGTACACGATATTGCCCACAAGGTTGCGGAAACCGCGCCCCTTGGCGACGTGCGCCGCGCAGTATGCCGCGCGCTGTTAAATCGCGACTGGGAACGCCGGATGAATAAGCAGATTTGGCGACCGGCCGATGAGCTTCCAGAAATGTCCCCCAAACAGGAGAAAGCAGCATGACTACCTTCGATATGAAATCAGCAACAATGCACGGCGTCACGGCTCTGGAAGCCCAGAACCCAATGGATTTTGCGGAGCGCGCCAAGTGGATGAACGCCAGCGAGGCCGGCACCTGCATACGGCAGCAATGGTACAAAAAACACACCGTAGGAGATGCGCCGGAAGAGGATCGCGGCTACGCCCGGCGCGGTCACGCCATGGAGCGGTATATGGTAGAGGCACTAACCGCCGCCAATATCCCACTACACCAGGGCGGCGAAGATCAGGTGACGTACAAAGATCCGGCAACCAAGCTAAGTGTGACCCCGGACGGCGTGCTGGTGCTGGACGATGAACGAGTACCGGTAGATTTTAAATCGATTGATCCACGCACCAACAAGAAGAACTTACCCAGGCCGGCCCACGTCCTGCAGGTAAAAATCGCCATGCATCTGATAGGATTATATTCAGGGCCCGACGCCCGCGCCCGCCCCATCAATCGTGGTCTACTGGTGTACACCGACGCTAGCAACTACGATGATATTATTCAATTCGATGTCGATCCGCTTACCCCTGCGGAGCTGACCTGGGCCATCAAACGCGCCAAAAAGCTGCTGACTACTAGGGTAGTTAACGCACTCGATCGAGAGGGCAAGACAGCCGGCGGTAAGGAATGCAAGACGTGCGCCTTTGCGGAAGCCTGTGGGGTCGCCAGTAACGAAGTCGCTGCGGTGGCGGGTAGAGGCAAGGGTAATAGAGGCAGCGCCCTGGCGGACCATGTAGCAACCTACGTCGGCTGGAAGGCTCAGAAGGAAGCCGTAACGGCCGGCCTCGCTGCCGTCAGTGAGGACATTAAGAAGGAACTCAAACGGCGGAAGTTGCGCACCATAAATGTCGCCGGCCACAAGATCGATCTGCAACAGGTTGCAGGCCGTAAGGGCATCGACAAGAAGGGTATGCAGAAAGATGGTGTACTGGCAAAGTATGAGACTGTTGGCAGCCCGTCTGAGCGTCTAGCGGTCACTGAGGAGTAACTTGCCGCGCTATCGCGGCGCATAAATGTGAGGTCTATCATGACATGCGGTCACCAAATCTTCGCGTACATGGGCGCTGACTACTGGGAAGATTGAGTGGCAACCAGAATACGCGGGTTGACCGCGCACTGATATTGTGATCAAACACTGATCACTAACGAGAAGCTAAAGTTTAGCGTTTAATACATTGTCAATAAAACAGCTGGTGGGGTGAGAGGCCCCTTTGCACTTAGAACCTTTTTAGGAGAGTAAAATGGCTAAAACTAAATCAGAAAGCACCAGCCTCACTTCGTTCATGAAGACGGCTAATTTGCCGGCCCTCACGGACGAGGCTATGGCGAACGCACTAGAAGAGACCGTCAACGACAGTACTGGCGGAGGCGGGGCTGCAACGTTCTTATCGTTTAGCGGTAAGACTGGTGTTTATTCCCTGGGTAAAACCAAAAAGAATATAGACCCGGAAGACCTCTATATTCTGGAGCCCCAAAGCGTCATTAAAGGCTGGACCTGCTGGAAGGGTAACAAGCCAGTAGCACGCCACGAATGGTCTGTGTACCAAAAGGGGGCGGCTGTCGCTGCGCACGAGCTGGCCGACCATGGACCATACCGCACAGACCATGGTGAGGGGTGGTCACAGATGCTGGGTTTCGGCATTATTGAGACCGCCGAACCTTTCACCCCCATCTCATATTCTACAACCAGCATATCCGGTCGTAATGCGGTCGGGGATCTAATCGAAGAGATTAAGGCCCGCCTTAGATCAGGTGAGCCACCCATTCCGGTAATCTCGTTCGATCGGGAGGAGTTTGAGGCCCAGGGTAAGAAGAACTTTAAGCCTCAGTTCCTGGTAGACGTATGGGTGACGCGCCCAGCGGTGGACGCGTTTGTGGCCGGCGACCTAGACAGCGACGACTTCCTGTCGGGCGAAGAGCCCAAGAAGAAAAAAGCCAAAGCAAAGCGCAAAAAGTAAACAGTGCATTATAAAGTTAGCCCCGCACCATTGCTGGTGCGGGGTCTAGCTTTCGATCATCATGCTTTGTTCTGATAGACAGGAGGTTGAGACCTATCATGGCTACGTCTAAACGAAAATATAGAGCGGTGTCAAGCTATAGCGCACTGTCGAAACTACTCAAAAAATTCTTCTACGCGGGACAGCACGGCGCGCTGGATTTCGAGACCACCGCCTTAAGGCCGGCAGAGGGCAGAGTGAGGCTTGTCAGCATCTGCAGCGATAAAGTCAGCTGGCTGGTCGATTTTGATAAATGCGGCGGTTTTAGGAAATGCGCCAAACTGTTCAAGCATGGCCGATGGGTGGTCTTTAACTCAGGGTTTGAGATGCGGTGGTTCATCGCTGCCGGCGCTCCAAAAACCCGCTGCATCGATCTAGCCAACGCGCGCCGCGCCGTCATGGGCGGCGGGAACTACAGCCTCAAGCAGATCGCCTTATGGGATCTGGGGATTGAGATGAATAAGGAAGAGCAGGCCAGCAACTGGGGTGCTAAGAAGCTGACCCGTAGTCAGCTGGACTACGCCTACGATGATGCAGACACCACCTGGAAGCTGTGGCTACACTGGACGAAGGACCACACCCCCGGACAGCACGATGCCATGGTCATGCTAGACAATCTGGTGCCGGCCATCATCGAGATGGAAGAGCAGGGCATCCTGATAGATGTTAAGCATCATCAGACACTGGTCGATGGTTGGGAAGAGACCCAAACAAAGCTGATTACAATTCTACGCACATTAGTCAGCGACGGCGAAGTTAGAAATATAAACTCAGACACCCAGTGGGGCGATTATTTCGCCGTCATCATGCCTGACAATTGGCTTAGTGCGTGGCCCCGTACAGAGAAGGCCGGGCGACTGTCCTGCACATCGGCACACCTGCGCCGGCTGGCCGGCAACGCGACTGGCACCCCGCTAGAAACGCTATTCGACGCCCTGGCCGATTATAAGACCGTGACTAAATACATATCGAGCTTTGGCAGGACCATAATTAATACCGCCCAGCTGGCGGTAGATGGCCGCGTGCGCCCCAGGGTCAACATAGCAGCGGCCCGAACTGGCCGATTTTCAACCAGCGGCCCCAACGTTCAGCAGATCCCCCGGAATAAGGATATCCTGGGCGAGCCCACAAGCGTCCGTAAGAGCTTCATAGCAAGCCGTGGCTGCCGTTTGGTTAGTCTGGACTACAGCGGCATAGAGCTGCGCGTCCTGGCACTGCTGAGCGGCGATAAACAGCTATTGGAGGACATGATTAACGGCGATGTTCATTTGGAAGTCGCCCAGGAGATGGTAGGCCGGCCCCTGGACAAGAAAACCAAGGAAGGCAAGGAAGCGCGCCAGAAGGCTAAAGGGGTGAGTTTTGGTATCATCTACGGCAGTGGTGCTCGTGGTCTGGCGTCCACCATGCGTACCAGCGTAGGCCGCGCTGAGCGGTATATCGATTTTTGGGAAGGCCGCTACCCGGACGCCTTCGGCTACCGACATAAAGTGATGGCAGAGGCCGAGCGCACCCGGTTTATCACCACAGTGGACGGCGGGACCATCTATATGGGAAAGAACCCGGACCTGCCCAAGTGCGCCAACTACCCGGTGCAGCGCGCAGCCCTGTCGGTTATGGCTCGATCCATCGCCCGCCATAAAAGAACCCTAGATAGATTGGGGGAGGCGTCACAGCCCCAGGCCCGCTGGGACCGTGTTTTTATGCTGGCTACCATCCACGACGCGCTGATCGACGAGGCCCCCACTAAGCTGGCCAAGAACTGTCTACACATGATGGAGGAAGACATGACTTACGGTTATCTGGCCGTATTCCCTGGTGCCCCTACAGACCGGTTGGTAGAGGGCGGCGTGGGGCAGCACTGGGGGGCGCTAAGCTGATGGCTAGACACCCATCCACTTATAGAGCCGAAAGGCGCAACATATGCTTAAAAGATCCGCCGCGCATGATGTGGCTGCGAGCCGGCATCCAGCTGGACCCCTGGAGATACCAGCCCACTAAAATGTATTCCGCTGCGTCTGAAGGGACGCCCCCAGACATGTTTAAACGCGGGCTGAGCCGCATACGCCGCTTCACTAAACCATAACCCCTAGCACTGATAAAGGTAGACAGATGATTACCAGAGATGTTAACTACCATTGCTTGGTACGCGGTAAGCCCCGCGACCAGGATCTGATCGAAGCTGAGACCCAGTACACTGGCACCCTACCCTGGCTGCCCGGTGTGTTGGAGGAGCTGCAAGGGCTCCGAGATGCCTACGTTAAATTCAGTGTAGAGGTCGGCCTGGGCGAAGATTTCCAGATGGACCTTGTTAATCAGGATGCCAGAGTTGCGTACCTAGAAGGCGTCCTCAACAAGATTGGAGCAGAGTATGACAAGCAAACCGACACCCGCCCGGACCAAGGCCGCCCGGAAGACGCCGTCCCCTCGTAAGCCGGCCAAGAGCCCCCGCGCTACATCGCCGAAGCCGCATCACACGCACCCGTCAGACGGGATCAAAACCAAGGGGCGACCCCGCGCCAGCAAGACCGAGACCACCCCGCCGACTGGCTCAAAGACGCGTAAAGCGCCGGCGGGTGCTGAGGCGATCCCGCGCACTAAGGCCCAAATACAGGCCAAGTACATCGCAGGCCGGCAGGCTGCCGGCCATAAGCGAATGTGCATCATGGTGCCTCCCCATGGTGTTGCCGATTTCCGTAAGGCGGTCAGCACCCTACGCAAGAAGTGGGATAAGCGGGAAGGCGTTAAATGAGTATCGTAGACGATGCGAAGCGCGAGATGCGGTTAGCCGGGTATGAACCCGGCGACCGCGACGCCATGGTGCTGATCTTAGAGACGTTCTTTAGTCGCTGGGACAGTGGGGGCGCGGTGTACGTTATGGCACCCGTGCTACAGCGCCTGATCGCCGGAAAGCCGCTAGGGCCGTTAACTGGACTAGACGGTGAGTGGATGCATATAGCCGACGAAAAAGAGGATGCAGAGCTGTACCAGAATGTCAGGTGCGGCACTGTCTTTAAAACAGTGCACCCCGGCGGGCGGGTGTATGCCTATGACATCAACACCGCGACCCGACCGGCTATCACGTTTCCGTATGACCCGGAAAACATTGGGGTGAGCGACCCGGTAGTGGTTATTGAAACTGCAGAAGATGATCAGCCGCCGGGTTAAGCGTCAGTGGCGGCGGTGGGTCCATAAATGGATCTACCGTCGCCACCCCAGTGACTGCCTAATCGTGTCGGTTAGGCCTCTTCCCACTTCGCGTCGGTCTCTTCGATCCGCTTACGCAGATCTTCCCATTCAGCATCGGTAACTGCTACACCAGACTGTGCCCGGTGCAGCGCGTTGGACAGCTTCGCGCCCAGGTTTGCAACCGCTACGATGGATTGAATTATAACCTCTGTTTTAACAGCCATGCGCCTCTCCTGCGAATATTGATCAGCTGGATGGTTAGCGCCTCAAGCTGACCCACTGCCGCCACCAGCCGCTGCCCACAGATGGGGTTAGCCACCTTCCTGATAGCTTGTATCTTCGCCAGTGTGGCCAGCGACATAGACGCCTTAAACGGCCACAACTCGGTCAGCACAGTGTTATAACCGGAACACGCAAAATACAGTCGATCAGATGCTGACATGGTAGCGCAGCTCGCTACAACCAGCGCCAGCGACGCACCTATAAGGGCGCGTCTCATGCGGGTACGAAATATGCAATGGCGGTGGTGATCACTGAGCCCAGCGCAACGGATACTTCCGCCGGCATCTGCGCGTCAGGGAATGCGGCGTTCCAGGCCCAGGTGATGATAAGCCCCAGCGGGGCACCGACCCCTAGGCCGGCCTTTACTTTTTTATCCATGCTACTTGCCTTTCTTACTATCCAAAACATGGTTAACGATGGTTTTCATTTGTCCCTCTATAGAGGCCATCAGGCCCTCTAACCGGGCTAGAGACCGGGCGGTGGCCTGTGCGTTTATCCGGTCTTCGTTGATAATATCGTATTGTCGCCTGTTCGTGCGCTCATTGAACTCCAGACGTGTTGTCAGTGAGTTTAAGGTCTCATCAACGTGAGTGGACCAGGACGAGAAATACCATACTGCTACAACTGTCTGTACTAACATGGCTCCGAAAACCGGTATTGGCACCCTCTTATCGAGGTGCCAGCTATCCTGAGGCGGCATTTAACGGGCTCCTGTTCTTTGGGGTGCTATTAATCTAACCCACGCACAGTCAGTGACTGCCTGGGGCCGGTCGCCGGGGGGCGCGGTTCCGTAAAACACTGAAGGTGCTGCGTAGGTCTGCCCGCCAAATGATGCAGAGCCGGACCACAAGACATAAATTGCGTTTGGCCCGCCTGTCATTGGAATAGCATTGCCCGCGAAAGTCGCACCATTCTGTTGGCTAGTATAATCTCGATCAGACACCATGATGCAATACGAAGTGGTGTCCTCGATATATGTACTCTTCCCCCTGAACGCGACCTGTGTACGACCGTACCCCGAAAACCGGTTTTCCGTATTCATAAGCTCAGTGCCTATGACTTGATCAGCATCGTCCAATTCATCAATGCGGCGCTCACCGGATACCAGTACGACAGACTGCGACGGGTGCTTAAACCCGCGCTCTTTTCCTTGGTTAAGTTTGGTGTACCCATCCGCTGGATCGATAGTGTCGCCGGCCTTGCCGTCGACCCGGTAAATGGACACGAACCCACCAGCGCGAAGATCATCATATACGCCGGTAATAACATCAGTTCGGCCTGGGTTGTGTAGCACCCTGCCTCTTGTCTCATTGGGATATACGGTGGTCATCCTGTTGTAGTCCCTAAAGTTTCTGACGTACCGCCATTGTTGATAATTGTCGCATGGCTGAAGCCGTCAATGTAATGCCCAATCGCGCCGCCTGCGCCGCCCGCCCCCGCTGATGTACTGCAGGCAGGGTTAGCAGTCCCCGCGCTGCCACCGCTGCCCACCAATCCTGACGATGCGCTGCCCGCACCCCCTGTGCCGCCTGTACCGCCTTCGAGGGTGCTCCCTCCGCTACCGCTCCCACCATGGCCCACGCCGCCGCTACCTCCAGTCCCACCGTCGCTGCAATCCTTATCTACGTGGCCGGGTCCGTTGCCACCACCACCGCCACCGCCGCCGCCGCCGTGCCACGTTCCTTCGTCATTTAAATCCACCGTAATGGCGCGTGTAGCGGTTAGCGCGGTGCCACCCTTTCCGCCGGGGCTACCCGCGTCGCCTACACCAGCACCACCAGCACCGCCGGCACCAGCCGTCCCGCCCAGCTTGCCTTTAATGATCAATGTTACACTAGACCCGGCGTGCCATTGCCCAGAACCTCCCTGGTCAACGGTGGTCACCGTGTTGCCTGCCGGTATTGTAACGGTGACAGCTACTGGGTCCGTAGGAGACCCTGCATTTGTGAATATATTGAAGTTGCTAACCGCGTCCCCTATTTCAAGAACGACGCCACTGCCGCCCATGGATATACGGTTAGATATTAACATTACGAGAAATCCGCGCCGTTAGAGAAGCCGTACCAGATGGTTCCGCCGTCCATCGTAATAAACGATAAAATATCGACACCTGCCGCTGTTAGCCCCGGCGCAGCTCCTCCTGCCCATTGGACGCTGGCCGGCCAGTTGACCGTCTGGCTGCCCCCGTTAGTAAGTACTAAGGTAAACGCACCCGCCTTACCGGAAGCTGGGGGATTAGAAAATGTAAAAGTAGTCGCGCTGGTGTCAACAGTGCCCGATATAACAGACCCGGCAGTGTAGTCTATATCCTGTGTGCCCCCACCAATGGCTCCTAATGTTTGCTTAGTCTCTGACGTGTCCAGCAGTTCTGCACGCTGAACGACGTTATCTGCCATAACTAAGTTACCGCCCGCCGTCAGTACATCAGTATCTGGTAGCGCCCAACCACTCTGCTGATACACTCCAACCGTGCCGTCTGTCCGCAGCAGCCGGTTATCAGTCAATCCCGCCAGCGCGGCTATAGATGCCAGAGTTGCATCATACGCCTGCACATCAGTGCCTATTACTGCACCGTCCTTGATATAGCGCCCTGTGACCCCGTTCCAGCGCACCAGACTGTCAGCCGTGGACGAGGCCGGCCCCTGAATATCGATAGACCCGGAGAATATAAGCTGAAACGCCGTGCCGTCGTAAATCACCCCGGTCAGGCCCGCAGGCATCTCGCCACCGGTCAACGCGCTCCCGTTTATCTCAACGGCTTTATCTCCCAGGGCACTGACATTTAGCACAGACGCCCCGGTGTTTGCGTTCGCGACTATAAACCAAAAAGGCTGCCCAGCGGCGTAAGCAGCGATGGCCGGTGCAGGTGCGATCGCATAATTATTTGCCGACCCCGTATCACTGGCGACGTAGGCATATGCCCCTGCTTGGATCTGTCGCAGAGAAGCGCCGTCATCTTGCAGGGTGCCCACCCCCAACCCGGTGAGCTTCTGCGCGCCCGCCTTAAAATCTCCTGTCATTGTGGACTGCCCGTCCAGCGCCAGAGAGTTTGTAATCTCCGCTGCTATGTCTGCAAAATTTGCGTTCATAGCTACTTCATCAATGACAGTGTCAAAAACAAAGGCCGGTTGCGACACGCTCATGGTGCCTGATCCGTTACGTGCCATTAATAATCTCCCTTAGGGTGCGTCATAGTACCCTTGTGTTTCTGTACCGCCGGCCCGCGCTACCAGCGCCTTACCTAACAGTTCAGCGGTCAGCCTACCACCACGCTGTTTGTCTGTAATAATGCCGCGCCCTAGTAAGTCACTCATGATCTTCTTTTGTGCTGCAGGGTCCATCTCTGTCAGCATCTTGGCTAGCCGGGTCGCGACCTCTTCGCTGGGATTACGTAAATAAGATAGAGGGGCCTTCACTGCGTAGTCAGTTATGGCCCCCAGCCAGTTACCCCGGCCCACTTTTTCTAACGCTGCTGCGCCCGCGCTAGGGATGCGCGCCAGATCGTCTACGTCC